>Ga0265297_10000889_pt1 | contig 78744 bp, 73 predicted proteins | sample Munlanlwell13791_FD_192502 | JGI IMG/M metagenome (GOLD analysis project Ga0265297, IMG submission 192502) | Leachate microbial communities from a municipal landfill in Southern Ontario, Canada - Leachate well 137-91 | ecosystem: Engineered > Solid waste > Landfill > Unclassified | place...
ATGACATTAATTCCGACTTCAACATCAGCAACGAAACCCACAACGTCGTAAGCTACGGGCATTTCACGGTTACTGACAGCGTCGGCGCAGTACATACCATCAATGTTGTATACTCAGGCGTGCCCGGGCAGGGCGGGACCATGGTAAGCATGTCCCAGTCGATTAGCAATGTAACGGGCTTGCCGGATGGGGCAGTTATCCATATTAATACCGATTTTGCTGGAAGCACGGTAACTATCTCTATATTAAATTCCGGCAATGCCGAGATTTTCAACCAAACCCTAAACCTAGAGTATGAAAACATAACTATAGGTTCGGGCTCTGAAGCGCAAACTTTAACAATACCAAAATCACTGAATATAACTGCGATTAGCGGAGGGGACATAAATGAACCCGCTATAAATATCCAACTTTGCTGGGGCACCTTCTCAATTCCTATAGAGGGAAGCGAAAAATATAATACTATAAACGGCTGGAAAATATTAGATTTAACTCAGTAATATACGGAAACTACCCACGACATACTTTTTGCAGAAAAGGCAGCATCGCAACCCCCGTAAATTGATGCCTTCAATAATAACCTCCTTTATTAACGCGCCTTAATAAAAATTTGTTTTTATTTTTGCCTTGACTTTTTAGGCATAACTGATATATTTTAATTATATAGAATACAATAAGTTATCACAAACTAAAAGATCGGCAAATAGAGGAGGGTAAGCCCGCTTTTTACTGAAGAAGGGCGGACCCTTTTTTTTTAAAAATTCAGTTAAGCCCGTGATGAACGGGCTGCTGAATCGCCCGATAACCGGAAACACTTCCAGTTTCAGGCTGAAAGCGTTTCTTCTTTGCATGGGAAAATTACTTTAAAATTATGAGCATCGCGAGGCTATCGGTAAACCGCCCGGTAACAACGATTATGGTCTTTATAGCCATAATCCTCCTGGGCGTTATATCCTGGGTTAAGCTGCCGCAGGAATTGTTCCCTCCCATCACCTACCCTCAAATCACGGTCTTAACCGTCTACGAAAATGCCGCGCCGGAAGAAATCGAAAGCCTTATTACCAAGGTAATCGAAGAGGCGGTCGGCACCGTCAACAACGTCAAAAGGATAAGCTCCATATCCAAAGAGGGGCTGTCCCTGGTAATGGTAGAGTTCAGCTGGGGCACCAATATGGATTTTGCCGCCTTGAACGTCCGCGAGAAAATAGACCTCACAAAAGAGAAGCTGCCGCGCGAATCGCAGGAACCGATCGTCATGAAATACAACCCCTTTGACCTGCCGATAATGAACCTGGCGGTAACGGGGCCGGTTTCCAGCCTGGAATTAAGAGAGCTGTGCCGCAAATACATTAAAGACGCTATCGAGAAGGTGGAAGGCGTGGCTTCTGCCAGTATCAGCGGCGGGGAAGAACGCGAGATTGTAGTAGAGATAGACCAGGCGAGACTGCGCGCCTCACAGGTATCTATCGTGGCGGTGGTAGACACCTTAAAAGCTACCAATATAAATTACCCTGCCGGGACAATCAAGCAGACATTCCTGGAATATCTCATCCGCACTATGGGCGAATTCCAGAAAATCGAAGAGATCAAGGACACCCCCACCGCCCTGGAACTCCCCGAAGAAACTGCCAAGACCCAAAAGGAAAAGGAGGAAAAAGAACAGAAACCCCGCAGGCTTGTTTATCTGAGGGATATCGCTACCATTAAGGACAGCGTAAAAGAAAAAACCAGCATTTCGCGCTACAACGGCAAGGACAGCGTCTCTATAGTAATCCGCAAGCAATCCGACACCAACACCCTCCAGGTAGTCAAAGGGGTGCGCCGCGAGATTAAAAGGCTGCTTGCCGAAAAGCTCCCCCGCGGCATACGCATCCAGGTGACATACGACCAGTCGCAGTTTATCCGGGAGGCGCTGGGCAACGTCGGTAGCGCCGGCATGCAAGGCGCAATCCTCTCGTTTCTCGTGCTCTTTATATTCCTTTGGGAAATAGAATCGTCGCTGATTATCACCTCCGCCATACCCATCTGTATTACCGCAACCGTAATATTAATGTATTTCACCAACATCAGCCTCAATATGATGTCTCTGGGCGGCCTGGCAATGGGGGTCGGCATGGTGGTGGATAACGCCAACATTGTTATTGAAAATATATTCCGTTACCGTAAAAGCGGCAAGCGCCTAAAGGATGCGATTACTACCGGCACCGAAGAAATGGTGCCGCCCATCATCGGCTCTACCCTCACAAACATTGCGGTATTTCTGCCCTTTGCTTTCGTAGTCGGCATAGCCGGGCAGATATTTAAGCAGCTTTCGTTTACCATCACCTTCTCCCTTATCGCCTCCATCATCGTGGCGATATCGCTGGTGCCGGTATTAATCTCTTTTGTGCGCGAACATAAACGGCGCCTGCCGGGGTATTTTATTTCAGACAAGATCAACGAATTGATTACGCGCGACGAAAAAAGCCACCCTGACCAGCCTTCCTTCGGGAGGTTCGCGCAAAAGATGCTGGCTAACAGGAAAAAGGTCATCCTGATAGTGCTCGGGCTCTTCCTTTTAAGCCTGCTTATCCTCATGACTACCGAACGGCAGTTCCTGCCCAGGGTCGACCAGCGCCAATTTATCATTAAGCTAGACCTGGCACCTGGAATGCGCCTGGAAGTAACCGATAGCGTAACGAAAAAATTTGAATACCTGCTGCTTGGCCTGCCTGAAATCAAGGATGTGACAATCAATATCGGATCGGGGGAGCAGAGATTCTCGGCTGACGAGACTAATATACAATCTATGGGAAGCCACCAGGCCCAGATCATGGTCAACCTTAAAAAGAAATCGTTCCGCTTCAGGCGCTCTACCGATGAAGTTATCCAATACCTCAAGGATAAGCTGGAGAAAGAAAACCTGGAGAACGCCGAAATAGAATATATCGCCCAAGAAACCTCCTTTGGCTCTGCCATAGAACAGGGCGCGCCGATTGCCGTAGAAATCAAAGGCTCGGACCTTAATATGCTGACTGACATCTCCTCCGTGCTCCAGCAGAAACTAAAGAATATGCGTGGCGTCTACGGCGTAAAAAGCAGCATGTCCGCCCCGAGCCCGGAGACCAAGCTTAATATCCTAAAAGATAAGGCCTCTCTCTACGGTCTTTCAGTGCGCGATATCGCCGTTACCACGCAGGTAGCTCTCAAGGGCTATGTCGCAACCAAGTTCAAAGAAAAACAGTCCCAGGAAGACGTCGACATCCGGGTGCGCCTGAGACCGCAAGACAGAAACGACCTTAATAACCTCAGGAGGCTGCTGATACACTCCCCGTTAGGCATGGACATCTCTCTTTCGGATGTGGCCTATCTGACCAAAGGCGTAGGCCCTACCGAAATCAAACGCATAGACCAGCAGAGAAGCATCGTAATAACGGCAAACGTTTATAACCGCAAGGTCGGCAGCGTAATCCGGGAACTTGGCCGCACCGTTAACTCCCTGAGTTCCCGGATGCCAAAGGACTACTCGATTGATATCTCGGGGGAACAAAAGAAGATGCAGGAATCGTTCAAGAGCCTTGCCTTTGCCCTTATCCTGGCTTTTACCCTGGTCTATATGATTATGGCCGGTGAATTCGAATCCCTCTGGCAGCCTTTTCTTATCATGTTTACCGTACCGCTGTCACTGATCGGAGTAGCAATAGTGCTTTTTATCACGCGCACCCCGTTAAGCGTCGTAGCATACCTGGGCATCATTATGCTGGGAGGCATTGCGGTAAATAACGGCATTGTCCTGATAGAGCTTGTAAATTCTCTGAGAAAGCAGGGTTACCCGCCCCGCGAGGCGGTCCTGGAAGCCAGCAAAACCCGGCTTAGGCCGATTCTTATGACTTCTCTTACCACTATCCTCGGCCTCCTGCCGTTGGCGCTTGGGATAGGCCAGGGCGCAGAATTAGAGGCCCCTCTGGCATTAACCGTTATGGGCGGGCTGACTTCAGCTACCTTCCTAACACTAGTCTTTATACCTGCCATATATCTGGTAATAACTGAGCGGTTCGAAAAGACCACAGCGCCCGCATTTGAGGTTGCAGGCACGACAACTGCCGAACCGGCTGCCCCTCCGGCAGAACCCCTTGAAGTCCCATTACCTAAAACAGAAGAAATTAATCTCCCGGAGGAAGAAACCCCTCCCGAAGAACCCATAAGGCCTCCTAAGACGCAAGAACCGCAGACGCCCAAAGAACCTTCTCTTGCCGAACTCAACCAGCGCCAGAAAGAGCTCTTGGAAAAACTAAAAACATTGGGCAAGATTACCCGCAAGGAATACGCCCAGATGTTCAAAATCTCCATCCCCACCGCTGCCAGGGACCTTAAGGAATTAGTAAATAAGAAACTGCTGAAGCCCCAGGGCCCCCTGGGTCCGGGAAGATGGTATGAACTAAACCGAAAATGAGCCTGCCCAGCATATCAGTCAGAAGGCCGACCGCGGTCTCAATGTTTTTTGTCGGCATAGTCTTAATCGGCATTATAACCTTCCGGCTCCTGCCGGTAGAAATGATGCCTAATATCAGCTTCGGGGACATCACCATAAATATAGACGTGCGCGGCGGCATCCCCGCTTCGGAGGTGGAGAAGCGTATCGCCATACCGGTAGAGGAAGCCGTAGGCTCCGTTACCCACCTCAAAAACATCCTCGCCATCTCCAAAGAAGGCAACGCTACTATAATCCTTGAGTTTGAACCGGGGACCAATATGGACTTCGCGGCCCTGGAGGTGCGGGAAAAATTCAACCGCATACGCAACAAACTCCCGCCCGAAATAGAAAAGCCGGTAATCGCCAAATACGAATATATGGACGTGCCGGTAATGATCCTGGCGGTGACCAGCGAGAAACGCACCCCCGAAGACCTGCGCAAGATTGTGGATGACAGGATTAAAGACCGCATCCAGAGGATTGAGGGAGTGGCGCGCGCCGAAGTAGCCGGAGGCAGGGAAGGCAAGGTTATTATCGAGGTCGACGAACGGCGGCTGCAGGCCTACTCCATACCCATCAACCGCGTGGTAGATATCATCAACGCCAATAACGCCAACCTGCTGGCAGGTGAAATCAAGAGAGCCAAAGACAAATACCTCATCAGGACAATCGGAGAGTTCCGGAACCTGAAGGACATGCAAGACCTCGCCATCGCCACCACCAAGGAGGGGTCGGTTATCAGGCTCAAGGATGTGGCTGAGGTCAAAAATTCATACCTGGATCCGGTGGCCTTTGCCAGGATGAACGCCCAACCAGTAGTCTCTATCTACATCCAAAAAGAATCCAATGCCAACACCGTCAAAATCTCCGAGGCAATAGAAAAAGAACTCAAACTTTTAAGAGGAACTCTGGAAAAGGATATCAGCCTTACCGCTACCTTTAACCAGGCAGAGGCCATAAAACAGGCGATAGCACAGGTGCAGAAATCGCTGCTCTACGGGGCCATCCTGGCAAGCTTAACCCTCCTCCTTTTTATGCACAGCCCCTATTCGATCTTTGTAATCGCATCCAGCATACCACTGGCGGTGTTATTCGCATTCTGCCTGATGTTCTTTTCCAAGCTTACGATTAACGTCATGACGCTAAGCGGCCTGGCGCTCGGCGTAGGGATGCTCGTGGATAATGCCATCGTGGTGCTTGACAATACCTTTAAAAAAAGGGAGGAGGCGGTTTTAGGCGGCCGGCTGGAAAACCTAAGCCTATTCCAAAAAGGCGAGCTTGCCAAAGAATTAGCCATCACAGGGGCAGACGAAATATTCATGGCAATCAGCGCCTCTACCCTTACTACCATTATAGTATTCGTGCCGCTCGTATTCATTAATCAGGAAATCAAGATGCTCTATAGCGGCATCGCCCTGACTATCACCTATTCGCTGTTGGCATCGCTGTTGGCATCCATCACCCTGGTGCCGATGCTCCTGGGCAGATTGAGATTCAGGGAGCCTGCGAAGTCCGAAGGAACAAATAGCAAACCCCAGGATGCGACAGGGGATGAAAACCCCGCCACAGAAAAAGACGCCGCAGGCACGACGCCCCCGCCCAAGACAATACCGCTATCCGAGAGATTCCGCTCGTTTTATAAAGGGCTGATATCACTTTGCCTATCGCTGCGCTATCTGATTGTAATACTTGTGCTCATGTGTTTCATCCTGGCATTAAGAGAATCCAGGAAATTAGAGACGGAGTTTATCGGGATTGCGGAACAGAATAAATTCACCGTCCATATCGAAATGCCTACCGGCACAAGACTTGAGGTGTCGGATAAGGTAGTGGCAAAGATAGAGCAGATTGTCTCGCGCCTGCCTGAGGTCAAAACCGCCACCTCCAAGGTAGAGCCCTGGTCCAGCAAAATCTACGTGGAGCTCCTTCCTTTAAGCAAGCGCAAAAAAAGCACTGCCGAGGTGATGGATGAACTGCGCCCCTTTACCGATAAGATGGAGCCGGCATTCGTATACTACGAAGAGCCCGAGGAAATCGGAACCAAAGAGATACTGATAGAAATCTACGGCTACGATTACGACGTATTAAAAAAGCTGGCAATGCAGATTGCCCAGAGGATACAGTCCATACCTAAATTTACCGACACCAAAATCAGGATGCGCGAAGGCCGCCCCGAGATGCACATGGTCATTAATAAAAAGGATGCGGCGATGTTCGGCCTTACTACCGAGGATATTGCCCTGGCAATCCATACCCATATGCGGGGCCTGGTAGCTACGCATTTCCGCGGCTCAAGCGGCGACGAGCCGATGCTGCGCCTGAAGGAGGCCCCTGCGCCCACCGTAAGGCCGCCGAGCTTCTCCTACACCCCTGAAGAGCAACAGCTCAAGGAAAGCCTGCTGCGCATAGATAAAATGCTCCCCGGATTACCGGCTAAGGAGACCAAGCAAACCGAGACTATCGTGCGGCTGGAAGAAAGATTCCGCCGCACCTTCGACGACCTGCGCCGCCTGAGCCTTATAGCGCCGGACGGCAGGCACATATACCTGTCCCAGGTAGCTACATTTAAATTTGAATACGGGCCGAGTGAAATCTGGCGCAAGAATAAATCGCGCATGGTCCAGGTGAGCGCAAACACCGGGGGTATTGCATTAGGGACTGCTGCGGAAAGGGTGAAACAGGCGATGGCCGGATTTAAGATGCCCAAGGATTATTTTTGGGAAATCGGCGGCAATTATGATAAAATGATTCGTAATCAGAAGGAGTTGAGCTTTGCGCTCATCTTAAGCCTGGTTTTGGTATATATGATCCTGGCGGGGCTATTTGAGTCCCTTACCGAACCTTTTATCATACTCGTTACCGTTCCCTTCGGGGCCATAGGGGCCATCGTGGCGCTGAGGTTTACGGATAAGGCGGTCGGGATAGGGGTTTTAATCGGGGCTATTATGCTAGGCGGTATTGTGGTAAACAACGCCATAGTATTAATAGACAGGCTTAATTACCTGAGGCATAAATTCAGCTCGGAGAGCGGACGCGCTGCGGTTATCGCCGCCTCCTATGACAGATTAAGGCCCATCATGATGACATCGCTGACTACGATACTCGGGTTATTGCCTATGGCAATGGATAAAGGAGAATCCTCCAGCCTCTGGTCTCCCTTGGCGGTCACGGTTATCGGAGGCATGTCGTTGGCCACGTTCTTAACGCTATTCGTTACTCCGTGTGTTTATATGATATTCAGAGATTTAAGGTTAATCAGGAAATAGGGGGTAGACATGAAATTATCTAAAACGCAGATAATCATCGGGGCATTTCTGGCATTCTGGATAATCTTTATCGGATGGGGCATGCTTAAAACCGGCACCAAGCTATTCAAGGCCAAGAAACCCCCCATACTCATGCCGAGTGCGCCATCGGAAACCGGGGAGATGAAAAAAACAGTAGAGATGACAGATATCGAAACCCAAACGCCCTCCCCGCTCAAGGACGGCCTTAACGTTATTGCCGAACCGGAAAGCCGTACCGTTCTCGTAAGGGCATTTAAGATAAAACCGGTGAATTTCCAGGATGTATTGCCGGTAATGGGTTCGGTAAAAGGCAAGACTGAGATTGAACTGAGGTTTGAAATCAACGGGACTATAGAGCGCATATATTTCCGGGAGGGGGAAAACGTCAAAAAAGGAGACGTCATCGCATCCTTGGACCCCAAAGACGCGGAACTAAGGCTTGCTTATGCTACTGCCAAATTCAATTCCGCAGAAGCGGCCTATAAGTCAATCCTCAAGAAGCTGGAGATACATAAGCAACTCTACGGCGCAGGCGCCATAATCAAAGCGAAGTTTGAGGAAGTAGAGCTTGAGTCCCAAAGCGCAAAATTTCAGCTGGAGACCGCCAGAAACGAAATGAACCTTGCTGAAAATGAACTCAAAAAAACCAAGATATATGCTACCAAGGACGGGGTGATGGGGCCGCGCGAAGGCGAGGAGGGGGAATTCGTAACCCCCCAGGATAAGGTGGGGTATCTTCTGGAGATAAATGAAGTCTATGTCGAGGTAGGGGTGGTAGAAAGAGATATCGAGAAGATAAAGATAGGGCAGAAGGCCAAGGTTTTTGTGGATGCCTACCCTACGATTACCTTCGAAGGAACCGTGGATTATATCTTCCCGGTAATAGAAGGCAAAAGCCGCACCCTTACCGCAAAAATCAAAATTGCAAATCCTGACGGCCTGCTTCTGCCGGGGATGTTCAGCCGGGCGGAGATTCTAATCGTGGACCTGAAAGACGCCCTGATGGTCCCGTCAACCTCCCTTGTCCCTGCTAAGGGCGGCATAATCCTGATCCCTGTTGTTCCGGAACAATCATTGATTAAATCCGAGGATGAATCGCAGACAGGAATGGTCCAGATGCGCAAGGTAACCCTCGGTTACCGCACCAGCGACTACGCCCAGATTAAAAGCGGCGCTAATGCCGGCGATCTGGTAATTATCGAGGTTCAGGGCGGAGACATAAAAGACAGGGAAAAAGTAAAGATTATAAGCACCGAGGAGATGACTTTTTAATAATGAAATCGGGTGGTAGGGGCGGCCGGTGGTATCAATTAATAGCCCCAACCGGATTTGAACCGGTGTTTAATGGCTGAGAACCATTCGTCCTAGACCAGGCTAGACGATGGGGCCGCTATGAACCTAAAAAGGCGTTTTTTATTCTAATTTAATAATCTCTCCAAGTCAATACATTTTATTGGAGAGCTTGATCATTATAGCTTAAAATCTGAAGGAGGACCTGAAGCGTGTCCCTGGATATCGGCATAGGCCTAAGCACCGAAAAAGACTACAGCCTTGCCGCCAAAGAAGCGGTGAGAATGGCGGGCATGGATATGGTCAGTGAAAAGGTCGATATGGCGATTGTCTTCAGTTCGCGCGACCTGTCCTCTATCGGGCTTTTAAAGAACATCGCGCTATCAATCGGCGGCGAGGTCCCGCTGATAGGATGTAGCGCAACGGCACTCTTGACCCCTCATGGCATAATTAAACACGGCGTACTGGTAGTGCTTTTAAGCATCCCGGCAACCATACAGACAACTACCGCTTATATACAGGAATTAAAAAACAAAAAAGGGACCGAAGGCGGCAGGGAATTGGCGGATAGGCTGCTGGCGGATTTTAAAGAAACGCGCAGGGTAATGAGCCTTGTCTTTGCGGACAGCTCCACTGAAGACGCCGCTAATTTAGTCGCTGGAATGCGGGAAAGGCTGGGCAAGATATTCCCGATCCTGGTAGGTTCTCTTTCGGGTAACCGACAGCCGCACCGCACCTATCTTTACTTCAATCACAGCGTACTTATGGACAGTGCCCTGGGAGTGCTCTGGGGAGGAAAATTGGGTTTCGGGCTCGGCAGCTACCACGGCTGGAAACCCCTGGGTAAGCCGCGTACGGTAACCAGGTCGCACGACAATACTGTCGAGGAAATAGACGGGGAATACGCCCTTAAAACATACGAAGAGTACTTCGGAACCAGTGCCGCCGAACTCAGGAAGAATTTCCGCATCATCTCAATGCTCTACCCGTTAGGCATCAGTATCGATAACGAAGGGGAATACCTTCTACGCAACGCCGTAGCGATAGAAGAAAACGGCAGCCTGCGCTTCCAGGCAGACATCAAACAAGGCAGCATCGTGAAATTAATGCTTGCCACCAAAGAATCCTGTTTCGATGCCGCGCGACGCGCGGCCGAGGAAGCCAAAAGAAACCTGTTAATGGGATTGGCTAATGAATCCTCCAAGACGCTAAATAAACGGGTTGTTTTCGTATTTGAATCTCTCTCGCGCCAGATGCTTTTAAACAAGGATGCCGCGCAAGAGATAAAGATTATAAAAGACGTTTTTGGGCCAGATGTCCCTTTGGTAGGGGCATATACCTACGGGGAACAGGCCCCTCTTAATCTCGGCAGCTACTACCGTGACACAGTCCATTTTCATAACCAGGCGATTAGCGTCTTAGCTATCGGAGGATAACAGGGATGTCGTTTTTACTGGTTATTATCGCAGTGACCGCCGCAGCCGCCATGGCAGCGATGCTCAGTATTAAGATGGAAACCGTCAAGCGCCTGCAGATAAACGTGAACCGGCTGAAGCGCTCGCTGGACGAGATGGATGAACAGGCAAAACTTATCGTACGCACCGACATGGAGCTGAATAAGGTCCAGCAGGAACTCGATAAGAGGACGGCAAGCCTGGCTACCCTGCAGAAACTGTCCCGCTCTATAAGCGGGGTACTGGAGGTAAGAGCTATCTTCAAGGGCATCAAGGCATCTTATCTGCAAGAGCTGGGATTTGATAAATCCTGCGCTTACCTCTGGAACGAACGGGAGGGCGTCTTTTTGGAAGTCCTGAGCATCGGATATACCGAAGAGGAAACAGCCGCTATAACTCAATATATAAATAGCAAAAGGCACGGTTATTGGGAATGGGTATTGCGCGAAAAGCCATTTTCCTCCATATCGAAACAGGAAAACAAATTCCTGAAGGCCGAAGAGATTGAATCCGTATTTAAGACCACTTCCTTTATTCTCTCTCCCATCCTGCCTGCGGAAGGAAGCAAGGGAATATTCTTCGCGGGGACCGCCAACCCGGAGGTCGCCATTACCGAAGGGGACGAAGAGCTTATTACGGTCCTCGCCAATCAAATCAGCCAGTCCCTGGAAAATGCCCGTTTGTTTGAAAGGGCCTGGACTACCCAGCAGAGCCTGGAGAAGAACGTCGAGGAGAGAACCCATGAGTTGACCGTTGCACTGGATGAAGTGCGCAAGATTAGCAAGCGTAAAACCGACTTTATCTCCAGCGTCTCCCACGAGCTAAGGACGCCCCTGACATCCGTAAAAGGATATGCCTCCATACTCCTGGAGGAAAAACTCGGCAAACTGCCGGATGCGGCGAAAGAAAGGCTGGAAAAAATCAATCACCACAGCGACGAATTGGTCCACATGGTAAACGACCTGCTGGATATCGTCCGCATTGAATCCGGCAAGACGGTAATGAAGATAGAGGAACAAGACCTCAACGGGATTATTGCTACTGTTTCCGACCTCATTATGATACAATGTAAAAATAAAAATATTAAGTTGGAGACCGACGTCCAGAAAAGCCTGCCGCCGGTCATGGCCGACCGCAATCAACTGGAACGGGTATTCATTAACCTTCTGGGCAATGCGGTAAAGTTTACCCCGGAAAAAGGGAAGATATCCGTAAAGGCCAAAAGGAGCGACGGCGCAGTGGAGGTGGCTATCGCGGATAGCGGGATCGGAATGCCGCCTGAGGCCTTAACCCACTTATTCGAAGAATTCTACCGCGTAGATAACGCCGTGAATCAACAGGTAAAAGGCACGGGACTTGGCTTGTCCTTGGTAAAACACATCGTGGAGGCACATAAAGGAAAAATCTGGGTGGAGAGTACGGTTGGGCGAGGAAGTACTTTTTATTTCACGTTACCCCTTAAACAATAATAAAAATGAATAAACCGCGCATATTGATTGTTGATGACGATCCCGATATTCTGGACGTCCTCGAGATAACCCTATCCGAAGAGAACTACGAGATTTTAAAGGCGCGGGACGGAGAAGAAGCGCTGAAAATCATCAGGTCCAAACCGCTGGATCTGGTGTTGGTGGATTATAACATGCCTAGGATGAACGGAAGACAGGTGTGTACGGAGGTTAAAAAGGACGTCCTGCTGGGGCTGTTGCCTATCATTATGGTTACGGGCAAAGGGGACATCGAAGACAAGGTCGGCGGCATAGAAGCGGGAGCTGACGACTATATCGTAAAACCCTTTGAACCAAAGGAGCTCCTGGCACGCATACGCATGATTCTGCGGCGCACCGAAAAGAATCTTGAAGCCAATCCCCTAACCAGGTTACCGGGGAATATCTCTATCTTAAACGAGCTCGGGCGCCGAATCGAAGATAAAAGCCCTTTTGCAGTCTGCTACCTTGACCTTGATAAATTCAAGTCCTTCAACGATAAATACGGCTTTGAGCACGGGGATGAGGTAATACGCGAGACCGCACGCATCCTTATCCGCACCGTCAAGGAGCTTGGAGACAAAGACGACTTTATCGGACATATCGGCGGAGACGATTTCGTGATTGTCACCAGGCCTGTAACGGCGGATAAATTATGCGAAAAGGTTATCGCGGATTTCGACGCTACCATACCGTCTTTCTACAACGAAACAGACCGTAAGAACGGCTATATTCTAGCCCATGACAGGCAAGGCAAAAGCCGCAAGATACCGCTGATGTCGATATCCATAGGCGTCGTTACCAACGAAAGCCGCAAGATTGAACATGTGGCTGAGATAGGCGAGATAGGCGCAGAACTAAAGAGTTACGCCAAAAAGGTCGGCAAGAGCAATTGCATCAAGGATAAACGCAAAGAATAACGGGGGCGGCTCTGCAGCCCCTAAATTTTTGGCGCCTTTCCTCAGAATGCCCAAAGGCAGCCGTGTCAATTAACCTGCTCGATTCAATCCTGCCAGAACAATAAAGATCAGCGAAGAGAATAGGCCCCGCGGGCTTGGTCGTCCGCTCCCGCCTGCAGCGTGTTGCCGCTTAGGTCAACGTCCTGGAGCTAATGCAATCCGGGTTCGGCTCGGCTGAGGCTTACGACTGCCCTGCTAAGCATTTTTCAAAATAGCGACGTACCTAATGAAACGCGCGCTCAACCCCCGCCTGAATCTGCTTTTTGAGTTCCTCCTTGAGTTTATTATCGATAAAGGCCCCCTCAAGCGCGTTGTAATTAAGCTGAACCAGCTCCTGCGGGCGCAATCCCATCTCTTCCATGCCAATAGCCCATTCCCTGTTTAAACTTGTATCAAATATCGTGCGGTCATCTGTATTCAGCGTGGCCTTAATCCCGCCCCTGAAATAAGCTGGCAGGGGGTGATTCCTGTAATTTTCGACGATTCCCATCTTAACGTTGGACGTGGGGCAAAGTTCCAGCACTATCCCTCTGTTTCTGACCAGATTATAAGTCCTTTTGTCTTCGCAAAGCCGTACTCCATGTCCGATTCGCGAAGCCCCCAGATCCCGGACGGCTTTTAAAATTCCCTCCGGACCGGATACCTCTCCGGCATGCGCGGTCAGATTAAGTCCATGCCTCTTTATAAATTCGCGGATCTCCCTGAAATTTTCTTTCGGGTAATCCTCCACGATATCGCCGATAAAATCGACCCCCACTACCCCCTTATCCTTGTATTCCCTGGCAAGCTGCAGGATGCGCAACTGCTGCTCCCTGGTATCCTTTCCGTTAAAACAAAGAATGAGTCCGCTTTTTACCGGGAATTTTTTTTCCGCCCTGTTTTTTCCACTGATAACCGCCTGAACGACCCGTTCCAGGCTCAAATCCCCGGAAACATGATAAGCGGGGGCAAAACGGAATTCAATATATACGATGTTCTCTTTCCACGAATCCTCCAGGAATTCATAAGTAACTCGCTCCAGGGCGTCCTCGGTCTTTAACAAATCAATGATATAATTCAGCTTTTCTATCAAGGCGGGGTACCTGTTCTTCTCCGGAATCTCCTGCAGCCATTCTTTAAGATCCATGGCCCCGCCTCCCCGTTTCCTGCCCGAAGCGGCGGATAGCTCCATTATGGTCTTTATCCGCACGGAACCGTCAAGGTGGGCATGCAATTCTACTTTCGGGATGTCGCGGATGTTTACCGGTAGGACCTCTTTATTCTGGGTTCCACCTATCCCCTCCTGGATCAAGAGGAAAGACAGAAGTGCCGACACAAATATTACCCTGGCGATGCTCAAGAAATTCCCATTCTGCACGAATATCCCCCTGATGCCGCCCCTGACTGATGATTACAACCGAGAAATAAAATTCAGGTCTTTCTCCGAAATCTTTCCGGTATGTAATGCCGTCGCGATCAACACGGCATCCGCCCCGGCCGCCTGCAGGCAAGCCGCATCTTCTACCGACCTCACGCCCCCTCCGGTTATCACGTATGCATTGAGGTCACCGGCGGCCGCAATCAATTCCCGCGCGCACTCTGAAGGCCCTTCCATGGTGCCTACCCGGTCAAGGTCTAAAACGATAAAACTGCCTACGCCCAGCCCGCGCATCTCTCTTATAAGGGTTTTAATGGAGCTGAAACCTCCGATGCTGCACATCGCGCCGCCGCCTTTTATATCGACGCTCACCGCGACGTTATCGCTCCCTTTTAGGGATACCGCATCGTAAACAGCGCGCAACGAATTCAGCGTTTCGGTGCCCAATATAATGCAATCGGCAACCCTTGCGGCATCTTTGCGCAGGTCCTGCGGGTCTTTGATGCCGGGGTCCAAAAAAATCTTTACCCCGAGTTTATTCTTAATATCCCGCACGATGCCGAAGTTGTCTCCGGTGCCTTTGATCGAATCAAGGTCGGCAATGTATAGATCGTCCAGCATCAATTGATTTTTAAAAACCCCGGCAATGTCTAACGGATGGCAGGAAACGGTTAATACCGACTCAACCGGCTTGTAGAATTCCCTCTCGCCACGGACGCCGTGGACTATTTTCCCGTCCAGAATATCAGCTACCGGTATCACCTTCATAAATTATGGAATTCCCCGGAATAAAACCGGAGCCGGCATCCATCGCCTTATGGCGGGCGCGTGATGCCCCGCCGGGGCAACTCTTAAATACGCCGGATAATTTTTAAATATAGCCGGTAAGCGCCCGTAAAGACCTTCAAGGCGCACTTATTGGAGGACATGATTTTCTGCCCCAGGCCGTCCAGTTTCTTTTCAAGGCATGAAGAACAAAGGCCCCGGCCGAAATTAAAACCGGAGAGCCTCTCCCATAGAACGCCGGGAGTTTCGTATAATATGTTGCCGATCGATTTCTCGTAAAAAAGACAGGGCCAAAAATCCCCGTTGGATTTAATAAGCGGGAATTTATTGCGATCGCAGATGGATACGTTGATAAGCGGGTTATTCTTGAATTCCGGCTTGGCGTGAATCCTTGAAGAAAACAGTTTCAGGAAAACCCTGATAATCAACCAGAAAAAAAGGAACTGAAAAAGACCCAGCTGGTATTTCCTCCTGTGCTTAAAATTTTTATCGCATAAAAAAACGTCGACATGCACTTTTTTCACGCCGAATTTTTTCGCAAACCCGTCAATCTTAAAAATCTGGCCGAAGTTCATTCGGGTAACAAGCAGGGCCAGGTGGATCTCGAGCCCATCATTTCTGGCGCTGTTCAAGACTTCCAGGATATGGTCAAAATGCCCCTCCCGCGTGAAGCTATCATTGACCTTTGCAGTAGTGCCGTAAATCGTTATATTGATAGATTCCACATCTAATCCCCGGAGCTTTTTAATCTTGTCCGCGTTTAAAAACCAGGAGTTCGTATCCACGCTTACAGCAGCCCCTTTTTTCCGCGCATATTCCATTATTTCAAAAAAATCGGGCCTCTCAAAAGGCTCGCCGCCCTGAAAAAGGATCTTAACGCAGGGCGGCCCCGTTATCTTATCAATCACCCGTTTTGACTCATCCAGGGACATATCCATTAACCGCCGTGTCTGATCGCTGATATAACAATGCGGACACCCGAAACTGCAGGAAGAAGTAATTTCGAAGCGAAAACGCGAAGGATGATCTGTGCTGAAAGGCCGTCTATCCGTAACCGCAGTATTGCACTCCATCGATTTCCGTTAATTCATTTGTTTTGCGTCAGGCTAAACAGCTCCGGCTCTGCGCCGTTGCATGTCGGGGGATGCGATTTCTTGAAAATACCAAGGAGGTCCTCCAGCGAAGATATTATTATATCCGCCTTTGTCTTATGTAAATTCGCGTTATCAAAAAAAACCCCCGCGCCTGCCCAGCGGACAGGCTCAAGGTCATACGCGTTATCCCCGACAAACATGACTTCATTTTGGGCAATGCCAATTTTTTTACTCAAGTCTTCCAGTATGGACTTCTTGGTATCGAGGGTTACATTAACCTGGACGCCGCTAAGAATGCCGTCGGCATCAAAAACCAGGGTATTCGCAAAAAAATGCCTTATTCCCAAGCGGCTACTGGCGTATTCGGCGAAGACGCCGATGCCGGTAGAGATAACTGCTGTTTCGATACCGGTTTTTTTTAAATACCCGACCAGATCCGCGGCCCCCCGGTTAAATTCCAGATTCTTGCATATCCCGGTAAAAAAATCCCTATGCGGCCTGGGCGACCACAAATTTATGGTATTTTCGTAAAGCTGACGCGCGTCCATCCTGCCGTCGGCATAATCCCTGAAAATTTTTTCCGACACCCGCTGCATGCCGGCGTATTTTTCCGTCACTAACCTCCAGCTGTTAGGGCAGCGGGTCAGCGTCCCGTCCAGGTCGAAAACCACCATCTTTATGCCGCGCGATAACCTTATTTTATTATCTATCACGCGCGCTGCCTGCCTCTTGCGCCAGCGCGGTTCTTTCATGCTTAAATAGAGATCACATAAAAACTTTTTGACCCGCTGCAACATAAAAACCTTACCCAAGTATTTTAAAATACGTCCGGATAGCCGCCCGGGATCAAGCGCTGCCTTTTATCTTTGAGACAATCCTCTCTATCCGGGAGCGGTCCAGATCCGCGTTCCTGTCATTATTCAAACAAACCGCGCCTCTCACTCCAAAAATATCCACTCCGATGCCGGCCATTTTTTCGATATGGGTCTCATCTAACGAACCGGCAACGGCAGCTTTTATATTTTTTGCATGACACCCCCGCACAAATTCTTCTATCTCTTTTAACGGCATCAAATCCAGCAGGCCCTTCCCGTCTTTTATCGCCGTATCGATCATCCCTACGGATGCGCCGGATTCATGCGCTATCGCGGGGATATCCAGCGGGGCTACGCTTCCAACCCGGCAGTAATCGGCAAACCCGGCCGCGACCACCATGGCCCCGCCGCCTGCAAGGTCAACCGCCCCAACCGCCTCTTTCACTAACACCGCTGCCTCCTGCCTGTTTCTCGCCCCCCTTAAGCCTAATTTGATATAATCCGGCTTGAATTGCAGCGCTCCTAAGGCCGCCAAAGCCACTGTTCCCGGTAAATTCGGGACGTCGCCTACGGCAATGCTCCGCTGCCTACCGTCAGGAACTATATCCCATATTTCTTTTAAAACCCGGGGGGCCGGCGCTCCGAGAGATCCCTCTGCGGGATTTTTTACATCTAAAATGTCAAATCCGTATTTTATGAGCGTTGCTGCCTCTTGTTTATTGATAACAGTAATCAGTATCTTCATAGGCTATCCCCGGGCGATATGGCCTAAACTTAAAAAAAACAAATAATAAAACCCCTCCTGGAAACTGTAAAACTTATCATTCCGCTCCCGCAGTTTTATGAAATTTTCCTGTATCGGCTCCGTTTTTTGCAGCACATATGCCCTCAAGGACGAGAATATAATCGTCCCCGTAAAAAAGAAATACCTGAGCGGGTTTATCGCTACCGCAATGAGTGCCGCAAAAAGAGGGATTATCAAAAATGCCTCTGCGACTCTGACCGATTTTTCTATACCGATAGCCCGGGGCAAAGAATATATCTTATCCCTTCCAAAATGCGCGATTTGGTGGATGACTTCGTGAAACGCCAGGTAGAAGAAAAATATCACCGAAAAAACGCCTGCCGTTAAAGTGAACCTCTTCGCCAAGGACAGGAAGGGAAAGACGTAAAGGATAAACCCCAGGCATAAAGAATTTACAAGTATAGATAACAGGTAATTATCTTTAAGCCTTGCGAATGGAGCCTGATAGAAAAAAAACAAAACGGCATAAACTGCCAGCAACCATAAATAACCGGAGTTAAAAAAGGCCGTCAGGCCTATTATCAAAAGCGGGAGTATTGTCAAAATGACCGCCGTTTTCTCGTTCATGCCATCACGCAGTAAAACGCCGATATAGTTCTCTTCGCCCCAAACCTTGAAATCAAAATAGTCATTCATGGAAAAAGAATGCATCTGGATTAACAACAGTTGCAGTAATACTACGACTGCCGTTGCCGGCTTCGGCAGCGAATCCAAACTTAACAGAGCGATTACCCCCAACCCCAGATTTCTTATACAAAAATCCATCCTGTAAAATTTAAGTAATCTCGCAAGGTATTTCATAATCCTTGTGCGGGATCCCGCCGGTCTTGGCGACCCCCTAAGGGACGATAACCGTCCCGGCAGACTTCCGCTTGCTCAAAATGCCTTCTATCCCCCCGCGGCAAGAAGCGGCAACGATGTGCGTGTCTCTTCCATACTTTACCGACAACTCAGGAAGGCATTCGTCAACGCAATCGCCGTATTTCTTTTTTATCAGCTCCGGCGCACGTATTTTAGATATGAATTTTTTGCGGCCAGGACCGCTGTAGATTCCACGGACGGATTTCACCAAGATGTTATGCTCGGCTTTAAGGGCATGCGAAAGATACAAAGCAATCGAATCGGAGGTAACGCTCCATGATTGCGGGAGAGGATTACCCCTCTTTAAAAGACGGTGCGCAAGAAAAACGGGAACCCGCTTATCATTTAAAGCTTTCATGCAGTCTTTAGCGCCGGTCACGGAAACAAAAGATTTATTTAACCCCGCAATAAGCATGCCGTTTATATCCATGGCCGCGATAGCCATCCAGTGGGCCAGGCTATCCGTGGTGCGGTACTCCATAGACAAGCTCCGGACGGCATCCGCTAACGCGCCTCCTCCCGGCAGGATAACTATCTTGTGCCCTTTCCTTGCCAGCCCGGCTATCTCACGGCAGATAGTCTTCAGTGCCTTTGGGTTAGCGATTACGCTTCCGCCGATTTTTACGATAGCGTTTACAGCCTTCATCTTATATTTCATAACCCGTATTTATAAATTGTATCAGTTTTTGGGAAGAAAACAAAGAACAATGTGGGGCGGCCCCGGCGCCACGGGAAGAAAACACCGATTAGCCAGGCGCCTTAACAGCCGCCTGTTAAGCCTTATCTTAAAGACAGCTGACCGCACCTGGCCGTGCCTCTTACGGTGGCAAGTTGCAGGCCGTGTCTTAAAAGGTAGTTCCTAAAATAAACGGCCGCCTCTTTATCAACAAGTTCAAGCTTCCCGCTCCTTTGTTTGTATCCGAAGGGATGAATGCCGCTTGCCCAGCGACCGGGGGAAAATCGCCTTCTTAAACCGAGCTTCACGGGTTGGGAGATTATTTCGCGTTCGTATTTGGCGAATAATCCGAACTGGCGGGACATAAGGAGGCCTGCGGGAGTGGCGGTGTCGATCAATTCGGTTATCGACTTGAAGCCGGCGGCGTTCTTGCTTAGTTCTCCGACAATATCAAGCAGGTCTTTGAGGTTACGGGAGAAGCGGCGGATCCTGTAGGATAGGACGGCTTCAAATTGCCGTATCGCGGCATCGGCCAGCAAATGCTGTGGTGCTGGCCGGCGTTTCGTCGCGGCAGGGCAGCCGTCATCGCAATATATTTCGGTAGGCGTCCGGCCTTTATTGCGTATAAACCTGATTATCTTATCTGTCTGGGCGGCGAGAGAGTTTCCTGCCTCGGCTTGTTCGTCGGTGGGGACCCGTACGTACACCGCGCATTTCATGGCGGCCTCCAGGTTTGCGCCTTCCGGGTTTTCTCGCGGATTCCGACTGACAAGAAAATAGTGGAACCTCTTACGAAGTTCGCCTATTCTTGAATTTGCCCCGCCGAATTTCCGCCGAAAACGCAAATTTTGGCGCTCTGTCCCGGGAAAGAGACCTTTGGGGTCAACCGTTCAGATTAGTGCGCGGGGGGGGAGTTGAACCCCCACACCTTACGGCATAAGCCCCTCATGCTTACGTGTCTGCCATTCCACCACCCGCGCGTATGCTAATCTCTATATTATATAGTATCCGGGGCTATTTTACAGATTTTTTCTGAAAGCCGAATGCAGCCGGTCCGCCCTACGGCTCGCCGTACTCCTCAACCTGCGCCTCTACCCCCTGGGGATAGGTAGCATCGGAATCCAGCGTAAATCTACGCCCTGCCTGTTGCTCTGTATCTTTTACGGTTTGGCACCCGTATAAACAAAACCCAGTTAATGAGAATACCGCCAACATCACTAATGCTGCTGTCCTTAACATCAGCGCCTCCTCTTTCTTTAACTTCCCTAAATAACTGCCCCGCATGGACTCGAACCATGATAACAAGATCCAGAATCTTGCGTCCTACCATTAGACGACAGGGCAATGGCTATCAGTAGTTTTCTGCCAATACCTCGTAGAAAGACTGAGGATGTTTGCAGGCCGGGCATTCCCGCGGCGCCTCAGCCGATTCAATGACATAGCCGCAATTAATGCAATGCCATTTCACCGGGGCCTTCTTCTTAAACACCTCGCCTGCTGCAATATTGCTGATAAGCTTACGGTAGCGCGCCTCATGGAACTTCTCGACCTTGGAGACCTGCTCAAACGCCCGCGCAATCTCCGGGAACCCTTCGTCTTTGGCAGTCTTGGAAAAATCGCTGTAGATAGCAGTCCATTCCAGATTCTCTCCTGCAGCCGCTGCCTCCAGGTTAGCCTTGGTATCCTGGAGCTGCCCGGCAGGATAACTGGCGGTTATCTCAACGTCGCCTCCCTCAAGGAATTTAAAAAATACCTTGGCGTGTTCCTTTTCATTTTCAGCGGTTTCAATAAAGATGTCGGATATCTGCTGGAAGCCTTCTTTTTTGGCTATCGAGGCAAAGTAGGTATAGCGGTTCCTCGCTTGTGACTCGCCGGCAAAGGCGGCGAGCAAATTTTTCTCGGTCCTGGTGCCCCTAATGGTCTTGCTCATAATACCCCTCCATAATAATGGTCTTGATCTGAACAAAAACAATTATATACGCTTTTTTGAGGCTGTAAAGAGGGAATTGCGGGCAGAAGACGTTATTCTAGGAGAGAGAAATTTTATGTTCCCCGAAATCGAGGCCACCCTGCCATAGGCCGGATGAAATCCTGTTACACCAGGCCACCCGGGCCTCTCTGGCTACCGGCCGACCAAATAAAAAGGAGGGATGGATAACAATGTTCAATTTATCGTTGGGCCTAAGCGGCTGGGAGGTGACTATGCCTGCACCGCGGCAGGATAAGTCCCTCAAGATAGACGGTTCTTCTATGCCGTTTTCTCCGACCAGCGTTGCTGAGCCGTCCAAGCGGTATCTCTCGCAAACCCTTCTTGTCATCGTTGCTAAATCAAGGCTTCCCATAGCAAAATCCTAGCTGAACAAAAATAAAAAGCAATCCTCGCTTTCGGCAAGAATTGCTTTCCAGTAATGTTTAAGAAGATAAAAAAACACCAGCCGCTCCTGTTCTTGTTTCCTTCTTTTCGTGGCTGGTAAGAAAATTATATCTTCCTTGCTTAAAAAGTCAAGCAAATTTTATTGTTTATTTCACCTAGCTTTTAACATATTGGAGCCAATGAAGTTATGGATTTTACCAAAGGTTGTCTTGCAGCCAACCGTCTACCTTCTGGGCATTTTTAAAATCCTGTTTTGCGCCCTCGCCTGCACCTTTGACCGTTTCGCAACCTGCCAGAAACAAAACACAGGCCAACATCGTTAATAAAAACGCTCTTCTTAACATAAACCCTCCTATTTTTATTGCGCAAATGATTTTAACAGCCGTTCTCTTGAGCGCTCGCGGCCTAAATAATAAATAACCTCAAATAGGCCCGGGCCGATGGTTTTACCGGTAAGCGCGACCCGGACAGGATGTATCAATTCCTTAGATTTAATGCCAAGCTCTTCCACGAGGTTGCGAAAGACGCTTTCAATACCGGCGGCATCGAATGCCTCGAGTTGATCGAGCCTCTCGGCAAAAATCCGGAATTCCCGGGAAAGGTCTTTTTTAAAAAATTTCTCCCTGAGCTCCGCCGAAATCTTAATGTCTCTGAGAAAGAAAAAGTCTGCCCAGTCCGCAAAGTCATTAACGGTGGAAAGCCTCTCCCTGAATAATTCTACCAAAGAAACGAGATATCTTCTATCAAAATTATCCCTATCGATATAGCCCTTCTCAACCAAAAGCGGGATGACGGCATCGGCCAGGGACTCTGCGCCCTGTTTTTTAATATACTGGCTGTTAATCCAGTTAAGCTTCTGCAGGTCAAAGGTAGCCGCTGTTTTATTTACATCCGTAACGTCAAACATGCTGATCGCTTCCTTAATATCTATCAGTTCCCGATTGTCTCCAGGGGCCCAACTTAGAAGCAAAAGATAGTTCACCAAGGCCTCGGGGAGGTACCCCATGCGGCGGTAATCGCTGATAGCAGTGGCCCCTGTCCTTTTGGAGAGCCTGCCTCCGGTCATGCCCATAATCAAAGGCAGGTGCGCAAAATGTGGCGCCTTAAATCCCAGCGCCTCATACATAAGTATCTGCTTGGGGGTGTTGGAGATATGGTCGTCTCCCCTGATAACATGGGTGATCTCGGTCATAGCGTCGTCAACCACGCATGCAAAATTATAGGTCGGGGTAGCGTCGGATTTTATAAGTACCTGGTCTTTAATGGTGGAGGCGTCAAAATGAATCTGGCCGCGGATAAGATCATCTATTTTTATATCCTTAGCGGGGACCTTAAAAATAACCGCCTCTCCCTTGCCGGGGGTATTTTCAAGATAAGCCTTGCCTTCCTTTAAGAGCCTCTCTGCCTCTTGGCGGTAAATATCAAAGCGCTGACTTTGATAATAGACCTCGTCCCATTCAAAGCCTAACCATTTAAGGCTATCAAAGATCTCGTCTACGTATTCCTGTTTTGAGCGCATCCTATCGGTATCCTCAACGCGCAGGACAAACCTTCCGCCCTTGGCCTTAGCGTAAAGCCAGTTAAATAACGCCGTCCGCGCGCCGCCGATGTGCAGATAACCGGTAGGACTGGGAGCAAATCTAACCTTTAGCATTTTTCACCAACTCCATGCCTTGATATAAAGCTTCTTTATTAACTTCAATTAATCCTCGTTTTTCCTTTGGCGCGATGCGCTCAACTACTGCGGTAACCTTATTTATATCAATGAGTTTGGTCTCTGCTATATAAGAGCCCAATGCTATCATATTGGCGACTTTTAAGTTCCCCAGCTTCAAGGCTGCATCGGTAAAGGGCAGCCTAAAAACACGCACGCCCTTATTATCAACAATTCCTTCTGCCAACGAACTGTTGATAAACAATATGCCTTTATTTTTAATGCGGTTCTTAAACCTTCCCAGCGAAGGCCCGTTCATAATAATCCCGGTGTCGGCCTTATCTATGAAGGGAGAGCCGATTTCTCTATCGGAGATAACCGCCATGCAATAGGCAGTTCCTCCGCGCACCTCAGCGCCATAGGAAGGCAGCCAGGTAACTTCCATGCCGGCGTCCATGGCAGCCTCAACCAGAATCTTACCGAGTAGCATTATACCCTGTCCGCCTGCTCCGGAGATAATAACCTTCTCTTGCATTATTTAATCCTCCCCGGAGGGAAAGTCTTAACCATAACGTCCCTGATCCAGTCCATAGCCTTCTGAGGGGACATCCCCCAGTAGGTCGGGCAGGGGGAAAGCATCTCAACCAGCGAAAAACCCGCCCCTTCAATCTGATTCTGGAATGCCTGCTTTACTGCACGCCTGGCCTTATTCACTTCCTGCGGAGAATACAAAGCCACGCGCTCGATATACTTCACTGCCGGAAGCCCGGCAAGCAATTCCGAAATCTTCAGGGGATACCCCTGCAGTGCCACATCGCGCCCCAAAGGGGTAGTCGCGGTCTTTTGCGCCAAGAGGGTGGTGGGCGCCATCTGTCCGCCGGTCATCCCGTAAATAGCATTGTTGATGAATATCACGGTGAGATTTTCTCCGCGGTTTGCGGCATGGATGGTCTCGGCAGTCCCGATAGCTGCCAGGTCACCGTCTCCTTGATAGGTAAAAACGACGTTTTGGGGCCTCAGGCGCTTAATAGCGGTAGCTACCGCAAGGGCCCGGCCGTGTGCCGCTTCCGAACAGTCAAAATCCCAATAATCGTAAGCCACCACCGCGCATCCCACCGGAGCGACCGCAATAACGCTCTCCCTGACCCCCAACTCATCCACCACCTCGGCCACCAAACGATGAGCAATCCCATGACCGCAACCAGGGCAATAATGCGTGTGCGTCTTGCGTAAAGACAAGGGGTGACGATAGGGCTTAGTCATGGCTTTTCAACATACTATTTATTTTAAGGATAATCTCTTCCGCGCTGGGTATGCCTCCTCCGGAGCGCCCCAGAAAGTCTACCCGCAACCTCTCCCCGGTGGCCAGTCTTACGTCTTCCAGCATCTGGCCATATGACATCTCAATAACCAGTATCCTGGCTTTTTTCTTTGCCTTCTTAAGGCGCTCAAAAATCTTAACCGGAAAAGGCCAGAGACTAATGGGGCGGATCAGCCCGAGCTTTTTATCCTTCAGGCGCGGGTCATTTAACGCTGCCCTGGCAATTCTGGCCATGGTGCCGTAGGCAACCAGAATAACCCTGGCGTCCTTAAGGCCGCATGCCTCGTAACGCTGTTCTTCTTGATATATCCTGCTGTACTTCTGCTGTAGGGCAATGTTGAATTTTTCAAGGTCTCCCTCCCTCAGGTAAAAAGACTTAACTACATTGGGGGAGCGCCCCTTGCAGCCGGTAAGGGCCCAGGGCTTAGGATAAGCCTTAATCTTTTTTTTGAGTTCCGGATTAATACGCACGGGCTCCATCATCTGCCCCAGCATCCCGTCACCCAGGATTATAGCGGGAGTGCGGTATTTATCCGACAGCTCAAACGCCTCAAACATCAATTCGTAAGCCTCCTGCACGCTGGCAGGCGCCAGCACAATGCAATGATAATCTCCGTGGCCTCCGCCGCGGGTAGCCTGAAAATAATCCGATTGCGCCGGCGCGATATTGCCCAAACCCGGCCCGCCGCGCATCACGTTTACGATTACTGCCGGCAGCTCTGCCCCCGCAAGATAAGAAATGCCTTCCTGCTTCAGACTGACGCCGGGGCTGGAAGAAGAGGTCATCGCCCTTACGCCGCAGGCCGCAGCCCCGAAAACCATGTTTATCGCCGCCAATTCCGACTCTGCCTGGACAAAATACCTCCCTGCCCTGGGCATCTTTTCTGCCATGTAGGCGGTGAGTTCGTTCTGGGGGGTAATGGGGTAGCCCGCGTAAAAAAGGCATCCTGCCTGAATTGCCCCTTCCCCAATAGCCTCATTGCCGCTAATCAATATCTTATCCTGCGACATTTATTGCTCCACCTCAATACAGCAGTCCGGGCAGATCACGGCGCACATCGCGCAACCGATACACTCCCCTCTATCATGAAACCTAACGGGCTTAATCCCGCGGCAGTTAAGTTTATTGTCGGGGTGGATCAAGCCCTTGGGGCATACCCCGACGCACAAAAGACACCCTTTACATTTCTCGCTGTTGATGACAATCTTAGCCATTTCTTATTGTTTCTTCGATACGCCTGGCAATCGCTTCCGGGTCAAGGTTGTAGCGGGCCAATAAAAATTCCCGGCTGCCGTGACAGATAAACTCATCCGGCAGGCCCAGTCTAACCAGCGGTTTGTTAATAAGCTCCTGGACGGCGCTTCCGAAACCCCCGCTTAAAACCCCCTCTTCAAGCGTAAAGATAAACCTTATCCTGGCGCTGGCTTCCTTAAGTAAAACGGCGTCCAGGGGCTTGACAAAACGGCTATTAATCAATGTACCACTTAATCCTCTTCTTGCCAAGAGCTCCGCTGCCCCCAGCGCGGTAACCACCGTGCTGCCCAGGGCAATAATCAGGAAGTCGCTTCCTTCCCTTAAGACCTCGGCCTTGCCTATCCCTATGGAAGAAGCCGGCATGTTTATGGCAGGGGCGCTCCCTTTAGGATACCTGATAGCTACCGGTTGTTGCAGGCCAACGGCGGTTTCTAACATTGCCCCTAACTCCGCGGCATCCTTCGGGGCCATAATAACCAAATTCGGGACGGACCTAAGGTAGGCTATGTCAAAGATCCCCTGGTGTGTTACTCCGTCTTCTCCGACGATCCCTGCGCGGTCAAGCATAAAAACTACCCCCAGCCTCTGCAAGGCAATCTCCTCAAGAAGCTGGTCATAGGCGCGCTGTAAAAAGGTAGAGTATATGGCCACTACCGGCTTAAGGCCCTGCCTGCTTAAACCAGCGGCAAAACAAACGGCATGGGCCTCGGCAATCCCCACATCAAAGAATCTTTCAGGATAACGGTCGCGAAATTTAGACAAACCCGTGCCTTCTGGCATGGCGGCAGTAACGGCGATAATATCTTTATAGCGTCCGGCAAGCTCCAAGAGTTTATTGCTGGCCGCTTCGGTGTAAGTAACCCCGGGTTTTTCTTTCGCCTTCGGGATACCGCTGGAGATATCGAAAGCTCCGACCCCATGAAAACCCACCGGGTCATTTTCCGCCGGAGGATAACCCTTGCCCTTCTTTGTCACCACATGCAGCAGGATAGGCCCTTTGATAGTCAGGATGTTCTTCAAGGTAGAAATGAGAAGGGGGATATTGTGCCCATCAAGCGGCCCGAAATACCTGAAACCCAATTCCTCAAAAAGCATCCCCGGAATAAATAACCCCTTAAGGCCTTCTTCAAATTTATTGGCTAATTTTAAGATGCGGCCCCCTCTTCTGGGCATACGGGTCTTGATAAAATTTTCCAGCGAACTCCGGAAACGATTATATATCGGCATGGATATCAGGCGGTTAAGGTAAGTACTGATAGCCCCCACATTAGGGGCGATACTTAATTCATTGGTATTTAAAACCACCAGCATATCCTTCTTGATGTGGCCGGCGTTATTAAGGCCCTCAAAACATAGCCCGCCGCTTAAAGAACCGTCTCCGATGACTGCCGCTACTCTGAAATATTCGCTGGCCGGCAGGTGTTCCCTGGCGCAGGCCAGGCCTAAGGCAAGGGAAACCGCAGTAGAGCTGTGGCCGGTAGTAAAGGTGTCGTATTCGGATTCCTCCCTGCAGGGGAATCCGCTTATCCCTCCGTACTGACGCAGGGAAGTAAAGTCTTTATTTCTTCCGGTGAGAAGTTTATGGGCATAGGACTGGTGGCCGACATCCCAGATAATCTTATCCCGAGGGGCATCCAGGCAATAATGCAGGGCGACAGTAAGCTCTACCGCCCCCAGGCTCGAGGCCAGATGCCCGCCGCTTTGGCTGACTACCTCTATTATCGTCTTTCTGAGTTCTGCTGCCAGGATATTAAGCTGCTCGTGGTTAAGCTTTTTTAAATCCTGAGGGGAATTAATGCTTTCCAGCAACATCATTACTCCTTAAGGCCATCTTCCTCGGGGGCCTTTAAGTCAAATCCCCCTTTTTTGTTCTTAGTAAGGAGCTCCACTTTCTTCTTGGCATTCTCCAGCCGCTCGGCGCACATCCGCGCCAGCCCGATACCATCCTGGTATTTCTTAAGCGCCTCATCCAGCGACAAATCCCCTTTTTCTAAATCCTCGACTATCTTTTCGAGTTTTTTAAGAGACTCTTCGAATTTTATCTCACTCATCTTGCTCCCCTTCTGCAGAGACAGAACACACCTTGCCTTATCGGATAGGCAAGTGTGCGTCTTCTACGCTACCGGCGCAAATTCCGCCAGAGGGCGGATACCGGCCTTTCCTTTTAGGCCGGGCATATCACTTAGCGCCAGGTGTAAAACATATAGAGACAGAACACCAACGCAAATCCACTTAGCGTTGGGTGTTAAATGTAGAGACACAACACCAACGCCATTCCGCTTAGCGCTGGGTACTGCTTGACGCCGGGTGCAAGATTCTTACCATCCGGATCATCCCGCATCAGGAGCCGCTTCCCCGAAGGTCTGTCACCTGGCTTAAAACCTCTCCTTCGTGCAGACGGGTTTTGATGGTATCCCCTATTTTTAAATCCGAGCTGTTCTTAACAACCCTGGCCTCAGGCATGCTGAAAGTAATGCTGTAACCGCGCCCCAGGATGCTTAGGGGGCTCAAGCTCCTCAATTTATCGGCGGCGGCAGAAAAATTTGCCTGCCGCATTTTAAGGATGTGTTCCATGCCTACTAGAATCTGCCTTGCAAAATCCGAAATCCGCCTTTGATACTGCCCGACGGTAACGGCGGGGTTCAAAAGCAGTAGTTTTTTCTGCGCCGCTAAATAGGTGTTGGCGTTAAGCCTTAAGGTATTATCCATGCCTAGTCGCATCCGACGCAGAATATCCCCTATCGCATCCCGGCAAAGCGCCAGCGTATTAAGAAATGACCTTTCCAGGTCCGCCGTCAACTCCTTGACCCTTTCCTTTAAATCCTCTCTCTTGGGGGTTATTAATTCCGCGGCTACCGAGGGGGTGGCAGCGCGTACATCCGCCACCATATCGGCAATGGTCCAGTCTTTTTCGTGCCCCACCGCTGAAATCACGGGAATCTTAGAGTTGTAGATTGCCCGCGCAACAATCTCCTCGTTAAAGGCCCAGAGATCTTCCATGCTGCCTCCGCCGCGGCCGACAACCATTACCTCAATGCGCTCGCTGGCAGGGAGGGTTTCGTTAAATATATTAAAATCGGAGATTGCCCGGGCGATTTCGTCCTTAGCGCTATCCCCCTGCACCTGCACGGGGTTAATAACGATGTTTAATTCTCCGAACCTGCGGTCTAAGACCTTCAGGATATCGCGTATGGCAGCTCCGGATAAAGAAGTAACAACCCCCACCCGCCTGGGAAGATAGGGAATGGGCTTCTTGTGTTCGCTGGCAAAGAGACCTTCCTTGGCAAGTTTCTCTTTCAGCTGCTCCAGCGCCAACTGGAGGCTGCCTATACCTTTCGGCTCAATACGCTCTACGATAATCTGGTACTGGCTGCGCGGCAGGTAGGCGTTTACTCTCCCGCAACATACAACCTTCAGGCCGTCTTCGATTTTAAACTTAACCTGGCGGCTGCCGGGCATAAACATCGCCGCCGCCAAGGTAGCATCGGAGTCTTTTAAGGAAAAATACAGATGCCCAGAGGTGTGGGCCTTGAAATTTGAGACCTCCCCTTCAACCCACACTGCTGGAAAGCTCGTTTCCAAAATAAGCTTGATGCCGCGGGTGAGCTCGGAAACCGTATAGATATGCCTGTCGTTTCCCAAAGCGGATGAGGTGGCAGCAAGAGGAGACGGGTTGTATTTGGCATTATTAGGCATCGCTTAACCTTGGGGCGCGCTGCTCTTTGTTTCCGTTACAGGGCTTAAGACAGATGTGACGTTACCCGTTGTGCCGTTAATATCCTTTTTCGCCGGAGCGGTAATATTCGCCTGGAGAGGCTGAGAAGGTGCTGCCGCGGGCTGCGCCTGTTCTGCCTGCACCTCCTTAGGCTTTTTCTTCAATATGATCTCCGTCACCGAGTAAGGGGAGAGCGCAAGGGATTCCTGGTAGGTTTCCTGGTTGAGGATATCCTTCTCTTCGGTCGGGCCGAAGCGGACCGTCCGGGCAACAGAGGCATCTACAACATATTTCTGATAAGAATAGTTGTCCTTTATGCCCTTGAGATTTAATTTAATAGTACGGTTGACGGATTTTAACTTCTCAACGCGCTCGCCAAGCTCCTGGAGTTGAGCCAGAAATCCCTTGACCTTGGCGGTAGTGCGCAGGCTATTGACATCCAGTTCTTTACGCAGGACCTTGCTAAGGCGCCCGGACCTGACCAGTTCGATGATAAAGTTGCGCTCTCCGTCATTAAAAATGGCGATGTTGCGAGAGATAAAGCTGCTAACAGCGTAAGGGTCAATATAGTTATAGACAATAATGGTGACCTGGTCCTTGGATTTGCCCGCGATGACATTAACGTAATCATCGCTCACCTTGGAGCCTGCAGTAAAAAGTTCGCTGCCAAGACCGGCAAGCATGCGGAAAACCAGGTAACTCGACTTAGGGCCGCCCTTGTAGTCCGAAGACTCGGGGTCAAACCAGAAGACGCCGACATTTCGAATCACCTTTTCTTTATTGCCGTCAAAATCCTCCAGGCAGAAGTAGGTTTGATAATCTACGCCCGCTTCGTACATATTCTTGAGGCGGCTGGGTATATAGCTTGCCGAGATGTGGGCAGCCTGGCCGCGCTCCGGGAGGATGTTTGCGCTGCTGTCGTAATTCCATTCACTTACCAAGAGAGGGAGGTTGCGCTTGAAATGAAAGTAGGTCAGCCAGTCACGCACAAGCTCAACGCTATTTTTATTATATGTAGTGGCTTCCCAGGCGGCCTTGGGGTCGCTGGTGTAGCTGTGCCAACTGACAAAATCCAAAGGAAGACGGTATCTGGAACAATAACGGATAAGGTCGTACACCAGGCTCCTCTCCGGGGTAAGTATGGTATTGCCGTCTGCATCCTGGAACCACCAGCTTGCGCCCGGGCCTCCTACGGGGATATGAATCTTGGTCTCGGCCTCCAGCTCCTTGGCGCTCTCGGAAACGGCGCGGTACATGTTGAGGTAATCCTGCCTCCTGCCCAGAAAGAAATCGTCTAAGTCCGGGGCGCTCCAGACCTCATACCAGATGTTATACTTTTTGTCGCAGCTTAAGGTGCGCATGTAACCTTTTATCGAGGCCTTGAAAGAACGCAGGTCGCGCGGGGCGCTTCTTTTATCCAGCACCCGGCCCAGGCCGGGAGGGGTGCTGAATATATTCAGGATTACCGTTCCTCCGGCATCGCTTATCTTTTTAATAACCGCCTCGTAGTTATTAAGGAGTTTCTGATGCAGCTCTTTATCGTTGTTAAACTGGTTAATCTCCCAAAGATTGTACTGTATGCGGTAGAAACCCTTAAAACCTATATCATTACCCCACGCCTCCAGAACCTTCTCGCTCGCCAGGTTCATTGGCCAGCCGTTCTTACGGTTATAACCCCGGCCGCTTAAGTCGATGTTCGGGCGCAACACCCTAGGCATGGCCACGGTAGCCGAATTTATATCCAGGCTAAACTCCAGATCCTCGGCCAGCACAAAAGGCGCCCGCCAAAAATATGATAGCCACAAAAGTAAGAAGCTCGCAAAGAATGCCCTTTTGATTTCCAAGACGCGCATGTCTTTAAAGTTTTCTTTGCAGGCGGGTGATTGATACCGCCCTGCCGCTATCTTCGTTGATTTCCACTATCGCCCCGTGCAACTGGATGTTGTCACTGGCCACCTCGAACCTCACCGGTACGCAACTCGTAAACCTTTCCAATACATCCTCGACCCGCCTGCCGATTACAGAATCAAATGGACCGGTCATCCCCGCATCGGTAATGTATGCCGTGCCATGCGGAAGGATTTTCTCGTCCGCGGTCTGCACATGGGTATGGGTGCCCAGGACCGCCGAAACCTTCCCGTCAAGATACCAGCCCAAGGCTATCTTTTCCGACGTGGCTTCAGCATGGATATCTACGATGATGACCTTGGTTTCTCCCTGTAGCTCATTTACTGCCTCGGCAACAGTGCGAAAAGGACATTCCAGGGCCTCCATAAAAACCCTTCCCTGTACATTAATAACCCCGACCTTGGCTCCGGAAGGGCTATTAAAAACCTCTTTACCGCTACCCGGCGCGCCTGGCGGAAAATTCAGGGGCCGCAGGATACGTTTTTCCTCCTTTATTAATTCAAAGATGTCGCGTTTCTTCCAGATATGGTCTCCGGAGGTAAGCACGTCAACGCCGCATGAAAAAAGCTCTCCGGCTACCTGCGGGGTAATCCCGGAGCCGCCGGCAGCGTTTTCGGCATTGGCAATCACGAAATCCAGACGCTCCTGTTTTTTAAGATCGGGCACCATCTTGACCACCGCATTCCTGCCCGGGCTGCCTACGATGTCGCCGATAAATAATATTCTCATCTGATATCTCTTTTTATGCCAACTACTTAGCGTATTCTATGGCGCGCGTTTCACGGATAACCGTTACCTTAATCTGCCCCGGATATTCCATGCCTTCCTCGATTTTCTTGCGGATTTCCCGCGCCAGATTGATAGCCTCGCTGTCAGAGATCTTCTCGGGCTGCACAATAACGCGGATTTCCCGGCCCGCCTGGATAGCGTAAGACTTCTCAACGCCCTTGATAAGATTGGCGATGGATTCCAGCTTCTCCAGCCTCTTGATATAAGTCTCCAAGGTCTCGCGCCTGGCACCCGGACGCGCAGCGCTGATGGCGTCCGCTGCTACTGCCAGGACAGCATAGAGACTTTTTGGTTCGGTTTCTTCGTGGTGCGCCTCTATGGAAGAAGTCACCTCTTCCGCCTCATTGTATTTCCTTGCCAGGTCCGCCCCGATCTTGGCGTGGGTGCCCTCTATCTGATGGTCAACCGCTTTCCCGATATCATGCAACAGGCCGATACGCCGTGCCAACTTAAAATCCAGGCCTATTTCCGAGGCCATTGCACCCAGCAAAAAAGAAACCTCCTTGGAATGCTGCAGGGCATTCTGGCCGAAACTGGTACGGTATTTAAGGCGGCCCAGGAGTTTTACCAGCTCCGGATGCAGGCCGGTGATGCCTGCTTCAAATACAGTATGTTCACCTTCCTCGCGGATCTTCTCGTCGATATCCTTCTTGGTTTTCTCCACTACCTCCTCAATCCTCCCCGGGTGGATACGGCCGTCGGAGATAAGCTTGGTAAGGGCGGCGCGCGCCACCTCACGGCGAACGGTATCAAAACAGGAAAGGGTAACTGCCTCCGGCGTATCGTCGATAATAACGTCTACCCCGGTGGCCATTTCAAAGGCGCGGATGTTACGTCCCTCTCTTCCGATAACGCGGCCTTTCATTTCGTCGCTGGGGAGGTTGACCACGCTCACCGTGGACTCTACTACATGGTCGGCAGCGCAACGCTGGATGGCGAGACTGATGACCTCGCGCGACTTCTTCTCCGCCGCAGCCTTAAGCTCCTCTTCCTGCCGCTTTATTAACACGGCCCTCTCGTTGTTAAGCTCCTCGCTTAAACGGGCAAGGAGTATCTGTTTAGCCTCTTCCGCGGAAAGCGAAGAAATCTTCTGCAACCTCTCTTTCTCCTCGATAATAAGCTGGTGGAGCTGTCCTTCCTTGGATTTTAACGCCTCTTCCTGCTTCTTAAGGTTTTCGCTCCTGGACTCCAGCTCTTTCTCTTTCTTCTCTAAGAGGTCCAGGCGTCGCTCAATATTCTCCTCTTTCTGCGCCAGCCTCTTCTCCATATTGGCCAACTCCTGGCGGCGCTCCTGGGTCGAACGCTCAAACTCCTGGCGCATCTTATAGAGCTGGTCTTTCGCTTCTAACTCTACCTCGCGGCGGCGCTCCTGGGCTTCCTTATTGGCCTCATCCAGGATCTGCTTGGCATGCGCCTCGGCATCTTTGATTTTCCTCTCGGCAACGTATCTTCTGAAAAGATAACCGCCGTAGCTTGCGACAATGGCAATTATAATAAACAGAATGGTATTAAGCATGGTATCTTGGAAACCTCCTTTGCTTATACAAGCGGACTCCGGCAGCTACAGCTATCCTAAAGCGGTGTTGTTGGCAGTGCGTTGATCAGGCAAAGATGACGCGCTTTACCTTAACATCTTGGCGGGTAGTGGATACGGAAGGCAAAAGTTGGAAACCATAGGCTAGGCCGATGGTGGCAGTATTGCGCGGGAGGCGCCTCAGGAAACGGTCATAATAGCCTCTGCCGCGTCCTAGACGATTTCCCTTTTTGTCGAATGCTACGCCTGGAACAACCACGAGTTCTAGATCTTTCAACTTTATAGGTTTCTGGGGCCAGGGCTCTTTGATACCGTAAGCCCCTTTAATCAACCTTGCGTTGGTTTTCAGCTCGCAAGGACTGATCTGCCTATTCTTCTTACATGCCGGGACTGCCACCCGTTTGCCTTCTTTTTGTGCCTGACGGATCATCCCGTCAGTATTAACCTCGCCGTCAAATGCCATATAGAACATCACCGTTTTGGCTTTCTGAAACACTCCGGTCCTTAAAAGCTTACGCGTAATAATGCTGCTTTTGCGCTTGCGCTGTTCCTCCTTTTGTGTTTTTAACCTTAATAAAATTCTATTGCGAAGTTCGGCTTTTGTCAACATCTTTGCCTGATAACTCTAGGCCCCTGCCTTGCCGGGGACAGCCATCCGGCGGGGCCGGGCGCTTCTTTTATAATCCTTGGGCTCTCGTATCTTACGCATCTTAGCGAGGGCCTTCTTTTTTTCCAGCTCCCGGTAGATTAAAACCCAGGCGCAGTCCGTATCTTTATCCACCTCGCATTTCCCCTTGTTCATTCCTCCGCACGGCCCATTCAAGAGACCCTTGGGGCAGAGCGTGATTGGACAAATACCCATGGTAAACCCCAATACGCACTCCCCGCACATGGAGCATTTCTCATAGAAATCTCCGCGACCATCCGTAACCGCGCCAAATAGGGTATCACAGCCGGGCAGGACGGACAAACCAATCCTTTCATTATCCTTTATTGACTGCACCCCTAAACCACAGCTTAAAACCAACACTGCTTCGGCCTCACGCATGGCCTTGCTGTTTTTAGCCAGTTCCGTCTTGGCCTGAGCGGCAATACAGGGTGCCTCCGGCACGCAGGTCCCGGTTATAAACTTGCCGCTCTTCTCAAGGACCTTCTGCATGGCAATAACCTCATCCTTGCCGCCGCTCTTACAGGTAGTCGCGCACTCCCCGCAACCCACTAGGAATATCTTATGGTAATCTCTAAGAAGTTCTAATATCTCTTCTTGGGGCTTCTGCCTGCTGACAATCATTATCCCTGCCTCCTTAACTCTTCCAGCCGTTTTTTAATCTTGGCTTCAAAACCGATATCGCCGGGGCGATAATAGTCGGCGTCTCCAGGAGTATATTTTTGTTTTACATAGTGGTCCTTGTAATCGTGGGCGTATTTATAGCCTTTGCCGCGCCCCAGCTTCTCTGCGCCGCGATAGGAGCTATCCTTAAGGTGCAGCGGGACTTCCTGAACTTTCTGTTTCTCAATATCAGAGTAGGCCTTATCAATTGCCAAGTAGGAGGCATTTGATTTCGGGGCACAGGCAACATAGATAGCGCTTTGGGCCAGCGGAATACGCGCCTCCGGCATCCCCACAAATTCCGCAACCTGCAATGCGGCATTGGCTAAGACCAAGGCAAGGGGATCGGCATTACCAACATCTTCAGCAGCACAGATACAGATACGCCGGGCGATAAAACGGGGGTCCTCTCCGGCATAAAGCATCTTTGCCATCCAGTATATCGCGGCATCGGGGTCAGAGCCGCGCATAGATTTTATAAAGGCGGAGGCGGTATCGTAATGTTCGTCCTCATCGCGGTCATAGAGCACTGCTTTTTTCTGGATGGACTCCGCGGCTGCCTCAAGCGTAAAATGAACCGTGCCATCCTTGGATTTGGGGGTAGTCAGAACCCCCAGTTCAAGGGAATTCAGCACCCTCCTGGCGTCCCCGCCCGAAGCCTTAGCCAGAAAGGTCAATGCCTTTTTATCGGCCTTAACCTTTAATTCTCCCAGGCCCCGCTCTTTGTCCTTTAAGGCCCGGCTTAGTATAAGGATTATGTCGGCATCATTGAGAGGCTGAAGTTCAAAAACCACGGAACGCGAAAGAAGCGGAGAGACAAGGTAGAAGAATGGATTATGCACGGTTGCGCCTATCAAAACGGGGTTGCCGTTCTCAACGTCCGGCATCAGGACATCCTGCTGGGCCTTGTTGAAACGATGTATCTCGTCGATAAAAAGGGTGGTCTTGCGACCGCCGGAGATCCTCTTGTGCTTGGCCTGGGCAATGAGTTTCCTTAATTCTTCTACATTGGAGGTGGTGGCATTGATAGAAACATAATAAGAGCTGGTGGCATTGGCAATGCAGCGGGCAAGAGATGTCTTGCCGCTTCCGGGAGGCCCGTAGAGGATGATGGAACTCAGGCGATCCGCCTCAATAGTACGGCGCAGCAGCTTACCTTTGCCTAGGATGTGTTTCTGTCCTACAAATTCATCTAAGGTGCCTGGGCGCATGCGCGCTGCCAGAGGAAGCCCTTTCGGTGTTTCTTTGGTCTGTTCTTCAAAAAGTTCCATAAAAGAATATAAATAAAAAATCCCCGCGCTGTGCCGTTGGAAGGCGATAGTCTGAACCGTTTTGGTTTCAGGTGGGTGCCCTCTCCTTGGACGCTCGCGCCCAAAGAAGCATAGAGCCCCCTTATGTTGGTGTTGGTTCAACAATTATCAGTATTCCAACGTGCACGGCAGGGATATCTAAAAGAGCGTCTATTGTCACTGTAAGTATAACACATTTTAAAACCCTAGTCAAATTATCTAAACCGCGCTGACAGCTTTGCCTCCAGGGCCCGGCAGACGCGTTGATGCAGAGGACTAATCTCATCCTCGGTAAGGGTGCGTTCACCGCTGCGGTAAAAACACGAGACGGTGATCCCTTTATAGCCGGCGGGAATCTGTTGCCCGTAGTAGTAATCCGTTATCCTGACTTCTTCCAGGAGACTGCCGGCTTCCTCTCTGACAACCGCCAAGATGTCCGCTGCCTGGGTATCTTCTTTCAATATCAGGCTGATGTCCCTTGATATGCCGGGATAAAGAGGAAGGGGAATAATCCTTTTCTCCAGGCCCGCCTGCTTAAAAACGCCGCCTAAAGATAGTTCGGCTGCCACCACCTGCTTATTTTTGATATCAAAACTATCCAAGGCGCTTCTCTTAATATTTAGGAATACGCCTATCTTCTCCCCGCCGCAGAAAATATCGGCCGCGTATTTGCCACGAGCGGAAAATTGAAAGTCCTTGATGCCGAGGCGCTGGAATAAAACTTCGGCTGCCCCTTTCAGGTGTAACATGCCGAAACGGTCTTTAACCTGCCCCTGCTCCAGGAACTCCGCCCTCTCTCCGCTCAAAGCTATGCCCAAAGTCAAATCCTCCCGAGGTCCACCGCCGCCTAAAGAGAATACCCTGGCAATCTCAAATATGCCCACGCTGGCCTGTTTCTGGTTCAAGTTATAAGAGACGCATTTTAACAGGCTGGGGACCAGGCTCGGCCTCAAAACCTCCTGTTCGCGGCTTAAGGGATTGCAAATCCCGATTGCTGCCGGAGCTTCAACCCGGGAATCCTGCAATGATTTTTTATCAATCAGGCTATAAGTAAAAACCTCGTTGAGCCCCAGGCCAACCAGAATGCTCTTTATAAAAGCGACTAAATCCATGGCGTTGCCGCGGGTTACGTTGCCAAAAATGCTGGGGATGCTGGATGGAATACGGTCATAGCCGAAAATACGCACTACCTCTTCGACCAGGTCAATCTCGGAGGCAAGGTCAACGCGAAAGGAAGGGGCTTTTACCGTAAAACGCCCTTTCCCCCCAGGGTTTACCTTAAGCCCTAATCCGGAGAGGATTTTTTTAATTTTAGCATCCGGGATCTTAACGCCCAGCGTCCTGGCAACCCTCGAAGAATCAAGACTGATTTTTCTATCAAAGCGCTTTCTGGCCCCCAGGGCCCGTGCAGCCCGATAATTTCCGCCCGCCAATTTAAGCATCAGCTCTGCCGCCTCCAGAGAGGCCTTCTCCAGATTGCCATGGTCAACCCCCCGCTCAAAACGATAGGCGGATTCGCTGGTGATACCCAATGCTCTTTTTCCGCGGCGCACGAGCACGGGATTAAAAACCGCGGCCTCTAAAAGAACGCCGGAGGTGCGATCGCTGACCTCGGTATCCTTGCCCCCCATCACCCCTGCCACTGCTACGGGGCGCTTCGCATCCGCGATAACCAGTATCTCGGGGGTAAGCTCCTTAGTTTCCCCGTCGATAGTAATAATGCTTTCCCCCTGCCTGCCGCGGCGCACCGCAATCGCCTCCCCCTGCAGCTTATCGAGATCAAAGGCGTGTAAGGGTTGGCCGTATTTAAAAAGTATATAATTGGTAAGGTCTACGATGTTATTGACGCTGCGGCACCCTAAGCCTTCCAATCTCCGGCGCAACCAAAGCGGGGAAGAGGCAACTTTGAGGCCTCTGATAATCTTAAGAGAATAGAGCGGGCAGTCCTTGCTATTTTCGACGCTCAAGCTAAAATCACACCTTTTTAATCCCGGCCTTAACCCGGGCCTGTCCGTTTTTACCTTAAGCCTTAATCCGGTTACGGCCGCTACCTCACGGGCAATACCCAGGATACTAAGCCAATCCGGACGATTAGGGGTTACCTCAGCCTCAAATATAAAATCCCCCTCCCGCGGCTGGACGGATTTTACCTCAAGACCGACCATCGTCAACTTCTCGGCCAAATCCCCCGGGTCGACCCTGATATCCACAAATTCCCTGAGCCAACTATAGGTAAATCTCATCTTAGAACTGCTTCAAGAACCTCGCGTCATTTGTAAAAAACATCCTGATATCGTCAATGCCGTACTTTAACATCGCAATCCGGTCTGCCCCCATGCCGAAGGCAAAACCGGCATATTTCCCACAAGGGTAGCCTACGTTCTTAAAAACGTGGGGGTGGATCATCCCCGCGCCTAGTATTTCCAGCCATCCCTTTCTACCGCAGACGGAACAACCTTTGCCGCCGCAGATAATACAGGAGATATCTACTTCAGCCGAAGGCTCGGTGTAAGGAAAGAAGTGCGGACGGAAGCGCATCTTGGTCTCCTTGCCGAAGACGCTCTTGGCGAAAAATTCCAAAACCCCCTTCAGGTCACCGAAAGTGATGTTCTCATCTACCACAAACCCTTCAATCTGGTTAAACATAAAGGAGTGCGAGGCATCCACTGCGTCCGGCCGATAGACCCTCCCTGGCGCGACGATAGCTAAGGGGGGCCTTTGCGCCTTCATCGCCCGTATCTGCATGGTAGATGTCTGGCTGCGCAAAAGATAACGCCCTTCCTTGCCTGCCGCGGCATCCAGATAAAAGGTATCAAAGGCCTCGCGCGAGGGATGTTCTAAAGGTATGTTCAAGCCGGTAAAATTATTGAATTCCGTCTCTATCTCCGGGCCGTCTATTACCGCAAATCCCATCCTGCTAAAAATCGCGCAGATCTCCTGCGTAACCTGCGTGAGCGGATGCAGATGTCCAAGCTCATGCGCAATCCCGGGCAAACTAATATCAACGCCGGCATCTTCCTCGGCTGCCGCACCCAAGGAATGCCGCTTTTCTGAAATAAGAGAAGAGACGTGGGCCTTGAAGGCATTGACTTCCCGCCCGAAGCAAACGCGCTCTTCCTGCGCAAGGGTAGGGATAATGCCTGTTAATTCAGCCAATACCCCTTTCCTGCCCAGATATTTCAGGCGCAGGGACTCCAGCTCCTCCGGGGAAGCTACCGCCAGAATTTCGTCGTTCAGCTTCGCCTTGATGGACGCAATATCAATACCAGACATAATAACCCCAACAGTACTAGCGCTAAATTCCTCTTGGTGATATTTAAACGCTGCTTGATAGCCCTGCCTGCCCCTATGCGGCGTAATCCAGAAGCGTGGATATCAAGATCTCCTCCGTGTTCCGGGCAGGCACGGTTAAATACTCCCGTTACCGCCACCCAATCCCCCTTGCTACGGTAGTTTCCGGTATACACGATATCCCCTGCCATATCGCGCTCCATCCAAACGCCTATGGCGCCTAACCCGTCATTGACATTGACCCAGACATGGTCCCCGCGCGGCATTATCTCCCCTATAACCTCCCCTTCATAGGTTATGGTCTTGCCGTCGTACTGGCGGGCGTTGTTAATCAGCTCTGCGCTGGAGACAGCCGCAGTATTAGCTGCCGGGGCAGGGGACGGCATTACCAGAAAAGCCAGGATTAACAATGTAATCTGCAGAAACGCTCTCATTTTCCTTTTACCGCCGCAATAAGAAATCCGAAAAGGGTAAAGACCGACATAAACTCCAGCCTCCCAGCCCACATCTGCATCATATAGGTAACCTTCAACGCCGCCGGCATGTTGACGCTGGTAATGCCGCATGAGAGTCCGACATTAGCCGCCGCGGAGGTGGATTCAAAGAGCGAATCCAGAAAGGGATAGCCGAAAAACATCCCGATCAGCGCCCCGGCAAAATAAAGCACCAGGTACGCCAGGGTAATCAAAAACGCGGAGCGCACCTGCTTATCCTCAAGAAACGCCTCCTTGATATGGTGATACCTCTCAACCACCACCGCCTTCTCCGGCAGGATAATCCTCTTTAAATCCTGCTTCAGCGCCTTAATTATCAGGCCAAGCCTGAGCATCTTGATGCCTCCGGTAGTTGAGCAGGTTGCGCCTCCCAGCGCCATAGCCGAAATCATACCTACCAACGCCAGATTGCCCCATTCATTGATAAATTGCCTGGCATAAATGGTCATAAAACCGGTGCCGCTGTGGCCCGAGACAAGCTGGTAAAACCCTTTACGGAACAGCATCACGACCCTCGGATATGCCCCGCTGCGGTCCAGTCCGACTGCGACGATAAAAAATATCGCGGCGATGCTGATAAAGAGCGCTACGGTTTCCAGGTTTTTAAAAATCTCCTTGCGGTTTCCGGTCCAAAGATGATAATGAAGCTTAAAGTTAATCGCGCCCAAGAGCATTATTGAAATAGTCACAACCTCAAATGCCAGGCTGTGGTAATAAAGGATGCTCTGCGACTGCGGGGCAAAGCCGCCGGTGTCAAAGGCAGTCATAAAAATACAGGCGCCGTGAAAAAAGGCCTCCACGGGCCGCATGCCGCCCAGAATCCCCACCGCCCCCAGGGAAAGCGTCCCCAGGCTTAGATAGACGATGCCCACCGTCCAAATGAAGCGCGCGGTATGGATGACGTTCGGAAGGACCTTCTCGTCGCGCGCCTCCCCCACGTACATCTTAAAAGCCCCGGAAAGACCTTTGACAAAAAAAGACAGGGCAATAATAACGATCCCCTGGCCTCCGATAAACATGGTAAGATGGCGCCAGAAATTGTGGGTATAGGAGAAGTGGTCGATATCCTGCGCCAGGGTTAGACCGGTAGTGGCAAAACCAGATATGGCATCAAAGCAGGCATCCAAAAAAGACTTCCAATGGCCGCTTAGATAAAACGGGATGGCTCCCAGAAGCATGGCTGCCAGCCAGGAAAGGGACACCACAATCATCCCCTGCATCCAGTTGAGGTCCTTTTCGGTGGCGCAAAGCTTAACCAGGAGGGTGCCGAAAAGCAGGGCGATTTCAATCGCAATAATAAAATCCAGGACCGGATTGAATTCCTTAAAAACTAATCCGAGGGCAATGGGGACAAGCATCGTAAGCCCCAGGCCTATAACGACCTTGCCCAGATAATAGCCGATACTCCTGATATCTTCTAAGCTAGGGCGAAGGATCATTGTCAAAAGTAAATAACAGCGGCTGAGATTAACAGCCCCATCGCTATGACTGCGATGGTATAAAGGATCTCTACCGCGATGCCGGAAAACGAATCAAAAAAATACCTGATATTCATCAAAGAGTCCCCACCAGGGTATTCAGCAATTGAGGCTCGTTGCCCACGCTGGCGATGGCGATAATGTCGTCCCCGGCCTTAAGCAGGGTGTCGCCTTTTGGCACGATAACCTCTTCCCCCCGCACTATAGATACCAGCACCGAATCCGGAGGCAACTCAACATCTTTAACCTGTTTGTTGATTACCGGGGAGTCTGACGGCAGGTCCACCCGCACGATAGCAAGCTTGCCGCGCTTAAAACTCATGAGGTTGACAAAATCCGAAAAAGAGGCTTCCTCTTCGATAATCTTGGCGATAATCTTGGTGGAATCGATGGGGACGTCCACCCCCAGCTCTGAAAAGGTATGCTCGTTATCGGGGTTGTTGACGCGTCCTACGGTGCGCTGCAACTTAAACCTCTCTTTAGCGAGCTGGCATATAATAAGATTATCCTCATCTTCTCCGGTAACCGCAGCCAGGACATTGGCCTTTTGTATGCCGGCCTCCTCCAGTATCCGCGGGTCGCAGCCGTCACCGTTAATGACCAATATCTCCAGCTGCTTGGCGATCTCTTCGCAGACGGCCTTATCCTTATCTACGATACTGACGGTGTGCCTGCTCTGGTGGAGCCTCTTGGCCAAAAAATAACCTACCTTGCCTGCACCGACAATAACAATGTACATATCGCCCCCTGTTATAGCCCGAACTTCTCCTTGATTTTACGAAGACTGGCTACCTTCACGACCGCGGTTAAAATATCCTTGGCCCTTAAGACATTGCTGGGCTCCGGGATAGTTACGCCCTCCAGCCGCCGCAACGCTACCACCAGGAATTCCCCCGGTATATTGATATCCGCGATGGTCTTACCGATAAACTCGCCCTTAATCTCGATTTCAATAACCCCGAGATCCTTGGCTTCAATAAGATAGCTCGAAAACCGGCTCTCAATAATCTTATCGCGTATCATGGCGGCAAAAAGAATTGTTCCGCTGATAACGTCCAGCCCCAGGGCGCTATAGATACGGGCCCGCTGCGGGTCGTAAACACGCGCGATTACCTTGGATACCTTAAATATCTGCCTGGCGACCTGGGCGGCGATAAGGTTGGTATTATCGCCGTTGGTCACGGAGCAGAAGGCATCCGCCTTCTCAATGCCTGCCTGCTTCAGCAATTTAAGGTCAAAACCGCTGCCGGTCAATGTCAGGCCGTTGAAGGTCTCTCCCAAGCGCTCGAAAGAATTCTGATTCTTGTCTATGATTACTACGTCGTGACCTTCGCTGGAGAGGAGCTTCGCTAATTCCGAACCCACCCTGCCGCAACCCACGATTATAACATACATGTTTTAGCCCTCTTTAGCCTTGCGGATAAAACTCTTACCCGCGCGCGATCTTGACTAATTTTTCAAAGGCCTTGCCGTCTCTAACCGCCAGCTCTGCCAGAACCTTACGGTCCAAGGCAACCTTAGAATCCTTGAGTCCTTTCATAAAGCGGCTGTAGGTAATGCCGTTCTGGCGGCAGGCAGCGTTGATACGCGCAATCCAAAGCTTGCGGAAATCCCTTTTTTTGAGGCGCCTGTCGCGGTAGGCATATACCAATGCGTGCATCAGCGCCCGGCGGGCCTGCTGGAACTGCTTGCTGCGGTCCCCCCAAAACCCCTTGGCCTTCTTTAAAACCCTCTTTTTTCTCCTGCGGGTAGCAACACTGTGTTTAATCTTTGCCATCTAATACATCCTCCTGATTTATCCGTACGGCAGGAGCCTTTTTAAATACCCTGCCTTCTTCTTGTCGGAGAGGACCTTCCCCCGGCGCAACCTCCTGAGCCTGGCTTTCTTCTTGCTTGAAAGAAGATGGCTTTTCCCCCCGGCAACATACTTAACCTTGCGCTTCTTGGTCATCTTGAATCTCTTGCTGACACCTTTTTTCGTCTTTAACTTTGGCATGTCTTTTGTCCTCTTTTATGGTCCGATCATCATATAAATGCTTCTACCTTCTACAATCGGCTCCTTCTCTATCTGCCCGTCATTCTGGGTATCGCTGATAAATTTATCTAAAATCCTGCGGCCTAAATCCATATGCTCCATCTGCCTGCCGCGGAAAACCAACGTAACCTTAACCCTGTCTTTTTTCTTCAGGAACCCGATGGTCTGCTTCAATTTTACCTGATAATCGTGCTCGGTGATATTGGGCTTGATGCGCACTTCCTTGAGCTTGCCGTGGGCCTGGTGTTTTTTGGCCTCGCGTTCCTTCTTTTCCTGATCATATTTAAATTTACTGAAGTCCCCAACGCGGCAAACTGGAGGATTGGCTGTCGGAGCTACCTCAATCAGGTCCAGTTCCTTCTGTTCCGCAAGCTCCAGGGCTTTCTGAATCGATACCACCCCCAACTGCGAACCATCATCACCTATCAGGCGTACCTCGGGCACGCGTATCCTCTCATTGATGCGGATGAACTTTTTTATCGCAACCACCTCCTTTTCTGTATATCCTTAGCGCTTTAGCTAAAAGATAACTTTCTCGTGAATCTCCTTCTTAATGCCCTGGATAAATTCCTTCTTCCCGACGGTAATTATGCCTTTCTTCCCCCGCTTGCGCACCGCCACGGCGTCCTCCTGCATCTCGCGGGCCCCCACCACCAGGATATAGGGCACCTTTGCCATCTCTGCCTCGCGGACCCTTTTATCAAGGGTCTCATTGCGGCTGTCGAGCTCAACGCGTATTCCGCTATCGCTTAATTCTACGGCAAGGCCGCTGGCATATCCTGCAAAGTCATCTTTTATCGGCATAATCGCTGCTTGCGTCGGAGCCAACCATAAAGGGAGGGCGCCGGCATAATGTTCCAGTAGCGCACCCATAAACCTCTCCAGGCTGCCCAGGAGCACGCGGTGCAACATTACGGGTTGTTTTTCCTTTCCGTCACTATCCGCGTAGGTCAGCGCAAACCTCTGGGGAAGCGCAAAGTCGCATTGAACGGTAGCGCATTGCCACTGGCGCTTTAAGGCATCCTTTAACTTAATATCGATCTTGGGACCGTAGAAAGCTCCGTCGCCGACGTTAACCTCGTAACTAAGCCCCTTCTCTTTCAAAGAATCCTCCAGGGCCTGGGTCGCCTTCTGCCAATCCTCATCGCTGCCGATGGATTTTTTGGGCCTCGTGCTCAATTCTATACCCCACTCCTTAAACCCGAAGACCTTCATGACATCAAAAACGAAATCAATAATCCCCTGTATTTCTCCCTTCAGTTGCCCGGGAAGACAGAATATGTGCGCGTCATCCTGGGTAAAACCGCGCACCCGAAGCAGGCCGTGCAAGACCCCCGCCTTTTCGTGGCGGTAGACCGTGCCTAATTCAAAAATCCTAAAAGGCAGGTCTCGGTAACTGCGCTGTTTAGATTTATAAATCAGGATGTGGCCGGGACAATTCATGGGCTTAAGCACGAACTCCTTTCCGTCCACATCAAAAGTATACATATTCTCTTTGTAATATTCGTAGTGCCCTGATGTCTGCCAAAGCCCGGAGTGCATAATGTGCGGGGTAATCGCCATAAGATAACCGCGCTTGAGGTGTTCCTCTTTTTCGTAGTCCTCGATTAGCTTGCGCAGCATAGCACCCTTGGGATGGTAAAACACCAGCCCTGCCCCCGCCTCTTCATGGTAGATATCAAAATATCCCAGTTGGGGGCCTATCCTGCGGTGGTCGCGCCTTTTGGCTTCCTCAACGTTCCCGAGATACTCCTCCAACTCCTTTTTGCTGTTAAAGCAGGTGCCGTAGATCCGCTGCAGCATGGGATTGGTTTCAATGCCATGCCAGTAGGCGCCTGCTACAGAAAGCAACTTAAAGGCCTTGATTTCGCCCGTCGATTTGACATGCGGACCGAGGCATAGGTCTATAAAGCTTGGGCCGGTCTTATATACCGAAACCTTCTCCCCGGGCAGGCCCCTGATAAGCTCCAACTTATAGTCTTCCCCTAACCGCTGAAATAATTGGGCGGCCTCATCTCCGGAGAGCTCCTGGCGGATGAAAGGCTCGTTTCTCTCGATAATCTCCTGCATCCTTGTCTCAATCTTAAGTAAATCCTCTTCGGTAAACGGGTCCTTCTTGTCGAAATCATAATAAAAACCGTCTTCGATAGAAGGGCCTATGGCTAATTTCACCCCGGGCCACAGTTCCTTTACGGCCTCGGCCATCACGTGCGAACAAGAATGTCTTAAGGTATCCAGCTCCATGTTTTAATGGTGGGCGGTAGAGGGCTCGAACCTCTGACCACCACAATGTCAATGTGGTACTCTAACCAACTGAGCTAACCGCCCGTTCCCCGCTATTGTCTTACGCTAATAAAATTTAAAGAACCGCTGCCAGATTTTTGGTGGGCAAGGAGGGAGTCGGACCCTCACGACCTTGCGGCCAACAGATTTTAAGTCTGTCGTGTATGCCATTCCACCACTTGCCCCCTTAAGCGCTCTCTGCCTCTGGCAAACTGATTTTCAGCCAACCTTCTGCCGCAGGCAATCCACCTGCAAAGTCAAGGCGACGAGCGGAATCGAACCGCTGAATAGCTGTTTTGCAGACAGCTGCCTTGCCTCTTGGCTACGTCGCCGCAGATTTTGAAAGAACCTTATTTACTTCGCTGGCAATCTTCTCGACCTCTGCAAGGCAACCGTTGCCTTCTCTGCCGCAAGCCAACCTCCCCCGGCGCGGCCCGACTACCTTAAAGCCCAGGCTTTTTAATTTGGCGATGTTGGCCTGCGTAATTTTATTGGCATACATGTCCTCGTTCATCGCCGGGCAGATCAAAACCGGCGCGCGTGTCGCCAGAATAATGCAGGTCAGGAGGTCGTCAGCTATGCCGCAGGCAATCTTGGCAATGATGTTGGCTGTCGCCGGAGCTACCAGCACCATAGCGGCCTTCTCTGCTAACGCTACATGCTCTACCTGCCAGGGGCCGGGGCGCTCAAACATACCGTAATAAGCCCTGTTGCCCGAGAGGCTCTCAAATATCAACGGGTTCATCAACTTCCGCGCCTCTTCGGTGAGAACCGCCGTAACCGCAAACCCGTTTTCTCCGAGACGCCTGGTAATGTCGCAGGCCTTATAAATCGCGATGCTGGCAGTAACCCCCAGAACGATTTCTTTTTTATTCTCTGGCATGCGCTAATCCTTGGGCTTCTTGTATCGCACCTTGTTTTCGGCAATTTCCGCCAGGGCAACGGTAGAGGGCTTGATGTTAGCATCGAGGTTAACTAAACGCGGTTGTCCCTCGGCAATCTCAAGCGCCCTCTTAGAAGCCATAATTACCAATTTGTAAACGGAGTTGTCACTCTTATCCAAAATGTCCTGGATGCCTTGCGCCATTAATCTCTTTACCTCCCCTATGCCTTATAGCCGATTTTTTCTAAAATTATCCCCTTTAACGCCATTAGTGCCTGATTTAGGTTTTTATTCTCCACCCGATAATCGTACTTGTGCGCCAGTCGCATCTCTCTGTCGGCTAATCCTAAGCGCTGGCGGATTTCCTTCTCTTTGGTGTGGCGGCAACGCTCCCTGATGCGTGAACGCAGCGCCTCCAGAGAAGGAGGCAGGATAAAGACCGTTACGGTATTGCGCGGCAAGATACGCCTGAGCCGCAATGCCCCTTTAAAATCGAGGCAGAGTATAACATGCTTGCCCCTCTTGAATTGCTCATCGACAAACTCGCGGGGCGTGCCGTAATAATACCTTAAATACCTGGTCCATTCAAGGATTTTCTTGGCGCGCAGCAGCTGCCGAAACCTGCTTTCGCTGATAAAAAAATAGTCCTTTGCCTGTCTCTCCCCGGACCTCTTGGGCCTGGTAGTAAATGATACGGACCTGGTAAGTCTGGTCCTAAGCCGCCTGTCCCTGATTAGCCTCTCTACAAGGGTACTCTTGCCAGATCCCGAAGGTCCGGAAACCACAAAGACAAACCCTTGCCTCATCATTCTACGTTCTGTAGCTGCTCCCGTATCTTCTCTACCTGGCTTTTAATCTGGACCGCCTTCTGTGAAATAATCTTATCGCAGGATTTAGCCCCCATGGTGTTGGCTTCGCGCTGCATCTCTTGGGAGATAAAATCCAGTTCTTTGCCTATCGAGCCGTTTTTGGCAATCTTGGATTTAAAGCTGCTGACGTGAAAGGCGAGCCGCTCGATCTCCTCTGCAATATCACTATCCCTCAAAAAGCTGCTGCGTTCCTCGTCGGATGGCAAACGCTCGAGCCTCCTCTTGACTGCCTTCTTGAAATGCGCCCTTATGCTGTCCAGGTAACCCGATACCGTCGTGGCGCGATTTTTTAAATGGCGATATAACGCTGCCCCTTCTCTCCGTCGCATTGCGCTCATATTATCTAGACTGGCAGCCAAAAGGACGCGCAGGTGCGGCCAAATCTTCTCATAGGAAAGCGGACTCTCTTCCAGCCCCAGGACACCCGGCAGCTGAATGAGGCTTTCCAGGCTTATATTGTTTTTCAAGCGGAACTTCTTTTTTATCTCTGCGAGCGCCAGAAGGTAATTTCCCAAGAGCTTTTTGTTAATAACCACGCTGTTGGCGCGCGCGCCGCTGATGCTGACAACGCAGGTAATCCTGCCTCTCTTGACACGGGATTCAATCTCTTTCTTGACCCTCTCCTCCAGGGAAAGAAACCCCTCCGGCAGGTGTAGCACAATATCCAGAAATTTATGATTTATGCTGCGCAACTCTACCTGGATCTTGCCAAAAGGCTCTACCCGCGCCTCGCGTCTGCCAAAACCGGTCATGCTTTTTATCATTATCGTCGCCCCCTGTTATGCCCAGACCCTAACTTTTTTTGTCTCTTCAAGGGCCTCCTTAGTCGGGTACAAATCTACGATTATCTCCTCCGGCTTAAACCAGAGTTTTATCTCGCGCTCTGCCTCCGATTCGCTAGAAGACACATGAATGACATTTTCATAGACGCCCTTGGTGGTAATCCTCCCGTAGGAACCGCGGATAGAAGTGGGGTCGGCCTCTTCGGGGTTGGTAGCTCCGGCGAGCTCCCGGCACTTGGTGATAGCGCCATCCCCCCAATAAATCAACGCCATAATCTTGCGCCGGTTATGCAGTTCTCCGCAAAAATAACGGACCAGCTCTTGGAAAAACGGCTTATCCTTAAGGTGCCGGTAATGCTCTTCAGCTAATTTATTAGAAACCTTGGTAATCCTGGCCGCAATGATCTCCAGCTTCGTCTCTGAAAGCCGTGTCAGGATATTGCCCGTCAACGATTTCTTCAGGCCGTCTGGCTTGATGAGAATTAAGGTTGCCTGATTACTCATATGGCGCCGCCTCCTCTAATGCAATTGACAATCCTTTCCAGGTCTTGCTGGGAATAGAATTCTATCGAAATAGTGCCGCGCTTTTTTCTTTTGCTTACCCTGACCTTGGTGGCCAAAAGTTGCTGCAGCTGTTCTTCAGCCACCACCACATAGGTTTCGCGGCCAGCCTGCGGCCGCATGCGCATCCTGGAGCCTTTCGGGCGATGTCTGCGGATTATCGCCTCCAGCTCTCTTACTGATAACCCCTTGGCAAGAATCTCATGCGCCAGGCGGCGCTGCTGGTTAGAGTCTTCCAATTCAAGTAGCGCCCTGCCATGTGCAAAAGAAATTTCCCCTTTCTTGATTTTATCCTGAATCTCTTGTGGTAACTTTAATATTCTCAATAGGTTAGCAACGGAAGCCCTCGCCCTGCCCAGTATTTGGCTTATCTTCTCCTGGGTCATATCAAACTTGTCCATGAGGTACTGGTATGCGCGAGCCTCTTCAATAGGATTGAGGTTCTGGCGCTGTATATTTTCAATCAATGATAGTTCGAGGGAGTCGTGGTCTGCAACATCTTTAACGATAACGGGGAGCTCTTTCAAATCTAACGCACTGGCAGCCCGAAACCTTCTTTCTCCCGCAATAAGTTCGAATTGCTCCCCCTGCCTGCGCACAAGGAGCGGCTGCAAAACGCCTTTCTCCTTGATGGACTGCATCAATTCCTCTAACCCTTGAGCGTCAAAGTCTTCGCGGGGCTGCCAGGGATTGGGTTTGATTTTTTTGATGTCAACCAAAAGAACGTCGGCTTTTTTATCCTCAGCCCCTCTCTCCGGTATTAACGCCCCTATCCCTTTGCCTAATGCCTTCTTCTCCATCATGCCTTCTCCTCCGGAACATCCTGAGCAATCTCAATGCTTTCTTTATGTAGCGGCGCCAGGCCTAAAATCTCTCTGCTTAAATCCTCGTATTTCTGGGCCCCAAGAGAGTTTTTATCGTATAAAGCAATGGGCTTCCCAAAGCTGGGAGCTTCTGTGATACGGATATTGCGAGGGATAACCGTATCATAAACCTTTTCATTGAAATAATTTCTTACTTCCTTGATTACTTCCCGCGTCAAATTAGTCCGAAAATCCGCCATAGTTAATAAGACTCCTTCGATTTCTAAGGAGGGGTTAAGGTTCTCTCTTACAAGCTTAACTGTATTAATGAGTTGCGTCACTCCTTCCAAGGCATAATATTCACATTGAACAGGGATAAGCAAGGAATCCGCCGCACATAATGAATTAATGGTCAAAAGCCCTAGCGAAGGGGGAGAATCTATGATTATAAAATCAAGGTTTCCCTTTTCTTGTGTCAGGGCCCGTTTTAAACGGTATTCCCTGCCCATTACCCCTACTAGCTCTACTTCAGCTCCTGTCAAATCGAGATTGGAAGGCGCAAGATATAAATTTTGAATTGCTGTTTTTTGGAGAGTTTCTCTGATATCAAGCTCTTCTAATAAGACGTGGTAAGTACTTTTCTTGATATCGTGCTTATTGATACCTAATCCGCTGGTGGCATTTGCCTGGGGGTCAAGGTCAATGACTAATACTTTTTTTTCAGCTAAAGCCAAGTAACTGGCTAAGCTAATGGCAGTTGTAGTTTTGCCGGTACCACCTTTTTGGTTACAAACCGCAATAATCTTACCCATTGAAAAATATGGAGTTACAAAATGTTCCACGCGGAAACATTTATCTCGATCTATCGCTTATCTTTATTATCTTATAGGTTTTAAGGTTGTCAAGTCTTTTCTCTGGATTTGATTACTGTTATGCGCACTTTGGCCAATTTAGCTCCTGACATTCCAAACAGCCCCTTTTCCTCTTCAGAGAGCACCTCTATCTTAAGTCTCTCCAGCGGCAGCCTTAATTCCTGGAGCGCTTTATCAATCGCTTCTTCTACTGTTTTTCCTTCGAACTCGCGGGTAATTTGAGGGGTCATTTTGGGCGATTAATCAACAATTGTTGCAGCATCATTAGAGAGCTATTCACAAACCAGTAAAGAACAAGACCCGATGGCATACGATAAAAAATGAAACCAAACATCACCGGGAAAAGAATAAGCATTAACTTCTGTTGCTCTGCGGAAGCGCTACTCATGCTTTTCGAAGAAATCTTCTGCTGCATAAACATCGCAACAGCCATTAAAATAGGTAAAATATTAATCTCATTTCCCAGAAAAGGAAGCTTATGAGATAATGTAATGAGCCTGTCTGGTTCTGATAAATCTTTAATCCATAGAAATTCTGCACCTTTTAAGGCTGCCGAACGCATTAATACCTGGTACAGGGCGAAAAATATGGGTATTTGTAATATCATGGGCAAACAACCGCCAAAAGGATTAACTTTATATTTGCGATAAAGCTCCATTATTTCCTTGTTTAATCTTTGGGGGTTATCTTTATAATTTGCCCTTAATTCCTCAATGCGAGGCTGCAATGCCTGCATTGCTTTCATCGAATGCATCTGCTTTAAAGTCAATGGGTAAAGAATAAGATAAATTAAAATGCTGAGCAATATAATTGAGAGGCCCCAATTATGCACAATAATATGAATTATGCCAAGTAATTTCAAAAGGATACGGGCGATAAAATCAAAGACTCCGTAATAAATAACTCCTGACCATTGAGGATTGATGCTGTTTATCATATGTAACTCTTGCGGCCCCATATAGATAAAAAATTTCTGCTTTATTTTTTCTCCGGAGATCAAAGAAAGTTCCGGAGAGTAGAGAATAGGCTGGGTTTCAGAGGAATTAAGTTTTGCCAGGGTTAAATTGTAAGAGGGGCTGGCTGGTTCCAAGATTTCGCAAAAATAACGCTCGCGCCAACCAATAAACTTTATATTTTCCCAGCTGGCGTCCTTGCGGGGATTAGGATGGAGAACGTCTCCGTTTAAAGCAACCGTAATATCCTGATAATTCGGCAGATTACCGTGTTTGGAAAAATCCAAAATTACGGGGATTAATCCTATGGAGGTATTTAGGGCATCGCTACTTTTATTAATAATTTCTATCTCTAACTCTATGTAATAATTAGAGTTATTAAAAATGAACCGTTTGAGAATTTGCAAATCTTTACCATTATAAACAAAGGTGGCCTCTTTATCCGTGAGAGATTGATTTTTAAAGACAAACCGGGGATCAGCAAGGGCAAGTCCATATTTCAAAGGCACGCGGTGAGAACGGTAGTCCTTAAAAATTATTTCCTTAATTGCTGCGCGGGGCTCATCAAAATCAATTGCGAGCTTGTCCGTGGAAAAAGCAATGGTTTTGCCATTTTCACTAAAATTAACGGCGGGCGTTTCTGGTTGAACCCTTCTCGGTTTTGGCTCAGGGAGAGGCTGTTCTAAGGCGGCCTCTTTTTTTATAACTTCTTTATTATCAATATGATAAGATTTTGAAGTCAGCGCAGACCAGGTTAATAAAACCAGTAATGACAAGGCAATAGCCAGAATCAATCTTTTTTCCATAGGTTTCCTTATGTTAAGGGGTCATACCATGATTTTCCGGAGTAGGGGTGGCAGTGCAATATCCTGAACATCCCTTTTAATAAACCGCGCAAGACGCCATACTTGCTAATGGCCTGGCAGGTATATTCTGAACAGCTCGGAGTAAAACGACAACAGCACGGCAGCCATATCCTCACATACCCCTGATAAAAACCAATAAGGGCGATGGATATCTTCTTTAGCATTAAATGGTCAGTTTTTTTCTGCCCTTGCCACGCCGCCTGGCAAGCAGCTTCCTGCCGCTCCTGGTGGCCATTCTTTTCAAGAAGCCGTGACGGCGTTTACCGACGAGCTTTGTAGGGGTTTTTAGATGTTTTTTCATTTCCTTCTTTCTTTAAAACAAACCTTCTGCCTACATGCCAACGGGGTTTCCCCGGGCTGCTTTTAATAATAGGTTTTAATTATAACATAAAGAAAGGCCAAGTCAATGCAAATTCTAAGAAGCAAACCCAGAGATGCAAAAGCGGTTTGTAAAAATTTCTGCAGGCCGCCAGAAACTCATATTTGTTATTTTTGTTGACGGCGTCCGGGAGTAGTGTATAATAATTAACGCTTTGTTTTTTTTATTGCAATGGTTTTAATCCCTGTTATAATACTTTCCACAGGTTTATACAATTTGTGGATAAGCTGTGGATATTGTGTAAATCCCGAACAACCCCTCGATAATTAATAGGAAAGCTGAATGCTTGAGCTCTGGGACAAGGCTTGCGAACGCCTGAAAGATAGATTAGGTAAGGCCTCTTTTGAAAGCTGGATATCCCCCTTAAAGGTTAAAGCCAAAGACAAACACTCCGTAATCCTGGAGGCGCCGGACCAGTTTTTTAAGGATTGGCTCAAGGAGCATTACGTTACGGTTATCTCCGACGTTCTCAGCAGTATCGCAAAGAGCGAGATCTCGCTCGAGGTCGTAGTAAAAACGCCGGAGGCGGTGCCGGGCGAAAAGGGACACCTCAAGGAAATCGACGTTTCTGTGTTAAAAGACCCCCGCAGCCCCCTGAATCTTAATCCGCGTTACACGTTTGAAAATTTTGTGGTGGGGCCTTCCAACCGTCATGCCCACGCATACTGTCTGGCAGTAGCGCAGTCGCCCGCCAAAAATTATAATCCCCTTTTTATCTACGGAGGGGTGGGCCTAGGGAAAACCCACCTTATGCAGGCGATCTGCCATTTCGCAAAAGACAAAAACCCTGCAAAACTAAAAATATTCTATACTACCTCTGAGCGTTTTACCAACGAGCTCATCGACGCCATCCAGCACCACTCTACTAACGCCTTCAGACAAAAATACCGCAACGTGGACATCCTGGTTATCGACGACATTCATTTCATAGCAGGCAAGGAGTCTACCCAGGAAGAATTTTTTCACACCTTTAATGCCTTATACGACGCCCACAAACAGATCATCGTCTCCTCCGACCGGCCACCGAAAGAAATCTCTAACCTCCAGGATAGATTGATATCCCGTTTTAGCTGGGGGCTAACTACCGATATCCAGCCGCCGGATTTTGAGACAAGGGTAGCAATACTGAAGAAGAAAATTGAACGCGAGCCGGTAGCAATCCCTGACGAGGTCATCTTTTTTATCGCACAACTCATCAAGACCAACATCAGAGAATTAGAGGGAGCCCTCATACGGACAATCGCATACTCTTTATTGGAAGAAAAGCCCATTACGCTAGATTTGACCAAAGAGGTTTTAAGAGACCTCCTGAAAGAACCTAAAAAATTAATCACTGTGGATTTTATCCAGCGTTGCGTAGCTGAAGAATTTGGGGTATCACTGCACGATTTCAAGGCTAACCGCCGGCATAAAAATATCGTCCTGCCGAGACAGATAGCTATGTACTTAAGCAGGGAGTTGACCGACCTTTCATTGCCTGAGATAGGCGATTTTTTCGGCGGCAAGGACCATACCACTGTTTTACATTCTTATAATAAAATTAGGGGGGAATTAAAAATCAATCAAGGTATGGCAAATAGGATAGAAAGGATTATTCAGGTTATTCAACAATAAATTCAATTGTTTTTAAGAAGATTTTATAAAGCCCAGGTTGTTTATCTTGTTATGGTTACGTCGTTTTTAACATAAACCAAACAGTATTACTACTAATACTTTATAAATATTTAATATATTAATAATAAAAGGAGTTGGGGATGAAGTTTAAAACAGGGAAAGAGACCTTATTAACCGCAATACAAAGCGTACAGAATGTTATAAGTCCCAAGATAGCCTTACCTATATTATCAAATATTTTAATCGAATCTCAACAGGACGCTATTAGATTAACCGCCACTGATTTAGATATAGGAATAACCTGTGTAATTAATGTGAATATTCAAGAAGTTGGGGCCATAACCATACCAGCCAAAAGATTTAATGATATTATACGCGAATTACCGGGCGATGAAGTATCCATTACCACTAAAAAAAACAATCAGGTTAGCATTGAAACAGGCCAATGTCATTTTAAGGTTATGGGGTTGGCCCCCGAGGAGTTTCCTAAACTCCCAGATTTTAAAGATAAAGAAACCATTAAAATAGAGCAGGCTACCCTGAAACACATGTTGGGGTTGACATCTTTTGCGGTATCTTCAGATGAAAGCCGCTATATCTTAAGCGGTATATTGTTTAAGATTCAAAAAAGCACCATCACGCTGGTTGCTACCGACGGAAAGCGCCTGGCGGTGGTTAATAAAAAACCAAAACAGGATATTGATAAAGATATCCAGATAATCGTTCCTTTAAAAACCATCCAGGAATTAAACCGCAATCTTCAAGAGGATGGGGATGTTTCAATGGTGTTGGGTGACAATCAGGTGATGTTTGATTTGGGTCAAACAGCCGTAATCTCGCGCTTGATTGAGGGGGAATTCCCCGATTATCGCCAGGTTATCCCGCCGCAATCAGAAAACAAAATGAGGGTTAATCGGGAAGAGTTTCTGTTGTCTGTAAAAAGGGCGGCTCTTTTATCAACCCCAGATTATCAAGCGGTAAAACTGGAGATCTTTAAAAATAAATTGGTGGTCTCTAAGTCTACTCCCGACGTGGGAGAATCCCGGGAAGAATTGGGGGTGGGTTATCAGGGCAAAGAGCTGATTATTGGTTTTAACCCGTTTTATTTAATAGATGTCCTTAAAAATCTTGAAGAAGACGAGATAGATCTGGAGTTGACCGATAGCGAAAAACCCGGGGTAATACGTAGCAGCGGGTATATTTATATTGTCTTACCGATGCGTTTAGGTTAAAATATGCAAGTTATCAAGGAAACGGTTGCGGATTTCATGCGGGAATTAAAAAGTAAAAGAGGGCATTCGGGTAAGGATGGCCCCGAGCGGCTGCTCAGGGTTGCTTTATCCGGGGAGGACCTTAAACATACAAGGTTTGGTTATTTAAAAAAAGGAGTCCTGGGGATTGAGGTAGATTCTTCCTCCAGGCTTTACCTTTTGACGATGCGCAAAGAAATAATCCTGGAGAGACTGCGGAAAAAAACAAGCGCGGTTCGGGATGTGCGTTTCCGTTTGGGGGGCTTAGGGTGAAAAAGAAGAAGGGCGAGCTCAAACCAGAAAAAGGCGAGGGGCAGGCGGTTAAGAAGGCTGAGCGCGCCTACGATGCCACCACCATCCAGGTATTAGAGGGCACTGAGGCGGTGCGCCGTAGGCCGGCGATGTATATCGGGGATACTTCGATACGAGGCTTGCACCATCTCGTATACGAAGTGGTGGATAATAGCATTGACGAATCCCTGGCCGGTTACTGTAATGTCATCGCGGTGGATATCCATCCCGACAACAGTATTAGTGTTACGGATAATGGCCGCGGCATCCCGGTGGATATGCATAAGACCCAGAAAAAACCGGCGGTGGAGGTTGCCTTGACTACCCTGCATGCCGGGGGGAAATTTGACCACCGCGTCTATAAGGTTTCGGGAGGATTGCACGGGGTGGGTGTCAGCGTGGTTAATGCGCTTTCGGATTGGTTGGAGGTGGAGGTAAAGCGCGACGGAAAGATTTATCACCAGCGCTACGAACGCGGCAAAACCGCTTCCAAACTCACGGTTATAGGCAAGAGTAATTCCACCGGCACCAAGGTAACCTTTAAGCCGGACAAGACAATCTTTAACAAGACGGAGTTTTCCTACGATATCCTCTCGCAGCGGCTCAGAGAGCTCGCCTTTTTAAATAAGGGTCTCAGGATCAAGTTAAGCGATGAACGCAATGATAAGGAGGCGGTTTTTGAATTTGCGGGCGGGGTTGTGTCGTTCGTCGACTACCTCAATAAAAACAAGGCACCGCTGCACGGCAAGGTTATTTATTTTGAGAAAACCCAGGATGCCGTTGCGATGGAGGTCGCCCTTCAGTATAACGACGGTTACGCCGAAACCATCTTTTCTTTCGCCAATAACATTAATACCGTTGAAGGCGGCACGCATCTTTCAGGTTTTAAGTCCGCGCTTACCCGCGCCATCAACCAGTATGCCAAAAGCAAGAACCTCATAAAGAGCGAGGAGATTAGCGTTAGCGGAGACGATGTCCGCGAGGGGTTGACTGCCGTGGTAAGCGTAAAAGTCCCCAACCCTCAGTTTGAAGGCCAAACTAAAACCAAGCTCGGTAATTCCGAAGTTGAAGGCCTAATGGCCTCTGTGAGCTTTGAGGGGCTATCTGCTTATTTTGAAGAAAACCCTTCAATTGCCAACAAAATCGTAGATAAGGTTATCGTTGCTTCGCGTGCCCGCGAAGCGGCGCGTAAAGCCAGAGAGCTTACGAGACGCAAGGGGGCGCTGGAGGGCGCAGGCTTGCCGGGCAAGCTGGCGGATTGTTCTGAGCGGGACGCCGAGCTTTGCGAGCTATACGTTGTAGAAGGGGATTCTGCCGGAGGCTCTGCCAAGCAGGGGCGCGACCGCAGGTTCCAGGCCATCCTGCCTATTAAAGGCAAGATATTAAATGTCGAAAAGGCGCGGCTGGATAAGATTCTTTCCAATGAAGAGATACGCACGATCATTACCGCTCTCGGTACCGGCGTAGGCGAAGAGTTTGACATTACAAAACTACGCTACAGCAAATTGATCCTGATGGCGGATGCCGATATCGACGGCTCGCATATCAGGACGCTTTTGTTGACGCTTTTGTACCGTCAGATGCCCAGGCTTGTGGTGGAGGGGCACGTCTACATTGCCCAACCTCCGCTTTACAAAATTAAACGCGGCCAGAGAGAAGAATATATCCAGACTGAACAGCAGCTGAATGAACTGTTGTTAGACCTGGGGCGCGAAGGTCACCGGTTTGTACGCCTGAAAGATAAACAGGTATTTAGCGATAACCAATTCAAGGATATACTATTCCTCTTGGTAGAATTAGAAAGATTTTCCAGAATTTTAGAAAAAAGGGGAGTAGAGCTTTCAAAATACATCCTTTTCAGGAATCAAAAGACCAAAAAAATGCCTATTTATAGGGTAAAAGTGGAGGGAAAAGACCATTTTATATATTCAGATAAAGAATTGGCAAGATTTACTGAGTCTTTAGGCAAGGAGACAGAGCACGATATTATGGAATTATTTGAGGCTGCGGAGATTGATGGGATTCTGACAAAACTGGAGAAACTGGGTTTGGTAACGGAGAGTATTTATCCGGCCGTCCAAATTGACGCTAGCGTAACGACTTCCAAAGATAGCAAAAAAACCAAGGCGCCCTACCGCATCACCAATGAAAAAGAGTCCAAGGACCTCTTTTCCTTAAAGGAGGTCTTGGGGTATGTCAAGGAGGCCGCCAGCAGAGGCATGCATATCCAGCGCTATAAAGGGTTGGGAGAGATGAATCCGCATCAGCTATGGGAGACTACCATGGATCCCGATAAGCGCACTATATTGCAGGTGACCCTGGAGGATGCCGTTGAGGCCGACAAGATGTTTACGGTCCTGATGGGGGATCAGGTGGAGCCGCGCAGGCAGTTTATCGAAGACTACGCCCATCAGGTTAAGAACTTGGATATTTAATATGTATACGCGTAACGAAAAGATAGTACCGGTTTATATTGAGGAGGAGGTAAAGGACGCCTATTTAAATTACGCGATGAGCGTAATTGTGGGCCGGGCCCTGCCGGATGTGCGCGACGGCTTAAAGCCGGTGCACCGCCGCATCCTCTATGCTATGCAAGAGCTCAACCTTGAGCACAGCAAGCCTTATAAGAAATGTGCCCGTATCGTCGGAGAGGTGCTGGGAAAATACCACCCCCACGGCGACGCCGCGGTGTATGATACCCTTGTCAGGATGGCGCAGGATTTTTCGCTGCGCTACCCCTTGGTTGACGGACAGGGGAATTTCGGCTCGGTTGACGGAGATACGGCAGCAGCGATGCGTTATACCGAGGCCAGGCTTGCCTCCGTCGCTGACGATATCCTGGGGGATATTGATAAAGACACCGTAAATTTCGGGCCGAACTTTGATTCTTCTCTCCGGGAGCCGCTTTTGTTGCCGGCCTCTCTGCCCAACCTTTTGGTCAACGGCTCAAGCGGTATTGCCGTAGGCATGGCGACCAACATTCCGCCGCATAACCTTAATGAAATAGCCGACGCAATTATTTATATTCTTGACCATCCCGAGGTCGAGGCAAAGGATCTCCTGCGGCATGTCAAGGGGCCGGATTTCCCAACCGGCGGGCTCATCTGCGGCAAGGCAGGCATCAAAGACGCCTATACTACCGGCAGGGGCAAGCTTGTAGTGCGCGCCCGCGCCACCATAGAGCATCAGAAGAACGGCAAGGACCTTATCGTAGTTACCGAGATCCCCTACCAGGTGCAGAAGGCTTCTTTGATTGAGGCCATGGCGGGGCTGGTGGAAGACAAGAAGATCGAGGGGGTATCGGATATCCGGGACGAATCCGATAAGGATGGCATGCGCATTGTGGTGGAGCTTAAACGTGATGCCGAAGCCCAGATTATTCTAAACCAACTCTTTAAGCATACGCAGCTTGAGACCACCTTCGGCGTCATTATGCTGGCATTGGTGGAGAACCGCCCGCGCGTCCTAAACCTGCGCCAGATACTCGACGCCTATATTGAACACCGCAAGGTCATCATACGCCGGCGCACCCAGTTTGAATTAGACAAGGCCCTAAAAAGGGCGCATATCCTGGAAGGCCTCAAGATCGCGCTTAAGTTCATCGACCGGATTATCAAGACCATCAAGACCTCCAAGAATACCGAGAACGCCAAGGAGCGCCTGGTTAAGGAATTTGATTTGTCCGAGGTTCAAGCCCAGGCGATCCTTGAGATGCAGTTGCAGCGCTTGACTGCCCTGGAGCGCGAGAAGATTGATGCCGAATACGCCGAGCTCCTTAAAAAGATAGAGCTCTGCCGCGCGATCCTTGCCTCCGAGAAGAAGATAGAGGGTATCATCAAGGAAGAGCTGGAGGGGCTCAAGAAGAAATACGGAGACGAACGCAAGACCGACGTTGCGGCGGAGGTAGAGGAGCTGGAGGTGGAGGATCTCATTGCGGAAGAGGACGTGGTAGTCACCATCAGCCACAGCGGCTATATCAAGCGCCTGCCGGTAAGCGCTTATCGTAAGCAAAAACGCGGGGGCAGGGGGGTTACTGGCGCAGAATTAAAGGAGGAGGATTTTATTGAGCACCTCTTCGTCGCCTCAACCAGGGATTACCTGCTTATCTTTACCGACAAGGGGCAGGTGCACTGGCTGAAGGTTTATGAGATCCCTCAGGCAAGCCGGACATCCAAGGGCAAGGCCATTGTTAACCTCCTGCAGATGGCCCCCGGCAGCAAGATAAGTTCGACCATACCGGTAAAGGAATTCGCGGAGGATAGATATTTGGTAATGGTGACGAGGTGCGGGCAGGTTAAAAAGACCAGGCTGGATTCCTACGGTAATCCGCGCAAGGGGGGCATCATTGGAATAACCCTGGATAAAGATGACGAGCTTATCGGTGTGGAGCTTACCGACGGTAAACAAGAGTTATTGATTGGCACCCGCCAAGGAAAGGCAATCCGGTTTCTGGAGTCGAAGGTACGAGACATGGGGAGGGCGGCGCGCGGCGTACGCGCAATATCCCTAAGCAAGAAAGACGGCGTTATTGATATGGTGGTGCCCCAAAAGGATTCCAGCATCCTGACGGTTACCGAATTGGGTTTTGCCAAACGCACGCCGGTAGAGGAATACCGCCTGACCAGCCGCGGCGGTAAAGGCATCATTAACATCAAGGTCACCGGCAAAAACGGGCAGGCAGTAAAACTCAAGACGGTTTCCGACAAAGATGAACTAATGGTGATTACCCAAAACGGCATGTTTCTGCGTTGTGCCGTCAAGGATATCCGTGCTACCGGCAGGTCTGCCCAGGGGGTGCGTCTTATCAAGCTCCAGGATAAGGACCGCGTTTCCTGTGTCGCCCCGGTAATTGCAGAAGAGGGTTAGTTTGTCCCCATCGTCTAGTCTGGTCCAGGACAAGAGCTTTTCAAGCTCTCGACACCGGTTCAAATCCGGTTGGGGACGCTTATTTTAAATGTGCGGGATAATCGGATATATCGGAGATAGAGATGTCCAGCCCGTTCTTCTTAACGGGCTTAAGCGCCTGGAGTATCGCGGTTACGATTCCAGCGGCATGGCGGTACTGCTTGGCAAGAAGCCCGCTATTTCAATCAGGAAATCCCCAGGCAAAATCAGCGCCCTTGAAAAACTGCTAGGAAATAAGCCTCTCTGCGGCACGCTCGGCATTGCCCATACCCGCTGGGCTACCCACGGAGCACCCACCCGGATTAACGCCCACCCCCACAGTGACTGCAATAAGGAGATTGCGCTGGCGCACAACGGCATCATCGAGAATTATGAATCGCTCAAGGCCCAGCTTATTAAAGAGGGGCATCGTTTCTTGAGCCAGACCGACACCGAGGTCATCGTGCATTTGATTGAGAAATTCTACAAGACCAACGTTTTATTGGAAGACGCGGTGCGGCGCGCCCTGAAGCTCGTAGTGGGTTCTTATGCTATTGCGGTTATCAGCAGCAGGGAGCCGCAGAAATTGGTAGGGGCTCGCTTCGGAAGCCCTCTGATTGTCGGGCTGGGGAGTAGCGAGAACTTTTTGGCTTCGGATGTGCCGGCGATTATGGAATACACCAAAGAGGTTGTTTTTCTTGGCGAGAAAGAAATAGCGGTCCTGGAGCGCGGCAACGTCAGGATAACCGATATCGAAGGGGAGCAGCTGCGCAAGAAGGCCAGCCTTATCGCCTGGGATATCGCTCAGGCCCAGAAGCAGGGCTATAAGCACTTTATGCTTAAAGAAATAAATGAGCAGCCCCAGATTATCGATAAATTTTTGAGCGCCAGGATTAAAAACGGCGGCTCCGAGGTCGTTTTTCAGGAACAGGACATACCCGAAGATAAGCTCAAGAGCGTCAGGAATATAGCGATAGTAGCCTGTGGTACCGCCTGCCATGCGGGCTTGGTCGGCAAATACATTTTAGAATCCCTTTGTTCCATTCCCGTTACGGTAGATGTCTCAAGCGAGTTCCGTTACCGCAAGTTGCTTATAGATTCCGATACCCTGGTGGTAGCGATAAGTCAATCCGGAGAAACGGCGGATACCTTGGCAGGCGTCAAGGAGGCCAGGAAGCTGGGCGCCTCCGTATTGTCGATTTGCAATGTAGTAGGCTCCACCCTTACCCGCGAGTCCGACGGAATTATCTATACCCATGCCGGTCCCGAGATCGGGGTAGCCTCTACCAAGGCCTATACTGCCCAGTTGGTAGCTTTGTATCTTTTGGCCTTTTATCTGGCGGAGACCAGAAATATCCTGAATCAGAAGGAGGTCTGCGGGTATCTGCAAGGATTAAGGAGGATTCCGAGGCTGCAGGAAGACATTTTGAGAAAGCAGGAAGAGATTGCCAGGCTTGCGCGTCGGCATTCGCACTTCGGCTCATTCTTGTACCTGGGCCGCAACATTAATTTCCCCTCCGCATTAGAGGGGGCGCTCAAGCTTAAAGAGATTTCTTACATCCCGGCCGAAGGGTATGCCGCCGGAGAGATGAAGCACGGCCCCATCGCCCTTATTGATGAGTACCGGGCAGTAGTATGCATTGCCCCCCGGTCCCCCATTTACGATAAGATGATTTCAAACATCCAGGAGATACGCAGCCGGGGGGGCAGGATTATCCTTATTGCCACTGAAGGAGATGAAGAGATCAAGGAGCTCGCGGGGGAGGTTATCTATATCCCCCGGGTGGAGGAATTCTTTTCTCCGTTGCTCGTGGCTTTGCCCCTGCAGTTATTGGCCTACCATATTGCGGTAAAACGCGGTTGTGATGTGGACCAGCCGCGCAATCTCGCTAAATCCGTAACCGTGGAATAATGCTTTATATCGTTGCTACCCCCATCGGCAATCTAAAAGACATAACCCTGCGCGCCCTGGAGGTAATGAGGTCCGTAGACCTGATAGCCTGTGAGGACACGCGGCGTACCCGCATCCTATTGCAGCATTACGGCATAACCGTTCCCACAACCAGTTATTTTCAACACAATCGCATTACCAAGGGGCAACGCATCCTGGAAGTGCTTAAGGAAGGCAGGTCCGTTGCTCTGGTTTCAGATGCCGGCACGCCAGGGATACTTGACCCCGGCTACCACATTATAAATTTGGCGATAAAGAACAATGTCGCGGTTACGGTCATACCGGGGCCCGCAGCTTTTATCGTCGCCCTGGTGGCATCTGGCAAGCCGGCGCACCGTTTTATATTTGAAGGGTTTCTGCCTATAAAGGCGCAGGCGCGGCGTAACCGCCTAAAGGAACTCGCGCAATTTAAATATACCGTCGTATTCTATGAGTCCTGCCACCGCATCCTTGCGACGCTAGCAGATATCAAGGGTCTCTGGCCGGAGCATGAGGTTGTTGTCGGCAGAGAGCTTACCAAGAAGTTTGAAGAGATTATCCGCGCCAGGCCCGAAGATATCATTTCCCGCCTTAAGGCCGCTCCCGCGCGCGGAGAGTTCGTGGTGATAATATAAAATCAGGGTAATAAATCACTCGATAGTTACGTTGACGCTGATGGTGAGATTTTGGTCTTGGCTGGTAGCCTGGGAGATGCTGATATTGGTATAGGTCTTTTCGTATACTACGCCGTCTTCTTCCGTGAGGTTATTGGTTATCCCCAGGCTTCTGTCGGCGGGGTTGGAAGAAGTGGTGTTGAATGTCCCGGCGCGCACGCCCAGGTTGCCGTATTGCAATCCTTCCACCTTGGCATTGTAGCTAGCGCGCTTTAGAAAATCCTGCTCTATGATGCGGTAGACATTGGGGGCCAGTCCGGCAAAGATGCCGCTTAGGATGAAAGCGATCATTAAGATGACGGATATGATATAGACCATCCCTAACTGCTCCCGACCGCGTCCGTGAACCAAAAGCGCAGCCCTTCGGTTTTAGAGATATTGCCTTCGAGCGTAGCGGCGGTTACGGTTACGGTAAGAAAATTCGGCTCGGCACCCTCGTAGTATTGAAACGTAATGTTGGGTGAATATTGCGCGTCAATCAGTATCTCTTTTTGGTCGGGGCTGTATTTAAGAACGAGGTTCTTTGATTCGTCCAGACAGTAGGTGTATACCGTATTGTCGGTGGAGTTATCAGGGGTGATGTTGTGGATATCGGATTCTCCCTCAAAACTGAAAGAATCTTTTGCTCCGTCTAGGCCCGCAGTAAAGAGAGATTCGTCTTCAATGCGAACGGCGCTTAAGCAGTGCAGGCGGATGTTCTCCAGGGCATAATCCATCTGCAGATGGACATTCTGTACCCTGATGTTTTCAAGGAGCCTGCCGTAAACGAAGAGATACCCCCCGGCTACCGTAGCCAGGATTACGGATATCAGGATGATGGCTATGAGAAGCTCCAACAGAGTGACCGCCGCGCGGGATTTATTATTCATTCGCCTCTTCTATGGCAACCACCGTTAGATCTGCCTCCCTAAGCAGGATCGTGCCCCGGGAGGTATCCTTGCACCATTTTATCGCAATGGTATGGTTTCCCGGGGAAAGGGCATCGTTTTCCGTAAGGGCCACGACGTTATTAATCAACGGCTGAGTAATGATAGGGGTACGGCTAACGACGGGCTTTGGCCCGACGTCATCCACAAAGCACCCTGTATAGATTGTATCGGTTGAATTGATGCCGGTAGCATCCTGCACGTTCGTCGCAACATTGTATATTACGAGAAGCTCTTTGGGGACTTCGTAATTCAGATTCAATGCCAATTTGACATTGTCTCCGATTACCTGCGCTCCTGCGAAATTCCCGGGGTTGGAGGAATACCGCGCTTCGCTGTCTCCTGCCTGGTCTCGCGAGATCCATACGGAGGCTGCGTGGATAAAAGGGTAAGGAACGATGTTTGTCAGCCGGACGATTTTTTGGTAAATATTTCCGGTTTTATCAGTCTCGTTATAAAACGCAAGGGTCTCTATCTGTTTATACGGTATAGCCCTGGCACTTCCTTCATATCGCTGCGTTACATTCACCTGCAATTTTATGGTCCCCGAAGAGTCCAGGTTTTCTCCGGGGGTCAAGTCCGAATAGGATTTTGCCAGGTATTTTTCCATTCCCACCAGCGCTGCCCGCATGGCCCGGGATTTGTTTTCGGCCTGTTTCAGGAAAAACCTTCCCGTTGAAACGGCTGCTACGGCAGCGCTGATCCCGATTACTATCAGGATCAGCGCTATTAGTACCTCCAGAAATGTAAAGCCTCGCAAGCGAGAGGCGCGGTTTTTTTGCTGCAACATTATTATTCTTGTCTGGAGCCAAGAGGCAACATCGTTATATTTAAACTACGCATATTTGCCGGGCTCTCGATCTTCATGCAGGTATCGTTATACCATTTAATTTCGATATCCATGGCGTCCGGGAATTCCCCTCCGAAATCCTCCTTGGAAAGCAGGCAACTGCCCGTAGCCGTGGGGTCCCATTTGATTACCGGTTTGGGTTTTGGCGGTTTCGGTTCATTGCTGCGGCTTATCCCGGCGTCCGGTATGCTCATGATTGCCGCCGGCCCCATGGCCGCGCCGTTGATAAATGCGCGCGTGTAAACCTGTCCTCCGGTGAACTGTTGCGAGGTAGTGCCGTGCCACTTTCTGCAGAGGCGCGGGGAAACTTTATAGGCGGAGGTCTTGTAGCCTTCCACGCGCACGGTCCAGGAGATAAGCACTTTGGAGGTTGTTTTGAAGTTCACGGGCAGCTTAAATCCGGATATCAACAGCTTGCCGCTTCCATTGTTATCCGCTATGGATTGCCAGCCCGTTAACACCGAGGCGGGAGGCTGACTAGATTGGGTGCTTTTGAGCCAGAGCGGAGCAAGGCCTATGCCGGTATCTGCAGACCCGTCCCCGTTGCCAGCAGTGAAAGGATATCTGCATTCAGGGTCGCTGCAGACAGTTTTAATATACGCCTCGCACCCGGAGTTATCTCCGGAAGCCGCGATGAATTGGGGGTAGCGGGTAGGCCCGTATACGGCGGTAGTGTTGCCTATTACCCGGGCTACCTTAGGCGCAGGGGTTGCGGTTTGGGCGGTGGTTTCCGCAAAAGAATCGGGGTGGGTAAAAACAGAGATAGCTGTCGCGGCACCCACCAGAAAAGCAAGGAGCCTTTTCCTGTTCATTTATTCTCCTTTAGCCCGCGGGGAGTCGCAACTATCAATTATCCGTTGTAATCGGAACAGTAGTAATTGTCAGGTTGCGCATTTTCGCAGGGCTCTTGATTTTCATACAGGTGTCATTATACCACTTTACCTCGATATCCATCTTCTCCGGAAAGCTTGTTCCAAAGTCGTTTTTTGACAATAGGCAACTTCCGCTTAAAGTAGGGTCGTGGGGGTTGACGGAGACCACTGTATCAGAGGAGCCGGGGATAGACATAGAGGCGGGCGTCCCCATGGGGGCCCCGTTTACGTAGAGTCGGGTATGAACCTGTCCTCCGGGAAACTGCTGCCAGGAAGTGCCGTGCCAGGGCCGGCAGAGGGTAGGCCAGGGGTTATAGGCGTCCACGGCGTAGCCCTCGATGCGCACCGTCCAGGTAACGAGCATCTTAGAGGAATTTCTATATCTATCGGCCAGCTGAAAGCCGGCTATCTTTAAATCAGGGATAGTTTCATAGCCCTTGAGCGCAATGAAAGACTTGGCTCCCGAACTATTGGTGCTCTTGAGCCAAAGAGGGGCCAGGGACATCCCGGTATCTGCCTTGCCGTCGCCTATGCCGTATTGCAACGGATTAAGGCACTCCGCATCGGTGCACTTCTCTTTCAGATAGTTTCCGCAGGTGGGGTTATCGCTGTCAAAATGGTAGAACGAAGGGTAGCGGGTCGGCCCCAAAGATGCATCGGTGGTTCCGATCACCTGTTTTAGGGTGGGGGCGGCTGTAGGCGTCATCTGGGTGGTAGTCTCTGCCATGCATAAGGCGCAGCACGTCCATGCCGCGATGATAATCAATGCGCTTATCGTTATTCTGCTTTTCATTCCTCCTCCTTCCTGTTTGGCTATTGCCGGGTTCTAATTACAATCAACCTTAGACTATTTACCTGTACCTCCAAATCAATGCCGGTTAGTTCGGGCAGGAAGTAATAGACCTTTATCACGTAAGAATACCCCGCTTCTAATACATCATTTGGTATGTGGGTGGCGCAGAATATTGAGAATGCCGCCTCCAGGCTTTTTTGATGCAGCATGCTTTCATAGACCTGTTTTTCTGCGCCGCTCGGAGACACCTCAAATACCGCAATCTTGGAAAAGAAATAGGTAGAAGAGTTGGTTACATATGTCGGTTCCAGAGGGTTGGTTATGTCGTAAGGAGTGGTAGATATTTGCCAGATGACGGTTATATTTTCCCGGCTCCTGGCTATAAAGCGGTAATAAAAATCGTCATCGATTGTTCTAAAACACTTGCTGCAGCCTCCGGCAAGGAACCCTCCGGTAAGGCAATCCTGGGCGTTTTTCTGAATAAGCGAGCAGTCCGCCAGGGTATAGGTGTCGCAGGTAGGGTCGTTAATCCTCTCCTGGCAGGAGGCGATATTGCAATTTTGGTATCCCGGTACGTCGAGTTCGCTGCAGACGTCTCTTTTGCAGCATTCCAACCGGTTATTGCAGGTGTCGTAGTCGTTGGCATAGGTAAGACATTTATTGACGCAGGAGGCAAATTCAGGGGTCGGGGTATACTTATAGCAGTCACGTAATCCTCCCCCCCAGCCAAAACCGGAATATGGGCAGCCAGCGGATATTACCGGGGTTATCGTATAGTATGATGAGATGTGCGCGCATGGAGAAGCGCATTTGCTTCCTGAACCCGCAGGGCATTCCTCTTTTGCATCTTGCCGGCAGGCACACCCCGTAAAGTCGGGGCGTAACCCGCTTTCTGTACAAAGCCAGTCTGAGCCGAACTCCCTGCAGTTGCCGTCGGGCTTTATGGCAGGGCAGCCCAGGTTCTGATAGTGATTTTCGTTGGCTATCGAGTAGCTGGACCTGCAGACCGAATCCCAGTCTGTTTCGCTGGAGGTTGCGATAGCCGAGCAATTAGTGGAATCAAAAGGCACCTCACAGCAATCATAGTCTGAGCTGTCCTGGGCGCTGCAGCGGATCGCTCTTTTGCTGTGGGTCAGGATTAAGCAGCAGTCCGGGCAGCTGGATTTTATTTCCGTGACGCAATTTATGCAGGTGCGGTATTCGTTAAATAAATCTGCTGCTGCGCTACAGGAGATCTCGGGCAGTCTTTTTGAGCCTTCCTGGTAATCCTTATAGACTGTTTGCATGTCTTCGTTGCGCGGCAGATAAGCAACCGATTCGTCTTCGCCGTAGAGACAAGCGGTAGCGAGGCCCGCCACGAGGATTATTGCCAAGAGCGCCGCCAGCCGGTAGCCGCCTTTTAAGGTTACCATGGCGAGCACTCCTTTTCTACCGGGCCGCCGAGCTCAGTGATTTTCATGTTTTTGCCCCTGCAGTCGCCGTCTCTTCTTGTGGCAATGGCCATATAACCGGCGCCCTCGGACCCGTAGGGAGCAATAGAGTAATTAAAGTAGGTGTCCTGGATATCGAGGTCTAGGTTTTCGTTAATGCTATCCGCAGTGCAGTTGGGTTCGCAGACAAAATATGCGCTATTGTCAAGGTGGTATCTTTTCTGGGCGTTGTATATCAACGTGAGGATTGCCTCTGCCTCACGGCCCTTGCCTTTTTCTATATGCCTTCCGTAGTTAGGCACGGCCATTGCCGCTATAACGCCGATTATTATTATCACCATCAATAGCTCGATAAGCGTCAAGGCCCTTTTCATAACTTTAAGAAACAGCATATCTTAAGATGGTTAGGGATGCAATTTAAGTATACCTTATTTAATAAAAAAATCAATGTTATTTATGGGGTCTTTTTATGGCGATACCGCCTTTTTAAATATTCACTTGACAAAATATGCGCCAGAGGGTATTATGATTAGAAATTAACCTTTAAGCCCGCTCTTGAGAAGCTGGCAAGGGGATATTAGCAATGGAGCAAAATATAACAGAAATAACCCAACCTTTTACGAAAACGGTTGGGTTTTTTTGTGGCAGAAACCTTTATAAGCGATGATAGAAAAAGCCAAGATCTTGGACCAGGCAGCATTAAACCGCGCGCTGATGCGCATCGCGCACGAAATACTGGAAAGGAATAAGGGTACCGGGGATTTATGCCTGGTCGGAATCCGCACCCGGGGGGCATACTTAGCCCGGCGCCTTGGCGACTGCATACGCAGAATAGAAAATGAGGACGTCCCGGTAGGCGCCCTGGATATCACGCTTTACCGCGATGACCTTACCTTGATTGCGTCTCAACCGTTGGTGCACAAGACGGAGATTAATTTTGACATCAACGATAAGAACCTGGTTTTGGTGGATGATGTCCTCTATACCGGCAGGACGGTGCGCGCAGCCCTGGATGCCTTGATAGATTTCGGTAGGCCCAAGAGCATACAGCTGGCTGTTTTGATTGACCGCGGCCATCGCGAGCTCCCCCTGCGCGCAGATTACGCAGGTAAGAATATCCCGACGGCAGACACCGAGACCGTAGAGGTAAAATTGGTAGAGTGCGACGGTAAGGATGAAGTAATCATCGCTGCCAAAGATACGAACTAGCCCTATGGAATGGACAAGAAAACACCTTTTGGGATTAGAAGAGCTTGACCGCCAGGAGGTTGAACTAATCCTGGCTACGGCAGATTCGTTTAAAGAGGTTTCTACGCGGGCCATCAAGAAGGTCCCTGCATTGCGCGGCCAGACCGTAGTAAATCTTTTCTACGAACCCTCTACTCGCACGAGGGTGTCCTTTGAGGTTGCGGCAAAGAGGCTCTCCGCAGACGTTATCAATATTGCGGTTGAGACCTCCAGCGTTAAGAAGGGGGAGAGTCTTATCGATACGGGCAGGAACATCCAGGCCCTGCGCGCCGACATCATCGTGCTGAGGCACGGATGTTCCGGGGCAGCCAGGCTTCTCTCCCGCCACCTGGACATCAGCGTAGTTAATGCCGGAGACGGCTGGCATGAACACCCCACCCAGGCGCTGCTGGACATTTTTACCATTAAGGAAAAACTGGGAAGGATAGAAGGGGTTGGCGTGGCGATAGTAGGAGATATCGCGCATTCACGCGTTGCGCGTTCTAACATCTGGGGGCTTTCCAAGCTGGGCGCCAAGGTAACGGTGTGCGCTCCCAAGATGCTCATCCCGGCGGCGATAGAAGAATTGGGGGTGCGCGTTACCCATGATATCGATGATGCCTTAAAAGGAGCCGATGCCGTTAATGTCTTGAGGATGCAGTTTGAGCGCGATGAAAACAGGGCCTTCCCGTCGCAACTGGAATATTTTAAAAAATACGGCATTACGCAGGAGAGGCTGGAAGGGCTGAAAAACAACTTTCTCGTAATGCATCCGGGGCCTCTCAACCGCGGCATCGAGATATCTTCCGAGGTAGCCGACGGAGCAAATTCGGTAATATTGGAGCAGGTTACCAACGGCATCGCGGTAAGGATGGCGGTTTTATTTCTGGTTTCCCGGGCCAAGGAGAAAGATGAAACTACTCATTAAAGGCGGCCGCGTAGTGGACGCGGCCAATAATGTCGATAGCATCCTTGACGTTTTGACCGACGGCCCCCGCATCGCCAAGGTAGCCAGGGATATTAAAGAGAAGGCAGACGAGATTATTGACGCCGGGGGCAGGATAGTGATGCCGGGGATTGTGGATATGCATGTGCACTTGAGAGAGCCCGGCAGAGAAGATAAGGAAACCGTCTCCAGCGGTACCCGCGCCGCTTTAAAAGGAGGGGTTACTTCTTTGCTGGCCATGCCTAATACCGAGCCTCCCATTGATTCCCCGGAGCGGGCAGCTTTACTGAAGGGCATCCTTGAAAAAAAGGCCTCTGTCAATGTTTTTATCTCTGCGGCCATTACCAGGGGCCGCTTGGGAGAGGAGTTAGTTGATATCAAGGGGCTAAAGAGGGCGGGCGCGATAGCCTTTAGCGATGACGGCTCAAGCGTAGAAAATGCGGGGTTATTTTTAAAGGCCCTTGAACTTGCCAGGGATAACGATGCCTTGCTTATCGAGCACTGCGAAGACCGCAGCCTAAGCAATGATGGCGTAGTTAGCCTGGGCATTATATCTACCAAGCTGGGATTAAGGGGCATACCCAAAGAAGCAGAGTATAGCCGAGTGGAAAGGAATGTTAGGCTGGCCGGGGAATGCGGGGCGTCTTTGCACATCGCACATCTAAGCACCAAGGAGTCGGTTGATATTATCGCAACCGCCAAAAAAAAAGGCGCGAAGGTTACCTGCGAGGTCACCCCCCATCACCTGTCCTTGACAGAAGAGGCGGTTTTGGGCTACGATGCCAACATGAAGATGAAGCCGCCGCTCTGCGCAGATACAGACCGCCGGGCGCTCAGGGAGGGCCTCAGGAGCGGCGCCATCGATATTATTTCTTCGGATCATGCACCGCACACCGATAACGAGAAGGAAATAGAATTTGAGCGCGCTGAGTTTGGCGCAATAGGATTGGAGACCGAGCTGGCAGTCGCCATAACTGAACTGATCCACGGCAAGGTATTGGATTGGCCCGGATTGGTGCGTATCCTCTCCTTGGCGCCCTCCAGGATACTGGGGATAACAAAGGGCACGCTTGGCATGGGCGCGGACGCGGACATTATTGTAGTTGATCCTCAAAGGGAATGGCTGGTCGAAAAAAAATCCCTGGTTTCCAAATCTAAGAATTCGCCATTCCTGGGAAGGGTCCTAAAAGGAGCGGTGGACTATACCGTCCTGGCAGGCAGGGTAGTTTATCAGGATGGCGATGGCGGATCTCCAATAAGACGATAGTAGTTCTTTGGTTATCAAGGAATTTTGCTGCACTCGTATCATTGCTTCTTGCAATTCAGCCCTGGATCCGTAATGAATTTGCGGATCGATACTAATTATGCGTTTGCAGAATACGAACAATACGACTATCCTTCAGAAGGTAGGTCTTATTGGGTTGGGGTTATTCTTGTGCGCAGTAATCCTCGAGGCAGGATGCAGGCTGGCTGGCGGCATAATCATATCCTGGCAGGAACACCAGAACAAGAAACGCATCCTGGGGGAGAGTGGAGAGTTTCGCATCCTCTGTCTAGGAGGTTCAATAGTTGCCAGTGGAGGTTCCAACTCTTTCCCTTCTCAGTTAGAGGAGGTCCTTAATCGTAAGGAGACAGGGAAGAGATTCGCAGTGATAAATAATGGCATTTGTAATGCCGACTCCTCTTTTATCGTCGCGCATTTAAAAGAAAACCTAGACCGTTATCAGCCGCACATGGTAGTCGTTATGATGGGGGAGAACGATAATAGAGGAGACATTGTTCCTTACGATGATTCTCTGTCTTTTAAGCTCAAGCAGTTTGTTAAAAATATAAGAGTGCATAAGTTAATCAAATTGCTCAAGCTGCATGTTATGAATAAAATGCAGGAATTAAAAGAAGGCACGCCGGGCCACGGCGTAGCACTTGCAACCGATACGAACAATCGCGTTATCTCTAAGCGAGCAGGCATAGACGATACAGAGACCGTATCTCTGCAGGATTTGTTCGACCAGTTTCTAGTTTACAGGGAGGAGCAGTGGCAGGAGGCCGAACCTCTTATAAAGAAAATCGTAGAAATAGAAAATACCAATGAGGCCAAGGCCCAATTGGCGGATTTCTATACCTTGATGCTTAGGTTTAAAGATGCGGAGGAGTTATTAAATGAGGTGGTTGTCTCTAGCCCGCAAGACGCCTTTGTCCTTACCACTTTAGGGCGGTGCTATTCCCGCCAGGGCAGGTATAATGAGGCAGAGGCGGTATTGAATAAAGCTATTGAGGCAGATCCCTTTTATAGAGTGTCTTACAGCGAACTGATGACCTGTTATCGGCTTCAAGGAGAACAACATAAATTCAAAAAGATCTTAAGCAGGCTTGAGGGTACAAGCAATAAAAGCGACGCCCTTTACGGCATGGAGGCCACCATTAGTCTTGAGATGGGTGATTATGCCGGAGCAGGGCGTTATTATAGAAAGGCAGACGAATTGAGAGAACGGTATTATAATGAGGTAACCCGTTACAATTATAATAAGCTTAAGGAGATAGTATTAGAAAGGGGCATCAAGCTGGTATGCGTGCAGCATGCCACACGTAGCGTAGGGCCGTTAAAAAAACTTTTAGGTTACAGCGATGGCATAATATTTGTTGATAACGAAAGACTCTTTAAAGAGGCCTTAAAAAGAGACAGATACGAGTATTATTTTGAAGATAATTTTGCTGGAGACTTCGGCCATTGCACTATCGAGGGGAATAAATTATTGGCGGGTAATGTCGCCAGGACAATAGTTAATGAGTATTTTAACGAAGAGGGCCTGTGAAAACATTTCTTCTGACACCCCAAAACCCAGTTGCAATATGAAATTTATCGCTGACTTCCACATCCACTCCAGATACAGCCGTGCCACCTCCAGGGATATGGACGTGAAGCATATTGCGGAGTGGGCAAAGTTAAAAGGCATTACCCTGATGGGCACCGGAGATTTTACGCATCACCTCTGGCTGGAAGAACTAAAGGCAAACTTTGAAGATTTAGGCAACGGACTTTTCAAGCACCAGGATGTCTATTTCATCCTATCCTCAGAAATAAGCAGCATCTATTCTAAGAAAGGCAGGACCTACCGCATCCACAACATGGTCTTATCCCCATCTTTTAAGACCACCGATAAAATTAATGCCACCCTGGCGCGTTACGGCAACCTCGCTTCCGACGGCAGGCCCATCCTGGGGTTGGATGCTGCGGAATTGGCGCGCATCATCTTTGATGTTGACGAGAATTGCATGGTTATTCCCGGCCATATCTGGACCCCGTGGTTTTCCCTTTTTGGCTCAATGTCCGGCTTTGACCGTATCGAGGATTGCTTTGAAAAACAGACCCCCAGGATATTCGCGCTAGAGACGGGCCTTTCCAGCGACCCGGCGATGAACTGGAGACTCTCCAATTTAGACCGCTTCGCCCTGGTGAGTAATTCCGACAGCCACAGCCCTGCCAAGATCGGCAGGGAGGCGAATGTCTTTGACTGCGAATTGAGCTATGCCGGAATAAGAGAGGTTTTAAGAACCAAGGATAAGAAAAAGTTTCTTTATACCGTTGAGTTCTTCCCGGAAGAAGGCAAATACCATTTTGACGGCCACCGTCTCTGCGACGTCAGGCTCTCTCCTTCCGAGACCAAAGAGCGCAAAGGGGTTTGCCCTAAATGCGGCAAGCCTGTTACGGTAGGGGTAATGAGCAGGGTGGAGTATCTGGCAGACCGGCCAGAAGGATTTGTGCCTGCCCAGGCCATCCCCTATAAAAATCTTATCCCCTTGGACGAGATTATGGCTGAAGCCAGAGGCGTTAATAAAGGGTCGGTGGCAGTAGAGAGGGATTACCGCGCCGCAATATCCAGATTCGGCAATGAATTCAACATCTTACTTCGCGCCTCTGGGGACGAACTTTTAGAAGGGCTGCCGCGGAATTTAGTTGGCGGGATTCTAAGAATGCGCCAGGGCAAGGTTCAGGTGCAGCCCGGCTTTGACGGAGAATACGGCAGGATTTCGGTTTTTAGCGGGGTCGAGACCAAAGATAAAGAAGAAGAGCAGTTGCGGCTTTTTTAAGGACAGGTCAACATGGCCTTCCCTATATATAATGTGAATTTTAGGAAAACGCATATGGGCAATGTCCTTGTTGACGGAGAAGTGGCAAACGAAACCTCTAAAAAATATGACGTGGCGATGTTCAAGATCCTGCTTTTCGATAGGTATCACTTGCTCGGCAGCGGCATCATAAAGGTGCATAATTTTCCGCCCAGGGCAGTAAGGGAGTTTGAGGTTTTAATAGATGATTTGGATTCTAAGCTGATTCCTTCCATTGCACGTTATGAAGTATTATTTGAGGGGGGATACTGATTTTAGCGCCCCTGTCGCCCAATGGATAGGGCACTGGCCTCCGGAGCCAGGCGTACAGGTTCAACTCCTGTCAGGGGCATAAATTTACCCGCTGTTTTATTGTCGGTAAATTTACAGAGTTGAATATGGAGGGTTTCCAAAACTTGGGTTTTACGAAGCTGCGGGGAGAAATCAATACCTAGTGATTGTGGCAAAGGGAGAAGAGTGTGGCTAGAGGGTCGATTGTAGGCATTATTGGCGGTAGAAATTGCTCCAAAAAAGTGGAGCAATTATCCCAAAATTTTGGCAAAAAACTCATTAAAGTGGTTGATATTATAGTTTGCGGAGGATTAAGTGGAGTAATGAAGTCTGTTTGTCGCGGATTTAAAGAGGCGGGAGGCCTAACTATAGGTATTACACCAGGTTATAATAAAGAAGACGCCAATCCTTATGTAGATATAGTTATCCCAACCGGATTAGGATTGGCTCGTAATGTTTTAGTTGTAAAAAGTTCTGACGTAGTAGTTGCGTTTGCGGGTAGTGCCGGTACGCTATCTGAAATTGCCTATTGCCTTCAGTTCGGGATACCCGTAATAAGCCTTGGCTCCTGGGATATCGGTGGGGTGATAAAAGTGAGGACGGTCGAAGAAGCGCTCAACAAGATTCAACGTATCTTAAAATCCAGACAGAGGTCAAATACATGAAAGCAACCCTGATGTTGGAGGATGGCCGTAGTTTCTGCGGAGAGCTTACGGGAGGAAAAGACGAGGCAGCCGGCGAGGTGGTTTTTAACACCGCGGTGGTTGGCTACCAGGAGTTAATTACTGACCCGGCTAATGCCGGCAACATCCTGGTTTTGACTTATCCCCTGATAGGAAATTACGGGGTTGCCCGTAAATTTAACGAGTCTGCCAGATCTCGGGTAAGCGCCGTAGTAGTCAAAGAGATTTCGCGCATTTATTCTAACTGGCAGGCGAGAAAGAGCCTCCGGGATTTTTGTAAGGAGCTCGACCTCCCTATAATGCAGGGCGTGGATACCAGGGCTCTCGCCGTGCATCTGCGCAGCAAAGGAGCGATGCGGGGGGTTATTTCCGCTGAGAACTCTACCCCAAAAGAGCTTCTGGCGAAGCTTGAGTCTTTGCATAGCCCCAGGCACTGCGGCTTATTGAAGAAGGTCTCGGTCAGCCGTCCCACCTTGATTGCTAAGGGCAGCGGAAAGAGACGGCTGGCAGTATTGGATCTCGGAGCAACCAGCAGTCTCCTGGGTCAATTGCAGGGGCTGGGGTTCTCGTTGCAGGTTTTTCCTTACAATACCAACGCAGAGGATATCCTGCGCAACAGGCCGAGCGCTTTAGTTATATCCGGCGGGCCGGAGGATGACCCGGAATTACAGGGGGTAGTATCTAACGCCAAGACCTTGCTTGGACGCCTACCCATCTTGGGGGTTTGTTGTGGGCACCAGGTGTTGGCAGCGGCGCTGGGGGCCAAGATTATTAAAATGAAGCTTGGCCACCGCGGCTTGAATTACCCTGTTTCCCGCCCGGGTTCTTATAAATCCGAGATTACGGCGCAGAATCACGGCTGGGTGGTGGATGCCAATTCCCTGGCCAAGGTTAAAGGGGTCAGGATTACCGCTTATAATTTGAATGACCGCACCGTAGAAGAGATGGAGGATAAAAAATTGAGGATTATCGGCGCACAGTATTATCCTTTGAGTCCGGGTTGCGGTGAAATAAATCCGGTATTTAAAAGATTCCTTAAAATGATAAAGGAGCACTAAAGATGCCACGGCGCAGAGATATCAAGAAAATCCTGATGATTGGCTCCGGGCCCATCGTTATCGGCCAGGCCTGCGAGTTTGATTATTCCGGTTCCCAGGCATGCAAGGCCCTAAAAGAAGAAGGCTATCATACGGTCCTGGTTAATTCCAATCCCGCTACTATTATGACCGATCCCGGGATGGCAGATGCTACCTATATCGAGCCCCTGACGGTTGAGGCGGTAGAGAAGATTATCAAGAGAGAGAGGCCGGATGCAATTCTGCCGACCCTCGGAGGGCAGACCGGGTTAAACCTGGCATTTTTCCTGATGAAAAACGGCATCTTGAAAAAATACGGGGTAGAATCAATCGGCGCCCCCGTAGATGCCATATCGAGGGCCGAGGACCGCGAGTTATTTAAAAAGGCGATGCAGGAGATAGGCGTGGGCGTGCCTCAGAGCGGGATTGCTGAAAGCGTAGGGCAGGGGATGGAGATAGGCACGCAGATCGGCTTTCCCCTGATTTTAAGGCCGGCGTATTGTCTGGGAGGTTCAGGGGGTTCGACCGCTTATAATAAGCAGGAACTGGAGAAGTTTCTGGATAAAGGCTTAAAGGCCAGCCCCGTGCATCAGGTATTGGTAGAACAGTCGGTGTTGAAATGGAAGGAGATTGAGTTTGAGGTAATGCGCGACTCGGAAGATAACGTGATTATCATTACTTCCATGGAGAATGTGGATCCGATGGGGGTGCATACCGGAGACAGCATGGTAGTCGCCCCTGCCCAGACCTTGACTGCCGAAGAGTATGCTGACTTCGTTTGCCTCTGCCGCAGGATAATCCGCAAGATCGGGATTACCGGAGGAGGGGCAAATATCCAGTTTGCCCAGAACCCCAAAAACGGCCAAATAGTCATTATCGAGGTTAATCCCAGGCTTTCGCGCAGCTCGGCCCTGGCCTCCAAGGCCACCGGTTTTCCCATTGCCCGCGTGGCAACCAAATTAGCAGTGGGCTTTAGCCTCCCGGAAGTTACCAACCAGATTACGGGCAAGACCACCTCTTTCTTTGAGCCCACAGTGGATTACTGCGTATTCAAGATATGCCGCTTTACTTTCGAGAAATTCCCCGGCGCAGAACGCGTGCTTAATACCTCAATGAAAGCGGTGGGGGAAGCGATGTCTATCGGGCGCAATTTTAAGGAAGCGCTGCAAAAGGGGATTCGTTCTACCGAAACCGGGCGTTTCGGCCTGGGCAGCGACGGAAAGGACAGGATTAGCGATGAGGCATTGACCCGCCCATCGCCAGGTTTACTGGAAGAGCTTCGCGCCAAGGTCCGCATGCCCAGCGACGAACGCATATTTTATCTAAGGTATGCCATTAAGGCCGGTATATCGCTAAACGAGATTTACGGGCTTTCCGGGATAGACCCGTGGTTTCTGGATAATCTCAAAGAGCTGACGGAGCTGGAGGAGAAAATTAAAAGGTACCGCAACCATGGTAGCGACGGATTGGCGAAGATGCCGCAGGAGCTTTTGGAACAGGCTAAGCAAGACGGGTTTTCTGACCGCCAGGTTGCGTACCTGTTAAATAGCAAGGAGGAAGTCGTGCGCCAATTACGCAAAAAATACAACACCAGGGCGGCCTATAAGCCGGTGGATACATGCGCCGGGGAATTCGAGGCCAAGCGCCCTTATTTTTACTCAAGCTATGAAACAAAGGATGAGTCGCGCGCCAGTAATAACAAAAAAGTGGTAATTCTGGGGGGAGGCCCTAATCGCATCGGACAGGGGATTGAATTCGATTATTGCTGTTGCCACGCCGCCTATGCCTTAAAAGAAGAGGGCATCGACAGCATTATGGTAAATTGTAATCCCGAGACCGTCTCCACCGATTATGACAC
>Ga0265297_10000890_pt1 | contig 78703 bp, 81 predicted proteins | sample Munlanlwell13791_FD_192502 | JGI IMG/M metagenome (GOLD analysis project Ga0265297, IMG submission 192502) | Leachate microbial communities from a municipal landfill in Southern Ontario, Canada - Leachate well 137-91 | ecosystem: Engineered > Solid waste > Landfill > Unclassified | place...
GTTTTCATTTGTTCCTGATATCCCCCGAGAGGATATCCCTCAATCGTCTTGCGAATGATTTAAACGGATCGGGACCCTGCGTTTCTTTTTTTCGGAAGTATGCCTCTTATATTCTAAAATTTTCTCCTTCAAATGCGCCGGCCTTTTTCTATTCTGCCGCCTGCGCTTTTCTAGAGCAGCGACCCTTTCCCGGGAATCTTCCCTCCGCGCGCGAGCGATCTTTTCGATCAAAAGGCACCTGGCCCTAAAACGATTCAGGGCCTGCGACCGTTCCTGACTAACCCGAACCGTTGTCCCGGTGGGAAGATGAGTTAATTGAACGCAGGTGGACACCTTGTTGACATTCTGGCCTCCCGGGCCAGATGAGCGGGAGAAAGTTTCTCGGATATCCTGTTCGCCAATCCCCAGTTCCCGCATCTTATCTCGAAGTTTTTCCTGTCCCCAAGGCATAACGGATATCCCCCAAAATGGCTCAGTCGTCTTTCCTTTTCTGATACAGAACGGCAACCCACTCTTTCCCTCTCTCCACCTTTAAACACCGGAAAGATTTGTGGCGGAATTTTCTTCTGAAAAAGGGATAATTCCCGGTTGAAATCCCGGAAACCGCAAGGTATTTTCCTGTTCTGACCAACGACAAGATTTTGTTTTTCAAACGCAACAAATCATCGGTTATCAAATTAGCGGCAACAAGATCAAATTGACATCGTGAGTTAAAAGCGGCGACATCGCCAGCCTCGAGGCGATCGCATTGATGCCCATTCAAACGTAAATTTCTATCGGCAACCTCAATGCAATGAGGATCAATATCAACGGCCCAAACCTTGCGGGCGCCGCATTTGAAGGCGACTACGGACAGGATACCCGTTCCGGTCCCGATATCCAAAAAACTCTCGAATGAATTCCGGCATCTTTCCATAAGGCGAGCCATGAAGCGCGTTGTTTCGTGTTTACCCGTCCCGAAGGCGGTAACCGTATCGATCAAAATTTTTTCTTCCGGGCTTTTCGCGGAGGGGATGTCTTTGCACCAAGACGGAATGACCCGCAGGGTCGAAGTCAATAAAAACGGCCGGAAATCTCTTTTCCATTTATCCCGCCAGTCTTCTTCTTTAAGACATTTTATCCGCATACGAACCTTTTTTAACGGGCAGGCCTTTAATCGCCTTAACAAAGTCTTGGCTTCGCGCAAAGAACGGATAAAGACCGAAACAGATGCCCTTCCCCTTGAATGATTCTCGGCCAATTCGCAGTTGTTAAAACCCAAATTCTTGAGCAGGCCCTTGATGATTTCCATCTCCCCCAAGGCCCGTTTATCTGAATCAGCGCCTATCAACAGCTCATAGAGCACCCGTCCTTTCTTTCGATGCTGGTGGGATATCTTTTTAACTCCGGGCCTCCTTCTCTCTTGGGACAATTTCGTTTTCAATGCTTTCACAAAACAAAACTGGGACATTGATTCATATCCCAGTCAAATAATTTAATGATAGCTCATCATAGAGTAAAAAACTTCATACGACACCCCAATAAGAAATCTATAATATGGCAATGCGATTCCGGCCCGCGTTCTTGGCTTGATACATCGCCTTGTCCGCCCTCGCCACCATATCCCTTGAGGCCTTCACGCCTTTTTCCGGAAAACCGCTGATCCCAATACTCAAAGCAATCCGGATCGAAGTGCCTTTACTGATCAGGAATTGTTTTTGGGTAAAAATTTGCTGTATGCGCAAGGCCGCCATCCGGGCGTTCTGGGCTTTGGTCTCCGGGAGAATGACCAGGAATTCATCGCCGCCGTATCGGCCGATAATATCCACCTGACGGATACTGCTCTTTAAAGTCGAAGCAACTTGATAAATGATCCGGTCGCCCTTCTGATGGCCATATTCATCATTGATGATCTTGAAATGATCCAGATCGATCATCATGCATGACAAGCTTGAACCATAACGTTTGGCCCTGATAAACTCGGCCTCCAGGCGTTGATTGATCGTATTGTGATTATATAATTTGGTCAAGCTGTCCAGTTGGGCAATCCTCCTCAAATACCTCTCCAATCTTTTGCGCTCCGAGATGTCCTGCATCGTGACAACCACACGCGAGAATGTCTTCTTGTGCTCATCCGGAAGAGAAACTTTCATGAAGACATCATAAAGAACGCCCTGAATCGTCCGGCTCTTGAACTCGGCCTCAAAGAAAGTTTTCCCTTCTAATAACGCGCTGAACTCATTAATAAGGATATCCAGAGTATTCTTCGTAAAGGTCTTTCCCAGATTCGTGACCAATTCTTCTTTTGTCTTAGCGCCGTAAAGTTTCAGGGCCGCCTTGTTGACATCCAGAATACGGATGCCCCGGAAAGTCTTTTTAACCAGCTGAGGATGCTCAATCAGATACTTACGGATATTCGTCACGGTGCGATCCTGCAGATGCTTTTGCAAAAGAGCAAGCGCGGAAATGTCCTCCTCCCAGATGGCGATCGGAGAATTTTCGAAAATTAATCGAAATCGCTCTTGCTCGTATCTTTTCTCCATCTTCGTTTGTTTCATTGTCCTTTCTCCCGGCTGCGATAATACTTTATATCTTTATAATCTTAATAATATATTTCCCGCCGACATTATACAGATCTACTATCCTAAACGCCCCGTGAGTGACGTCACTGAGGTATTCCCTATCCCCTTCTTTTACTATACCATAAGTTATCGGCTGTTTTTGGAGGAAATCTAAAACTTTTTCATTCGTATTGAGATACGGGATGGGGTGGGGGCTAAAAAAACCTCGGCCGTTATCGACGACCGCAACGTCCCGGTCGGTGTAATAACGGACGCCTCGAACATAAAACTTACTGGCCAGGACAGTCCCCTGGGGGACATCCATTTCTTTAAAGACGCGACAAATGTCATGACAGGACACCCAAGGCTCGGCTAAAGGCCGGGCCAAAAACAAACTTAACAAGATGATCACCGTCAATCCGCTATTCGCAAGCATCATCAAGAAAAACCTTTCTTTCAGGGTAGCAATAAAAAGGGCAAGGGAAAGGGACAAGAAACAAAGCGCGAAAGCATAGACCGGGAACATACTGCCGATCAAGTGAAAATATTGTCTGCCAAAAAAGATCGCCGCGATACTCCCCAGGAAAAGGCAGCCGGACATCAAAAGACCGACGATCCGGAAAGAGAGAGGAAAAGATGTCCCTTTCCGCCGATTAAACAGGTAAATAAAATAATACGCCAAGATGATCGCAATGGCCGGGAATACCGGGAAGATATAACTTGCCAGCTTCGAGTGCGCTGGGTGGACAAAAAGATACACGGAGAGGACCCAAAAGAAAAGAAGCAGAAGCCGATCCCGATCCGCGGGAACATTTTTAATATTCTTATAAAACCGATAGCCGGCCGGAAAGACAAAAAAGCTCCAGGGCATAACCCCGACCACCATCAGCATCAAATAAAAATACCAAGTATCGTTCCGGGGATGCTCGGCGACAAAAAGACGGCGGACATGGACATTAACCCAATATTCGTTGATAAAATCCTGGCCGTACCATTTATACATCAACAGATGCCAGGGTGCGGCAATCAACATAAAGAAAAAGATCCCCCAAGCAGTGGCCTTGGTCATCAGGAACTTTATGTCTTTTTTATAAATCAGAAATGCCAGTATCGCCAAGAAGGGGAAACATAATCCCAAGATCCCTTTGGCCAAGACCGCCAACCCGGAAAAGACGAACGACAGGATAATCCCGGAATTCTTGTGCTGACGGTAATAATATCCCTGGCAAAAAAACGCCAGGCTCAGCACGACCAAGATAGAAAAAACCATGTCGGTTAAAACGGCTCGGGATAATGCCAAATAAATAAAACTGGTGCACAAAATAATTCCGGACAAAAAGGCGATCTTCTTATCATTAAACAACATCCACGCCATCCAATAAGTTGTCCCCACCCCCAAGATGCCAAAAAAGGCCGGCCAAAAACGGACGACAAAAGGTCCTAATCCAAAAAGCTGGACAACTCCCGCCATCAGCCAATAGCAAAAAATCGGTTTCTCAAATTGTGGCGTTCCAAACATAAGAGGAGTCAACCAGCTCCGCTGAGCAATCATCTCTTTGGCTGTCTGCGCGTAAAAAACTTCATCCGGATGGGTCAGTGTCACCAAACCATTACCAAACATCAAAATAAAATAAGAAATAGCGACGAGGATGACGATCAATGTCCTATGGCTCATTCGGTCCAACAGATCTTTAGGCATTCAGCAGCTCCTTGATAGAAACGAATTCAAAACCCTTTTCCTGTAAACTCTTAACGATCAACGGGATCGCCAACACCGTCTGAGAACGATCCCCTCCTTCCGCCTTCAAGACATTCCCGCTGTCATGAAAAAGAAGGATGTCCCCATTTTTGATATTGCGCTCCACATATTTAACGGTACGCCGGTAATTAAATGCGACCCAATCTTTGGAGTTAAGCGACCACAGGACCACTTGATACCCCATGGATTTGATCTTTTCCTTTATCTCCTTTTGCAGCCAGGCCTTGGGCGGCCTGAAATATTGAGTTGTCTGTCCGGTGGCTTCCTTTATGACGAATTCGGTATATTTGATTTCCTCCTCGATCTCGGCGGGAGTGTAATAGATAAGAACGCTGTGGGCGTAGCCGTGATTGCCGATTGTGTGGCCTTCCTCCGCGACCCTCCGGGCGATCTGGGGATATTCCCGGACATGATGCCCGATCATAAAAAAAGTTGCTTTCACCTTGAGTGTCCGCAGCTCATCAAGTATTTTCGGCGTCCAAAGCGGCGAGGGGCCGTCATCAAAGGTCAAGGCGATCTTCTTCTGGGGCGTCTTGACCCGATAAAGGGTTCCTCGTCGGTTAAGAACGGCCTGGTCAAAAAATATGCAAAAGCACCAAACCAGTGCCGTTACCAGCCCTAAGCCGGCCAAAACTTTTATGATTACGGGCAGATAATCCGTCATCCAAAACACCTTTACATTTTTTTTAACACCTGAAAATCTTTCAGCAAGACAGCCATCTTCTGGCCATTATAAGTGACCACCGCCGGATGGAACAAAGGGATAACGATCTTGGGGCCCAAGGGGCCGTCCACCTTGAAAATTTTACCATGAACCTGGCTGATCTTGGCTAAAGGAATCGAAAATTTTTGAAAAATATACGCCGTGGCAAAATTCCCCAATGTCCCGATAATCGGCGGGTTGATCACCTGCAACTGAATATCCAAGCTGCCGACACACGCCAGTATTTCTTCATTCGATGGATTGCGGTTGTTCGGCGGCCGGCATTTCAGGATATTGCAAATGTAAACTTGTTCCCGCGTCAATTGAGCGGATTCCAGCAAGGCATCAAGGATATCCCCCGCCCGGCCGACGAACGGCCTGCCCTGCATATCCTCGTTCTTCCCGGGCGCTTCCCCGATCAACATCACCCGGGCATCGATGCTTCCTTCTCCCAAGACAGCATTTATCCTTGTCTGGCCCAAAGGACATCGCAGGCAGGAAGCGACCTGCTGACGCAGTTTACCGATTCTCTTCTCTTTCTCGTCTTTAGTCATCGTTCAAAAAGATTTTCCATCCTCCGGCAAAAAAATTATTACGAAAATTTTTATCCAATCAAGCCCGCTTCCCGCGATATGAGGATATTTTTTCCTTAGAATTCGATTAAAGCCGGATCATAATCTTCCGGCTTCTCATATCCCAGAAGATACAGCAGGGTGGCCGCCACATTCGAAAGCCCTCTTTTGGCTAAAGGGGCCATTTTATATTCACCCCGGTATCCGGGATCAACAATAACAAACGGAACAGGATTCAGGGAATGGGCGGTGCTGACGACCTTCTGACCTTTTTTGACGGTAAACATTTCGTCGGCATTGCCATGATCGGCCGTAACGACCACAACTCCCTTTAACTCCTCGACGACTTTCAGCAGCCGAGCGACACATCCATCCACTGTCTCAACCGCGGTTATGATCGCCTCCGGTATCCCGGTATGGCCGACCATGTCCCCGTTAGCGAAGTTAACCCGGCCGAATTGATATTGGCCGCTTTTCAGCAATTTTATGGTCTCGTCTGTAATTTCCGGAGCCTTCATTCTGGGGGCTTGATCGAAGCGGATCTTGTCCGAAGGAATTTCGATATATTTCTCCATCTTTTCATTAACATAGCCGGAATTATTACCATTCCAGAAATACGTCACGTGGCCAAATTTCTGCGTTTCCGAAAGAGCGAAAGACCGAACGCCATTCTCACACAGATAGACGCTGACCGCCCGTTCGATCTGCGGTGGATTGACCAGGAAATGCTGAGGGACATGCGAATCGCCGTCATACTCCATCATCCCGGCGAATAAAACATTGGGATAGCGGACTCGATCAAATTTCTCGAAATCCTTTTGGTCAAAGGCAGTGGATATCTCGATCGCTCTATCTCCTCGGAAATTAAAAAAAACGACGGAATCTCCGTCATTGATCGTCCCTACCGGCTGTTCGTTCTCAGCGATAACAAAAGAGGCGAGATATTGATCGGTCATCGTTGGGTCTTCCCGGTAATACGTTGAGACCGCCTCCGCGGCTGAGCTAAACTTCCGCCCCTCCCCCAGGACATGGACGCGCCACCCTCTTTCGACAATATTCCAATCGGCATTATACCGATCCATCGTGGTGACCATCCGACCCCCTCCGGAGGCAATGCGATAATCCACGCCATATTCTTTATTCATCTGCCCCAACACATTCTCCGTTTTTTCGATATAGGTCAGCGCCGATTTCTCATATACATCCCGGCCATCCAAAAGGGCATGTATCCGCACCCGCTTAATGCCGTCCTGGGCGCATCGCCGGATCATGGCGAATAAATGATCCAGATGAGAATGCACATTACCGTCGGAGAGAAGCCCGATGAAATGAAAAGTCCCCCCCGGCTGGACAGCCCGAGCGCTCAAGTCGCGCCATAGCCGCGTCTGAAAAAGACTGCCATCCTGCAAAGAATTATTAACCAGTTTAGCTCCCTGCACGAAAACTCGTCCGGCCCCCAAGGCATTGTGACCAACTTCGCTATTACCCATATCTTCATCGCTCGGCATGCCTACGGCTGTTCCATGCGCCTGTAAAGTCGAAAAAAAGCGGCTCCGGAACAACTCATCCAGGCAGGGAGTTTTGGCCATGAAGACCCCATCGCTATCATCCTGTTTTCCGATCCCGACTCCGTCCATAATGATCAAAAGGAGCGGCCCGGGGCGGCCCAAAAATTTTTCAATTCTTTTTAAATGAAGACTCATGACCGTTCCTTAAACTTAGTTGGATTTAAAATTGACCACCGGCACTTTTTGGGCCGACGGCTCTGCCTGAAAATAAACTGCCGGATGAGTTATCCCGGTCTGTGAAGCAAAAAAACGGCCGAAAAACGTTCTCCGGAAAGAATTCAAATTCTGTGCCGCTTGATTATATCTCATCCTCTCCACGGCAATGCGATTTTCCGTCCCCTCCAATTGCGTTTGTAAAGCAAGGAAATTCTCATTTGATTTCAACTGCGGATAATTTTCCGCAACTAGTAAAAGCCGCGACAAGGCCGACGTCATGGCCTGCGCATTTTCGATCCGGTCCTCAATCGCTTGGCTTTGCCCCCACTGACTTCGCAGACGGGTGACCTCGGTAAAGATGTCTCTCTCTTGGGCCGCATAACCTTTCACCGTGTTAACCAGGTTCGGAATAAGATCATTTCTTCTCTGTAGCTGATTTTCGACCTGCGCCCAACTGGACTTAACCGTTTCATCCAGAAGGATTGCCGTATCAAAACCTCGTCGATACCAGCCAAATCCCACGATAAAAACAAGAAACACCACGAGTAAAACCATTCCTATCTTTTTCATCACACCTCTCCTTTTAATATAAAACCCAGATTTTGAAAACCTACCAACGTCCTCCGCCGCCTCCGCCGCCGGTCATGCCGCCGCCAAAACCTCCAAAGCCGCCCCCGAAACCACCGCTGGAGCCATGGGATCCCGAGCCATACCAATAGCCTCCTCGCCGATGCCCCAAAGATCCCAATAAAAACCAGGTCAAAAAACCGGTTCGTGTCCCTAAAATAATAAAAGTCAAGAATACAGTCAACAAAAAACCAAAAAATTGCTCAACTCCACTCGGCTGACGGTGGACTTCCGCGTAAATCTCCGTTTCCTGCCCGGTCACCGTGACCCCATACTCCTTCGCCACCAAACTCATGATCGCCACTGCCCCAGCCGATATCCCTTCTGAAAATTGTCCTCTTTTAAAAAACGGAATAATCGTCTCGTTAACGATCTTTCCGCAGATGACATCCGGCAAAGCCCCCTCTAATCCATAACCGGTGGTAATCCAGGCCTGACGGTCATCGACGGCTATCAGAAGCAGAACACCGTTATCTTTCCCCTTTTGTCCGATTTTCCATTTATCATAAAGCCTGACCGAATAACCTTGAATGCTTTCCGGCAATGTTGTCGGGAGGGTAACAACCGCTATTTGTGCTGTTGTCTTTTTCTCTAACTCAGCAGCCAGCTGGGAAATCTTTCTCCGATCCGTCGAGCTAATCAAATTAGCATTATCGCTGATGTAACCGTGAGAGGCTTCGGGAATAGGGACAAACTGGGCATGGGCCCGAATAGGCAGAAAACCTGCCAGAAAAACAGCTATCCACCCCGCTAAAAATCGTCTGTGCCAAGTCATAATTGATCAACCCGGTCCGCCAGGGTAGCAAGTTCCGAAATATACTTTTTGAGAAAAAGCTCAATATCCTGATTATCTATTTTTTCATCGTCAGCCGTATCCCGGTAGATAGGCAGGAACACATTCTCATCCAGAGAGAACTCTTGGGAAATTTGCCGGAGTATTTCCAATTTATGAACAGAAGGGGTTTGCCCTTTAAGGCGAATCAAGTTGCGGAAGACCGGGATCAGAGAGTGAAGCGACTCTTTCAAAAGCGCCTCCACCCCTTTCTTTTTAAGCCCCACTTCCAGAAAGGCCTGTCGTATGCGTATTAATTTCCCTTTGATCTGTTGCTCACAGAAAAGACGGATGTGCCCACTTTTGATTTCCAAAGGAGACAACACATCCTCGCCAAATATCAAGGTATAATTTTCCTTCATATCCAGAAACTCTATCGGAAAGACGTCCAGAGATGACTGAATATGCTCCTTGGTCAAAAAAAGGGGAGCGGCTATCTTCTTTCTTATTCCCGACGAAACAACCCGGAGACTGCGGCGCAACATCTCGAAGTTAATGCTACGGAAAACAAAACCCGAATTGATGTCCGATTTCTGGGGGATATAATTCACGCCCGTCGCTGACCCATAAATAAAGATCGACTGAATCTCCCGCCCATGAATCGTCAGCATTTTCTGACAATAAGGGAAAAATCTGTCCTTGACTTCTTTGGACAATCTCTCAGAATTCAACCAATCATTCATCAAAGACCTCATCCTCTTTTCCGGAGAATTAAACCATGGGCCATCCCCACAGACAAATCTTAAATTTCCAGAGCTATTCGGCAGGGCTCCCCACATTATAGTTGAGCGCACCATAACCGCAGACGATACAACTTCATTTAGCGCCCATATTGTCCATCACGGCAATCATTTGTGTTGCGAAGTGAACGGATTTACTAAATATACGATTTCGCAGACCTTCTTTTTGGTTTGGTCGACTTAGACGGGGCCTTTTTTATTTGAAACGTCTCGCCCGGATTGCGCCTCTTCATCCAGCTCTCCGAGCACTTATGGATCCACTCCTCCGCCGCTCTCTGGAAGCCGATATCGCGGCCGGCCTTTTCGCTCTCGATCCATTTATAGCGATTTATTTCGTCGAGGACATCACGATTCTCCAGCAACTTTTTGACATCTTCTCTGGCCAGGATACTGCCACTCGTTGATCGGTTCTCATTCATGGTTAACCCCTTTTTAATTTTTTTGAGAAATGGATATCAGGCGGAAGAAGTCTAAGCGGCGATTAACTGAAATTATTATAACACAAATTCTTTATTTTACAGAGATAAATGCGTTCCCCAACACCTTCATAAACATGTTTAGGAATATTTAATTGCGGAGATATCAAAATTCGTTTATACTTAAAACATCATGAAAAAGACAAACACATTCTTCGTCTTTTTAGTCACTTCCGCGTGGATTTTCCTGCTGGCCTTTGCTTTCATCACCGGTATTAAGAAGGCCATTAAGCCCCGAACTAACCCTAGCAAGCTCGACGCCACAACCATCAGAATACAACAAAGACAAATCGCGGAAGAAGTCAAAGAACGCCAACGACAATCTATGGAAGACCAAAAACAACGCATGGAAGATATGCGCCGAACACTGCAGGACAGACAGCAGAGATTCTAGCTGCCCCCCCCCTCGCCGATCAGCCGCCCCTTTCAAAATCATCCGACATCAATGTTCCCGGGCCTCCAGAATTCTTCTAATCATCTCTTGTTGATAAAAATTTTCTATCTGGCGTAATTCCTGGGGTCCTAAAAATTTCGTGATGGCCTTTTCAATCGCTGACAACCGGCTTTTTAAATACAGATAGTCGGGATTATCCCCTTTTTTGTCCTTATCCAAACGTTCCGGCAAGGCGCTTGTTTCTTTATTCTTAATATAAACGCGAAATTCATCCAATTTCCCCCCGAAGGCATCGGCAAGCTGATGTTTGCCTCTCTTGCCTAAAGATTCCAGCTCCTCAAGCAGAAATCGGTCAACTTCTAATTGAGTAAATTTACGGTCAATGCGGTCGATCTCCTCCCGGGTGGTCTTAAAACACCATATCAAATATCGCTTGATCAATCTTCTTTTCTCGGTTATGGACGTCATCGGCGTTTTTCTCATATTGCTCCCGTGATTCATTTAGGATTATCGAATGTGATATTATGAACCATCCGGTCAATCTGGTCAATGGACCCATCCAGGACATCATTGACTGCCCGCTTAAAAGGACCCCGCGGCCCCAGGAAATAAAGCACCACCAGAACAAAGGCGACCACCAAAAGTATGTACTCCAGTATGTTCTGCCCTTTTGAATTGTTCATATCTCTCCTCGCTATAAAATTTATTTATTAGCTTTGCCCTCTGAATTTAATATAGCACAAGAATCCATGGACTCAAAGAATAAGTAAAGTGAACTTTCCGCTCACTGCACCTTATAGACGCGATCTCCTTCGCGCGCTTCCTGTCTGACCTTAAGGCCCGCTAATTTGCCCTTGGGGGCCACGGGCACATCAACGCTCTCAATTTGCAGAGATTCTATCTTTTGAACAAAATCGGTTTTCGGCCCCCGGATATGCAACAGATCACCCACCCGCAGAGAACCGCCGGTGACCTTCACGACACAAACCATGATCCGTGAAAAATAATGCGTTATCTCTCCGGAGAGAATTTCCTTTGATGCCGTTTTGTCCGTAAAGGCGGGGGAGGTCCTTTTCTGCTTTTCTCGCGCGCCCTTTTCCCCCTTCTTCCCCGGGGATGAAATGGTCGCCGGACTTTTCTTTTTAACCTGCCCCCGGGATCTCGGTTTTAACTTTTTGCGGGGTTTCGCTTTTCCTTTAGCCTTCCTTTTTACCCGAACCTTTCGTTTACGCTTTGAAGAAATTTTTTTACGCCCTGCCGGTCTCTGACGAGAACGGGCCCTCTTCTGCGGGCTTGTCTTGGGCTTCCCTTTAGACTTCCGGCGTCTTTTCTTTCGAAAAATATTCGTAATCCTTGATAAAAATTTCTTTAATACCGACATGAGAAATCACCTCTTTAAAAACATAATCCACCAAAGGAGATCCCGATCTGCCCCTGGTGGATTATCAGCAAAACAAATTAAAGCGTAATTTTTTCAGCAATCTCAGATATACAAGGTATTCGAATATACTTGCCTTGCAATACGGCCAATATTCCCAATAATGATACAGCTCCCAAAATAAAACCGCCCAATTTCAATATCCATGTCCCCAAAATAATATGAATGACAAAGACGGCTACCTCAGCGACAAAGATCACCAATCCCTGTCGGCCATGCGATAAAACAAAATCATTATCTTTCTTCAATAGTAAGGGGATAATACAAAGGATGGAAAGATAAGCGAGGATCGCGAAGACCTTCCCCTCCACAATTTGATCGTCTGAATTCTTATCCAACCTGGGCATTCTCCGTAACCTCGATCAACGAATTAACATCTCCGAAAGAGTTTCTTTCTTGCCGAGGGTTGTCCGGATCTTCCTGCCATCGGCCGTCAACAATAAACTGGTATTGATATACACCCGGATTCAGGGGGACACTGACCGCCCAGCGCCCGTTCTCCGCTTTCATTCGATAAGCCTCATCCAATGACCAATTGTTAAATGTCCCCGTGACATAGACGGATTGGGCCGACGGAGCAGCCAAAGAGAACGTGTGCAACAGGAGGCCCTTTTTCGATTCCTCCTTGACCATTTCCTGCATCTGGGCCGAAAGCACGTTAAACTCCTGGTTGAAATCCCTGGGCTCACTTTTTTCTTGTTTAATCAATTCTTTCGCCAAGCTATAATAATCCTTCGCGCCGCGGCAATATTTGTCATAATTTGCCACGGTCTTCCCCATGACGACTGACTCTTTCAATTTGACATTAATGTGAATGATGGTATCCATCAGCATCCCTTTGAACTTTTCCTTAATTTCCGTGAGCATTGAGAAGGAATGGCGCAGCCGGGAGTCGAACATCGTGATTAAAATTTTTACATCGACCGGATGATTAAGCCTATCTCTGATCAGATTAGTGATGTCCATCAAATGCTCAACCCCTTGCAAAGAAAAACGACTCGTCTCGACCGGGATGATAATTTCGTTGCTGGCACGAATGGCGTTGACCGTCAGAAATCCCAGGCTGGGGGCACAATCAATAAGGATATAATCATATCTGGCCTTGAGCGGTTCAATAATTTCCGTCAATTTCAATTCGCGGCCGATTTCATCCGCCAATTCTTGCTCCAGCGTACCGACTAAAATACTCGACGGAACAATATCAAAATTATTTTCAACAGACTGAATAATGTTTTCAATCCGCAGTTTTCGGGGAGTCAATTTCGATATAACGTTGTAAAGGCTGTCGCTTCCCGCGACGTTCAGGCCTAAAGTCGCGTGCGATTGCGGGTCGAGATCGATGAGGAGTATCTTTTTACCGTTCAACGCCAAAGCCGAGGCAAGATTGATCGCTGATGTGGTCTTCCCACAGCCGCCTTTCTGATTTGCTATCGAGATAACTCTCATGGTATTTGTGCCTCCCTTTTAATTGGAAAAGCTACATATTAACTCTGCATCTATCATTATTTAAAGAGCGTCTGATACCGCTCGTTAATCAACTTACCCGGAAAAACAGACATCATCGATCAAGACAATTCCTCTTTTATTCTCGACATTCCAGGCTTCAAAGACAAAAGAGACATCCGTAAGAGACGACCAATCGGTGATCCCCTTAAATTCCGAGAAAGGGATATCAAATTTTTGCCAATCCAGTTTGACATTATTAATAAAGTACGAGGAGGTTTCATTCCGCTTGTTGCGAACAGTAATCTTGACGATCCCCGGGACCCCTTCTTCCAGCCCCCGGATCAAAAAGCTCAGCTTTTCATATTTATCAGAATCAAACTTCGAGATGGATAAAGAGAAAGTTTTGCTAGACGGATAAGGCTCATTGACATCGTACTTGATGCGGATCGGGCCATTGTTCAGGGCAAAAATGACCCGGCTTTGCAAAAATTCGCCCCGCTTGGTAAGAAACGCGGTCAGGCCATAGAAGGCGCTAATAAAAATCACCGCAGTGATTACACCGTTGATCACCAGCCAGGCATTGAATTGCTTTCTTCGTTTATATTCGGATTTATTGCGCTTGCCCAAATACACTTGGGCTAGGTGGTTATAAATCTCGTCTCTGGTCATTTTTTACAGCTACAGTAGATATATGTTAAAAGGTTTCGGCGGATTCGTATAACATTCTATTTATTTGTATCTTAGTAGTTATGATAACAAATAAAAATATAAATGGAAGAATAATTTTGTTTTTTTTAAACAAAGGAAGAGCATTTTTACTTCAAAAAGATATTTTCGCGTTCACTTCGAGGAATCAAGGAATCACAAAAGGGAATTTTATCCGTAGTAATTGCCGAAATCATGTGAGCCGGCGCGCCGCACCGAGGATCTTTTCCCGAGCGCGCCAACAGAAAGCCCCTGTTGCTTAATCAAGCAACAGGGGCTTTCCGACAACTCACGTGCCTACGTATGAATAATTAGAAGTTTACGTTTACGTTGGCCAAGAATTGTTTGGCTGTTTCATCATTTCTCCCTTCAAACAATCCTCCAGGGAAAAACCAGCCCATCTTCAGACCAATTTGAACGTCTTCGGTATAATCATACGAAAGATCAAAATCGAGCTCACTGCCGATTGCTTTATTCGTTGTAACTGCCGGCAGGATCGTTCCTGCAGCATCCGGTTGGCGTAACTGCAAAAGATCACCACTGCCAACGCCGGGGGTAACCGTGCTACCCTTGATCCGGTGATCTAACCAAAGACCGGTCCAGCTGGCCTTTAAAGTTACATCTTCCATCGGATTGATGCTTCCTGCTAATACAAGACTATGGCAATTTGTTAAATCAAAGAGGGCATTATAAATCTTGCCGCCGCTCTGATTTTCAAACATCGGATCCCATGCGGTGTAAACTTTTTGCTCTTCAACACCACCGTTGACACCAGCTAAAGTAGGATCTTCATCGCCACTGACATACGTATACACACCAGTAATGACCGGATTATACTTGGCGGTTTTTTCAAACGGCAAAGTATAATTGGTGATCAACTGAGCGGCCATTGCACAGCGCGGAACGTTATCATTTCTATTGGCCCCGCTAGAAGCGGTTGTAGCTTTGTTACCACCTTGCATGGCAAATTCAGTCTGAACATTTAAGTTCTTGATCGGGTTGGTGCTGACTCTGAAACCCGGGACATAAACTGTATCCGCCTTGTAACCACCCGGTGCGACAGCACCGACTTTGGTGTTTTTGTTGATTCTCGCGAAGAAATAACCTTCGACTTCTGAATTCCACTTGTCGCTCAGTTTATAATTCGCGTTGATCCCGTAGAGTTCGGCGTCATCGTCACTGGCTGCATTTGTGGCGATATTATTGGCGTCGATCTTAGAGGCCAAGATGTCCACGGTTAATGGATTGTAATCCAATACCAAGCGGATCGCATCTTGAGCGGCTCTCTTGCTGAGATCATTAGCAATGTTGGTTAAACCGTTATCTGCAGAATTTGTGTTATTTGGCCCAGCCGAATCAACGATCAAGCTGTTGCCATAACGGAAATTCTGACGACCAACGATAACCGTCAACGGAGAATAGAGCATCTCTCTTAACGTGACATAGGCCAAGTTTAAGTCTATATCGGTATCGTTGTTGGTCTCTTCCTCTTGTCCCCATACTCTTTCATTAATCAAAGCGACCACGGCAGAAACGTTCTCCGTGAGGTCGGCATCGACTCTTAAACGGGTTTGGGTCATAAGGAAATTCTGGTAAGCTGTTGCATTTGGATCGTTCGTTCCCAAATCAAATTGGTCGCGAACGACAAAGGTGGAGTCAATATCTCCACTGACTTTGATGTTCTGCACACTAGCAAATGCCGGCATAGCCATGACAGCTAAGGCAAGCAATGCTACTAGTAGCGTCTTTCTCATGTTTTCTCCTCCCAAAAAGTTACGTATAATTACGCTATATATTAACTAGATCTATTTTCTAAACTAGATAATTACCGCAATAGACCTGTTCTTCGATGATTCCCGACGATTTTTTATCATCCCTCCCTTCTTGGTCAGACTGAAATCATCACAGGGTTAGATAAGTGTGTTTATTCTCACATAGTTAGGTAAACGTGTCAACAATTTTTAAAAAAATTTTTGCGGGTAGTTTGGAGCGGAACATTAAAAAACACCCTTTATTTCACAAATTATTGCTGTTAACTAGGGAAACGCATCATACTTTCACACAAAATCATCAATAAAAAATAATGCGCCTAGGTGGACTCGAACCACCCACGCCGGCCTTAGGAGAGCCGCGCTCTATCCATCTGAGCTATAGGCGCATTCTACATTATTTATGCTTATTCTAGGATAGAATGCGCCAACACCCGATGAGGGTGTAGGCCTCATTCTACGCTTATTCTTATTCTAGGATAGAATGCGCCAACACCCGATGAGGGGGTAGGCCTCATTCTACATTATTTATGCTTATTCTAGGATAGAATGCGCCAACACCCGATGAGGGTGTAGGCCTCATTCTACGCTCTACAAGAATAGAAAAATTTTACGACTTGTATGTAACCTCTTTCAAAGATCAACCTCTCATTTGGTGTCATCTTAGAACAAGGAAAGTTAATTGTCAATCAGCGTTTGCGATAAGGTAATAAGGCCTTTAAATACTCTTGGGGGGCTATATATCCTAAAATCTGAGCCTCATCGCAATATTTGATGGCACCCTGAAAATCCCCCTCTTTATACGCCAAAATCGATAAATTAACCCAAGCATTAATATGAGAAGGATTATGCGTAACCGCCTGTTTATACGCATCCTTGGCTTCCGTGGCCTTCCCCAGGGAAGAAAAAACATTCCCCAGGTTATAATAGGCTTCCGCGTGATTGGGGCTGATCCTAATGGCCCGTTGATAGGCACCAATGGCCTGTGGACTTTGCCCCGTTGCCTCATAAATAAAACCTAAATTGAAATTAGCATCGGCATCATCCGGGGCCAGCTTTACAGTCCTCTCAAAATACACCTTGGCCTGGGGATAATCTTTCCTTTGGCTATAAATCACCCCTAAGTTCATATAAGCCTGCGGATGCCTGGCATTCAATCTTATAATTTTCTTATAAAGTGAAACAGCTCCATCTGTATCCTCGAGCTCTTCATAAATATTCGCGAGATTATATAACGCCCCAACATGATTGGGGTTCATAGATAATACCTCAAGGTAAAAATCCCTTGCCCTCTGCAAATCCCCCAGCAAGCTATACAAAAATCCAATCTCGAAGAAAGCAGATTCCGGACGGTACTCCTTATTCACATACACGGCATAATGGCGAAAAGTTTCAGCCAAAGCCTGTTCCAACCGAGACTGGGGTCCCGTGGCTTTCAAGGCGCCGTGATAAGCCAAAATAACATCCCGGTACAAATCTTTGTTCCTAAAATCCATCCGGATCAGCTGCTCAAAGGTATCAACAGCTTTAGAAAATTGATTCATTTCTAAATACAGCCTTCCCAGATTCAGATACGCATTCTGGTAACGGGGATCGAGGCTGATCGCTTTCTGATAATTTTCAATAGCCTGATTCCATTTCTGCAGATCACGATAAAAATTCCCCAAGTTGTAATACGCATCCACATACTGCGGGTCATTCTTAATCGCCTTCTGATACAGCCGCTCGATAAAATCCACTTTGCTGACGATATCCGCAAACCGTTCGCGGTCAATGACGTCCCCCCGCTCCTGCGCGAGTTTCGAAAATTGAACGTACCCCCTTTCCGCCTCACGGTATGAATTTTCATCCCGAAGAACAGTGGCCAAATTATTCAGGGCAATGGGTTCCTGGGGATAAAAATGAAGCTGGTGGCTCCACAACGAGACGCTGTCCCGCCAGACCCTCGTCTGGAAGTTGCTTCTGAGAGAAAAGACGATGAATAGAAAAAACAGTCCGATACCCAATAAAAATTTTAAAGAAGCGAATCTTTTTTCGGGGCAAAGCAACAAACGCTCCACATAATAGCCAAACAGAAAACAAAGCCCCAAACTCGGCAAGTACATAAAACGATCAGCCACGATATTAATATCGACTGCCTCATCAAAACGCAGCAAAAAGAAAATTGAAAAAATATAATACGCCCCGGCTAGAACAAACCACCGATTCTTCCTGAAACGCAAAAACGAAATAATCATTGCAGCCAGGCCAAGCAGGGACAAAAGATATCCTACGTTAAGAATGGAAACGGGCTGCGGCAAACGATAAATAGGGACGGAGTATAATGGCAAAAGAAATTTTCTCAAATAAAAAACAGCCGTCCAACTCCAGATAAGAAAAGAATCCGGGAATCGAATCAGCGGAACGCGGGCGTGCGCAGAATACGTCAAACACCCCAGCCCCACTATCAACAAGAGCAGCGGGGCTTTCTCCCAGAAATTCCGCCACCCCCATTCCCGCCGCGCAAACCAATCAAGCAAAAAAAGGATAAGCGGCAAAGTGAGAGCCATGGGTTTTGCCAGCATGCTCAATATCCCGCAGGAGGTCACCAAAACAAGCAAAATTATAGACCGGCCCGAATAAAAACTTTTCTTTCCGGGAAGAGACTTGAGATATAACCAATAAAAACACAATGCGCTCAGATAAAAAAAAGAATACAGAACATCTTTCCGTTCGGTGATCCAAGCGACCGATTCCACATGAATCGGATGAATGCCGAATAAAAGCGCTGCCGCGCCGGCCCCCAAACGGGACAGCCCCAAAAAACGCGCCAGGATATAAATCAAGACCAAGTTAAAAAGATGCAAGAGCAGATTGTCAAGATGATAAATCCCAGGATGCCCTCCCCCAAAGTGATACTCAACGGCAAAAAACAATGTGGTCAGGGGGATATAAACCTCCGACACCCGCATTTTAAACAGACTCGTAACCTTCTCAAGTTCCAAAGATCGGATGAAAGGATTATTGTACAGATGGACATCGTCATCCCAATTAACAAATTTGTTCTGCAAAGACGGCGACAGGATAATAAAGGCAAGCAGAAGGACAATGAAGGCGGAAAAGAAATCACCCCGCTTATTATTGAAGATACGCAAAAAAGGTGTCATAGGATATTTATGCACATCCCTAAATTACCTTAACATTCTTTAAAACCCTGCTTATTTAGATAAACCCGGGAATCAATATTTAATGATGGAATAAACGGGGAAGTCTTTCAGCTTATTTTTCCCTTTCAGGAATTTCAATTCGACAAGAAAAGCGATCCCGACGATGTGGGCGCCCTGCTTTTTCAACAGTTCGCAAACCGCCTGAACCGTTCCTCCGGTCGCCAGCAGATCATCGACGACCAGGACGCGTTGCTGAGGTTTAACGGCGTCCTCATGTATCTCCAGGGTATCCGTGCCATACTCCAGGTCATAGGTCACGCTTTGTGTCTTAGAGGGTAATTTTCCTTTTTTCCGGATAGGGACAAACCCGGCACCAAGTTTGTAAGCAACGACCGAGCCCAAGATGAAGCCCCGGGCCTCCACGGCGATCACCTGATCGATTTTTTCCTTCTTGAACTGTTTGGTTAAAAGATCAACGGCCTTCTTAAAAGCCGCCGGGTCATTTAAAAGGGTCGTGATATCCTTGAAGATGATTCCTTCTTTAGGAAAATTTGGTATGTCCCGTATGTATTTTCTTAGATCACTTTTCTTGATACCCATGTCTTCCCTCCTCTTTCTCTAGAATTTTGCGAAAAGACCCTCATGGCTCCAAGGCCTTCACCGACGCCCTTTTTATTAACTTTGTCGGCAACAAAACTTTCACGGGCAACTTTGCGCGCCCGGAACAAATCAAATGGAGATTTTCTACCCCCAATCGCCCCATCTCATTGAGCGGCTGAGCGACCGTGGTTAATTTAACCGGGCTCGTCCTATTGAGCGGATTGTCATCAAAGCCGATTACGGAGAGATCATCGGGAACCTGAATATTTTTCGATTTCGCCACATCAATCAGTTCCATAGCCATCACATCGGAGGCGGCAAAAATGGCCGTCGGCCTATCCTCCAGGGCTAAAAGTTGTTCAGCCGCTTTCCGGGCGGGTGTCCGCAAAAAATCACCGAAGGTGATGTAACTCTTCGGCACCGTGATGCCATTTTCTGCCAAGGCCTCCTTAAACCCCTCCAGCCTCAATTGCCCGGCCTGCGTGGTCAGCTCTCCGGCGATAGTCGCGATTTTTTTGTGTCCCGCCTTTATCAGATGGTCAACCAGTTGAATCGTGGCCTTTTTATTGTCAACAGCTATCCAGTTCATCGGAAAATTCAAAACATTGTTGAGCAAGACATAGGGCATCTCTTGAGCGACCGCTTTTTTAACGATCCCCACATCATTGTCGATGTCCGCGAAGATAATCCCGTCGACGAAATTCCTATCCAAAAGCGAAGAGTCCAACCATCCGCGATGATCAGAACGGTCAGTGATGTGAATTAAGATATCCGTCTTCAGACGGCTGGCCGCCAGGCAGGCGCCCCGGATGATCTCCCCGGCGTAAAACGAATTGAGGATATCCTCAAAACGCGGGATGATAAGGACGAAAGTCTTTTTTCTTTTTCGGATTTGAGTGGTCACTGATTTTTCCTTTATAAATTGGCAACGGGTTATGAGTTGAATGTTACTTCTTTTTTGTTGTTTTCTTTATCTTCCTTTCCTTCTTCTTGGGCTTGCTCTTTTTCCCTGGCTTTTCTTTTTCCTCAAAATTTTTCAATATCTTGTTGCTCTCCGAACCTAACCCTCTTTTCTGGTTCCTAATAATATGTCTTATCTTCTTGAGGGTCGCTTCTTCAATCTGGCGAATGCGCTCCCGCGAAACCCCCAGTTCATCGGCAATCTCAGCTAAGGTGTGGGCATTACCGTCCAACAAACCAAAACGCATATTGATAACCTTTTTTTCTCTCTCATCCAACATCTCCAACAACTCAGTGGTGCGTTCCTTGTTCATAAAGATCTCAACTTGCTCATCCGGCCCCACCAAATTCTCGTCTTCTATCATATCCTTCACCTGCCCGTCGCCTTCCTCGCCTATCGGCGCATCCAGGCTGGACATCTTGGCGATGGCATTCTCCCATTCCCGAACCTTCTCCGCGCTGACCTTTAATTTCTTGGCAATGTCCCCGGCCGAAGGCTTCCGCTTCAGCTTGTGGGTCAAGCCTTCTATCGCTTTTTTGTATTTAAAAATTTCTTCATTCATATAAACAGGGACGCGGATCAATTTTCCCTGATCAACAATCGCGCGGGAAATGCTTTGTTTGATCCACCAGGCGGCATAGGTGGAAAAACGAAATCCCTTATCCGGATCAAATTTCATCACGCTCTTCATTAATCCGATATTGCCTTCTTCGATCAAATCACTCAGGGACACACCCAGATTGACATACCGTTTAGCAATACTAATAACCAAACGGAGATTGGAGCGGATCATCGTCTCTCGGGCCTTGGAGTCGCCCTTCCGTATCTTTCTCGCTAAATTGATCTCGTCTTCGGCGGACAAAAGAGGAATAGGCCGCACATCTTTTAGGTAGGCTTTTATGGGATCCATTTACTCTCTTTCTTCTTATCCGCCGGCCCTCTCCCCTGCGTGAAGGAAAAGGGCCAGCGGTTCAAGTTGTTAAACAACAGCTGAGCTTATCTATTTTTTCCGCTTTGCTTTCTTAACGGTCTTTTTCCCCTTACCCGAACAAGCTGAACAGGCAGAAAGAGCCGCCTGCGCCGCCGCCAAACGAGCAATAGGCACGCGATAAGGTGAACAACTGACGTAATTCATTCCCACCTTCTGGCAGAAATGTATCGAGGCCGGGTCGCCTCCGTGCTCACCGCAGATACCCACCTTTAACTGGGGTCGGGTGTCGCGGCCTCTTTGGACTCCGATCTCGATCAGTTGCCCAATCCCCCCGACGTCAATCGTCTGAAAGGGATCAGCGGATAATATGTCCTTGGAAAGATAATCAGCCAAGAAGCCACCCATATCATCGCGCGAAAAACCAAAACCCATTTGGGTCAGATCATTGGTGCCAAAAGAGAAAAATTCAGCGACAGAAGCCAATTCATTCGCCGTTAAAGCCGCGCGGGGGATCTCAATCATCGTCCCGAAAAGATAATCTATCTTTTTGACTTTGAATTTCTGACAAACCTCGCGATAAACCTTTTCAACAAGTAATTTCTGGTCTTCTAATTCCCGAACCGTTCCGACGACCGGGACCATGATTTCCGGAAGAACTTTTTTCCCTTCCTGGAGCAATTCGACGGTTGCCTCAAAGATCGCCTTCACCGATGCCTCCGTGATCTCGGGATAAGTGACGCCTAAACGGACACCGCGATGACCCATCATCGGGTTGGACTCCCGGAGCCCGGAAGCCCGTTTTTCCAACTCATCAAGAGAAATCCCCAAACTCTCCGCGAGATGTTGCAACTGCTCCTGGTTATGGGGAACAAATTCATGCAAAGGAGGATCCAGCAGGCGCACGGTAACCGGATAACCGTCCATGGCCTCTAATGTCCCCTTTATATCTTTCTTGATATAAGGGAAAAGTTCATCCAATGCCTTCCGGCGTTCCAGTTCATCCTTGGAAACAATCATCTTCCGTAGAAGGAATAACGGTTCCTCGGAATTTTTTCCGTAGAACATGTGTTCCGTACGGAATAAACCGATGCCTTCCGCTCCGAAAGCCCTGGCCTTGGCCGCATCTTCCGGGGTATCAGCATTCGTACGAATTTTCATTTTTCTTACCGAGTCACAGATATTAAGAAAAACATTGAAAACTTTATTCTCCTGTGTGGCGTCAATCATCGCCAGTTTCTTCTCATAGAAGGTTCCCTTGGTTCCGTTGAGAGTAATCCAATCGCCTTCTTTTAAGGTTACTCCGCCGGCAGTCATCGTTTTCTTGCCGAGGTTGATTTCCATTTCAGAGCAACCGACAACGCAACATTTTCCCCAGCCGCGAGCGACCAAGGCAGCGTGAGAGGTCATGCCCCCTCTGGCGGTCAGAATAGCCTGTGCGGCCCTCATCCCCTCCACGTCTTCCGGGTTGGTTTCTTCGCGGGCCAGAATAACTTTTTTGCCCTCTTTGGCCCAATTGACGGCATCCTGAGCCGTAAAGACAATTTGACCAGCCGCTCCACCCGGACCAGCCGGTAATCCTTTACCCAATAATTTCGCCACCTTTTCCTCTTTGGGATCAATGATCGGGTGAAGAAGTTCGTCTAATTGAGAAGGAGTAACCCGGGAGATCGCTTCTTCATTCGTGATCAATTTTTCTTTGACCATATCCGTCGCCATACGGACCGCGGCCGGCCCGTTTCGCTTACCGATACGGCACTGCAACATATACAAAATACCCTCTTCGATCGTAAACTCGATATCTTGCATATCATGATAATGTTTCTCTAATCTCCGACGGATATCTTCCAATTGCTTATAAATCGCCGGGCTAAATTCCTCGAGCGTTTTCAGATGTTTGTTATGCGCGCTCTGCGAATACTGATTGATGGGCGCAGGCGTACGGATACCGGCCACCACATCCTCGCCTTGCGCATTGACCAAATATTCGCCATAAAACATATTCTCCCCATTCCCGGGATTACGGGTAAAGGCAACACCCGTGGCCGAGCTCTCGCCCATATTACCGAAAGCCATGCTCTGGACATTGACCGCAGTTCCCCACTCCTCCGGGATTCCTTCAATGCGTCGATAAGAAATAGCCCGCTTCCCGTTCCAAGAGCTAAAAACAGCGCCGATTCCGCCCCAGAGCTGATCTAAGGCATTGTCCGGAAACTCTTTCCCGAGAACTTCTTTTATCTTTTGCTTATAACGGCTGCATATTTTCTTCAAGGACTCTACGTCCAAATCGGAATCAACCTTAACGCCCTTGGTTTTCTTGACTTCATCCAAAATTCTTTCCAACTGTTTTCTGATCCCATGATCCTCCTGGGGTTCAATCCCCGCGGCTTTTTCCATGACGACATCGGCATACATGGTGATCAATCTTCGATAGGCGTCATACACAAAGCGGGCATTCCCGGTCTTCTTGGTAAGACCTTCCACCGTCTTCTCCGTCAAGCCAACGTTCAGAACGGTTTCCATCATCCCCGGCATCGACCGGCGCGCGCCGGAACGAACAGAGACCAAAAGCGGATTAACGGGGTCTCCGAAAACTTTCCCGGTAAGTTTTTCAATCTTCTTTAAGGCCGCGGCCACCTCTTCTTTTAATCCCGATGGATATTTTCGATTGTTTGCATAATAATGCGTGCAAACTTCCGTCGTGATCGTGAACCCCGGAGGAACCGGCAAACGCAAGTCTTTATGCCCGGCCATCTCCGCGAGATTGGCGCCTTTTCCACCCAAAAGATTTTTCATTTCAGCTTTGCCGTCGGCTTTTCCGCCGCCAAAAAAATAAACATTTTTCTTCGCCATCTTTAACTGCCTTTCTTTTAATAAAACTGCTTTTTAGAAAACCTGCTGATTGTTCAATCAAAAACCGATGTTCCCAAACCTTTCGGACTACCCCGCGAGATGTTCCGCCAAATAGCCCTGTAGCTTCTCGGCCGGAATACGCTCCTGCCGCATCGTGTCTCGTTCCCTGACGGTCACCTGCCGGTCATCCAAAGACTGGACATCAACCGTGACACAATAGAATGTCCCTACTTCGTCTTGCCGACGATAAAGCTTGCCTATCGACGCCGTGTCATCGTATACGCAGACAAAACTTTTCTGCAAATCTGTCTTAATCTTCTTCGACAGCTCAACGATGCCGGGATTCTTTTTTAACAACGGAAGGACAGCGACTTTGATCGGAGCCAATTGTCGGCTGAACTTCAGGACGACCCTAAGCCGCCCCTCGACCTCTTCTTCGTGGTAGGCATCGATCAAAAAGGCCAGCGTCGCCCGATCAACACCCCCCGAAGGCTCAATGATATGCGGATAGAATTTTTGGTGAGCGACTTCATCCTGGTACTGCAGGTCCTTGCCGGAAAATTTTGCATGTTGTCGCAAATCAAAATCGGTGCGATTAGCGATACCTTCCAGCTCCGACCATCCAAAAGGGAACTCGTACTCCACGTCGGTGCATCCCGCGGCATAATGCGCCAATTCATCTTGCGCGTGCGGACGCAGTCTTAATTTGTTTTTGCGGATTCCCAGGCCTAAATACCAAGCAAAGCGTTCCTCGATCCATTTATGATAATAGTCCGGCGCTTCTCCCGGCGGAGTGAAATATTCAATTTCCATTTGCTCAAACTCTCTTGTCCGGAAAGTAAAATTTCCCGGCGTGATTTCATTGCGGAAGGATTTACCGATCTGGGCAATCCCGAAAGGAAGTTTACGGTGAGTCGAATCGAGGACATTCTGAAAATTGACGAAAATCCCTTGAGCCGTTTCCGGCCGCAGATAAACAGTATGGCCGGCGTCTTCCACCGGGCCCAGGAAAGTTTTCAGCATCAAATTAAATGCCCGCCCGTCGGTAAAATCCTTGGCTCCGCAGGAAGGGCATTTTTCGCCAACTTGATCCTGCCGAAAACGTTTTTTGCATTTTCGGCAATCCACCAACACATCATTGAAATTCTCTGTATGCCCGGAGGCCTTCCATGTCTCGGGATGCATCAGGATACTGGCGTCCAAACCAAAAATATCATCCCGGTCATGGACAACGGCCTTCCACCAAGCGTCTTTGACATTGCGTTTTAATTCAACGCCTAACGGGCCATAATCCCAGGCACTCGCCAGGCCGCCATAAATCTCCGAAGAAGGATAAACAAACCCCCTCCGCTTACATAATGAAATGATTTTTTCCATTTCAACAATTTCTTGCATAACTATGCTTGGGTAGGTAAATATAAATTAATACTGTGTGGACAATCTTAACATCTATCGGACAAATTGAAGGCTTATTTTATCGAAAACCTTCTCAAAAAGCAAGCACAATGTTAAAAACATATCATAAAAAAGGATTTAATTTGTCTAACTGTTCTTTTTTTATGGTGAAACTGTGCGCCCGGTCAGGGAATTGCCCGCCTTTTACCTCTTCCCGGAATCGCGCTAAAGCGTCCAAGATGACCGGCCGCAAATCAACGTATTGCTTGACGAATTTAGGCCTGAACCGATCAAATAAGCCAAGCAGATCATGCAGGACGAGAACCTGACCATCACAATAAACCCCCGCACCGATCCCGATCGTCGGGATAGAAAGCTCCTTGGTAATCATAGCCGCAATCTCATCCGGGATACATTCCAGGACGATGCTGAAACACCCCACTTTTTGCAAATCCCGGGCCTGAGTAATGATCCGCTTGGCGGACTCGGCTTCTTTCCCCTGGACCACAAACCCTCCGAGCTTATCGGCGGTTTGCGGAGTTAATCCGATATGCCCCATAACCGGGATCCCGGATTTGATAATCTCTTGGGTCACCTCCACGCACCGCTCAAACCATTCAAGCTTCACTGCGCCGCAGCCCGCCTCTTCCACAAACCGCTTGGCATTTTTAACCGCGGCCCGAGAATCAAGCTGATACGACTCATAAGGCATGTCGCCGATCAATAAGGATTTTTTGACCGCCCGATTGACGGCCTTGGTATGATGAAGCATGACCTCCATCCCCACTTCCCGCGTCGAGTCCAGCCCTAAAACAACATTCGCCAGAGAATCCCCCACCAAGATCATATCCATGCCGGCCTGGTCCAAAAAACCAGCGAAAGGATAATCATAGGCAGTAACCATCACGATCTTCTCGCCTTTTTTCTTTTTATCGAGTATGTGTTGAACAGTGAGACGTTCATTCATGTTGCAAATATTTCCTTATATTCTCCGCAGATCTCTTGCCGGAAGACATGGCCCCCATTAAATCATTCAACGAACCGCTTGCGGGCCCGCCGGCGAAAACAGCCTCCAGAGACGTCATTCCGGTAGCTTCATCCGTTAAGAAAGCTCCCTTGCTGTCTATCGCCAGCCCGGGAGTCATTCGCGCCAAAATCGTGTTGGGCCGTCCGGAAGAAACAACGACAACCATATCCGCATCAAGGACAAATTCCGAACCCCCGACATCCTTTAATTGCCACTGACCCGTTGAATCAGGATCAGCATAATCCACCCGCACACATCTAACCCCGCGCACAAAACCCTTCTCCTCACCAAGAATTTCCAGCGGCCGGGTCAAGACCTCGAATACAACCCCTTCCTCGCCGGCAAATTTCTTTTCATCGGAATTGACCTCCAGGTCATCTTCCGTGCCGCCTAAAACGACCTTGACCTCTTTCCCTAACCGTATGCCGATACGCGCACAATCCAAAGCCGCCGGATTTGAGCCGATCACCACCATCCTCGATGCAAAATTCATAAATTCATGGTTAACCGGCGCATGTCCCCTTTTCTCAGAATGAAAATTCATCAGGAATTCTTCCGCGAGATAAACGCCCGCCCAATTTAAACCTGCGATATCACCTGATGGCTGAGCCATCGCTCCCGTAGCGAGAAGAATGGCCGAAAACCCCATTGATTTCAGGTCGGAAATCGTCAAGGTCCGACCAATAAAAAAATTCGTTTTAATAACCACGCCCCGTGACTGAATCTCCCGGATTTCTGAATCAAGGACCGACTCCGGAACGCGAAACTCCGAAATAGCATAGCGCAAAACACCGCCGGGCTTATCCATAGCTTCAAAAACAGTAACCTGAAAATCATTTTCCGCTAATTGCCGGGCCGCCATTAATCCCGCCGGGCCGGAACCCACAACAGCGACCTTCTTCCCTTTTCTCGTGACGTAATTTGGGAAAGGGATACCGCTGTTCCCGGAATCAGCCACATATCTTTCCAGCATCCGAACCCTGATCGCCCCTCCCTTATCCGAGAGGACACAACTCTTCTCGCAGGGAGCCGAACATATGCGGCCGCAAACGGCCGGCAAGGCATTCTGTTCTTTAATTTTTTTCAGGGCCTCCCGAATCTTCGCCTCGCGAATAAGCCGGATAAACTCCGGGACATCGACGCCCAAAGGACAGCTCACCCGGCACAAGGCCTCGGAGCATTGCGGACAACGTTGTGACTCCTCGCTGGCTATTTTTTTAGAACAGCCGAGAGAAACCTCTCTAAAGTTTTTGATCCTTTTGTCTTTTGGCTGGACGTTGACGTCTTTTCGCAACATTTACCGGACTCCTTGAGAGTTTTCATACGTATTTTCAAGTCTTTAAAATCAACCTGATGGGCGTCGAATTCCGGGCCATCCACGCAAGCCAATAACGTCTGGCCTCCAACCTTCACCCGGCAAGATCCGCAAACCCCTATCCCGTCAATCATGACTGGATTGAGATGAACAACCGTCTTTATTTTCTTCTGCTTGGTCAGCTCCGACACATCCTGCATCAAATCAATATCTCCGATACAATAAACTAGATTGACCTTTTCCTGATCGATTGTTTCTCTCAAAGCGCTTAACACCGTCCCTTTTCGGATATAAGAACCATCCTCGGTGGTGATCAAAATTTTATGACAGGCCACTCTCATCTGCGCCTCTAAAATCAATTCTTTCTTTGTATCTGCGCCGATGATGCCGAGTGTTTTATTTCCCAGGCGTTTAAAACCCCGGCAAATCGGGAGAAGGGGCGCGACATCCACGCCATGAGCCACGCAGACCACAATCCCTATTTTCTCGATCACGGCCGGTTGGCCTAAAGGGCCCAGAATGGAAAAAATAGCATCATTAATCTGCAATTGCCCTAACTTTTCCGTAGCTGGGCCTTTCTCTTGAAAAATCAAAGCGATCGACCCGCGATAGAGATCGGCCTCGATAATTTCAAGAGGAATCTTTTCTCCGTGTTCCTCAACTTTGACCATAACAAATTGGCCGGGCTGAAATTTCTTAGCGACATCCCAAGCAATAACATCCAGCCTTCTGACGTCCTTACCCAAAATTTGCTTATTGACGACTCGAAACATTCCTCACCGCTCATTTCTCGGCATAAAACAGTTTACGATATTTTTGCTTGGATCTCCCACAAACCCATCCCGTTTATTTCCCGAGACAGTTTATATCTATCCGGTGACTCCGGCCGCGGGAATCCCAGGCCAGCCTGATTTTATTCTGTCTTGATATAAATCGTGGTAAAGAGATCATCCTCCCCCAAATTGGTTTGGGCTCCCAACACCGTCAACGACTCCAGGCCTTTAAGAAAAGGGCCGACCGCCTCCTCCAAATATAATTCAATCAGCTCGGCATCAACATCTTTTTCTCTTTCGAAACCCTCGACGATCTCTTGCTGCTCTTGGATCCTTTCCTGCGCCAAACCCACCGCCTGTTTTCTATCATCGATGTCCGCCTTCTTCTTCTCAATCTTGGCAGCGATGTCCTCCAAGACCTGCCCTCCGGCCACAAGGACCTGTTGCTGCGCAATCAGGTCCTGCCATTTCTGTTCTGAATCATTTAACTCTGTCCTCAAATTTTCCGCTTCCGTCCTCAACGCCAGCAATCGTTTCTTGCTTCCCTCTTTATAAGCCTGACGCTGTTTATGCCTGGCCAGCACCCAATCGCTGCCCCAACGGATGATCTCATCGACTTTTCTGACCATTTTCCGCACAGCGAGGAACAAGACACCGTTGCTTTCCGCGTTTATGCGGCTGAGGACCTCTTTACCGTCCGGCTGATTTAATAAAGAAACAGCCGGGTCATAAAACGCATCAATGGAATTTTTCAACAACTGACGGTGAGTCGTAATGAGCAAATAATCGTCCAGGAAACAATAGCCCGGCTGGGCATTGATTCCCAGCGGCAGAGAAAAATATTTTATCAGCGCTCCTTTGTATTGTTCAGTCTGCAACAGAATAAATTTCTGCTCGGACAATTTCTCAATAACTTTTTCTGCCTTCGCCATATTATCGATCTTGACAAAAACCACGCCGCTGGGCAGCGGGAACACCCCCCTCAAATCAATATCCGCTAAGAACCAACCGACCTCTTTACCCAGGGCGGCCAAGATATCCCCCTCCACCGTCAACTGCAAGGCCTCCTCCCAGTTGGCAATGGTTTGCGACACGGAATTCCCTTCCCGCATAAACTCGGAATCCTTTTCCAAATCTTTTTTAAACTTCTCCCACAGCATAGGAAAGTCATAACACCCGCCCCACTGATAGAGCAGAACACCCTGAGGGATAATTTTAAAGGATTCATTCTTCTGCGCGGGGCAAGAATACATCTTCCGCATTTGGGGATTGAATTTATCCTTATCAAAAATTAAATCGGAACGGATAGTCGTCATCTTCCCGAATACGCAAGAATAACCCAGAGACTCAAAACCGGCCATTGAAGAGAGGACCTCCTCCATCTGTTTCTCGAAACGCGTTTCCTCCTCGGAAGATAGTTGGATCATTTTGGTTATTTCGCCCTGAACACTCTTTAAGAAGAGCCGCCAATTCAGATAACCCACGCCCTGCGCAAGGGGGAGAAACTTCCCCTTAGCCTTTAAATAATCCGGGTCGCTCGAAAGTGGCCTTCGCTGTTGCGACAATACTTCAATGCATGCCCTGGCCGCATTCTCGCTAAACCCGATCACCACATGCTCTCTCTCTTTGACATAGGATATCACCAGGCCGTCATAACCTAGCTGCGACAGGTCAATGTTCGTTATTGTCTTTCCCAAGTATGCTTTCGTCTCGACGGAGAGCGCGGATTGCCGGTCTTTGAATAAAACCGAGAGCAATTCCAATAATTGGGCCTCCGGCTCCAATCGCGTCACCAAAAAGACATTGGCGAGAATTTTATCAACAACTTTGGATTCAGAGCTTACTGTTTCGGCAGGATAAAGGGCAACCGCGACCTCACGTCCGAAAAACTTTTTCAAGAGCAATAAGGCGGCGGGCGAAGATAAATCTTTTTTCAGACGGTTAAACAGTTCAATATTTCTTTTAGGCTGGCCGCTTTTTTCCAATAAAAGGGAGACATCGATGCCCAGAACCGCCTGTCCCAACTGGCTCAACTTAAAACCCTCCAGCAATTTCATCCCTTCATCGACCTGCCCATAAAGCAAAGCTCCTTCCGGAAGGAGATGCTCGATCATGGATTTCTTTAGAGTGGAATAATAATAAAGCCCTATCCCGACGGATAAGATCCCCACGACAATCAGAACGCCCCACACCTTCTTTTTCATTAAAATCCTCCTGCGGAATTAAGCCATCACCTCAACCCAAATAACTGCCTCGCATTATTATTCAAAGTGTTCAAGGACTCGGCCTCATCCAACATTTTTAAAGACGCATATAATCTGAGGGTCCGGAAAACATCCTTGGGTTGCGAACAAAAACCCTCCTCTCCTTCCTGATAATACACCGGAGAATCCGTCTCGATCAAAGTCTGTTCAATGGGCGCATATTTCATCGCCTCCTGAGCCTGAGGGCTATGAGCCAAAGACGGCGTAGCCGAAACAAAATAGCCGCTGTCGAGAATCTCTTTGAGGACATCCACTGGGCCGCTATACCAATGAAAAACGGCCTTCTTGACTCTCGCGTTTCGTGTCAGCTCCAGGCACTCTTTCCATGCCCCCCGGCTATGAATGATGACCGGCAATTTGAAGTCCACGCCAAGTTCCAATTGTTTCTGAAAAACCTCTTGCTGCTCTTTCTTCTTTTCCGGATTCTTTTTGACCCATCGATACCAATAATCCAGGCCGATTTCTCCTATGGCTACTGCACGAGTCAGATTTAATTTGATCAATTGCATTGTTTCGGATATTTCTTCAAGCTTAATATTCCCGGGATGGATCCCTAACGCGAGGTGAATCTTCGGCTGGGTTGTCGAATCCCGAATTTCTAAATTTTTCTTATTGGAAGCTAAGTCCACCCCAACCGTTATGACACTTTCCACCCCGGACTGATGGGCCTCGGACAAGGCAATCTTGAGATTATCGACATGATCCAGGTGGGCATGCGTATCAATGATCGTGTTCATTGTTTACTTTCCAGGATAAAGGTGACCGGGCCGTCATTGACGAGAGAGACATCCATCTTGGCCTTGAATTGGCCTGATTCCACTTTAAAACTCTGTGCCTGCAACCGGCTGATGAAAAGGTCATACAGATCTTCGGCTTTTTGCGGATCAGCCGCCTGATCAAAAGAAGGGCGACGCCCTTTGACACAATCGCCTAAAATCGTGAACTGGGAAATGACCAGAAACTCCGCCTTAACGTCCAAAGCCGGAAGATTCATTTTTCCCTGTGAGTCCCCGAAAATCCTCAGATGGATGATCTTATCCACTAAATAATCGACATCGGCCGCAGAATCATTTTTGCCGACGGCAAGAAAAACGAGCATCCCTTGCTTAACCTGGCCGATAACCTGATCGCCAACGGTGACCTGCGCTTCTTTTACCCTTTGAATAACAATACGCATTATGTAATATAAATTCTGGTAGTAAAAATATTTATTGTTTAAATTATAGGCGGTCGCTCAAATATGGTCAACAGAAATAACATAAAGTATGGTTAAAATAATCAACCAACAATACCTCAGCGCTCGCGCTGAACGATTCCCCCTCCAGGCTCCCTTTGGTCGGGATTAGGTCATCTGTGGTATCCTAAATTGACAGAAAGTTACTTTTGTGTTAGAACGGTCAAAACAGGAATCGGGATTCCTTGCCCAAAATCTTTATTTCTTATCCGAACCTAAACCGGCAAAAGGCACAGATGAAAATTCAACCCATTCTCAAGCAATATCATTTCCCGGAAAAAGTCATCGACATTCTCGCAGCGGCCGGGATCAATCATCTTTACCCGCCGCAAGCCGCGGCTATTGAAAAAGGAATCCTCAGGGGAAAAAGCTTGCTGATGTCTGTCCCCACCGCGGCCGGAAAAACACTCATCGCGGAACTCTGCATGCTTAAAACGATCTTGCAAAATAACGGCCGCTGTCTTTATATCGTTCCGCTTAAGGCTTTAGCCAACGAGAAATTCGAAGACTTTAAAGGGAAATACGGCAGCTCCCTGGGAATAGAAGTCGGCATCGCCACCGGGGACCTTGATTCGCCCAACAAATATTTGAGCCGTTACCAAATCCTGATCGCGACGGCAGAAAAGGTGGATTCTCTTTTGCGTTCGAAAGCCCAGTGGCTGATCAATTCCTTAAATGTCGTCGTTGTGGATGAAATCCACTTTATTAATGACGGGACACGCGGACCTACGCTGGAAATTTTGATAGCCAGAATCAAGCAGCTCAATCCTCAAATACAGATATTGGCCCTAAGCGCGACTGTCAGCAACGCCCCAGACATCGCTATGTGGTTAAAGGCCGAGCTGGTCCATAGCGAGTGGCGCCCCATCCCCCTCAAGGAAGGAGTGTATTTCAACCAAGCCATCCAATTTCATCATCACGGGACCCGTTTGATTCATGAAGAAGTCGCCGATGATTTAAGCAAGTTGACTTTAGACACCTTGCGCGGCAAGGGGCAGGTATTGATTTTTGTCAATTCGCGGCGTTCAGCTCAAGCGGTCAGCCGGCAGATTAGCCCGGTAGCTGCGCTGACCTCCACGCCAGAAGAAAAGAAAGAGCTTATGCGTTTGGCCAAAGAAATTTCCAGCTCGTCGGATGCGACAAAGATCTGCCGCAAACTTGCCGATGCCGTCGCCTGCGGTGCCGCTTTTCACCATGCCGGATTAAAGCCAAAGCAACGAAAACTTGTCGAAGATCATTTTAAAAAAAATGTCATTAAGGTCATCTGTTCCACCCCCACCCTGGCCGCCGGCGTTAATCTGCCCGCCAGGAGAGCGATCATCCGGGATTTAAAACGCTACGAAAGCGGTTTGGGGGCGGCCTATATACCCGTTTCGGAATATAAACAATGCGCCGGACGCGCCGGGCGGCCACAATATGATGATTTCGGAGAAGCGGTCATCATGGCCAAATCGTTTTCCGAGACACACGCCCTGTTTGAACGATATATTCTTGCGAAACCGGAACCGATTGTCTCCAAGCTTGATCGTGAATCCGTATTGCGCATTCATGTCCTGTCTTCCGTCGCCGGAGGCTACGTGCATGATGTCAAAGACATGTTTGACTTCATGTCCCATACCTTTCTGGCACACCAAAAGAAGACATCAAGCCTCCTAGAACTTATCAGCCAAATCTTCGATTTTCTGCTCAAGGAAGGCTTCATTGAACAAAGCGGATTTAGATTCTCCGCGACAAACTTCGGCCAGTGCACCAGCCGCCTTTATATCGATCCCATCACGAGCATTATTATCCGAAACGGCCTGAAAAAGATATCCGGGGACCACCCCTTGCCTCATATCGGCGTCCTGCACCTCCTTTGTTGTTGCCCGGACAGCCCGCGGCTGAACGTAGGCAAGAGCGACTACGAAGAGATTGAGGCCTTCGCTCTAAACTTCAAAGAAGAATTTATATTGACGCCGGACAATTCGGGAATATTGGAAAATCTGGAGCTTTATCTCAGCACGCTAAAAACAACCTGGATGCTCGCCAATTGGCTGGAGGAAGAAAAAGAAGACGTCATTTGCGAACAATTCAATATCGGGCCAGGCGATATCTACCGGCATGTGGAAAGCATCGAGTGGCTTGTGCATGCCGCGGCAGTGATGGCCGATCTTTTTCAATTGAAAGGCATGCCTTTTCTCCTCGAAGATCTGGGGAAACGCATTCATTATGGAATTAAAGAAGAATTATTAGAATTGTCTCAGCTCAAAGGGGTTGGACGCATTCGCGCGAGGAACCTTTACAAAAAAGGATTTAAGAAATTATCCGACCTGAAATTTTACTCCGAAGATGACCTGGCCAAGGTCCCGCAGATCGGCAAGAGCCTGGCAAAAGACATCATCGAGCAGATAACCCGCCCGATCCGCAAAAGACGTTCCAGCTACTACGATGAAGATTGAGCCTTTTATCCATTTTATAAAAATTTAAATAAAGAATTTTACGTCCCGTGGATAAATTTCTCGGTCTTTATCTTCCGCCCGAGATGAAAAACCAAAAAATTATTCAGCACATACTTCAACTCTCTTTTACAAGAAGGCGAAAGCCCTAACTTTAAACTGATGGGCCAGTCATTCCTTTCAATATGCAATATGGAAGATACCGTCCCGCTAGAAATAACCGTAAACGTCGCCTCAGGCAAATTACAATTCAGGCAAACCAATCCGCCTAAATGCACGCTGAACTTTGCCTTTCCATGGATTTTTTTACCGCATTTCAAACAGGAATCAAGATGCGGCTTGAAGCCGGACAAAAGAAGGAGTTTAATTTGTAAAACATAGACCAGCCGGTTAATGTCCCCGATAGACTGCAAAGACTCCAAGTAATCCAACATCAGTTGATAAATGTCCCGATTGGGCTCTTCCGCCGGCAGAAGGCCCTCCACCAGCTCCAAGAGATAATTAGCCGCCAAGGACCTTTTGAGATCCTCCCGGATAGGAAAATAAAAATTCTTTAGATCACAGTGACTGACAAGATGCAGATCGGAATGGCGGGAATGATAATAAACGATATCATTAACGGAAAACTTATCAATATGGCTGCCGAATTTTTTATGATCCTTGCGAATACCTTTCAAGATGCCTTTTACTTTTCCGTAATCCTTTGTGAAAAATGTAGCAATACGGCTCGTCTCCCGGAAATCAAAACTTTTCAGAACAATAGCTTCTGTCTTAAGAATCATATCGGCCCTGTATCAAACATCTCCCAAAAAGTTCATCATCCTTTTCTCTTCCCTGCGCATACGTTTGATCCCGCACGGCGCATGATCATCATAACCCAACAAATGCAGGATACCGTGGACAACATACAGCATAACTTCCTTCTGGAGTGAATTCTTATAAAGCCGTGCGTTTCGACAGGCCGTGGTCGCTGAAACGATGATCTCTCCCTCCAGCGACCTGCTGTTTCGCTTTTCGCCCTTCTTTCTTATGCAAAGACCGTCATCCCTAAGATCGAAAGCCAAGACATCCGTGGGATGGTTGCGCTTCAAAAATTTTTTATTAAGGGATTGGATTCTTGAGTCGGTGACAATAACTAAGGAAAGGAAGCCGCTGGAGATGCCCTTATGAGCTAGGATTCTTGCCGTTGACTGGATGATTTGAACCGGGTTCAGAATAACTTTTCTCTGCCGATTTCTGATTGTTATTTCCATTCTCATCTTTCTTTTCTGGATATTTAACGCGGCTGTGATACATGGCGCTAAGAACACGCGTGAAGGTGGTTGACATACGGTCGATCTCTTTAAGGGTCAAATTACATTCATCCAACTGCCCATCGATAAATTTGTTGTTGATAATCTTCCGCACGACTTCTTCAATCTTCTTGGGATTCGGTTCGTCAAGAGAGCGGGTCGCCCCTTCCACGGAATCCGCCAGCATAACAATAGCCGTCTCCTTCGTCTGCGGTTTCGGGCCGGGATACCGGAAATTTTCCTCAGCGACGGAATCCGTATCTGTTGCCGACTCCAACGCCTTCTGATAAAAATAAAAAATGAGACTGGTCCCGTGATGCTGTGTTATGAAATCAGCGATGATCGGATTCAGCTTATATTTTTTGGCAAGCTCCACCCCCTCCTTGACATGATTCAAGATGACCAAACGGCTCATGGAAGGCTCGATATTATCATGTTTATTACTGTCGATGAGTTGATTCTCAGTGAAATATTCCGGCTTTTCCATCTTGCCGATATCATGATAATACGCGCCGACCCGGGTCAAAAGTGAATTAGCGCCAATAGCATCAGCCGCTGCTTCCGAAAGATTACTGACAATCAGGCTGTGATGATACGTGCCAGGGGCCTCCAAGACCATCCGCTTCAGCAAGGGATGATTGAAATCGGATAACTCCAGCAAACTAAAATTGGTCAAAACACCGAACAATGATTCAAATATCTTAGAAGTGGCCATGATAATGAAGGCGACAACGAAACCGTTAATGAATAACGGGCGGACGTAATTCATCAAGAAATACTTCGTGAAAATAAAATTGGGATCCATGCGTAGAAAAATAGCGCTCACGACCTGCATCCCGCCTATGTAGAAACCCGCGTTAATCAGCTGGCCCCGTGTCCGCGCTTCTCTGACGGAATAAGCGGCCGTTAAACTTCCGATAAAAAAAATGAGCATTGTACTAAGATCGCTGCCTAACACCAGGCAAACCAACGTGCTGCTTAAGAAGGCCATGAGAAAAGCCAATTGCAGATCATTGAACAAAAGCATCGTCAGCATTGTTGCGCTGGCCACCGGAAGATACAACTCCGGAATAGTTGTATATTCCGAGAAAGCATGTGCCGTAAAGATCAATATCGTTAAAAGGAAGCCCAGATTGATCAACAGCTTGAGGCTGGATTTCTTGAAAAAGAAAAGATGCAGGCCAGAGAACAACAGCAGTAAAGGGATGATCAATGAAAATTTCGCGGATTGGCAAAAAAGAGACAAAAGGATCATAACAAGAATGATCAATCCCGCCGTGAGAAAACTAATATCATTTTTAAGCTGAATTTTCATAAGCCTCAATGATCCTTTGTACCAATTCATGACGAACGACATCGTCTCCAGTCAGTTGAATAAATTTTATGCCTTCGATATCCTTCAAAATTCTCTGGGCTTCCACCAAGCCATTGGACGATCCTTTGGGTAAATCACTTTGTGTCACATCTCCCGTGATCACAGTCTTTGAATCGAAACCCAGCCGCGTCAGAAACATTTTCATTTGAAAAGGCGTGCTATTTTGAGCCTCATCTAATATCACAAAAGAATCATTAAGTGTCCTTCCGCGCATATAGGCTAACGGGGCAACCTCCACAATCCCTTTCTCTTTGAAATATTCGACCTTCTCGGGCTCGATCATGTCGTATAACGCGTCATAGAGCGGGCGCAGATAAGGCAAAATTTTCTCCACCATATCTCCGGGGAGGAAACCCAGGCTTTCACCGGCCTCTAAGGCCGGCCGCGTCAGAACAATCCTCCGCACTAAACCTTTTTCCAACGCGTTAACAGCCATCGCCATAGCTAAATACGTTTTTCCGGTCCCTGCCGGCCCGACCCCGAAGACAATGTCAAACTTTTTTATCGCCTCCACGTATTCAATCTGCCCTTTGGTCTTCGGCGTGACCAATCCGCCCTTAATGGAAACCTCAATTTTCTCTTTCGCTAAACGTTTAAAATCAACGCCCTGTTTTTGTTCAGCAAGACGCAGAGCGTAAATAATGTCCCTTTCTTTGATATCGCGCCCATCTTCGACAATACCTAAAAGATAATCCATCAGCTCACTGACTTTGGATATTTTCTGCTGAGGGGCAGATATCTTCAGCCCGTCTTTGATGCGGATGATCTTAACCTTGAGCTCTTGTTCAATCAGCTTAAGGTTACGATCGTATTTCCCGAAGAGAACCTGCAGGTCTTTGTTATTATCAAAGTAAATATTTCGTTCCATAGACAGAAACCAACCCTCTTTCAATAAAACGAACTTTACTGAAGTCCTGAAAAATTAATGATTATTCCATCGGAATGCGCAGAGTGATTCCCGGCTTCAAGTGATTGGGATCCTTGAGCTTATCTTTATTCGCCTCATAAATCCTGGGCCATTTGCTGTAGCCGTCATAGAATTTCTTTGAGATCTTCTGCAGCGTATCATCTTTTTCAACCGTATAATCAACAAAAGAAGTCGCGCCCGCTGGGCTCTTATTCTCCGTATCATCTATGACCGGAATCACTATCGGCTGATAAGACGTGCTTCGAGTAGAACGGCTGGTCCCTCTATCCATCGCCCCCGCGTTGGTCCTCGCCGGCGGACTCGTAAAATCCTCTGCCTCCGGATTGGATTCTTTCGAGAACTCTAAAACATAAACTTTGCGTGTCTTTTTAATGGATCCTTGGCTTTGCGTCCCCGCTGAGCCAGCCAAATACCCCGCATTTCCCATTGGCTCCTGATCGACCCTATCCCGAACCTGCACATACTGGCGCGTGTGTACCCCGCATCCAGCGACAAAGAAAATGATCAACAAACCAATAAACATTCTTGAAAAACTTCTAGCCATTTTGGCCTCCTTTTTTTATCAAACTTAAACCTAAGTCCCGAATTTGTTTTTCATCAACAAGAGAAGGAGCATCCGTCATCAGACAGCTTCCTTTTTGTGTTTTGGGAAAAGCAATAGTATCCCTGATAGATTCCAAGCCAAGCAAAATCGCGACCAGCCGATCGATGCCATAGGCCACCCCCGCGTGAGGTGGCGCGCCGTACTCAAACGCCCTCAAAAGAAAACCGAATCTTTTTTCAGCCTCTTCGTTATTTAACCCTATTATATCAAATATTTCTTGTTGCAAATCTTTTTTATGAATACGAATAGAGCCGCTCCCAATCTCATGCCCATTCAAAACCAAATCATACGAACGCGAACGAACTTTCGCCAGGTCCCGGCTTTTTAACAAATCGACATCCTCGTCTTTGACCGACGTAAACGGATGGTGTTCGCTGTCCCAGCGCCCTTCTTCTTCATTGTATTTGAACAACGGAAAATCAACAACCCAGACAAAGGCAAACTCCTCACCTTCTTTGCGCAAGTCAGGTTTGTCACATTTATAATCTTGCATGGCCTGCTGATGGGTCATCCGGGGAAACGGGATCTGGATATCCAGCCCCTTCACCTCCTGGAATATCTTCTTAAACATCCTTTCGGTTAAAGCAAAAATATCCTCCTCTGTCACAAAAGACATCTCCATATCAATCTGAGTGAACTCCGGCTGGCGGTCGGCCCGCAAATCTTCGTCACGAAAGCATTTAACAATTTGATAATAACGATCAAAACCCGAGACCATCAAGATCTGTTTAAAGAGTTGCGGGGATTGCGGAAGGGCAAAAAATTCTCCAGGATTCAAACGAGACGGCACCAAAAAATCGCGGGCGCCTTCCGGAGTCGATTTCGTCAGGACAGGTGTTTCTACCTCAAGAAAATCTTCCTGATTGAGAAAACTGCGGACTACCGAACAAAGTTTATGGCGCAACTTCAACGCTTCAAAAATTTTCTTGCGTCTCAAATCCAGATAACGGTATTCCAAACGCGACTCCTCGGAAACTTCCACTTGTTCATTTATTTCAAATACCGGGACCAGGCTGCGGTTTAAAATCTCCAATTCTTCCGCGACCAATTCAATCTCGCCGGTCGGTATCTCCGGATTAACGTTTTTAGGAGGGCGGAGTGAAACTTTCCCCGTAACCTTGATAACGAATTCCGGGCCTAACTGCTGAGCTAAACCATGCGCCTGCGGACACACCGAAGGGACAAAAACAACCTGCGTTATCCCATAGCGATCGCGGATATCAATAAAAATCAGTTTCCCGTGATCACGCCTCCGATGAACCCAACCACAAAGGACGACTCGCTGATCTTTGCATTCTTTTTTTAACTCACCACAAGTATGTGTTCTTAACATTTCCGATTATATGACCTTTCCTTTTAATGTGCTGATAATTTTATCAAGATCCTCAATTTTTTCCTTGCTCTGAATCCCCTCGGCCATATTCTTTAAGGTAACGACGCCATTGCGCAACTCATCTTCTCCCAAGATAAGCACATAGCGCGCGCCACTCTTATCGGCTAAACGCATTTGGCTTTTCATCGAAGCAGCATAACGGAAACTGATATCGCAGGCTATTTTCCGTTTACGAAGGTTATTCAGCAGCCGAAACGCAGACTTAAAAGATTCTTCGTCTAAAGCAACGAAGAAAGCATCCAAATATGCCGGGGATAAATCTTTATCCTCGGATAAAGCCAAAAGGATACGCTCGATCCCCAAAGAAAAACCTACCGCATCAGCCGAAGATCCGCCAAGCTGGCTCACGAGGTCGTCATAACGACCTCCGGCGCCCAAGGCATCCTGGCTCCCCAGCGATGGAGAAGAAATTTCAAAAACAGTGCTGGTATAATAATCCAAACCTCTTACCAGACCCGGACTTTCGACATATGCTATCCCCAAGCTTGTCAAAATAGCCTTAACCGCGAGGAAATATTCCCGGCTTTCTTTAGAAAGCCAATCCTGACCACACGCTAAATCTTGAACCACCGTCTGACATCCTCTATTTTTACAGTCCAGGACCCTGAAAACATTCTTGCTGAAGCGCCCTTGACATTCTTCACATAACCCTGACAATTTTGATTTCAATTTCTCGGTCAAAAGTTCGGCAAACCGGCTTTTATCTTCTAATGTGCCTAGCGTATTAATTTTTAAAATAAAATCTTTGACCCCGAAACTTTCCAAAAGATGAACGCTCAGGCAAATAACCTCAGCATCAAGGAAAGGGGAACATGAATCCGGTCCGATCGCTTCCACCCCAATCTGGTGAAATTGCCTTAATCTCCCTTTTTGAGGGCGCTCCCCTCTGAACATCGCTCCGATATAATAAAGCTTGGATAAGCTCTCTTTTTTATCCAAGCTATTCTCAATATAGGAACGCACGATGGAAGCTGTCCCCTCGGGCCGCAATGAAAATCCTTCTTCATTTTGACTCGCTAAATTAAGCAACTGTTTAGTCACAACATCACTTGTCTGCCCCAGAGATCGCTTAAAAAGCCCTGTTTCTTCGAAAATGGGTGTGCGAATCTCTCTATACCCATATATTTTAAAAAACATCCGGGCGATATTCTCAATCCTCTCCCAAACGGGGATATCTGAAGGAAGAATATCCTTTGTGCCTCTCGGGACTATAAATTTCTTTTCCATATTATTTCAAAAACCTTAAGGGCGGAGAATTTGATATCCTCCGCCCTTTATTTTATCTATTTATAAAAAACCTTTTTGAAGGTTTAAACTTCAGAATAAAACTATCCAAATTTATTCTATTTAAGTTCAACGGGTTAGGTCTTCTGAGGAGATTTTACTTAATCTTCTGTTTCATCTCAAGACCCGGCTTAAACACAACAACTTTGCGAGGCGGAACAGGAACGCTTTCCCCTGTGCGTGGATTTCGTCCAAAACGCGCGCGTCTTTCTTTTATCTTAAAAACGCCAAAATTACGCAACTCAACCTTTTCAGACCTCATCAAGCTTTCAATAATGATGTCAAAAGTCTTCTGGACAATTTTCTTAACATCTACCTGCTTGATCCCTGTCGCATCCGTTATACGAAGGACAATGTCTTTCTTGGTCATTTAATTCACCTCCTAGCCATAAGTATAGTATCAGCAAGATGTTACAGTGTCAAGAGATAAATTGTCCCAAAAAATTTAATAAATTTGTTTATTTTATATATAATTAACTTAATTTTTATAATAACCAAAATTCATATTACAAAAATAACGACTTGATTTAAAGCCAATTAAGCTAAAGAGTTACAGAAAATTTATCCTGGCCAACCAAATCCTTTATTTCATCAATTAAGTCCTTCCTAGGCGCGACATAAAGGTCATCTCCGACTAAAATCTGAACACTTTTATAGGATTTTGTATCTAATTTTAAATAAACCGGTATTTCCCCCGGAAAATTAGCTAATTTTTGCTTTAAATTCTTTAAACCATGTTCATCAAGGCCAGAGAGATCAATGTTAATCGATTTTATTTCTTTGTAAACATCGTGAATGGTCTTCATATCACTGGCGATAATTTTCGGGACTTCTTCCTTAAGGTTGACCTTCCCCACCAAAAGGATCACCTCTCCTTCCTTGAGATAACTGGAAATTGCAGGATAACTGGAAGGAAAAACAACAACCTCCACATCGCCTTCCATATCCTCAATTTTTAATATAGCCATGCGTTCATTGGTCCTTCGGGTCATGGTCAACTTCACCCGGCTGATAATCCCTACCATTTTAATTTCTTGCCCATCCACAGCCTGTTTTAGATTTTTCGTAGAATATTGATTAAATTCTTTAATTTCAACCTTATAGTGGGATAGCGGATGGCCGGATACATAAAAGCCCAAAGTTTCTTTCTCGCAGGCAAGTATTTGCTCCTTGCTCCATTCTTTAAGCGGAGGAAGTTCTTCGGCGTCCTCTTTAAATCCTTCCAGATCTCCCCCCAGATCAAAGAAAGAAATCTGCCCCGAAGCCCTCTCCCTCTGGGAGTGAGCCCCTGAATCAAGGGCTTTATCTAAAACCGCCAGCATCGCTGAGCGATGCTCTTTAAAGCAATCCAATGCCCCGCATTTAATAAGGCTTTCCAGAACTTTCCGATTAACTAACCTCAAGTCTACTCGGCTGCAGAGGTCAAAAATTGATTTATAAGGCCCATTCTTACGATTTTCAATAATTGAATTTATGGCCGTTGCCCCGACATTCTTGACCGCCAAAAGACCGTAATAGATCGTATGATCATCCATCACGTTGAATTCGGCTAGGCTCTCATTCACATTAGGAGGCAGTATGCTAATGCCCATCACTTCTGATTCTTTAACATATTCAACCACCTTGTCGGTATTATCTTTCTCGCTGGTCAGAAGCGCACACATAAATTCAACTGGATAATTAGCTTTTAAATAAGCTGTTTGATAGGAGATTAATGCATAGGCAGCCGAGTGGCTACGGTTGAAACCATAGCCCGAGAAATAATCAATCAAATCAAACAATTTATTGGCTTGAAATTCTTTAATATGGCTCGTTTTCAGACAGCCCTTCACAAAATCGATACGCATCTTTTCCATAACACTGGAAATCTTCTTACTCATGGCGCTTCGCAGATGATCCGCCTGGGTCATCGTAAACCCCGCCAAAAGACTGGCGATCTGCATGACCTGTTCCTGAAAAATAATAATACCGTAAGTTTCTTTTAAGACAGACTCCAGCTTAGGATGATCATATCGGACCCGGACTTCCCCTTTTTTCCGCTTGATATAATCGTCCAACATCCCGCTCCCCATAGGTCCTGGACGATAGAGAGCCAAAATCGAAATCAGATCTTCAAATTGTGACGGCTTGATTTTTTTGAGCAAATCCCTCATTCCCGAACTTTCCAGCTGAAAAATCCCGAAACCCTGGGCCTTCCCTAATAACTCATAGGTCTTTTCGTCGTCGAGAGGGATCTTATCGATATCAATGTTTATGCCATGTAATCGTTTGATCAATTTTACGGCCTGGCTGATAACCGTCAGCGTTCGCAACCCCAGAAAGTCCATCTTTAAAAGACCAATTTTTGCTATGCCATCCATGGAAAAACCGGTTGTTATCTGGTCGTCGCTGCTCTTGAAAAGCGGGACATATTCGGTGAGAGGCTTATCGGAGATAACGACTCCGGCAGCATGTATCGATGCGTGCCGATTGAGCCCTTCCAAAACCTTTGCCGTATCAATGATCTGGCGGGCGGTCGAGTTTTCCCGATGCAATTTACTCAATTCCGGTTCTTTCTCCAGGGCATCCTCCAAGGTGATGCCGATTTCCGCGGGGATTAACTTCGCCAATTTATCGACATCGGCATAAGCAACCCCCATAACCCGGCCGACATCTCTCACCGCAGCCCTGGCCTGCATCGTTCCAAACGTAATAATCTGGGCGACATTATTTTTTCCGTATTTATTCGTAACATATTCAATGACTTCCGGTCTGCGCTCGAAACAGAAATCGATATCAATATCCGGCATACCGGTGCGCTCAGGGTTAAGAAAACGTTCAAACAACAAGCCATATTTCAACGGATCAAGATTGGTGATGCCTAAGAGATAACTCACCAAACTACCCGCGGCCGAACCACGGCCGGGACCGACGGGGATATCTTTTTGTTTCGCATAATGTATAAAATCCCAAACAATGAGAAAATAACTGACAAAGCCCATCTTCTTAATAATGTTCAATTCATGTTCAAGCCGTTTCTCTATGTCCGGAGGCATTCCCCCATAACGGCTTTGCACTCCCATCAAGCAAAGCTCTTTTAAGAATTCTTCTTTGGTTTTACCTACTGGGGTGTCATACCGCGGCAGGTGAAACTTATCAAACCGTAACTGCAAATTACATTTATTAGCAACCTCTAAAGTGTTAGCCAATCCTTCAGGGATCCAGCTGAACTCTTTTTTCATGACCGCCGGATCCTTAAAATAAAATTGATCCGACTGCAAACGCATACGATTAGGGTCGTTTAGTGTTGTTTGGGTCTGGATACACAACAACGCCTCATGGGCGATAGATTGATTTTGTTCCAAATAATGAATGTCATTGGTGACCACCAGGGGAAGTTCCAACTCCTTGGACAGCTTCAGCAGTCCTTCATTCACCGTCTTTTGTTCCGCGATCCCCTGGTCCATCACCTCCAGGTAAAAATTACCCTTACCAAAAATTTGACGGAAATCATCTGCGGCTTTCAGCGCCCCCGTATAATTCCCCCGGCATAAATGCGCGGCGACCTCGCCTTTTAGACAGGCAGAAAGACACAGCAGTCCTTCGGAATATTCTGCAAGAATTTCCTTATCCATTCGAGGACGATAATAAAATCCTTCTAAATACCCGGCGGAAACCAACCGCATAAGATTTTTGTACCCGATTTCATCCCTGGCCAACAAGATCAAGTGCGAAATATTCCCGATTCCTTGAGCCGCATTCCTGTCTAATCGACTCCCGGGAGCGATATAGGCTTCACATCCGATGATGGGTTTCACGCCGTACTTAATAGCGGTCTGATAGAAATCAATGGCGCCGAACATGTTGCCATGATCAGTCATCGCTAATGCCGGCATTTTATATTCCGCAGCTTTCTGGATTAATTCGGAAACTCGGCAAGCTCCATCAAGGAGGCTATATTGGGTATGAACATGTAGATGGACAAAATCTGAATGATACATGAGAAGGATAACTTAGAGAAGTATTCGCAACAACGGAACTCGATCTATTTTAATATTTTTGGGCACTTTCGAAAAATACGTTCTTTCCTATCCGTCCGAAGCGACTAACCCACTGACCAACCTGAGAGATAACGATCCTATGAGAGGCTTATTCCCACTCAATCGTTGAAGGAGGCTTGGAACTTATATCGTATACAACCCGGTTTATGCCGCGCACCTCATTAATAATTCGATTAGCGATTTTACCGAGCAAATCATAAGGCAGCTGAACCCAATCCGCAGTCATTCCATCCTGACTCGTAACGCATCGAATGGCCAGAACATTTTCGTATGTCCTTTGATCCCCCATTACCCCAACAGACTTAATCGGAAGCAGGATGGCAAATGATTGCCAGACCTCCTGATAAAGACCGGCCTTCTTTATCTCATCTAGGACAATTTCATCCGCTTCACGCAAAAGGTCCAATCTTTCGGAAAAGACCTCCCCGATAATCCTTATCGCCAGCCCGGGACCGGGAAAAGGCTGACGGGTCAAAATTTGTTCCGGGACCCCAAGATGTTTACCAATGACCCGGACCTCATCCTTAAACAAATCCCGAAGAGGTTCAATCAAGTTCAGCTTCAAAGTCTTCGGCAAACCCCCGACATTATGATGACTCTTAATAACCGCCGATGGCCCCCCGGTCGGGGAGAAAGATTCAATCACATCCGGATAAAGGGTCCCTTGCGCTAGAAAATCAACGTTCTTGATTCGCTTGGCCGCATCCTGAAAAACCTTAACGAATTCATCACCGATAACTTTTCTTTTTTGTTCGGGATCCGTGACTCCCTTCAGGCGGGATAGGAACCGCCTGCCGGCATCGATACAGTTCAGGTTCATCTGAAAATATCCCTTAAATGTTTTCTGAACAGACAATACTTCATTCTTCCGCAATAAGCCATTATCGACAAAAATACAATACAGTTTCCGCCCGATAGCTTTATGAATCAAGGCCGCGGCAACAGACGAATCAACCCCGCCGCTCAAGCCCAAGACAACCTTTTTGTTCCCAACGGTCTCTTTGATCTGCTTCACCGTCGAGTCAATGAACTTATCCATCGTCCAGCGCGGGAGACAGCCACAAATCTTTATAACGAAATTCACGATGATTTGCGACCCTCTTTGGGTATGAATAACCTCAGGGTGGAATTGCACGCCGAATATCTTTTGCGGGCGATGCGCAAATGCGGCGACAGAGGCATTGAGTGTATGCGCCAGCCGGACAAAACCCGCCGGCATTTTCTTGATCTCATCGCCATGACTCATCCAGCAAGTGAGATTGCTCGACAAATTGAAGAAAAGGTCAACGTTGCTGTCGACGAATAATTCTGCCCGACCAAATTCCCTCTCTTTACTTTTCTGCACCTGCCCGCCAAACATCTCCGTAATAACCTGCATGCCATAACAGATGCCCAAGATAGGGATACCCAACTGGAAAATCTCTTTATGCGGCTGGAGAGAACCTGAATCATAAACGCTCAATGGGCCCCCGGAAAAAACAAGCCCCTTGGGATTGATCTTTAAAATTTCATCAGCGGTGATATTGTAGGGAACAATTTTGCTGAAAACCCTGTTTTCGCGAATTCGTCGGGCAATCAACTGAGTATATTGAGAACCAAAATCCAGGACCAGAATAACATCCTTACGTCTTATCTTTTTGATCCTCGGCAACAATTTTAGACGATGAAGGGTGAGTTTTTCTTTTTTTAAGGTTGGTTTACGCATTTTCTTCAAACGCGCTTTCTCAGCCGCTTTTGTCTTTTTCATAACATGCTTGACTTTCTTTTTATCCTTCATAGTTTTTCTCGGGGCACATATCTCTTTGGGACTAAAAAAACATCTTTAGGAAAGGCGTTATTGTTTTCAAGGAAGAAGTATTACTTTCCCATTCCGACGCGTTGGCCAACCTGAAATACCTTGCCTTCAGTCTGTATGGATGGGGCAATGATGATTTCCACGTCATGCATCTCTTTCATATTGACTGCCCCCAAAGACCCCATAGAGGTACGTAGGGCCCCAATAAGATTCTGCGAGCCGTCATCAACTCTGGCCGGCCCAAATAATATTTCTTTGAGGGTTCCGGTCGTTTCAACATGCACTCGAGTTCCTCGCGGCAAATTGGCGTGTGATGTCGCCATACCCCAATGATAACCTCTGCCCGGAGCTTCCTGCGCTTTTGCAAAAGCTGAGCCGACCATCGCAGCGTCTGCCCCTGCGGCAAAGGCCTTGCATATTTCACCGCCAATACGCATGCCGCCATCCGTAATAATCGGAATATATTGCCCTGTTCGCTTAAAGAAATAATCACGTGCTGCTGCAGAATCAACGGTGGAAGTAATTTGCGGTACCCCGATACCCAAAACACCTCTGGTCGTACAGGCGGCTCCTGGCCCTATTCCTATCAACAGCCCGGAGGCTCCAGCCTCCATGAGTTGTAGCGCCACTTCATAAGTAACACTGTTTCCGATAATGACTGGTATTTTTAACTTCTTACAAAATTTCTCTAAATCCAAAACCTTATATTCGCTCGAAATGTGCCTCACGCTGGCTACAGTCGACTGGACAATAAAGATATCACACCCGGCTTCTTCGGCGATTTCAGCAAATTTATCGGCATTTTGGGGGATACAACTAACAAAGGCGGGGACATTCGCGGATTTTATTTCTTGAATTCTCTTGGAAATAAGCTTTTCCTTAACTGGTTTCAAATAAATGCTTTGCACCAATTTTGTAGCTTCTTCGGGATCGGCTTGAGCGATCTGGTCCAAAACCTCATTGGGGTTGTCATAGCGGGTCTGGATCCCATCTAAGTTAAGAACAGCAATTCCCCCCAACTTACCCATTTCAATCGCAAACTTAACATCCACAACCCCATCCATTGCTGCAGCTAATATCGGGACATCAAACTTCCTGCCTCCTATCGACCAACTGATGTCCACCTCATTAGGGTTTATGGTTGCCATACTGGGGACCAAAGCAATTTCATCGAAGCCATAACACCTTCTTGCGCGACGCCCTATCCCGATCCACTCTGCCATAGGATTAAAACCTCCTGAAAAATAAGATTTTATTTAATTATCCGCGGAATGAATGAAACTATAAGGATATAATATAAAAGATTACTATTAAAAAGTCAACAAAAATAAAATGGGCAAGAATTGAAAAATTCTTGCCCATCCTTTTGAAACAAGCTTCCTAAGAAAGATTAATAATCCATTCCTCCACCCATGCCACCCGGCATTGGCGGCATCGCCGGCTTATTTTTCTCAGGCAAATCCGCAATCAGCGCTTCCGTGGTCAAAAGCAAAGCGGCAATACTTGCGGCATTTTGTAAAGCAGTCCTAGTGACTTTAGCCGGATCAATTACTCCGGATTCTAACATATCGACATACGCATCTTGATTGATATCGTAACCGATATTAATATCCTTCTCATTCTTTAATCTGTCTACAATAACCGAACCTTCCAGCCCGGCATTCATAGCCAGTTGACGAACAGGAGATTCCAGAGAGCGCTGTATGATCTCCACTCCGGTCTTCTCATCGCCCTTGAGTTTCATACCGTCCAAGTCCCTGATACAGCGAAGGAGAGCTACGCCGCCGCCCGGGACAATACCCTCTTCAACGGCCGCACGAGTGGCATGTAACGCGTCCTCAACTCGAGCTTTCTTTTCTTTCATCTCTGACTCAGTCGCCGCCCCCACATTGATGATGGCAACGCCACCCGCCAATTTAGCTAATCTTTCTTGAAGTTTCTCTTTATCATAGGAAGAATCTGTGCCTTCGATCTGATTCTTGATTTGATTAATTCTTCCTTTGATATCCGCTGTCTTGCCGGCCCCTTCAACCACCGTTGTGTTATCTTTGTCAATCTTGACTTTTTTGGCGCGACCTAGGTCGTGTATGTCAATGTTCTCTAACTTTAGACCCAAGTCCTCGGTGATGGCCTTTCCACCGGTTAATACGGCAATGTCTTCCAACATAGCCTTTCTTCTATCCCCGTAACCGGGAGCCTTAACCGCGGCGCAGGAAAGTGTTTTTCTCAGATTGTTCACCACCAAAGTAGCCAAGGCTTCCCCCTCGACATCCTCACAAATCAGAACAATTGGTTTACCAGTCTTGGCTATCTTTTCTAAGACCGGAAGGATGTCTTTAATATTCGAGATCTTTTTTTCATAGATTAGAATATACGGATCCTCTAATTCACATTCCATCTTTTCCATGTTGGTGGAAAAGTAGGGAGAAAGATATCCTTGATCGAACTGCATCCCCTCGACCACTTTTAATTCAGTATGAATTGTTTTGGATTCCTCAACCGTAATGACGCCGTCTTTCCCAACAGCCTCGAAGGCCTCGGCGATCTTTTTGCCAATGACCGTATCGCTATTAGCCGCGATAGTCGCCACTTGCTCAACTTGTTTCGAATCTTTTAAGTCAATTTTCTTAGAGAGGCTGGCGATCTTCTTAACGACGTTCTCCACAGCCTGTTCAATGCCTCTTTTTAAGGCCATGGGATTAGCTCCGGCAGTAACATTTTTGAGCCCTTCTCTATAAATCGCCTCGGCTAAAATCGTTGCCGTCGTTGTCCCGTCACCAGCGGTGTCCGAAGTTTTCTCGGCGACCTCTTTGACCATTTGAGCGCCCATATTTTCATAAGGATCTTCCAGATCAACTTCTTTAGCAACTGTAACACCGTCTTTGGTGACTGTCGGCGAGCCGAACTTCTTATCTAGAACAACATTGCGTCCCTTGGGACCTAGAGTCACTTTAACCGCGCGAGCCAACTGCTCCACCCCACGCAAAATAGCTCGCCTTGCTTCATCTTCATAAATCAATTGCTTAGCCATATCTATCCCTCCGTTATTTATTCGATGAACTGAAAATTTTGAAAGTTATTTAATTATTGCAAAGACATCTTCTTCCCGCATAATCAACAACTCATCACCCTCTTTGGTCGTAACTTCTGTCCCGCTATATTTCCCGTATAAAACTCGATCTCCGACCTTTACTTCCATCGGCTGAACACTTCCACTGTCCAAAATTTTTCCCTTACCAACCGCGACGACCTTGCCCTCCTGTGGCTTTTCCTTAGCTGTATCCGGCAGGACTATGCCACCCTTTGTCTTTTCTTCAGCTTCCAAAGGCTTTACAACGATTCTGTCACCTAATGGTTTAATCTCCATATGACCACCCTCCTTTTACAAAAATTTTAATATTTGGGACGTAAAATCAATTAGCACTGATTTTAACAGAGTGCTAATTTACAAGAAAATACTAATTCTGTCAAGATTTTTTTATTCATAATAACCAAAAAAATTAGCACTCGCATCTAAGGAGTGCTACTTGCCATCCCAGAACCATTCTCGAAAAAACTATAAACGATTCTCCTCCACAAAAAATAGAACGCTAACCCTCAGAAATTATTAAGCTTAATCTTTCTTCTTTGGCTCTCACGCTGATCATGCGCTAATTTCATTCCCTTAAAAACAAGAGTCTCATCCAAAACATCAATATCCTTCTGAATATATTGCCTGATCATTTGAGTATATCCTCCCGTCATAACAACAACGGGTTCGGGGTGAATTGCGCAGGAAAGCAACTGGATCATTCCCTTGGTCAATGAGCTGTAGCCGTAAAACAAACCGCTTAAAATGCTCCCCTTTGTATCCTTGCCGATAAGAGTTTTGGGCTTACGAATACTTACCCGCGGTAAAAGAGCGGTCTTTTCAAAGAGTGATTCTGCCGATAACCGAATTCCTGGAGCAATAATGCCTCCCTCATATTCACCTTTTCGATTCACCACATCAAACGTGACCGCAGTCCCGGAATCAATAACAATCGCTGGAAACCCGTATAACTTCATTGCCGCATAGGCACAGACAAGCCTATCTTGGCCTACCTGCCGGGGTTTCCGGTATTTATTCTTTATTGGCACCTTTAAATTCTCTCCAATGATGAAAAGTTCGCTCATCAAAATTTTGCGGCAAACGGCTTTTATAATCTTCAGGGCATCCGGGACAACGCTGCAGATGACGATTCCTTCGGGGTGCGGATAAGTCCTCGAGATTCTTAATAAAATTTCTTTCGCCTCGTTTTTTAAAAGCTTGCTATCCAAGAAAGTTTCCATCCGAAAAATTCGAATAATTTTCTCCCCGCGCATTACGGCGAAAGCAATCTTTGTATTCCCTATATCAACGGCTAACAACATGCTGGATCCCTTTCATACGCTTGACTGAGAAATCTTGGGTTTTCGAGAACGCCAGCCCCGAACCGGCACGCTGGATTCCTTTAATTTATCATTCTGGCTTCTCATATCTTTGATTTTATCACGAATCATTGCCGCTTTCTCAAACTGAAGATTCCGGGCCGCTGATTCCATCTGGGCTTCCCAGGTGGAAATTAAACTCGCCAAAGCATATTCCTCTTTGTCTTGGCCGACCACCCCCATAACCAAATCCTCTGCCTTCTCCTCGGAGAATTCCTCGATTCCCCGCTGGATATCCTTTTTTATTGAAGAGGGGGTAATATGATGTGTCACATTAAAAGCTAATTGAATTTTCCGGCGGCGTTCACATTCCTCCATCGCCGCTTTCATCGCCGCACTCACCGAATCCGCATACATGACCACGAGGCCATTGATATTCCTTGCCGCCCTCCCCGCCACCTGAATGAGCGACGTTTGTGACCTTAAGAAACCCTGTTTGTCCGCATCAAATATCGCCACTAAAGAAACTTCCGGCAAGTCCAATCCTTCCCGCAACAAATTAACCCCGACTAAACAATCAAATTTCTTCATTCTTAACTCTTTCAAAATCCTGGAACGATCGATGGTTTCAATGTCGGAATGTAGATATTTGACTTTTATTCCCTCCCCCTCCAAGTACTCCGTTAAATCTTCCGACATCTTCTTGGTCAAGGTGGTCACCAGGACACGCTCGCCTTTCTGCGCCCGCGACTTTATTTCCATCTGCAGATCATCCACCTGCCCTTTTGTCGGCCGAATGACGATCAGGGGATCCACGATGCCCGTCGGTCGGATGATCTGTTCGACAATCTTTTCTCCGCTGTCTTTTTTCTCAAAAGAGCCCGGGGTAGCCGAAACATATATCCGTTGCTTTATCGTCCCCAAAAATTCGTCGAATCTCAACGGACGATTATCCAGGCAAGACGGCAATCGGAAACCATACTCCACCAAAGTCTCTTTGCGGGATCGGTCTCCTTCATACATCCCATTCAATTGAGGAACGGTCACATGCGACTCGTCGATCAAGGTCAAAAAATCATTCGGGAAATAATCCAAAAGGCAAAAAGGGCGACTCCCCTGAGGGCGACCCGATAATGCCCGCGAATAATTTTCGATCCCGTGACAATATCCCATTTCCTTTAGCATTTCCATATCATAATGAGTCCGTGAGTGGAGTCTTTGGGCCTCCAGGAGCTTCCCCTCCTTCTTCAACTGGGTTAAGCGCCCCTCCAATTCCTCCTCAATGACCTGCAGGGCAGGATCGATACTGGATTTAGACATAATAAAATGCTTGGCCGGATAAACGGCGGCCTTGCTGAGCGGCAGCTTAACCTCGCCTGAAACCGGGTCAATTTCCGATATGGACTCAATCACTTCGCCATCAAATTCAACCCGCAAGGCATCTTGTCGATAAGACGGACACACCTCTACGACATCTCCCCTCACCCTCACCTTGCCGCGGGAAAGTTCATAATCGTTACGCTCATACTGCATGTCTATTAACCCGCGTAAAAATTCATCCCGGTCCATCGTTTGGCCCTTCTCAACACAAAGCAAAAACTCCCGATAATCTTCCGGAGAACCTAGATTATAAATACAGGACACACTGGCCACGACGAGGACATCGCGACGGGACATAAGCGACGTTGTCGCCGAAAGTCTTAATCGATCCAAACGGTCATTGATTGAAGCGTCTTTCTCAATATAGATATCAGTTTGCGGGATATAAGCTTCCGGTTGATAATAGTCATAATAACTCACAAAATATTCAACCGCGTTCTGCGGAAAAAACTCCTTAAACTCGCTATAAAGCTGGGCCGCCAAAGTTTTATTATGGGAAATAACTAAGGTCGGACGGTTGATCTTCTCGATCACATTGGCGAGAGTAAACGTCTTGCCGCTCCCGGTCGCCCCAAGGAGAACTTGCGATGCGCTACCCTTTTGAATATTTCTGACCAGATAATCGACCGCGCTGGTTTGTTCAGCGACCGGCCGAAACGGACTCTTGAGTATGAATTTATCCATGTCTCCCGGGCGATAACGTTCCTAGAGAATTGAATTGCGGAGCCTTTTGAGGCCGATTATTCATTCATTTTGGGGGATTGCCCTAGCGATTTAGAAATATGCTCCAGGATCCTTTTAACTGCCGATTCATTTTTGTAAGATTCAAAATTCTTAAACAATACCGAATTCACGGTCAGATACCGGATCTCCATTTCCGTATTATTATCGCCGCTCTCGCCAAGGAAAATATTCATTTTCGCATATCGCGTCCCGATAAAAAGCGGCGTCTGCCGTATCGAAGTAAAGATCAGAATCTGTTTTTTATCTGCTCCCGGCAGCGAAAAGACCTGCTCATAGACAGCCGGGTCTGCCGTTTCTTCGATTTGCCAACCTAAATCTTTTAAGGTTTCTTGGGTCGCAGAAACAACCTGTTCAAAACTAAAATAGAATCTCTGCTTATAAGGAAAATCATTGCCAAGGTATTTTGGTATCCGTGCGCTGACGCACCCGGAACAGGTCAGAAAGGCCAAGAGGATAAGTAAGAATTTCTTCATTCCTTGCTCCTATTTTTCTAAATGATTTTTAATATAATCAGGACGAAGACGAAAAAATCGTCCCACGCCAAGAACCATTAACAAATCTTGCCGTGTTTATAGGGACGGTTCTTATTCTTTCGCGATTTCTTATCGATCTCTTCTTCAATATCTATCCCCAGCCCGCCGCATAAATCAAGCAGCCGTATAAAGGTATCAGCAATCTCTTCCCGGAAATTTTCGTCATCCTGGACTCGATATGACTCCATGGCCTCGGCTATCTCGGTAACAACCAGCATCAAGGCCTCCCCCATATTCCTCTTGGAGTCCCAGAACCCCATCTCCACGGCAATAGCATGGCAGGTCTGGGCAAGCTTGTTAAGACTTTGCCCTTTTATTTCAATGGTCTCCAAAGTTCCCCTCCCCTTAGAAATTTTAATAAGATTATACTTTACGGATACAAAACTCGAAACACATTTCACGCCTCAATGTTGTTCCAGAAATCCCCGCATATCCTCCGGAACAGGGGCACGCACCTTAATAATCCGTTTATAAATAGGATGCGGCCACCTTATTTCCTTGGAATGAAGAGCTGTCCTTCTAAACTTAAGCTTAAAATTCTTGGCTATACAATATTTCCTTTCGCCCAAGAGAGGGCGCCCAATAGCCGCGAAATGGATTCTTATTTGATTTGTCCGTCCGGTAACGGGATAAACTTCAACAACGCTGAAACCGTCTCTCTCCTCTAAAACACGATACCGCGTAATAGCCAGCTTCGCCTTGGCATGTTTATGAAATTTTCGGTCGTCAAGGTCACGGATCTCACTTTTCATCTCTCCTTGCGGCCGCCCCAACTTTCCGTTTATAAAAGCCATATAGACTTTATGAACCGCCGCCTTATAAAATTCTTGCATCATCAATTGCTGATTCCGTTTTCCTTTCGCGAAGATGATCGCACCTGAAGTATCCCGGTCCAGCCTATGGCAGGGATGCAGCCGCGGCATACTAGGTTCGCGCATCGACGGATCATTGACGATATGAATTAAAGTGCGTTTCTCTTTCTTAGGAGTAGGGATAACCAGAACGCCCGCCGGCTTGTCAAAAACGACAAAAAATTCATCCTCATAGAGTATGGGAATCGGTTTGTTCCGGGAGAAACATGTGCGTGGCATATTGACCAGCGACATCAAGAAGATTCCGCGTTGCCGTCAACGTGTTCGAGGAGCAGATTGGTCAAACTATTGAGTTTACGAATAATAATGATCGGAAAAACAACAATCCAGATTTGAAAAGCCAGCGCCAAGAGAATCTGCAATGGCGTTACGCTGACGTTAATCGAACTTTCCATAACAATAACCCTTCCTCTTAATCGGTCTGCCCCGGCTCTTTCTTCCTCTCCAACTCTTCATTGATGTAATCACTGATATGATCGGCGTCTTTCTGCTGTATTTCGTTGAAAAATATCGCGGTATTATAATAATCCGAACCGGGAATAGATTCTGTCCGGACCACAACCCCCTCACAGGATATTTTTCGGGTAATAACCTTTTGGTTTTTCTTTATGGGGAGCAGAAGGTTGATTTTCAGCCTGGTCATGGGCTCAAGATAACGATTAGCCCGGCAATAAACACCCGTCTGGCTCAAATTCCAAGTCTCGGTTACGACATCCCCGTCCTCGCTACTTATCTTAAGGGGGATATTATTCTTTAAACGAGGATGTTTTCTTCTCTCTTGGGAGAAATGACCTGAAGTCATCATGCCCTCTACTTTTCAGAAGAAGCCTTTTGAGCCGACTTCCAGCAGTTTTTATTGCAATAATAATGCCCATCGCGATAATATCGTTTGGCCCGACGAAGATGCTTCTTGCATGCCGGACAATTTTTTACCTCTTCACTAGCCTTTTGTTCCACCATGACAACCCTTGACTCCTTTCACTCTGCTGAGAAAATTATTAGTAATCATTCTTTATGACCGAAGCGATGCGACATACTGGTGAATTTTTTCCCTAGATTCAGCGCAGGACTCCGACCCGTCAAATTCCAATCCAACCTGATACCGATCAGAATGCGGAACCAATTGCACCCAAGCGACCCGCCCCCGAAGGGCGACAACATTCTGAGGTTCGATCTCCATCTGGACCGCCAATTCCGAATTCAACGGAATAAAATCGTCCGCATTGAACCTCACTCCGCCCTCTCCAATATCGCAAGCCAGTGATCCCTCTAAACTATCACCATCTTGCGTCTGATATTGAAGCGGCTCCTTAAATTCCACCCGCCTGTATTTCCGCCTTTCCTCATACATTTTTCCCCCCTTGGCTGAATTCGGCAGATTACCCTGATTCTAATTGGTTAATTATAACATATCTTTACATGCTGACAATTGTTTTTTCAGACTTCATATCCTTTCTTTACCAGAAGAAAACAAAATGCTATAATTTATTCCATTATGTATAAGGACTTCTATCATTTCCGTGAATATCCCTTCAATGTTACAGCCGATCCCGAATTTTTTTTCTCCAGCTCCCACCATTCAGAGGCCTTCTCGCATCTCGTTTATGGGATCCAACAGAGGAAAGGCATCATTGTCATCTCAGGTGAGATCGGCACCGGAAAAACCACTCTCTGCCGAACCCTGCTAACCTATCTAGATAATTTTACAACAAAAACGGCCTTTATTTTCAACCCGAACTTTTCCGAACTTCAATTGTTACAGTTAATTGTGAAAGATCTCGGCATCGAAAGTAAACATAAAAACAAGCTCGCCCTGATCGACGCCCTCAACGAGTTTCTCCTGGAAGAAGCAAGCCAGAAACATAACGTCGTAGTGATTATTGATGAGGCCCAGAATCTCAAAGAACGCCAGCTTGAACAAATTCGGCTTCTCTCCAATCTTGAAACAGAAAAAGAAAAATTGCTGCAAATCATCCTGGTTGGTCAGCCGGAGTTAATTGGTAAACTCAAATTACCCTCTCTTCGTCAATTAAACCAAAGGGTAGCCGTAAGATTCCACATCTTGCCGTTGCAACCGTCAGAATTAGAAAAATATATCCTGCACAGGCTTAACGTCGCTAGCCACAACCACAAAGAAATTCCCAAAGTTAATTTTACCCAAAAGGCTATCGAATTGATTTATGACTTCTCAAAAGGGACCCCCCGGTTAATTAACATTATCTGTGACCGAGCGCTGTTAGCCGCTTTTGTAGCGGAAAAATTCATCATCGATGATCAAATTATGCATAAATGCCTGCGAGAAGCCGGGCAAATGTCTTGACAGCGGCACCGTTTCAAGGAATAATTGAAACATCCCGACCACCGAAAACAAATGGAGTAAAAATGAGCATTATCAATGACGCTTTGAAAAAGACGCAAGACAATCTTAAAAACGAAAAAGAAGGGGAAAAGACCTCTCCTCCGACCGAAGGAATTTCTACTCCGGCGCAACAAAACGCGTTTCTTAAGGAAAATTTACAACATATTGCCGCAGCGAAACTTCAGAATGCCGCTTCCGAAAATCTTGGGCAGAAGACTGTCTTTGACCCGGGACAAGATAACTCAGTGAAATTGAGCAGGGCAACAAGCCGACAACCTTCTTCCCAAAAGTCCATTGTTATCGCCGGCCTTTTTCTTATCCTTTCGATCTCCGCCGCTGTCTATTCCTTCGATTCCCAGCGAGAACAACTCAAAAAAGTCTTTCCGTCATTGGCAAAAAACCTTTCGCGTAAATCCTCCCCAAGGACAAGCCCCCCGAAGAATGTTTCGACCGCGAATATTAATCTGCAAAAAGTCTTGCCGCTTCTCCCTCAATCGTCTCAGGAGACCGCAAACACTTTCACCCTTAATGGAATCGCAACCGTAGATGACCGCCAAATGGCTTTAATCAATAATGAAATCTATGAAGAGGGTGATCGGGTGGACGGGAAAGAGATAATCAGTATTTCTTTAGATAAAGTCGAAATCAAGGACAATGATAAAATAATCATCCTAAATGTGAAAAACAAGAACTTTTAGTCCAGCCGCGCCCGGATTGCCTTTTCGATAACATTTCGAGGAATCCCTTCAACCACCTTGACCCGGCCGACTCCCTTCAACAAAACAAATCTATTCTTTTTCTCCCGGAATTTCTTATCATGGGCCATCGCCTTTAGGACATCGGTTAAACGCATCTTTTTCATTCGCTCCGGCAAGCCCAACTTCGTTAAAACGTCATTCAAATAAAGCACCCTTTGGGGATCCAGCAACCCCATTGAGACCGAAATATCAAAGGCCGCCCTCATCCCCAGAGCAACCGCTTCCCCATGGTGGCAATCATGATAACGGTTGGCGGTCTCGATGGCATGCCCGACGGTATGTCCAAAATTAAGAATCGTTCTGTAACCTTTGGTCTCTTTTTCGTCGATCTCAACCACCCGCGCCTTGATTTGGCTGCATCGCGAAACAATATATTCTAAAGCCCGGCTATCCCCTTTACGAAGCTTATGATGATTCTGGGCGATATAATCAAAAAGTTTTTTATCCTCTATCAAACCATACTTGACGGCCTCAGCCAGCCCATTGATGAGTTGACGACTATCCAACGTGGACAGAACGGACACATCGCTCCAAACTAACCGCGGCTGATAAAAAGCGCCCGCCAAATTCTTGCCGATGTCTAAATCAATCGCCACCTTCCCGCCTATCGATGAATCGATCTGCGCAAGCAAGGTTGTGGGGACTTGAATATACGGGATCCCCCTTTTGTAAACAGCCGCGACAAACCCCGCGAGATCCCCGATAACCCCGCCGCCGAGGGCGACAACAAAAATCCTGCGTTTAACGTCATACTCCGCGATTTTCTTTATCAGCTGAATAGCCGTTTTTGCTGATTTGCTCTTCTCTCCTCGCGGGACCAAGAAGACCTTCACCGAGAACCCGTTCTTCTTCAATCCGCCAATGATATCATCACCGTGGAGTTTTTTAATCTCGGGATGAGTCACGATAACCGCATCGCAGCCGATTTTTAATCGGCGCAACGTCGCGCCCAATTTCCCCAAGCTCTTATTGCCGATAAAAATCGGATAGGCGTTTTCCCTTAAATGTACCGTGACTGATTTCATCAAAATTCCTTGTATGGAACTCAAACCCTGCCCATCACCTTGACAAGAACTAAAAAATAACTCCTAATGCCCTTCCGGATAAAAAGACCAAAGGCAATACTATCTTTTCGTAAAACCCGAAATACAACAAAAACGCGACAATCGCGATGCCGTATGGTTCCAATCGGCTATAGAGAACGGCATACCGCCCGGGTAACAATCCCATAACCAGCCTCGAGCCATCCAAAGGGGGTATGGGTATAAGATTAAATATCGCCAGCAACAAATTGACGAAGATGGAAAAAACAATTAAATCATAAACCGCCCGATTAAATTCCATGCGGAGAAAAAAACTAAATGACAACGCGAGCAGGACATTGATCAACGGCCCGGCGATACCGACCAGGAGCATATCTCCCTTGGGATGCCTCAAATTCATAAAATTGACGGGTATCGGCTTGGCCCAACCAAAAACAAAAGTATTGATTCCTTTGCTTCTCAAAAAAATCAAAAAAGCAGGAAGAAGGATCGTACCGATGGGGTCGATGTGCTTAATCGGATTCAAAGTCAGTCGCCCGGCCCTTTTCGCCGTCGGATCCCCCAACTTATAGGCGACCCATCCATGAGCGAATTCATGCAGGATAACAGCAAGAAAAACAATCAAGGCCGCTACGATTATCCCGATGGTCTCTGTAAGCATCACTCATTTACCCTTTGTTTGGCGATATCGCGTGAGATTGCGAAAAAGGTTCCCAAGATTTACAACTGAAAAGTTATTTTACTAATTATTATTACCGGCGAAGGCGACACTGCCGCGCTGGTCGTCCGGATTCTTCCCTCGATATTCACCTTGCTCTGCGCAAACCGATCCATGACGTTCTTGGGGCCCAGAAGATAGTAAACGCTTTGTTCATTCACGATAAGTTTGTGATAAATCCCCTGAAAAGAGAGATGTTCTTCCGCCGGGACCAAAATCCCGGATACAACAACAGGTTTTATTTCTAAAGCAGCCGCAGGGCTCTCCGGTCCGGATTCGGGACCGCCGGCCCCCTGGTCCTGAGTCTCAGCGATTTTCTTAAGACGATAAATATTCTTTATGGGAGCTGAAACAACACGCGCGGCAGGAATTTCTTTGTTCTTGAAAGAGACAAATTGATCGGAAACCCAGCCATAAATCCCTTCAAGCGGTTCAATCTTAAACCACTCTTGTTCTTTGCCTTCCAGGCGAAGCTTTGTGCCTTTTCGCAGCTGTCCTAACACCGAAAAATTAGGGCCCGCGCCTGCACGAATATTGACCCGATTGCCCCTAACTTCCCCTATGTCATTGCTGAGCAATTTAATGTAACTACTATGGACATATGCATCGGAACCCAGAGGAAGTTTGATTTTATACCAGCTATAACTCTTATCGACAACAACAACCTCTTCCCCTGCCGGCAAGGTGTTAATTTTCTCAAAATTTTCATTCTGACCGGCGCGGACGTTGACTTTTTTAGCCGTTATTTCACCAAGGAAAGGGAATTGTTCCTGCCCATGGAGGACACAACACCACAAAAGGAAGAAAAAAGATAAGGTGAGTATTCTTGTCTTCACGCTCGTGAATCTAAAATTTTGTTAATCGGATTACTTTTTCTCTTTATCGGAAGATTGTTTCGCTGATTTTGCCGGCTTTTCCGCCTTAGCCTCTGCCGCGCCTGCGGGGGCCGCTGCCGCACCCTCCGCGGTTTCCGCTTTCGCTTTAGCCTTCTTCGCCTTGACTTTAAGGATCTTTGTCTTGGGCAAACCGGTAACCAGCCGGCCTTCTTGCCAAAGACCTTTTTTCATCAAATCCTTCATGCGTTCAATACGCGTGAGAACACTTCTTTGTTGGGCGGTAGCCGAATCAACTTTCAACGATGGATGTAATGACATTTTATAATCTCCTTACTAGACAGTCTTTATATTCCTTTTTTAATTTGCCGGAAAAGACTTTTGCCTTTTCTTTATTAGAAAATTTACCAACACAAACGACAGAATGATTCCCCTTCCATAAGACGAAAATTTCGTAACCCCTTTTCTTTAATCTCTTCGCCTCTCCTTGCGCGGATTCTTCTTTCTTAAACGAAGCGACTTGGACGGTATACATGCCGCCAAGCGACTCCGTCACCGATTTTAGGTTTTCCGGCGGCTGAATACTTGCCTTCATAATCACCGGATCATTATGAAAAGTTTCCACCGAGGCTGGCTGGCCCTCCTCCACTGTTTCTTTCACCGGGATATTTATGGCCTCACTCGTCGCGACTGCTTTCTCATCAATTTCCGCCGACCGCATCCTGGCCGGAACCGCCCGCTTTCCCCTCTCGATCCCCAGAGAAAAAGACAAAACCATCAACATGAGCGTCGCAACAATCATCAGCAACACCTTATCCAAAGATAAACTCAGGCAGATCAGACGGCTGTCCGCCTGCGTTGTCGCTTCAGAACATTTCGCGTCACCCGGAAAAAGCTCAAACTGTGAATATCGATTACCCGTTTGCATAATAGCATTATAAAATCATTTTTTTCATAATCTCAAGTCTTTTTATATATTTCTTCCAAGAATTTCTTCGCGAAGGCATTACTTTATACCATTCAATCAGTGTCTTATCAAGTTTAAATATGCGCGAAATTTTTTCTGCTTGGCCAAGGCGCAGAAAGCATCAACGATATCCGGGTCGAATTGAGTCCCGCTATTCCGCTTTAATTCCAGCAAGGCCTCGTCGATCGTCAAAACCTTTTTATACGGCCGTTCACGGATCATAGCCTCAAAGGCATCAACAACCGCGATCACTCTGGCCCCCAGCGGGATCTGCTCTTTCTTCAACCCCGACGGATAACCCATTCCATTATATTTTTCATGATGATATAAGATAATCGGCAAGACCGGCTTTAAGAATTCAAGGGGCCTTATTAATTCCGCGCTCTTGGCGGGATGATTGTGAATAATCTTAAACTCTTCCGCGGTTAACTGACTGCGCTTGGAAAGAATTTCATAAGGGACATCAATGGTCCCGGCATCATGCAGGACGCTGGCATAACGCAGACAATCAATCCCTTGCTGGCTCATATGAATCTTTTCCGCCAAACATTTAAGGATTTTAAAATAAACAGGAGTATGTGTGGACGAGACCGGCCCTTTCTTTTTCACAAGCTGGCCGATAAATTTCATGCTCCCCAGGATAATCCGCTGCTGCTCTTCGTTGAGCTGCAGATTTTTGATCGCGGTAACAGATTGCTCAGCGAAAACCGATACCATCTCCCGGTCCAGATCAGTAAAGGAAGAATCTCTCCCCTCTCGACGAACAAATAGCGCCCCGACATTATCATACGAAACCAACGGCAAACCGATAAGATGCTTTTCAAAGATCGACTTTCCTTTAATAACCGCCTTTTCCCGCTCGGGGATATGCAACAGATCCTTCTTCTTGTTTTTTAAGACATGGACCTTGTTATTATAGCTAGCAATTAAGATGACTTTCTTTTTGTCCGGATCCAAGATGTAAACACTGGCGGAACGGGCTTTAACAAATTGACAGAGGAGCCGGGTCAGTCTTGTTGCCAGTTCTTTAACGTTATAGGTGGAATTGACCAGCCTATAAACCATGTGGACTGCGGAGAGGATTATTTTGTATTTTTGCCTATCGTTATAGTTCTCAGTCGTCATGGCTAACCGCGCTTAAGAAAATTTATACTTTGGTATAAGGATCAAACAACTTTTTGTGCTCATCCAACGCATATCGATCCGTCATCGAAGCGATATAATTACAGATACAATAGCAAATCTGCTTATCATCATTTCCGTTATTTAGCTTCCGGCGATCATATATCCAAGGCGGCAATTGATTCGGATTCTTTTGATAAATATGAAACAAATCCTGAATGATCCTTCTGGCCTTGGTCGTCATCCTTTCCACGCGGTAGTGATGATAAAATTTTAAATCAATCAATGCCTGAAGGATTCTTCGCTCTTCTTTCATCTGCGGGCTAAAATCCACGACCCGATCTTTGAATGCCTTTACTTCCGCGGAAGATTTAAAACCGGCTTCTTTGATCCTCCGATCGGAAGACTCAAGAAGATCCTTCACCTGCATATCGATCAGTTCTTTGACAATTTGATATTTTAGGATCTGGCGGTTATGATCCTTGACCGTGGATTTGATCCTCTGCAAGGCCCGCTGCCAGATTGAACTTTCGATTAAGTCATCCTCGACGATACAGCCAGACGTTAGCCCATCATCAACATCATGATTTAAATACGCTAACGAGTCCGCGATATCAACCACCTGCGCCTCCAAGGATGGCCCCTCGCCAAAACCCTCAACAGCTCCGCGGCAATCGAATGTCGTCTCATGCTTGAGAATCCCGACCAGAACTTCTCTGGTCAAATTAAGCCCGTCAAACTGCGGATAACGCTTCTCAAATTTTCTCACAATTTCAAAACTTCTAAAGTTATGATTAAACCCGGGCAATCCCGCGTCCTTCATCAGAGTATTCAAGGCCTCTTCTCCCGCATGCCCAAAAGGCGGATGCCCCAGGTCATGGGCCAACGCCACAGCTTCGATCAAATCTTCATTTAATTGTAAACTGCGGCCAATCGTGCGGGCGATCTGCGCCACTTCGATGGTGTGGGTCAATCGGGTGCGATAATAATCCCCCTCAATGATGACAAAAACTTGGGTCTTATATTCAAGCTTTCGGAAGGCCTCAGAATGAACGATCCGGTCCCGATCTCTTTGATAACAGGTCCGAATCGGATGCGCCGGCTCGTCTATTTCCCGTCCAGCAGAATCCCGGCTTTTCATCGCATAGGCAGACAACATCCGCGCTTCCAACGACTCGATATCTTCTCTTTTCAACATCGGCTGACCGTGTTATCGTTCATTAATAAATTTGTTTTAAAACAGTTACCGGGATTTCCCGAGAGATTTCGACAAGGTTCCATACAATTGCTTCAAAGACTGCGAGATGACTTTCGTCCGACTGGTGACCGGCATAAAATTAACATCTCCCTGCCATCGCGGGACGAGATGAATATGAATATGCCCCGGGAAACCCGCGCCAGCCACCTTGCCGAGATTGATCCCGATGTTGTATCCGCGGGGTTTAAGGGTTTTATCCAACAATTTTTTCATTTTTCCCAGAAGGTCGAGCAGATCATCGCGTTCCTCCCGGCGAAGCTTAAGAATATCATTCACGTGTCTATACGGCATAATAAGGATGTGCCCGTTGTTGTAAGGATAAATATTCAAGACCGCGAATGAAAATTTCGTGCGCGCCACAATATAATTTTCCCGGTCTCTCTTCTCCCGGGAAATTCTACAAAAGACACATCCCCGGACCTTACCGATAGCGGTAATATAACCTACTCTCCAAGGTGCCCACAATTTATCCATTATCTGACCTCGATGATCTTGGCTTCCACGTGGCCTTCTTTAATCTCCATGATCCCGTAAGAGCAGTACGGAGCAAAGACCGTATCATTGGGACTCCCCGGATTAAAATAAAGAACTTTGCCGATCTTCTTATTAAACGGCTGATGCGAATGGCCAAAGATCACCACATCGACATTGTCCCCGACGAATTCAGCCTGAACGACTTCCAACAAATGATCAGGCGCCCCCCGGCCATGATATACCCCTATCCGGCAACCTTCCAATTCCAGGATCCGGCGTTGTGGAAGCTGCTCACGGACCTTGTGCTCATCCATGTTGCCGGAAACAGCATGGATTTCTTTCACCTTGGCTAATTCCTGATACACCTCCCACGAGCAAAAATCACCCGTATGAATGATACAATCGACTGCCTTAAAGTCAGCCATCATCTTGGCCGGCAATCTTCTGGAGTGCGTGTCAGAAAGTATTCCAATCTTCATAGGACAATATACGGTTTTTCATAAAAATTCAATAAAGCATTCACCTCAGCCTCATTCCAAATCCAAAATCTTTCCTGCAAGGCTTTTAACTTAGCATTCTGATCAAGGTCAGAGAACGAAATCATGATTAGCCTCTGAGGCCGAGGAGAGAACTTCCGCGATTCGACCAAAAATCTCTGGACATCATTCTCGCAAAAGGATTCTCTCTTGAGGACAATAAACCAATCACCTTCCCGGGATGTCGCCTTGATCATATCAAAAGGATTAAACGACCCCGCATCCAGCTTCATGGACTCCACAGAGCGAAAGATGGGAAGTTTATATTTACGGCCGTTAATGCTGAACGCCTCGTCATCAAAGCACTGAAAAAGCTCCATGATACGGTTCGACAGGTCTTTCTGTGAATGCAGATTAAAACTATCGATTGAGTTCTCGACTTCTTCCACAAAATCCCTTCTCAGCTTCTCCGGCGTCAAAGTAATAGCCTTCAACCGCCTCTGAAAAACATATTTGATCCAGAAACGGAACACCTTATCTTTCAAATAAATAACACTACCGTTCTTGACAACTAAATTATTATCAATCAGGCGGTTGATCTTCTGGGTCAGAACGCCTTGCTTAACCTCGAGGATTTTGGCTAAATCTTTCAGCCTCAGCTTATTATTTGACAAAGCAATCAGCGCGGAAGCAATGATCCGATTCCCTTTCGCTGAGCACATATTATTAATGATTAATTCGAAATGGCGGGTCAGCACCCCCCATTGGTCAAAAATTCTATTTTCAATAGCTTGGATCAAGATGGGATTGAATATTTCAGTCTGTTGATGGATCGAGGCCAAATTGACCACTTCCTTTAGAATCAGATTAAGATATAGCGGCTGTCCTCCCGTAAAATCAATCAGGAAATTGCGCAAGGGATGACCCATCTTAAGCGGTTTGATCCGCTGCTCGATAAAATCCCGGCTCGTCTTTAAAGAAAAGGGCTCAACCGTGACCACCTCAAAATTGCCGAACAATAAAGACAGCTTCTCCGATAGTATCTTTCTGGCGATTTCAGGATATGAACTGGTCACAACGTAAAGGCTCTTCTGCTGGGTCATTATTTTCTTGCCGAGTTCCTGAAAGGCATTGGAAATGGACATCTCTTCCAGGTTATGGAATTCCTCCAGAAAGACAAGGCAAAAATTGTTTGTTTCATTCGAGAAAACTTCCGGGAGGTTCAGCAGACACGCATAGGCCTCATTTCTTTTCCCGTGGCTGATATGGGATTGAATCCTTCTGATTTCTTTTACAGTCAGCGGGAGATGCTCTTTTAGCGTCTCGACGAGAAGCGGGACATCATCGTGGAGAGGAAAATTTTTCGCCTTGGCATAATGATAAAGGATGCTGCCGATAAATTTTGCTGAGAAATAATGCAGGTCCCTATTGTCTAAATCGATATATATTTTAATAACATCATCGTCCTCAAGATCAGAGATGAACTTAAGGAGCACTGTGGTTTTCCCGACAAAACGATCACCCAACAAAGCGATGTTCTGCCGATAGCCTTCTTTAAGGCCCAAAAGCCGCTTCTTTAATAAATCCAGAACGCCTTTCCGGCCGAAGAAATTACTTTCCACCTCAATGACATTCATCAACACATCTCCAACAAAGCAATAATATTCCTGCTAACGAAATAACCACAAAATTTGCATGACGAGAAATCCGTCCCCAAAAATTCTACGGTAAATAATAAAGAGGATTTTGCGCTTGCGAATTTCTTCTAATTTCAAAATGCAAAGAAGCGGCGTCGCCCCTTTTTCCCACATTCGCTATCGGATGCCCCTTGGGAACATATTCACCAAGCTTGCTGGCCAGCGCCGAATTTCGCGCATAAACCGTAAAATATCCATCCAGATGATCCAAGATGATCGCATAACCATACCCTTGCAAATAATCAGCGAAAACGACTTGCCCATCCCTGGCGGCATGAACAGAGTCTCCGTCTTGCGCTTGTATCAAAATACCCCGATAAAACTGGCCGCGATTGCTGTCTCCAAAATATGTAATGATCTTCCCTTTAACCGGCCAAATAAACTCATTTTTATTTAAATCGTCCTTATCGATAATAATTTTCTTGACTGCGTCTGCTCCCGGGACAAAAACAAGTTGATTCTCTTCCACATTGGCCGCGTTGGGGATATTATTGCTCCTGACGATCTCATCAATGCCGACCTGGTAAGCTTTTGCGATCCGCCAAATCGTCTCTCCGCGCTGAACCTTATGATAAACACCCTTTGCCGACGGTCCCGCCACGTGTGTAGGGACCTTCTCCACCGTCGCACAACCGGCGACGAACAACAGACCCAGGAAAATAAAAATTTTATCGTAAATTCTATTCTTCAACGAATTAAATTTCTGGAGCGAGGAACGGGAATCGAACCCGCGTATTCAGCTTGGGAAGCTGATATTCTACCATTGAATTACCCTCGCACGAATTTTATGTTTTCATTATAGTGAAAGTCTAAGCGATCCTATTGTCTAAAATCTGGCGAAAATCCATGATAGCTTGATCAACTTGTTCAGCCTCGCCGATTGCCCGGCACACCGCTATTTTCTCGACCCCCAAACGGCAAACTCTCGTCACATTCTGCAAATTGATGCCACCGATGGCGAAGACAGGAATCTTAATTTTTTTGACGACATCACGTAACAATTCCGGATCCATCGCCTGCCGGTCAGGCTTAGTTAATGTTTGAAAGACCGAACCGAAACCGATATAATCCGCTCCTCCCCGCTCAGCGATCCGCGCCTGCTCCAGGCTTTGACATGAAGCACCGATGATAGCCTTCTCCCCCATAATTTTCCTAGCCAACGCAAAAGGCAAATCTTCTTGCCCGAGATGAACACCGAAAGCCCGGGCAGCCCAAGCCAAATCAACTCGATCATTAACCAAAAAAGGAATTTTTCCCCTCACTAAACGCACAGCTTCTTTTGAAAAATCCAGAATATCTCGAGCCGATCCGTGTTTATCACGCAGCTGAACGATATCAACTCCAAACTGAACTGCCTGCCGCAATATTTCAAAGAGCCGATGATAATCATTAACCTCGCGATCGAGGATCAAATACAATTTAGAGTTTCGCAATAATTTCTTTTTCGATTGCATACACCGTATAGCGAATCTTTTTTAATTTTTGCGATAACCGCACATCCCGCAGCTTCAGAAACTCTTCTAAGACCCGAATCGATTCTTTAACCCTCTGCGAATTTGCGTAAAAAACTTCATCGATGTTTTTCCTGCTTAGCTCAGCCCGGATCGTTCCCTTACCCACATCGGCGGCGATATCGCGAGATCGGATCATCTCCCTGAAATTCAATCGCGCCAGAACCGCAGTAAGTTGATGTCTTATATTTTTGTAAATCTGAGTCGGCCGCTTTTTGCCGTAAATAAAACGGCAGATATCCTCACAGACCCTCAATCCTTCTTTGGCGCGGTTAAAATTGGCGTCAATGATCCGGTGCTGTTTCTTTTCGGTCAGCTTTTGCACTTTTTAATAATCGACTCAATGATCTTTGTTGTGGAATACTTATTCATGTATGAAATTAACTCAATCTTGCCGCCGGCAGACTTAACGACCTCACTGCCCACGACCTCTTTCCCTTTCCAATCCGCTCCCTTAACCAAGATATCCGGCCTGAGAAATTGAATAAGCTTAAGGGGTGTTTCCTCATCAAAAATCGTTACAAGATCAACGCACTCCAGCGCGGCGACCAAAACAGCTCTCTCTTTTTGCGGAACGATGGGCCGTTTTTGCCCTTTTATCTTCCTGACGGAAGAATCGCTGTTAAGCCCAACAACAAGGATACGATTGTTTCTCTTAGCTGCCTCTAAATAGCTGACGTGGCCAAAATGCAGGATATCAAAGCATCCGTTTGTAAAGACAACCTTTTTCCCTTCCCGCCTAAGGCGGCCTATCCTTTGCTTCAATTCCTTAGCAGAAACGATTTTTCTCTTTGTGTCCACGTTATTTCTCAAAATAAGCCATAAACCGGATTATTTATTAACACTAAAACTCTTCTCGACCAATTCACAAATAGCATGCGCGATACAGCTGTGGGCTTCCTGTATCCTGGCAGTTATCTGCGAAGGGACAACTATCTTGATGTCACTGAGAGAGGCGATCTCCCCTCCGCCACAACCAGTCAGGGAAATTGTCTTCATCCCCATCTTTCTGGCCTGCTTAATCCCATTAATAACATTACGGGAAGATCCGCTCGTCGATATCCCCAGGGCGATATCACCTTTGCGCCCCAGGCCCTCGATTTGCCTGGAAAAAATCACATCAAACCCATAATCATTACCCAATGCAGTCAATATGGACGAATCGGTGGTCAAGGCCAAAGCGGCTAAAGATTGACGCTCCTTCTGAAATCGACCGATAAATTCGGCGGCGATATGCTGGCTATCCGCCGCGGACCCCCCATTCCCGAAGAGAAGAATCTTACCATCAGCCCGCAATACGCGGATGATTTCCTCGGCGGCCGAAAGGATAGAGCTCAGATTATCCCTGAGGGTATCTTCTTTTACTTTGATGGATTCTTGAAAGACTTTTTCGATCAGATTTTTCATCTTCTATAAACTTCTTTATGCGGAAAACACCTGAGCCATTGCGTAGAGTTCCATGTCAATTGTTTTTCTCTTCTCGACGGCTTTCTCGATGTCAACATAATGTAATTTATTGTCTCTTAAACTGACCATTTTACCGAATTTGTTTTCCTTGACTAATTCTACGGCCTTTATGCCAAACTGCGTGCCAATCAGCCGGTCATAGGCCGTGGGGACTCCTCCCCTTTGAATATGCCCCAAGACACTGACCCGCGTCTCATATCCGGTATTGTCTTCAATGGCCTTGGCAACCATCTCGCCGATATTCCCAAATCGCCTTCTTTCCTGACCAACCCGGCGAGGATAACCGAGAATCTTTGCTCCCTCAGCAATGATGATAATGCTGAAAGACTTTCCGCGCTGATGCCGCCGTTTCAATGATTCGCAAACCTCGTTGATATCCACGGGAATTTCCGGGACAAGAATGATATCGGCCCCGCCCGCGATCCCCGCCTCCAAGGCAATCCAGCCGGTGTACTGCCCCATCACTTCGATGACCATAATGCGATGATGGCTTTCCGCGGTCGTGTGCAGCCTGTCGATGCATTCCGTGGCGATATTGACCGCCGTATCAAAACCAAAAGCATAATCCGTCCCAGACAAGGCATTATCAATGGACTTAGGGACTCCGACAACATGCACCAGTTCCTCTTTGTGAAGGGCCAAAGCGACCTTTAAAGTTTCTTCTCCTCCCACGACAATCACGCCATCCATACCGCTTCGTTTAAAATTTTCGCTGATCTTCTTAATATTCTCCGGATCCTCTAGCGGACGAATACGGCTCGTGCCCAAAATGGTCCCGCCGCGGTCCAATATGCCCGAAGTCACCTTTAGGTCCAGGATACGCATATCATTCTCAATCAGACCGCTCCAGCCATTCTTGATCCCGGTCACGACATAGCCCTCTTGCATACCTTTCCGGACAACAGAACGGATAACGGAGTTTAATCCGGGACAATCCGCGCCGCCGGTTAATATCCCTATCTTCTTCATGAGAACACCTTCCCTTGTTCTGAAAAAGGAAAGGGCACAAACCCTTTCCCTTACATTAAAATCCTATTTATGGCCTGTATCCCTGAAACGGAATATTGTCTCGATGCGGCTGTCCGCTTTCCAAGATCTCTTCTTCTTTGCTGCTTCTGATCTTGAGATCGCTAGCAACAATTTTTATCACATCTATCTTTACCGTAACCGCTTCCTCAATCCCGATAGTATCCTGTATCTTTGTTCTCACTATGTCCTGAAAACGTGAAGTCGTTTCGGGGATATTCACATCAGACCGCAAAACCAGGCGGGCAGTGACATCCAGCCCTTTCCGGGAAGCGACAATATTAGCTTTCACATCGCGCACTTCCGGCTCTCTGGCGATCAATCGTTTGACCAAATCTTCCATAGCCGATAATGAAACGCTTACTCGACCGGCCGGATTATCAAAGGCGATATTCTTTTCCCTTTGCTGGCTGCCTGAAATCACCCGCGCAAACATGAAATTCTTTAACAGCACGATAACCGCGACAACCCCGATTATCTGCCTTATCTTCAAATCTGAATAGATAAAAGCCATGATAACGACAAAATTCCGAAAATCGATCCAATTCATAACAAAAAGGATCGTAAAAACACCGAAGAATATAATAATCACCACATAAAATAACAATGCTAAACGGGCAAAAAATTTCATCGTTCTCCCCCTCTCTCAATGCCTTGGATGTTGACGTTGATATCTTTCAGATCAATATCCACGGCCTTATCAATGACTTTTCGAACCGTATCCTGCACTTTTCTGGCCATCTCGGGAATATTCACACCATACCTAACGACCACTTTGATCTCGATGGAAACTTGGCTGTTTTTATCAACCGTTACCGTAATGCCAGAATAATATCTCTTCCCAAATAAATCCATAATAGCGCTTTGAAAATCTTCCGAGACCAGACCGACACCATCTATCTCCTCTATCGCGGAAGAAACCAGATCAGCTATCACCTTCTTATGAATTTGAACTGAGCCTAAGTTCACATTCTCTTCTCTGTCCATATAGCCTCCGGGATATTAAAATATTCGAATTATTCTACCATGACACAGCAAAATTCATTTCGTTTAAAATGCGCCCGCCGATTCATCCTATTTAACCTCATTTTCATTCTTTATGATTTTTTCCAGAAAATGCGTTGAAATATCTCCGGCCAAAAATGAAGGATGATTAACAATCTCAGAATGAAGTTTTATCGTCGTTTTGATAGGCTCAATATAAAATTCCTCAAGCGCCCTTCTCATAATCCGGATAGCTTCGCTGCGATTTTGTCCATAGGTGATCAACTTAGCCACCATTGAATCATAATAAGGACTTATCGTATAGCCCGGATAAATGTGTGTGTCCACCCGAACACCGCGCCCACCCGGCAGATTTAGCTCTTCAATCTTACCCGGACAAGGCATAAAATTTTTCTCAGGATCCTCCGCATTGATACGGCATTCAATCGCCGCCCCCTTAATCTTGACATCATCTTGCTTCATCCGCAGTTTCTCGCCGTTAGCGAGACGGATCTGTTCCTTAAGCAGATCTATCCCGGTGACCATTTCCGTCACCGGATGCTCCACCTGAATACGAGTATTCATCTCCATAAAATAAAACTCGCCGTTCGAGTTCAGGAGGAATTCAACTGTGCCCACCCCCCGATACTCCGCGGCCTTGGCTGCCTTAACCGCAATATCCCCCATTTTCCTTCTTAATTTATTATCCAAGGCTGGCGAGGGGGCCTCTTCCAGTAATTTCTGATGCCGCCGTTGAATGCTGCACTCCCTCTCACCCAAATGGATTACGTTACCGTAATTGTCCCCTATAATCTGAATCTCGATGTGCCGGGGACTTTGGATATATTTCTCGATATAAACATCGGGATTGCCAAAATTAACCTCTGCTTCCTTCTGGGCCATGACAAACGAGCTCATCAAAGTCACATCGTTATGACACACCCTCATCCCTTTGCCCCCGCCGCCTGCAGTTGCCTTAATAATAACCGGGTATTTTACCTTTCTGACAATAGCCAAGGCCTCCTCATTGGTCCTGACCACCCCTTTGCCTCCCGGAGTCAAAGGGACACCTATCTTCCGCATTGTTTCACGAGCGACGACCTTATCCCCCATTGCTCGAATCGTCTCAGGAGTCGGACCGATAAATGTAATATTACAAGAAGCACAAATCTCCGCGAAGTGCGGATTTTCGGCTAAAAAGCCATAACCGGGATGAATGGCGTCGGCATCGGTGATCTCCGCGGCAGAAATAATGGCAGGGATATTTAAGTAACTTTCCAAACTGGAAGCAGGACCAATACAGACAGCCTCATCAGCGAATTGAACGTGCAAAGAATCCCTATCCGCTTTCGAATAAACTGCAACCGTACGGATATTCATTTCCTTACAAGCCCGGATAATTCGTAAGGCTATCTCTCCCCTATTGGCTATTAAAATTTTTGAAAACATAATAGAATCTTTTTTGGATTTTTAGTTTTAGACTGGCTCGAGCACAAACAAGGTTTGGCCAAACTCGACTGGCTCAGCGTTTTCCGCTGCAATCTCAACGACTTTCCCTTTAACCTCTGACTTGATCTCGTTCATCAATTTCATCGCTTCGACGATACAAACCACTTGTCCAATCTCGACAACTTGGCCAACTTCAACAAAAGGAAGAGCCTCGGGAGAGGGTGCACGATACATTGTCCCAACCATAGGCGAGGTAATCTCCATCACGTTTTTGCTGCTTTTTTGTTCCGGAACAATGTTAGGGCTGGCATTAATATTGACTGGGGGGATCGATTGATTTCTGACTTCCAAAGGGGGGACTGAGCTAATGACTGGGGCAGAAGAGCAGGATTTCTTGATTTTTATCTTTGCCCCCTCTCGCTCAACTTCCAATTCTCCCAGATCATTCTCATTCATCAAATTAATCATTTCCTTGATTTCTTTTAAATTCATTTTTGTACCCTTTCAACATATTGACCGGTTCGAGTATCAATTTTTATCCAGTCGCCTTTATTAACAAAGAGAGGGATCTGCACATTTGTCCCGGTGTCAATTGTAGCTGGTTTTGTCCCAGCCCTGCTCGAGTCACCTTTAAATCCGGGTTCAGTTTCAATAATATTGGCGACGATAAAGGTCGGCAAAACAACTTTTAGGATGTGCTGGCCATTGCAGATCATGGTAACCTGCAGATTATCTTGGAGAAAAGCGACCACATTTTCTCCCATTTGCTCCCGAGAAATAACCGTCTCCTCATAGGTCTGCTGATCCATAAAATGATAAGAATCACCGGAGTGGTACAAAAATTGCATAACATTCTCTTCTAAGTCAACACTTTCAAGTTTGTCAGCGGTTCGAAAAGTCCGCTCCAGGCTTAAATCAGTCTTGATGCTCTTCAGCTTCACGCGGACAAAGGCCGCGCCCTTCCCGGGTTTAACATGATGATATTCCGTGACTAAATAGACCTCATCATTGATAAGAAGCCCTATGCCCGTTTCTATTTGATTAATAGTAATAATCATCTCATTTAAATGGATAACATCCTGACTGACTAGAGTCCAATCGATCTCGGCTCAAAAGTGTATAGCCCTGTTTCGTAACCAAGACCATGTCTTCAATACGAATACCGAAACTATTGGGGATGTAAACTGCCGGTTCGACCGCAAAAATCATGCCCTCACGCAAAACAGCGCAACTCCTCTGCGAGATCCTGGGCTCTTCATGGATTTCTAAGCCCACACCATGCCCCAAAGAATGCCCAAAATATTTACCTAAATTCTTTTCGCTAAGGTAGTTACGCGCCTCCTGATCAATCGCGGAGGCAAGAACGCCTGCCTTGACCTTCGAAATAGCTTTTTCCTGCGCGGCCATAACAACAGCGTTAATCTTTCTCAAAGATTCGGATATTTTACCTAAAAAGAACATACGTGTCAAGTCGGACTTATACCCATTAATCTCGATTCCCAGGTCAACGAGAACGGGTTCATCTCGACGGAATTTACGGTCGGTGACCTTCGCATGCGGGAAGCTTGAATTTGGGCCGGAAGCGATAATCGGATCGAAAGAAAACCTGGCCTCCCTTGATCGCACAAAAAGATCCAATTTGCGAAGGAGCTCGCTCTCGCTCATTCCTACCCGTATGACTCTTTTGACAAAAATAAAGGCCTCTAAATTTAATTCTATGGCCTTTCTTATCTGACGGATCTCACGCGAATCCTTGACCGCTCGCAAGTCTTCAATCAGATTATTTGCGGCTGTCAGCTTGGTCTTTTTCGGTAAACAGCTTTCCAATTTCTTGAGCGAAGCCACCGACAAATGACGCTCATCAAAACCCAGATGCCTTATGCCAAAAGATGCAACGATCTCCCCCACCGCCTGGGACATTGTGTCACGAAAACAAACAACATCCGCGCCTTTCAACCTCTTTTTGACCTCCCGTTCATATCGAGAGTCCGTTAAATAAAGAGTTTTTCCCGGAGAGACAAGCAACCAGGATTCTGAAGAAGAAAACCGTGTCAGGTAGGAGATATTAACGTCCGCGGTAACCAGAAAAGCATCAATCTTACCAGTCTTAAAATGGCTTCTTAATTTTTTAATGCGCTCATTCACGTTTAAATAAGAGGAAATTTTTGATCGATATAGAATAAGATAAGACTGGCCCGGGGTTTCGCCCGGCCAAGGAGACCTAACCTTTATTTTTTGATCAATGAAATGGCCGCTTGTAAGCCAAGCAAATAACTATCCACGCCAAAACCGCTAATCTGCCCATGGCTGACCGGAGCGATCAGTGAGGTATGGCGAAAATCTTCCCTCGCATAAATATTCGACAGGTGAACTTCCACGGCAGGGATCTTAACCGCTGAAATAGCGTCGCGGATAGCCACGCTCGTGTGCGTATAAGCCGCAGGGTTAATTAAAATAACCCCAATGTCGTTTTCTTTCGCCCGCCCAATCGTGTCGACAATCTCGCCCTCATGATTCGACTGAAAGATTTCTAAATCCGCACCCCGCTCTTTGGCTAAAGCCTTCAGCTTAATGTTTATTTCCTCGAGAGTTGCCTGTCCGTAGATCTCTTTTTCTCTTTGCCCTAAAAGATTCAGGTTAGGCCCATGAATAACCAATATTTTCTTCAACGGCTCCTCCTTTTCATTTTATCCCGCGATAAAAAAGGCTAAAGGGATCTAACCTTTATTCCCCCCGGTCTGTGTCATTGATTAACATAACCGGGATGCCATCTTTTATGGGATATTCTTTCCCGCATTGCCGACAAACAATTTTATTGTCCTTTAATTCCACGTCTCCCCGGCACGCAGGGCAGGCCAAAATCTCTAAAAGCTCCTTATCGATCATTTCCAATCTCAATTCTATTAATAATGTATCAAATTATCCAAAAGCCTATTTTTTACCTTCCGCAGGCTTCTGCAACTCCAGATATTTCATCTGTAATTCATACAGGGTGGCGCTGAGGAGATCGGCTTCCGGCTGATCAAGGTTCCCAGAAGTCTTATCCCGCATCATCCGCAGCGTATCAATAATAAATTTTGCTTGTTTGAAATTCTTTTCGACTTTTTGAGTTATCGGATTGGGGATCTCCCCCAGAAAGATCATCGCCTGGAAAGCCAAACTGGCCACATAATTGCTAAAATTAATTTCAAAGCTCTCCTCGCTTGGCGAGCCATCCGGCCCCTTTCCCCGGGACAAATCCTGCTCGGACTGCTCTCCCACCGATGCCGGGAGCTTATCCGGCCCCCCAGAAGGGCCATCTTCTTTTTCTTTCTCTACCGACTCTTTCCATGATTCATCAACATATTTTTCTTTTTCCGTCATTTTAAAGCCTTCCATTTATAGCTTCTTCAGAGGACAACTTATCCGATAAGCTTTTACATAGCCATTAGAATAGCATTCAAAATTATCCTTGTCAATAAACAAGCCCGTCTCAAAACCATCCCGACGCCCGACAGCGATAAGAAAACCATGATACAGAGCAACTGAACGATCTCTCCTGGCGCATCTTATCCTCTTACGGCTAGGCTCTCCTGGCGAAGGCCCATAACGAATGGGAAGGTCCCGATTAATCCTTGAGTTCAAAAGAAATAATCACGCCGATAGAAACCTCAGGAAAGTTTAAATCTTGCGGCAAGGGAGGATAAGAAGATTGATCTTTAACACTGCGCAAGGCGACCTCCCGTAAAATCTGATTAGCTGTCGTTTTATCTTCTACGATCTGTGCCTGTTTGAGTGTCCCCTCCCGCGACAGGATAAAGGAGACATACACTTTCCCTGATTCCAGCTCAGGATAGCTATTATGAAAATAGGCCCAAACGCGTTCTCTGATCAACTCCCGTATTTTTCTCCGGTAGTCCAAGTATTTCGACCCGTCGATTTTATCCGATTTGAATTCTGGAATGGAGATCTTTTCTTTGACATCAAATGAGGCGGCACGCGCAGGCTGCTTAGCGGACTCCTTGGTCCGCTCAGAGAACTGAGACAAATCCTTGACCAGATGAGCGGGGAAAGGATCTTTTTTTAAAAAAATTTTCTCGTTCTCGGTCAATTTCTTCTCTAAAACACTCTTTTCTTCTCTTCTCGTAGAACCGGCATCTTTCAGTGTCTGCTCTATGACACGATAAGTCACCTCAATTTTGGTAAGCGGGTTTCGTAAGGAATGCGCATTTGAATAAGCAAACTTCACCAGAACAATGACATGAAGCACTAAGGAAACGATCAAGGCGTTATAGAAGACGGTATCTTCTCTCCTCGAGCTCGAGCTATATAAGGAGGCGGCCTGATCCCAAAGGGGCATACCGGGTTTTTTCTGCTGAATAGTCTTTTGCACTTAATTTCTTGAGGAATTTTTAGAGAATATTTCTCTTATGATATAACGAAAAAAACGAATGGTATCTTTGAACGGATTAATTTTGCTGTCCTCATTACGGTAAATTGTCCGGATAGGGACGGAATAAATCTTATAACCTCTCCTCGATGCTTTGATAAGGACTTCAGTCTCAATCTCAAAATCATTACAGGTCAGGGTCATTTCCCTTAAAATCTGGCTGCTGATAAACCTGAACCCGCATTGCGTGTCCGGAATTCTCTGTTTACACAGGGCAGAAATTAAACCCGACATGAAACGGTTGGTTAAAAGCCTAACCAACGGCATCCCGGCATTGTCTTGCATCCGGTTCCCGGTCACGATGCTTGGAGATGTTTCCTGCGCTTTTTCAAGAATATGGTCAATATCTCCCGCATCATGTTGCCCATCTCCATCCATAGCGATCACCCCCGCATATCCCTCAGCCAGCGCATACATGAACCCTTCCTTCAAAGAAAGCCCCTTGCCCATCTTCTGGTCATGCCGGATAACCACCGCCCCCCTGGCCTCAGCGATCGCTCCGGAATGATCGGTCGAGCCATCGTCTATAACAACGACGCCGAGGCCTTTCCCGGAGAGAGAGTCAAGGACGTCGCCGATATTTCTCGATTCATTATGGACGGGGATAACAATGCAAATCTTCACTTGGCCGGGAATCCTTATTTATTTGACCCAGAACTCTCGAAACATCAACCATTGCGTTGGGTATTGTTTAATCTTCGCCTCGATCAGAGAAGCATACTGCTTAATGAGTGTGACTAATAAATCTCTTTCAATAATCTCATCTCGAACTTCTTTGGGGGGATAGATGGGGTTTTTCAATGACAAAGTAAACGTATTATCATCATTCCTTGTAATAAAAGACACG
>Ga0265297_10000891_pt1 | contig 78697 bp, 77 predicted proteins | sample Munlanlwell13791_FD_192502 | JGI IMG/M metagenome (GOLD analysis project Ga0265297, IMG submission 192502) | Leachate microbial communities from a municipal landfill in Southern Ontario, Canada - Leachate well 137-91 | ecosystem: Engineered > Solid waste > Landfill > Unclassified | place...
GATCAGCGCATAACAGCTCTTTCACTTCTGCCCCAACGACTGATTTATGCAGTTCAGGAACAGCTACCAATCCAATAACAAACACAACCGGCTGGAGCTGGATTTGTACAGGATCAACTGGCACAGCGCCAATAAATTGTTCAGCCAAACGAACAGTTTCTTCCGTAACCCCAGCTTGTGGATCAGCGCATAACAGCTCTTTCACTTCTGCCCCAACGACTGATTTATGCAGTTCAGGAACAGCTACCAATCCAATAACAAACACAACCGGCTGGAGCTGGATTTGTACAGGATCAACTGGCACAGCTCCGATTAATTGTTCAGCCAAACGAACAGTTTCTTCTGTAACTCCAGCTTGCGGTTCAGCACATAACAATTCTTTTGCCACTGCGCCAACAACTGATTTATGTAGCGTTGGAACAGCAACTAGCTTGACAATAACTATAAATGGCTGGACCTGGTTTTGTACAGGATCAACCGGCACAGCCCCAAAAACTTGTTCAGCTAACAAAGTTTCTTCGACAGTTGCCCCGGTTTGCGGTTCAGCACATAACAATTCTTTTGCCACTGCGCCAACAACTGATTTATGTAGCGTTGGAACAGCTACCGAAATAATTATTAATGATTTAGGAAATTGGAGTTGGCAATGCGAAGATAATAATACAGAGGTTGAATGTTTTGCTAATTTTAAAAAAGAAAGCCATCCTTTAAATTTAAAAATTTTTGCTGATCTTATTTCTACTTCAAACCAATTAACCAACAGTGCTTCTTATAAAATAACTGCTTCACTCGATCAAGATTCAACAATAAGAAAAATAAAAATTAAAGCTTTTTCTGAGGGAGTTTCTTCTGTTGAAGCCAATATTGATAGTTTTGTTTTTGGATCACAAGGAAAAGCGTGGAGCACTATTTTAACTTTACCAAAAAGCGCTTCTGATCGTAACTGGACAATTAAAATAATTTCTTATGAATATGCTGGAGAGTTAGGAGCTGTTCCTTTAACCTATGATTATTCTGAAGCCGAAAGTCCGAAAACAACAATTGTTGTTCCGGCAATAAAGGTTGTTTCACTCTCAACGGAATGTGTAATTGCTGAATACGAAAAAGATTGGTCTGTTTGTGTTAACGGAGAACAAACAAAAAAACTTATTACCAGCCCAGTTGGATGTAATACCAATAAAGAAAAAGTAATTAAACAGTTTTGTTTTGAAAAAATTGGATGCCAATATGTTTATTCCGATTGGTCTGCTTGTACAAATGGGAAAAAGACGAGAACAATAATTTCAAAAGAACCGAATAATTGTAATTTTGGAAGTCCTTTAGTCGAAGAGAGTTGTGTTCCAGAAAAAATTATTAGTTCCGTTGAGTCAAAAATCGTTGAAGAACCGGCAAAAACAGATTTGGAAATAACTCAAAAACAGCCCGAGATTGATCCAGCCTGTCTTCAAGCTGGAATAAATAATCAGGCTGATTGTCAGATTTATTTATACCAAAAAAACATTACTTCAGAATGTCTAGCTAATAATTTAACAACCTTAGAAAAATGTCGAGAATATTTCTTAAATAAATATGGGACCCCCTTGAAATGTACAGGATTGGAATCAGCAAAATGTGGTTCATTGATTAATGATGTTATCTTGTCTTATTTTAAAACCGCGCCTATTACTGAGGAAACAAGAAGAACATTAACTGAAGAAGCAGGAAAACCAGCCACTATTAATGCACAAACAGAAACTTTGATTATTAATCCTTTAGAAACAGAAATTGACAAGCAGCCTGTTCAAATAAAAATTCAAGACGTTCCACTGTCTGCTTCGAATGGAGATGTTAGCGTGGCTTTAGTTGCTACAGAATTAAAAGAAGAGCAAAAAACATTGGCTCCAGTGGCAATTGTTTTTGATGATAATAAAAACGGAGTACCCGATGATATTGAAAATCGTTTAGGGTTTGTTCCAGAAAATCGACAAACAGTTGATTCTTCAAAATTAACCGGAATAGACAAAGCAATTATTGATGGGCAAAGCATAGAACAGCCAAAATTCAATCAAACAATAGCAGTAAGCGATGTTTTAAAAGTGGCGGAAATTAAAAATATCGAACTTGTTGATACTGATAAAAATTTAAATAAAAATATCAGATTTGAGGGAACAGCTCTGCCAAATCAAATTATTACTTTATATATTTACAGTGTGACCCCAATTATTTTAACTGTTCAGGCCGATGCAAATGGAAATTGGGTTTATGATTTGGATAAAACATTAGTTAATGGTACTCATGAAGTTTATGTGGCAATAAATGACGAAAAAGGAAAAATAATTGAAACAAGCTTACCAAAACCATTTTTTATAGAAGAGGCCTTAGCTGTTTCAATGGAAGAATTTTCTGGAATTCAAGATGCAACATCAATCCCAGATCAATCAAAAATGATTTTAATTTTTTATGCCCTGGCGGGATTGATTTGTATTTTGGTATTTGTATCTTTATTTTTATTGATTAGACAAAAATTGGGGAAATAATTTTATTATGGAAAAAAAATCATCAATAAAGTTTTTACAAGACAATCGGCAAGTTTTTTATTCGATTGCTATTATGATTCTTATTCCAACAGCTGTGATTGTTAACTCTTTGCTTTTTGGCCAGTCATTTCGGGAAATTTTAGATGTTAGCCTTTGGGATCGGGGGGTGGGAATCGGGCAGTCGATTAATGTTGCTTTGGCTGATAAGCTTGATTCGCCGGAAAAAATGCAAGATTTTATTGATAATTGGAAAAATTATAATGATAATACACGTTCTTTTGATGTTTTTTATCCGCAAGACGGAAAATTTAAAGTTGTTGCTAGTATGGATAACAATCGTTTAGAAGAAGTTGAAAATTATGGAGATTATATTTTGGCTTGGAGCAGTGAAAATCCAATTGCTCATAAAATAGCAATAAAAGAATCAGGCAGTAGTAATACTTATTGGTTAGTAGTAACTCCGCTTAAGAATTTACAAGGCAAAACCCAAGCGCTACTTTCAATGCGTTTTTCTGCCACGATTGTTGAATCAAAATTAGTGGCTGTTTTAACCGCTTCTTTCTGGGTTTTAATGATTACGGTTTTTTTCATTATCCTTCTTTTGCTGGGGAATTTTCGTTTATTTGAATATTCAATTCTTTATAATAAAATTAAAGAAGTTGATCAAATGAAAGATGAGTTTATTTCCATGGCCTCGCACGAATTAAGAACTCCAATTACAGTAATCAAAGGATATGTTTCCATGGTTTTAGAGCAAGAACAAGGGTTTTCCGAGCAAACAAAAAATGATTTGTCTGTGATTGGAAATTCAGCCGATAGGCTGGCTGTTTTGATCGAGGATATGCTAAATGTCAGTCGAATCGAACAAGGACGACTAAAAATAGAAACTAAAGAAACTGAAGCTTGGCCGATTATTGAAGAAACAGTTCAAGAACTTAAGATTAAAGCTGATGAAAAAAAATTAATACTTAGTTGTTTTTTAGAAACAGAAGCTAAAACAATGATTAAAATTGATAAGGATAAGTTTAAACAAGTTTTGATTAATATTATTGGAAATTCGATTAAGTATACTATGACTGGAAGTGTGGAAGTAAAGGCTTTAAAAAGAGATAAAAATTTTGTAGTTTTAATAAAAGATACTGGAATTGGAATGACAGCCAAAGAAAAAGAACATTTATTTGAAAAGTTTTATCGGGTCAAAAGTAAAAAAACCGAAGAAATAATGGGGACTGGTTTAGGATTGTGGATTACTAAGCAGATCGTTGAGTTGATGAATGGGTCAATTGCTGTTGATTCTATGGAGGGGGTTGGAACTCAAGTGACAATTGAATTTCCTTTGATTGAAGAAAAAAAATAATCCCTCCCTTGCTTTATTTGAAAATATAAATTATAATTTCCTGGAAAATATGGAAAATTTATCAGACGAACAATTGGTGGAAAAATATCTTCAAGGCGATAAGAATGCTTTGGAGTTTTTAATTTCAAGATATTTAAAAGTTGTTTATAATTTTGCTTATCATTATGCCGGAAACAGCGCTGACGCTGAAGATATTACGCAAGATGCTTTTTTAAAAGTTTGGAAAAATATTAGAAAATTTGATTCTCAAAAGAAATTTAAAAATTGGATTTTTGAAATAACTAAAAATACAGCCATTGATTTGTCTCGAAAAAAGAAAATAATTCCTTTTTCTTGTTTTGAAGGGGAAAATGGAGATAATTTTTTAATAGAAACTTTGCGCGATAAAAATCCATTACCCCTAGAGATTTGCGAAAAAAAATATTTATCCAGTCAATTAGCAAATTCTTTTAATAATGTTTCTTCTAAAGGAAAAGAAGTTATTGTTATGCATCTGGATGAGGATCTTACCTTTAAAGAAATTGCAGATATTTTAGGAGAATCAATTAATACTATAAAAAGCCGGTATCGGAGAGCCATCCTAGAGCTTAAAAAACAATATTCCAACTAAAATTGAAAAGCGCCCCAAAGGCGCTTTTTTAATAAAAAAGCACCAAATTTATTTTTTGGTTCGTAGTAATTAATATGAGTAAAAACAATCAAGAAATAGAACCTCCGGCCTATCTTTTGAATAAAATAATGAGTCGGATAGAACGAGAAGAAAGAATTCTTGCTTTAAAAAGAAGAATTTTTGGATTTTTTATCGGCTTGGTTGGCTTAATGGTTTTTTTCTTTTATAGTTTTAAAATGGTTTTGGAAACCTTTTCCAATGTTGGATTTAGTAAATATTTTTCTTTAATTTTTACAGATACTAATCTTGTCATTAATTATTGGCAAAGTTTTTTTGCTACGCTTTTAGAATCATTTCCGGCGATTGAGACAGCATTTTTTCTCATTATTGTTTTGGGGATATTACAATTATTCAAATTTTTATTAAAAGATTTAAAAAATATGAAAAAAATACAAAACATTTATGAATTTAAATAATTTTTTACAATCAAAAAATTTCAATATTATAACTTGGATACTTTTAGGAATAATAATTCTTTTATTCGTTTTTAAGTTAGGAATGGATATTGGTTTTAAAAAAGCCGAATTTTCCCATAAATGGGGAGAAAATTATTATCGTAATTTTGCCGGACCAGCCGAAAGATTTCCAAAAAATATGATGGGGCCAGATGATTTTATGGAGGCCCATGGAGTATTTGGGCAGATTATAAAAATAGATGATTCTGCGCTTGTTATTAAAGATCGAAATAATTTGGAAAAAATAGTTTTAATCAATGAAAAAACAAGCATTAGAAGTTTTAATAACGATATAAGCAAAGAAGATCTAAAAATTGACAATCATGTTGTTGTGATTGGCGAGCCTGATGAAAATGGAAATATTATTTCTCGGCTGATTAGAATTTTACCATCGCCACCGGAAATTAAAAAGTAAAGAATAAAATTAATATTATGTTAAATATATTTGAAAAATTATTAAAATTTTTATTTTCTCATAAAATAATTTCCGGGATATTATTATTGGTAATTATTATAGGAGCTTGGTTTTCAAGCGGATTAATTAATAAAAATCAAAATACAACCAAGTACGTTGTTTCTACTGCCAGCAAAGGAACTTTAATTAAGTCTGTTTCCGGTACTGGTCAGGTTTCTTCTTATAGTGAAATTACAATGAATTCAAAAGCTTCGGGAGAGATAGCTTATCTTGGAGTTTCAGCCGGAGAAGAGGTTGAGGAGGGAAAGCTTTTATTAAAAATAAATTCTTCCGAAGCCGAACAAACAATTAGAGATGCTCAAACTAGTTATGATTTGGCGGTTTTATCATTAGAAGAGTTAGTCGCTCCAGTAGACACACTTTCTTTAATGCAGGCTGAGGATGCGCTTACTGCTGCGGAAGACTCGAAAATAAATTCTGAAGCGGATTTAAAAAAAGCTTATGATGACGGATTTACCTCTGTTTCTAATGTTTTTTTGGATTTGCCGGAAATAATGTCTGGGCTAAATAATATTATTTACGGAAATACTTTTTATGATTATCAAGGAAATGCTGACTATTATGCTGGAATTGTTTCTGGGTTGACCAGTAAAGAAAAAATAAATCAGTATAAACAAGATTGTTTTGATAAATATTCTTTGGCGCGCTTAGCTTATGATGAAAATTTTGAAAATTATAAAAAAATCAACCGATATTCTTCTGAGCAAGAGATAGAAAGCTTAATCAACGAGACACACGAGACTAATATTCTAATATCAGACGCCATTAAAAGCACCAACAATCTAATTCAATTTTATAAAGACGAGCTTATTAACAGAAAATTAATTCCTAATCCTGTTTCGGATACTCATCTTTCAAGTTTGAATAATTATACCGGCAAAACTAATAATTTTATTTCTTCTTTGCTTTCTTTAAAACAAACAATTCAAAACGCAAAAAATTCTATTGTCAGCGCGGAAAGAAACATAATCGAAAAACAGCTCTCTTTAGAGAAGATAAAAACAGGGGCAACTGAAATAAATATTAAATCTCAAGAAATGACGGTTGCGCAAAAGAAAAACGCTCTTTTAACTGCTCAAAAAAATTTAGCTAATTATTATCTTTATGCTCCTTTTTCTGGCATAGTTGCTAAAATTAATATTAATAAAGGAGAGACAGTTTCTTCGGGAAATTCTTTAATGACTTTTATTTCTAAAGGAAAAATCGTTAATATTTCTTTAAACGAAGTTGATATTTCCAAAGTTAGCGTTGGTAATCCGGTTAATTTAAGCTTTGATGCCATCGAGGGGTTAACGCTGGTAGGAAAAGTTTCTCAGATTGATACTATTGGCACGGTTTCTTCGGGCGTGGTTAATTATAACGTAGAAATAAGCTTTAGTGATGATTCTAATCAAGTAAAGCCTGGAATGAGTAGCTCGGTTTCTATAACCACAGAAGCCAAGGTAGATGTTTTATTAGTACCCAATTCAGCAATTAAATCTTCTGATAATGGTTATTATGTGGAGATGCCAGAAACAGCGATCGAAGAAAGTTTATTGAATAATAATAAGGGCGTGGCTATTTCTGGTGCGATTCAAAAGAAAACTATAGAAATAGGATTAGCTAATGATTCTTATACAGAGATTATCAGCGGTATAAATGAAAACGATCAAGTGATTTCAAGCACAGTCTCCAATTCATCTTCAACCTCGAAAAATTCGAATTCAACAAATTCTAATTCTGTAAAAAATATTAATACCAATATGATGATTCCGGGAGCAGGAGGCCCTCCTAATTAGATAATTATTATGATTGAGCTTAAAAACATCACAAAAGAATATTTTACCGCTGTTGGTTCAGTTCCTGTTTTAAAAAATATTTCTTTAAAAATTTTTGATGGAGAATTTGTGGCTATTACCGGACCGTCTGGCTCTGGAAAATCAACTTTGATGAATATCATCGGGGCTTTGGATGTTCCGACCAAAGGAGAATATATTTTAGATGGAAAAGAAGTTTCTCAATTATCAGATGATAACTTGGCTGAAATTAGAAATAAAAAAATAGGATTTGTTTTTCAAACATTCAATCTTTTGCCAAGAGCCACTGTTTTGCGCAATGTTAGCATTCCTTTGATTTATGCGGAGACATCAAAAGTTGAAAGAGAGACAAGAGCTAAACAAGCATTAAAAGATGCTGGCTTAGATGAGGATTTTTATAATCATTTAAGTAATCAATTATCTGGAGGTCAAATGCAAAGAGTAGCCATTGCCCGGGCTTTGGTCAATAATCCGTCTTTGATTTTAGCTGACGAACCAACTGGAAATTTGGATTCAAAAACCGGAGAAATAGTTTTAAAAACATTTACTGATTTAAATAGAAATCAAAAGCGGACCATTGTTTTGATTACACATGAACGGGAAGTGGCCGAACATGCTGATCGGATAATCAGCATTAAAGATGGGGTTATTGTTTCTGATTTTGGAGATTTAAAACAAAAATCATAATTATGAAGATACAAGATTTAATCGATGAAATATTTTTTGCTTTATTGGCAAACAAAGCCCGTTCTTTTTTAACAATTTTAGGAATTGTTATTGGAATTGGATCAGTTATAGTAATGATTGCAATCGGACAAGGATCACAAAGCAAGATTGCATCAAGTATCGAGTCTTTGGGTGCTAATTTAATTGTTATTAGTCCTGGAGCTCAAAGGGGGTTTGGCATGATGGTCAGCGGGGGAAGAGGTTTAGCTCAAAGCTTAACGATTGATGATGCCGAAGCAATTAAAAATGAATTAGCTTTGGTCAGAGCAATAGAACCAGAAGTTTCTTCTCGATATCAAGTTTTAGCCAAAGGAACAAATACTAATGTTTCTGTGGTTGGAACCACCGAAGAATACCTTTCAGTTAGAAATATGCAGATCGGGGAAGGATCTTTTATCTCTGAGCAGGATTTGAAAAATAAATCAAAAATTGCAATTTTAGGACCAACGGTTCGAGATGATTTGTTCGGCGAAGAGGCTGAAGCCGTAGGACAGATTATTAGAATTAATGGCATTGAGTTCAGGGTAGCTGGCATTACGGTGGCCAAGGGTGGAAATACTATGAACAGCCAGGATAATATGGTTTTTATTCCTTTAACCACGGCTCAGCAATATTTATCGGGAAGTAAATACGTGAGTAGTATTTATGTTTCGGCCATAGATCAAAAGTCAATGAGTTTATTGCAGGAAGAAATAACGTCTTTGCTTTTAATTCGACATAATATTTCTGATGCAAGTAAGGCTGATTTTACAACTACCAACCAGGCCGACATTACTGAAACCGCTACTTCAGTAGCTGATACTTTTACTATTCTTTTAGCTTCTGTGGCTTCTATTTCTTTAATCGTGGGCGGAATCGGAATTATGAACATGATGTTGACGACGGTTACTGAAAGAACCAGGGAAATAGGATTAAGAAAAGCCGTGGGTGCAAAAAAGAAAGATGTTAATTTTCAATTTTTGGGCGAAGCGATTGCTTTAACTTTTTTAGGTGGATTAATCGGAGTGATTTTGGGGTGGGCAGTTTCTTTCGGACTTGATTATTTTGGAGCCACGACAACAAAAGTCTCTCTCTGGTCGATTGTTTTGGCTTTCGGAGTGTCGGCTTTTATCGGAATCGCCTTTGGTTATTATCCAGCTGCCCGGGCATCGAAATTAAATCCAATTGAATCATTAAGATATGAATAAAATTAAATAATCAAAAGCTCTGGGGGGTGCGGGCAAATTTCAGTAAAACGGCTTTGCTTATACGACCCCTTAGAGCAGATAATATTTTAAAAAATGAAAAACATAAAAAAAAGAACAATTATTATAGTAGCAGTTTTAGTTATTTTAATCGGAGGAATCTGTTTTTACGGAGGAATGAAATATTCGGAACAAAATAGAAAAACATTTAATTTTAGGGACTTTCAAGATATGGAAGGATTGCAAAAAACAGGGTCGGCTGGAATGAGTAGGGGTGGAGTAATTAGCGGAGAAATTATTGACAAAGATGAGCAAAAAATTATTATAAAATCGGCGGATGGGAGTTCAAAAATTATTTTTCTTTCGGAAAAAACAACGATTAACAAAACTATAGAAGCCAATTTGAACGATTTACAAATTGGAGAAAAAATTATGGCCAATGGAAAGGCGAATGACGATGGAAGTATTACAGCTGAATCAATTCAACTGACAGGAAATTTAATAGAAAAGCTCGATTTTCAGCCAAAGAATTAAATTATTAAGAGAAAACAAAAAACCGCTTTCGCGGTTTTTAAAACTTATTTTTTTAAATAATTAACACCATTAAAATATTCATCTGCGCGTTCGGTTATTTTTTTCATAATTTCTACGGATTCAATCGGATAACTACCCATCGCAGTTTCATCAGACAACATGACAGCATCAGCTCCGTCAAAAATAGCATTAGCAATATCTGTTACTTCAGCTCGGGTTGGATGAGGTCGATCAATCATTGAAGAAAGCATTTCTGTGGCCACAATTGCTGGTTTTTTATGCCAATGAGCTCGGCGAATTAATTCTTTTTGAATAATAGGCACTTCTTCAATCGGAACCTCAATTCCTAGATCTCCTCGAGCAACCATTATTCCATCAGAATATTTAATAATTTCATCTATGTTTTTTAAGGCCAAGGCTCTTTCTATTTTAGCAATAATTTGAATTTTTTTATTAGTTAAAACATCTTTTAGGGCGAAAATATCTTTTTCTGATTGAACAAAAGAAAGACAAATATAATCTGCTCCATTTATTGCAGCAAATCGGGCATCGGCAATGTCTTTTTTTGTTAAAGCTCCTTGAGAAAAATTTGTTTTAGGAATATTAATTGCTTTTCTAGAAAAAAGCATTCCACCTCGATAAGCTTTGGCAAAAATTTTTTGATTTTTTATTTCTGAAATTTCTAATTCGATTGCGCCATTTGCCAAATAAAAGGGCTCGCCAATTTTAATATCATTATAAAGATCAGGGGAGTCGATTGGGATTTCATTTTTTTCAAGAGCAGCTTTTCCATAAAAAAAAGAATAAGTCTCTCCTCGAGCTATTCTAATCGGATGATCTAATTTTTCAATACGGATTCGGGGACCTTGAAGATCAAGCATCATTTTAACGCGCAAGCCAGTTTCTTTTTCTATTTTAAGCAAGGAAGATTTTATTTTTTTCCATTGTTTATCTGTGGCATGGGAAAAATTTATTCGAGCGATATCCATTCCCGATCTGGTTAAAGATTTTAAAGTTTTATAATCTTCTGATTTTGGCCCAATAGTGGCGATAATTTGAGAATCCATATTTTCTATTTTAGTTTTAAAGTTTTCATTGCCAAGGCCAGAGTTTCATCCGCATTTTCAGAAGCAAAAGATTTCCCTTGTTCTAAAATAGATTTTATAAATTTTGGGTCTTTGATTATTTCTTTTCTCTTTTTTTGAAAATCTTCAATAAATATCTGAACGATGTTTGTAAATATTTTTTTAAATTCACCCATTACCGGAAGGCCTTGTTTATGTTTTTTAATAATTTCGTCGATTTCTTTTTTTTCATCTTCGGTTTTGGCCAAATTTTTAGCAATTAAAATATGACTTTCTAATTTTTCGTTCATTATACCCTCAACGGCTGTTTCTGCGCTTTTAATTTTGTTAGCAATTATTTCCGGGGCGTCGTTTAAAAAAAGCGCTCCCTCTGGTTTACTTTTACTCATTTTTCCTTCGCCCTTAAGAGAAAGGATATTAATATTTTTTATTTGTAAGGCTTCGGGAACAACAAATGTATCGCCATATTTTTTATTAAATCTTTCTGCTAGTTTTCGAGAAACTTCTAGATGAGACAGCTGATCTTTTCCTACTGGAACATTTTTTGCTCTTTGGATAAGAATATCCGCGGCCATTAAAACTGGATAGAAAAATAAAAGAGCATTGGCGCTTTCCGGACGATCTGGATTTTTAATTTTTTCTTTTAATGTGGGAACACGCAAAAGTTCGGCCACGGTAATATGTCGGGCCAATAAAGCAGTTAAGGTCATAATTTGTCCGGCAATATCTGATTGTAAGAATATTTTTGTTTTTTCAGGATTTATTCCCAAAGCCAGATAATCAGCCACGATTCCATTGATATTTTCTTTTACTGTCGAAGGTTCATTATCGGTTAAGGCATGGAAATCAGCGACAAAAACAGCAATTGATAAATTGTTTTTTTGCATTTCAACAATCGGGGCGATTGCTCCGAGAAAATTGGCCACGCTTATATTTCCGGTTGGTCGGATGCCGGTAAAAATATCTATTTTTGTTTTCATAATAAAATTATACCGCATTATTAATAAATAAAAAAGAGATAAAGCTTAAAGAAAATTTAAAATTGGCATTGACAAAATAGAGAAATTATGATATTCTATAAAAAATATTGAGATTAAAAGGCGGGGTCCCAGTATTGTTTGGGAGTCCGCTTTTTTTAATTAAATAAATTACTATGCACCACAAATCGTTTCGAAAAAAAAATTGTTTTGGGTTTCGCTCCAGCGAAGATCGCTCCGGAGCTTTTCATCCAAAATCAAGCTTTAAAACTAAATCTTCTTTTAGAAAAAAAAGAAGTGGTTTTGCTAAAAAAATAGATGTTTCTAAGTTTATTCAAAATAATACCGCGATTAATCAAGAGGTCGCCTATGTCCCAAAAAATAAATTCATTGATTTTAAAATAGACAATCGGCTAAAAATTAGCGTTAATCGAAAAGGATATCAAAACCCAACCCCGATTCAAGACCAGACTATTCCTTTGGTTTTAGAGAATAAAGACGTGGTTGGTATTGCCAATACTGGCACTGGAAAAACAGCAGCTTTTTTACTGCCTACGATAAATAAAGTTCTTTTGAATAAAAACGAAAAAGTAATTATTCTCGTGCCAACACGCGAATTAGCCTTGCAAATCGAAAAAGAATTTAAAGAATTTACTGCTGGATTAAGAATTTTTTCCGTGATTTGTATCGGGGGAACAAATATTAAAAAACAATTTTTTGATTTAAAAACAAATCATAATTTTATTATTGGAACCCCAGGGAGAATAAAAGATTTAATTCAAAGAAAATCTTTAAATTTATCTTTTTTTAAAACAGTAGTTTTAGATGAGGCCGATCGAATGCTGGATATGGGATTTATTGACGATATCAAATTTTTAATGTCAAAGATGCCGGAAAATAAACAAGTGCTTTGTTTTTCTGCTACAGTACCATTGGAAATTGAATCTTTGATCAATGATTTTTTGAAAAATCCAATTAAAATATCTGTTAAAAGCCGAGAATCATCAGGCAATGTTAATCAAGACATTATTAAGATATCAGATCAAAGGAAAAAAACAGAAATTTTATGCGAGCTTTTGATTAAAAAAGAGTTTTATAAAGTTCTTATTTTTGGAAAAACAAAATTTGGCGTTGAAAGGCTTTCTCGAACCTTGATTGAAAAGGGATTTAAGGCCATTTCGATTCACGGCGATAAAAATCAATCTAAAAGAGAAAAAGCCCTTAATTTATTTCGTAAAGACCAGGTAAAAATATTGGTCGCCACTGATGTGGCGGCACGAGGCTTGGATATTAATGATATTAGCCACGTTATTAATTACGATCTTCCTGCTACTTATGATGATTATGTTCACCGAATTGGCCGAACAGGCCGAGGATCGAAAAAAGGAGTGGCAATTACTTTTGTTTAATTATTTATTTTAGAAAAAAGTTTTTTGAATAAAAATTGTAGACTTTTTTTAAAATGCTATAATAAAAAATAAAATTAGAAAAATGAGAGAAATATTTTTTAAAGGCATTAAAGCCGACAATTTAAAAAGAATAGATTCTTTGCAGGACGGATGCTGGGTTAATATTGAAAATGCAGAAATGGACGACATAGTCTTTGCAGCAAAAATAACAGGATTGGAATTGTCCGACCTAGAAGATTCTTTGGATTTATACGAATTGCCCCGCATCGAAAGAGAAGGTGAAAATATGATCCTATTTATTAGAGACGCTCAGGAACATGACAAAGAAGATGTATATACTTCACCTCTAACCGTGGTTATGGGAAAAAATTATTTAATTACTATTTCTCCGGAAAGAAACAAAACAATTAGGTCTATTATTGAAGAAAGCTTGGTTTTTTCAACCACTCAAAGAAGCAAGTTTTTGATTTATCTTTTATTGCTTATTTCTAAAAATTTTACAAAAGAAATTAAGAAGGTAAAAAACAATGTTTTTAATCAAAAAAAAGAATTGAAAAAAATTAAAAGCCCGGAAATTATGAAATTAATCGAAGGAGAGGAAATATTAAATCAATACATCTCTGCTTTAACTCCAATGAAAATATTAATCGAAGCTATTTCTAACGGAGGATATGTGCGCTTATATAGTAATGATAACGATTTATTGGAAGACATGATTATTGCGATCAGGCAATCTCTTGATAATTGTTTGGTGAGTGTAAAAAGCATCAAAAACCTAAGAGACTCTTATCAGGCTATTTTTACCAATGATCTTAATAATACAATCCGTTTACTTACTTCTTTAACCGTGATTTTAACTATTCCAACAATTATTTCAAGCTTGTATGGTATGAACGTGCACCTTCCTTTTGGTGAGAGTGATTTTGCTTTTTTATTTGTTGCTTTGCTAATATTTTTTATTTCTTCTATTTTCTATTTTATTTTCAAATTAAGGGATTGGATTTAATTAATTTTTAACAGCCAAGAGGCTGTTTTTGTTTTTAAATCATGGGAATTTTCGGCTTGACGTTATGTCAAATTAGTGGAAAAATAATAATATTCTCTTAATAGATAAGAACTGTAAAAACATGAAGATAATTTTAGAAAAACAAGCCAGAGAAGCTTTGAATTATTTTAATCAAGCCCAAGAAGTTGCTTTAAAATCAAGCTGTTTAAGATCTCGCTGTGGGTGCGTGATCGTTAAAAATAATGAAATAATTGGGCAAGGCTATAATTCACCTCCTCAAAATAAAGCTGTAATGGCTTGCCAAAAAGATAATCTGCCTAATGATTTCAAATCAGACAGGACCTGCTGTGTGCACGCTGAACAGCGAGCAATTATGGACGCTTTAAAAAATAATCCGAATAAAATAATTGGTTCCAGTTTGTATTTTATTCGAATTGATGAAAAAGGAGAAAAAACTTTTTCTGGGGATCCTTATTGTACAATTTGTAGCAAAATGGCCTTAGATGTTGGAGTAGCAGAATTTATTTTATTTCGGGAGCAAGGAATTTGTGTTTATGATACCGAAGAATATAATAATCTTTCTTTTAAATACGTAGAAAATAATAATTAAAAATATAATTAAAAAAATAAAATATTATAAAAATGAATTTTAATTTTATCAAATCAAAAAAATTTATTATTACTAGTTTGGTTTTAATTTTAATAATAGGCGCAATCGGATTTATTTTTCAAAAAAAGCCTCAAACTAAATATGAAACCGTGAAAGTAGAAAAAGGAGACCTAGAGCAAACCGTGGACGTGACCGGGAATTTAAAATCAGCCGAAGAACTTTCTTTGAATTTTCAATCTTCGGGAGTAATTAGTTATGTAGCTGTTAAAGAAGGAGAGCAGATAAAAAAAGGACAATTGATCGCCAATCTTTTTTTAGCTGAGGCAGATGCAGCAGTTGCTCAAGCTCAAGCAAATTTAAATCAAAAATTAGCCGGAGCCACGACAGAACAAATTAATTCTGCTCAAAAACAAATTGATTCTGCTGAAACTGCGCTTTTAAATGCTGAAACGTCAGCCACGATCAACTTAAATGCAAAATACGAAAGCGCTTTAACTTCTTTAGAAGATTTTTCTATAAAAATAAACAATGCTTTTATAGCGGTTAAAGATATTCAATTAAAATATTTTATTGGAAGTAGTCAGGAAGCAATAAAATTTCAAAATAATCTTGATCTTATTAATAATGCCCAATTTAAATTTAATACAGCTTTAACTTTGGCAAAAATAAGTAAAAGTCAGACCGATATTGATTTAGCAATTGATAACGTAGCCGAACAGTTGGATGTAATTTTAACCTCTTTATTTTTCAATCGAGAAATTTTAGATAACGAACCCTATAAATCAACTGTTCTTGAAACAGAAAAATCATCTTTAGATAGTCAAAAAACAATAATAAGTGCGGCAAAAATTACAATTTCTGGAATAAAAAATGAGATTGTTGTGGCTAAATCTCAAAATGAAAATAATATTAATACTGCTAAAGCAGCCTTAGATCTTCAAAAAGCAAGTTATGAATCTTTGATTGCTAAACCTCGAGAAGTTGACATTGCTTATTATGAAGCTGTTTTGGCCCAAGCAAAAGCCAATCGAAATAAATCAATAATTTATGCTCCAATCAGCGGAGAGGTTAGCAAGGTTTACAAACAAAAAGGGGAATTAATCTCTTCGGCCGAACCAATGGTTCAGTTACTATCTCCTCATTTTGAAATAGATGTTGCGGTTCCAGAAACAGATGTAGTGAAAATAAAAAAAGAACACTTGGCAATTATTACTTTTGACGCTTTAGGCACGGAAATGAAGTTTAACGGAAGCGTGATGTCTATTGAGCCGGCCTCAACAAATATCCAAGATGTTGTTTATTATCGAGTTAAAGTAGGCATCGAAGACACAAGTAATGGTTTGATTAAACCGGGGATGACTTGTAATATTTTGATAAAAACAGATGCTCGAGAAAATGTTTTATTTATCCCTTCTCGTGCCGTTTTAACCAGAGCTTCTGGAGAAAAATATGTTCGGGTTTTAGAAAATAACAATTTAATTGAGAAAAATGTTGACTTGGGTCTAAAAGCGGACGACGGCTTAGTAGAGATTTTAAACGGATTAGAAGAAGGAGAAGTAATTATTTTAAAAACATTATAATTTCATGCTAATAAGCATTAAAAACCTTAAAAAAGATTTTGGCCAAGGAGAAACAATCACCAACGTCCTTAAAGGAATTTCTTTTGATATAAAAAAGGGGGAGTTTGTTTCTATTATGGGGCCTTCTGGATCTGGAAAGTCAACCTTAATGCATATTCTTAGTTTTTTGGATAAGCCGACTGGTGGACAATATTTTTTTGAAGATAAAGAAATCAGTAATTTTAGCGATGATCAATTAGCAGAATTAAGAAGTAAAAAAGTTGGATTTATTTTTCAGTCTTTTAATTTATTAAATAAGGCTAATGTTTTAGAAAATGTAATGCTTCCAATGATTTATTCGAAAACTTCTAATGCGGAAAGAATTTTGCGAGCAAAAAAATATCTAGGAGAAGTAGGACTGGATCATCGGATGTATTATAATCCAGCCAATCTTTCTGGCGGAGAAAAGCAAAGAGTGGCAATTGCTCGGGCATTAGTTAATAACCCAGAAATTATTTTTGCCGATGAACCGACCGGCAATCTTGATTCCAAATCAGGTTATCAAGTAATGAAAATTCTTCAGGAATTAAATCAAAAAGGAAATACTATTATTTTAGTTACCCATGAAAAAAATACAGCCGAACACGCTGAAAGAATTATAAATTTACGGGACGGTTTAATTATTAATGATGGCCCGGTTATTCAAAGACAGTTTTATAACAATGGATCCGAAGAGTTAAGAAAATAATATGGATTTTGAAGAAGCAATAAAAAATTCCTACCGGATGATTTTAAGCAATAAGATGCGGTCTTTTTTGACAATGTTAGGGATAATCATCGGAATAATGGGTGTTATTGTGGTTGTTTCATTAGGGGCTTCGGCCCAAAGCTTGATTTTAAACGAAGTAAAAAGTTTAGGATCTAACTTGGTAGGAATTTTACCCGGAAAATCAGATCCTAAGGGTCCGCCAGCCTCTGCTTTTGGCGTTGTTACCACCACCTTGAAATATAAAGATGGAGAGAGAATTTTAAAAAGAAATAATCCTCATATTGAAAATTTATGCATGTATGTTCAAGGAACCGATACAGTGGTTTGGAATAATAACAATCCAGTGGTCACTTTTATGGGAGTAACTTCAAGTTATATCGAAGTTGAAGATGCTGAAATTGCCAAGGGAAGGTTTTTTACCGAAGAAGAAAATAATTCCAATGCGAAAGTAGTGGTTATCGGAAGTGAAGTGGCTAAAGATATTTTTGGAGACCAAGATCCGATTGGCAATCAAATAAAAATTAAAAAAAGTATTTTTAATGTTATTGGAGTTTTTAAAAAAAGGGGAGGTGGATTGGCCCAAAGCCAGGATAAAGAAATTTTTATTCCTATTAAGACAGCCCAGACATTGCTTTTGGGAATTGATTATTTGGGATTTATAAGAATTAAAGTTGATCGTCCGGAAAATATCAATAACGTGATTGCTTTTGTTGAAGAAGTTTTAAGAGACAGCCACAATATTCAAAATCCTGATGATGATGATTTTAGCGTACGAAGCAGCGCTTCGGCCTTGGAGGCCATTTCGCAAATAACAAACGCTGTCCAGTTTTTTTTAACAGCCATAGCCGGAATTTCATTATTAGTAGGTGGTTTTGGAATTATGAACATAATGCTGGCCACGGTTCAAGAAAGGACAAAAGAAATAGGATTAAGAAAGGCTGTGGGAGCAAAAAGCTCGGAAATTACTTTGCAATTTTTAATCGAAACTGTTTTTATAACCTTTATCAGTGGAATTTTGGGAATTATTTTAGGAGTTTTTATTTCTTGGCTGGTAGCTGTTGTGGCTCAGACCTTGGGTTATAGTTGGGATTTTATTATTTCTTTCTGGTCAATTGGATTGGGCTGTTTTGTATCCGTTGGCGTGGGTCTTATTTTTGGAATTATTCCAGCTAGAAAAGCCAGTTTTTTAAATCCAATTGAAGCATTGCGTTATGAATAATATTTTAAATTATTTTAAAATAGCTTGGAAAAGTTTGGGGCAGCAAAAATCTCGGACAATTTTGACGATTATTGCCCTTAGTATTGGTATTGCTTTATTGATTATAATGTTTGCCGCTGGAGAGGGATTAAAAGGAATGGTTCTTTCTGAATTGGATATTTATAATCCCAACACAATAAGCATTGAAATAAAAGTTCCTGGTAAAGGGAACGTTTCGAGCGCTACTTCAATGGCTGGGGGTAATAATATTACCACTTTAAAAAATAAAGACATCGAAGCAATTGCTAAGCTAAAAAATATAAAATCATATTTTTCTTATGTGACTGGACAAGAAATTTTTAAATATAAAAATGCTAATCAGGCAGGAATAATTTTTGGTTACGGTTATGCTGCTTCAGAAATGCAAAAATTGGAAACCAAGGCTGGCCGATTTTATACTAAAGAAGAAGAAGAAAGTTTGGCAGCAGTTGTTGTTTTAGGGTCAAAAATTAAAGAAAATTTATTTGGAGACCAAGAAGCAATTAATGAAAACGTTTATATTCGAGGGCTTCCCTTTAAGGTGGTGGGAGTTTTAAAAGAACAAGGTGGAGGATTTATGGACATGGATTCTATTTCTTATATTCCCACAAAAACAATCCAAAAAAAATTATTAGGAACTGATTATGTGGTTGGAGTTTTGGTAGAAGTTATAGATCCTGAAAAAATAAATAACACCAAAGATGATATCCAGTTTTTAATGGATGAAAGGCACAATATTACTGATCCAGAAAAAAGAGATTTTCAGGCTATGACCATGGCCGAAGCAAAAGAAATGGTTAACACTGTTTTGAATGCTATCACTTTATTATTAGTAGCTTTAACTTTTATTTCTTTGATTGTGGGCGGAGTGGGAATTACTAATATTATGTATGTTTCTGTGATAGAAAGAACTTTTGAAATCGGATTAAGAAGGGCAGTGGGCGCAAAAAGAAATGATGTTCGTTATCAGTTTTTAGCCGAAGCTATTATTTTAACATTTTTCGGAGGAGTTTTTGGAATAATTATCGGAGCAGGGGTGGCGTTGGTTATTTATTTTTTAGCTTTGGCAATCGGTTTGAATTGGACATATAATGTTTCTGTTTTTTCAATAATTTTAGCTCTAGCTTTTTCCGGTTGCTTAGGTTTTGTTTTCGGAGTTTTTCCAGCTCAAAAAGCAGCCGAGTTGGATCCGATCACTGCTTTAAGAAAAGATTGATAAAATTGGATTTTTTCAAAAAATTTTGCTATTGTTAATTTATTAGATTTTATAAATTAACACGATATGATTTTTAAAAAATATTTAACTTTAATCGTTTTTTTAGCGATTTTTTTAATTGTTGGATTTGTGTCGTCTGCTGAATTAGAACCAGTTGATGGCGTTTGCGGTTCAGCTAATGGAATGGAGATTCCTTATCCGCCTAATAATAATTTTTGTCAGTCAGGAACATTTAATCCGCTCCCTAGTTCTGGGCCTTGGAAATGGACCTGTGAAGGAATAAACGGAGGAAAAACTGTAAATTGCGCCACTAAAGAAATACCCGAAGAAGAAACAATAGACGCTAATTTCAAAGCGAGAAAAACTAATCTTTGTTTAGAAAATCAAAAACCGATTATTTATTATTTTGGATCTGCTTCTTGCCCTCATTGTTCTTGGGAAGAACCGATTATTAGCGAAATTGTAGAAAATTTTGGGGATTATGTTTCTTATCATAAAAATATAGATACTAACACTGATCAAGATATTTTTTCTCAATATAGCGGAGGAAGTGTTCCCTTAATCGTGATTGGTTGTAAATATTATCGGCTTGGTTCGGGAGAACAAATTGGAACGGAAAAAGAAAAACAAGCTTTGCAAAAAATAATTTGCCAAGCCACAGGAAACAAACCAGCCAATATTTGCCAATCTCAAAATGAAACTGTTTGTACGATGGAATATAATCCGGTTTGCGGAACAAATGGCATTACCTATTCAAATCAATGTTTTGCCACTAAAGCCCAGGCTATTATTAGTCATACAGGAGAATGTCAAAGTAATAATTTTGAAAATAAAATCGGAAATCTTATTTTGGAAAAGCCGCTAAATCAAATGAATAGAAACGAATTAATTAGAGTTTTAATAATGCTTTTACAATCAATTTTAGCCAAAGCTGGAGAAACAGGAATTCCCAATCTTTAATTTTTAAAAAATTTAAATTTTAATATCATTTTAAAATTGTTGCAAAATAATTTTAAAATGATAGGATAAAGCCCTATGAAGTTCAAGCTTCGGGCAAATATCAAGCCAAAAGGCGATCAGCCAAAAGCAATTGAAGAGCTGGTTCGCGGTTGGCAAAAGGGTTTTGAAAAACAAGTATTATTAGGAGTAACTGGCTCGGGAAAAACCTTTACTATTGCCAACATGATTGAACGTATCCAGAAGCCATGTCTGGTGATTTCGCATAACAAAACTTTAGCAGCTCAATTATGCAATGAATTTCGAGAATTTTTTCCTGATAATGCGGTAGAATATTTTGTTAGCTATTATGATTATTATCAGCCAGAAACATATATGGCTGCCACAGATACTTATATTGAAAAAGAAGCTCAAATAAACAGTGAAATTGATCGTTTGCGCCATGCCTGTACCCAATCATTAATTAGAAGAAAAGATGTAATTATTGTTGCTTCAGTTTCTTGTATTTATGGCTTGGGCTCTCCAGAAGAATATAAAGAAACTGTTTATCACCTAAAGCAGGGGCAAAAAATAAGCCGGACCTCTTTGGCAAAAAAATTGATTGATTTGCAATTCGAAAGAACAACCGCTGATTTAAATAGGGGACTATTTCGTTTGCGTGGCCAAATTTTAGAGTTAATGCCGATTAATGAAAAAATAATTTATCGTTTTTTAATTTCAGAAAAAATAGACTTGATTGAAAAAATTGATCCTATTACCAGAAAAGTTTTAGCATCAACCAGCGAAGTATTTTTATTTCCAGCCAAGCATTATATTATTAATGAAAAAATTAAAACTCGAGCAATTAAATCGATTCGTGAAGAGCTGACGGAACAATTAAATTTTTTTGAAAAGCAAAACAAAATTTTAGAAAAAGAAAGATTAAAACGAAGGGTGAATTATGATTTGGAAATGATTGAGAATATAGGTTATTGCCAGGGAATTGAAAATTATTCCCGCCATTTTGATAATCGTTTACCAGGACAGCCCCCCTTTACCTTATTAGATTATTTTAAAAGAGCAGCAGATGATTTTTTAGTAGTAATTGATGAATCACACGCAACAATTCCTCAGCTTGGAGGAATGTATTCTGGAGATTATTCTCGAAAAAAATCTTTAATTGATAATGGATTTCGATTGCCAAGCGCTTATGATAATCGGCCTTTAAAATATGAAGAATTTTCTAATCGAGCGAAAAGATTGGTTTATGTTTCTGCTACCCCCGGAGCAGAAGAATTTAAACAAAGCGAACAGGTTGTAGAACAAATTGTCCGTCCAACAGGACTGATTGATCCAGAGATAATTGTCCGTCCGATTACAGGATCAGCAAAAAATGATTCGCAAATCCAAGACCTGATTAAAAGAATTAAAGAAAGAGCAAAAAACAAAGAAAGAATTTTGGTTACTACTTTAACCAAACGTATGGCCGAAGATCTTAATGATTATTTAGAAAAAGAAAAAATCAAAGTTAAATATTTGCATAGTGATATTAAAACTTTAGATCGAATAGAGATAATCACAGATTTAAGAAAAGGGAATATTGATGTAATTGTGGGCGTAAATTTATTAAGAGAAGGATTGGATATGCCCGAAGTATCATTGGTAGCAATTTTAGACGCTGACAAAGAAGGATTTTTGAGAAACGAAACAAGTTTAATTCAAACCATTGGCCGAGCGGCTAGAAATGTGAATGGGCAAGTTGTTTTATATGCTGATAATATGACCGGATCAATAAATAAAGCAATCAAAGAAACAAATCGACGTCGAAAGATTCAAATGGAATATAATCAAAAAAACAAGATTACGCCAAAAACTATTGAAAAAGAAATTAAAAATATTTTAGAACAATTTGGCTTGGAAGCGCGGAAAGGCCTTAGAAAGAATAAAGCAGAGCAAATTTTAAAAATGGATTTGGCTGGCGATGCTCGTTCTTTTTCCGAAATTTTAAAAGATAAAAAATTGAAGATGAAAAAAGCAGCAGAAATGCTTGAGTTTGAACTAGCGGCTTTATTAAGAGACGAAATCAAAGAATTAGAAAAACAAACAAAAAAAACAAATGCAAAATAAAATAATTATCAAAGGGGCCAAAGAACACAATTTAAAAAATGTGTCCCTGGAGATTCCTCGAAATAAAATGGTTGTTTTTACCGGTGTTTCTGGATCTGGAAAATCAAGCTTGGCTTTTGATACTATTTTTGCCGAAGGTCAACGCCGTTATATTGAATCTTTGTCTTCTTATGCTCGCCAATTTTTGGGTGGAATGCAAAAACCAGATGTTGATGAAATTGAAGGGCTTTCTCCTGCTATTTCTATAAGCCAAAAAGCCCATAGTAGTAATCCGCGTTCAACCGTAGCAACAATTACAGAAGTTTATGATTATTTAAGGGTTTTATTTGCTCGAATTGGAAAACCATATTGTCCTGATTGTAGCTCGGAAATAAATAAATTATCAATTGATGAAATTTTTAGAAAGATTGAAGAAATTATTAAACAAAAAAAACAACAAGGAAGTTTAATAATTCTTTCCCCGATAGTCAGGGGAAGAAAGGGAGAATATTTCCAAATGCTTCAAGATACTTATGAAGCTGGATTTTTAGAAGTGAGAATTGATGGAGAGATAAAGAGTCTGCGCGAAAAAATATTTTTAGAAAAAACAAAAATTCATACTATTGAAATAGTGATTGATAAAATATTTTTTAATAAAATTGATGATGATTTTGAGTTTCGTTTAAATGAGGCTATTGAAACTGCCGTTGATATGTCAAACGGATTGTGTTCTATAATTTTTCCAGATAATCAAGAGCAAATTTTTAGCACAGAATATTCTTGTCCAAAGTGTGGATTTAGTTTTCCGGAAATAGAGCCAAGATTATTCAGCTTTAATAGTCCGTATGGATTTTGTGAATATTGCCATGGGCTGGGAACGGAAAATATTTATTCTACTGCTGTTTGTCCGGTTTGTCTTGGCAAAAGACTTAATAAAAACGCTTTAAGTGTAAAAATAAACGAAAAAAATATTTGGGAAATAACTGTTCTAACAGTTGAAAAAGCAGTTGAATTTTTTAATGATTTTGAGAAAAAAATAAGTAAAAAAGATAAAGAAATTTCCGGAGTAATTTTGAATGAAATCAAAAACAGACTTCAATTTTTATTAGACGTGGGATTGCATTATATCAATTTAAATCGGATATCTGGATCGCTTTCTGGAGGAGAATCGCAAAGAATCCGTTTAGCTTCCCAAATTGGAACAAAATTAGTTGGAGCGCTTTATGTTTTAGATGAGCCAACAATCGGATTACACCAAAAAGACAATGCTCTCTTAGTTAAAACTTTGCGCAGTCTTTGTGATTCTGGAAATTCGATTATTGTGGTTGAACACGATGAAGATACTATTATGGCTAGCGATTGGCTGGTTGATTTTGGCCCTAAGGCTGGAGTTAATGGGGGAGAAATAGTTTTTTCTGGGCCGTTGGGCGATCTTTTAAAAAATCAAACCGGAAATAATTTTGATTGCAAGGTGATTGGAAGCGCTAAAAAATCATTAACTGGAAAATATTTACGCAATGAGGAAAAAATTTCCTTACCATCCTCAAAAAGAAGCGTTCAAGATAAAACATTAAGATTAAAAATCAAAAAAGCTTTTGAACATAATTTAAAAAAATTAAGCGTAGAAATACCTTTGGGACGATTTGTCTGCTTAACTGGAGTTTCTGGATCTGGAAAATCTACCTTAATGAACGATATAATTTATCGTTATATAACCGGAAAAATAAACCATGTTAAGCGTGAAATTAAAGTTGAAGAAATAACCAATGTAGAATATTTAGATAAAGTAATTCGAATCGATCAATCTCTTATTGGTCGAAGCTCTCGTTCTAATCCAGCTACTTATACCAAAATTTTTGACGAAATCAGAGAGCTTTTTGCCATGACTCCAGAAGCAAAAATGAGAGGCTATAAATCAGGAAGATTTAGCTTTAACAAGCCTGGGGGGAGATGCGAAAATTGCGAAGGCAAGGGCACATTAGAAATAGAAATGCATTTTTTGCCGAACGTAGAAATTGTTTGTGATGTTTGCAAGGGAAAAAGATTCAATAAAGAAACTTTGTCTATAAATTATAAAAATAAAAATATTGCCGAGGTTTTAAATATGACTATTGAAGAGGCTGAGATTTTCTTTCGTGATATTCCTAATATTTATGACAAATTAAAAGTTTTAAACGAGGTAGGACTGGGTTATTTAACTTTGGGCCAGCCAGCCACTACTTTAAGCGGAGGGGAGTCTCAAAGAATAAAATTAAGTCGAGAGCTTTCAAAAAAGGGAACAACCAGAACTCTTTATCTTTTGGACGAGCCAACCACGGGATTACACTATGATGATATTAAAAAATTGATAATTTTACTTCAAGAATTAGTTTCTCAAGGAAATACAGTTTTAGTTATTGAACATAATCTTGATTTTATCAAATGTGCGGATTGGATTATTGATTTAGGGCCCGAGGGTGGAGACCAGGGCGGAGAAGTAGTGGCAGAAGGCACACCAGAAGAATTGGCTAAAAAGCCGACCTGGACAGGGAAATATTTAAGAAAAGTTTTTTCAAGAAATGAACCATTTAGCAAATAAAATAAAAAACTTGCCTGATCGGCCTGGAATTTATCTTTTTTATAATCAAAAAAAAGAATTAGTTTATGTTGGTAAAGCAACTTCTTTGAAGAGTAGGGTAAAAAGCTATTTTTTGGAAACAAAAAATTATCGCCCCATAGAAGCTTTAATTTCTCAGGTTTCGGATATAAAATGGCAGGAAACTGATTCGGTGTTAGAAGCTTTGATTTTAGAGGCTAATTATATTAAGAAATTTTATCCTAAATACAACGTTAAAGAAAAAGATGATAAAAGCTGGAATTATTTAGTTATTACCAATGAAGATTTTCCAAAACTACAATCAATTCGTGAACACGATTTGATTAATTTTAAAAAACAAGAACGGAAAAAATTTAAATACTTTTTTGGGCCCTATGCTCAAATTAAAATAAAAGAAGTATTAAAAATACTCCATTCTTTATTTAATGTTTCGCGTTGTTCGCCCGATCAAAAAAGACCTTGTTTTGATTATCAGCTTGGCCATTGTTTGGGGGTTTGTATAAACGGGATAAACAAAAAAGAATATCAAGAAAAAATTATTGCTCCTTTGGTTTCTTTTTTGCGAGGTGATAAAAAAGGGGTATTAAAAATTTTAGAGAAAAAGATGAAGCAAGCTTCTGAAAATCAAAATTTTGAAGAAGCAGGGAGGATAAGAAATCAAATTTTTTCTTTAAAAAAAATAAAAGATTTCTTTCTTTTAGATAAAAGTTTTTTACAAGCCAACAGCCTTTCTTTTAAAAAAGAAAAAATTAAAAGAATAGAAGGGTATGACATCTCTAATCTTGGAAACGAAGCCAAGGTAGGAAGTATGGTAGTTTTTAATTCTCGCGAACCGTTAAAAAATGAATATAAAAAATTTAAAATTAAAAATGTTGTCGGTCAAAGCGATGTTGATTGTTTAAAAGAAGTAATCGAACGAAGGTTAAAACATTCGGAATGGCCTTGGCCCGAAGTTTTTTTAATAGACGGAGGCAAGCCCCAGGTAAACGCTGTTTTTCGATTGATTAAAAAAAATAATTTTTCGGCTTTTGTCGTGGGAATTGCTAAAGGAAAAGAAAGGAAAAAAAATGAATTTATTTTTTCGGATAAAAATTTGGATCTTCTTCAATGGGTCAGAAAAAATGAAAATTTATTAATTAGAGTTAGAAACGAGGCGCATCGTTTTGCAATTGCCTTTCAAAGAAGTTTAATTCGAAAACGTTGAAAAAAATGAAAAAGAAAAAAATAGAATTATTGGCTCCGGCAAAAAATTTAGAAATTGGAATAGTTGCTATTAATGCTGGGGCGGATGCAGTTTATATTGGAGCTGAACGATTTAGCGCAAGAGCAGAGGCAGGAAATAATCTGGACGATCTTAAAATTTTAATTGAATATGCCCATCAATTTAGGGTAAAAGTTTATGTTGCTTTTAATACGATTATTTATGATTCCGAGCTAGAAGAAGCTGAAGATTTGATTAAAAGAATATTTGAAGCTAGGGCTGACGGATTGATTATTCAAGATATGGGGATTTTGGAAATGAATCTACCGCCGATTCCTTTGATTGCTAGTACCCAAATGCATAATTATGATTTGGAAAAAATAAAATTTTTGGAAAAAATAGGTTTTAAAAGAATAATTTTAGCTAGAGAATTATCCGAAACGCAGATTAAAAAAATAAGCCAGGAAACAAGTTTAGAGCTGGAAGCTTTTGTTCATGGCGCTCTTTGCGTAAGTTTTAGCGGTCGATGTTATTTAAGCGAAGCTTTGTCGGATCGAAGTGCGAATCGGGGGCAATGTCTTCAGGCTTGCCGATTGCCGTATTCATTAATTGATGGAAATAATAAAATTTTAATTAAAGAAAAACATTTGCTTTGTTTAAAAGATCTTAATCTTTCGGAAAATTTAGAGGAATTGATTGAAGCGGGAGTAACTTCTTTTAAAATAGAAGGCCGCTTAAAAAGTAAAGACTATGTGGCTAATGTTGTTTATTTTTATCGAAAAAAAATAGACGAAATAATCGCTAAAAATAATAATTTAACTAAAGCTTCGGAGGGAATTATTGCGTCAGATCTTAAGCCGGATTTGGAAAAAACCTTTAATCGCGGATATATTGATTATTTTTTTAAAAAAAGGAATAAAGATATTTTAGCAATAAATTCGCCAAAATCCATTGGAAAGCTGGTGGGTAAAGTAAAAGAAATTTCCTCCCATTATTTTGTTCTGGAAGGGAAAGAAAAGATTAATAATGGCGATGGATTATGTTTTTTTGATAAACAAGGCAATCTTTTTGGCAGCAATGTAAACAAAGTTTTAGAAAATAAAATATTTTTAAATAATAAGCAGGGATTATTTCTTGGAGCAGATGTTTATCGTAATTTTGATATTAAATTTTCTAAAGAATTGGAAAATTTTGGGCCGAAAAGAAAAATTTTAGTTGAAATATCTATTTTTGAATCAAAAAACGGTTTTGAATTAGAAGCAAAAGATCAAGAAGGAAATAAAGCTTTTATTCAGTTGGAATGCGAAAAAGAATTAGCAAAAAATAAAGAAATTGCAGAAAAGACCATTATTTCCCAACTTTCAAAAACAGGGGAAACAATTTTTATTGTTTCTGAAATAAAAATTAAATTAACCAAGCCATATTTTTTAAAAATTTCATTTTTAAACGAATTAAGAAGAAAGGTTTTGAAATTGTTAGCCGAAGAAAGGATGAAAAATTATAAGCAAGAAATTTTTAATTTGCCCAAGAGCAAAGAAGATTTTCCTTTAAAAGAACTTTCTTACGAGTTCAATGTTTCAAACAAGCTTTCTTCCCAATTTTATCAAAAGCATGGAGTTAAAAAAATTGATCCAGCTTTTGAGCTAATTAAAGAAAAGAAAGGAAAAAAAATAATGACCACCAAGCACTGTTTAAAGCATTATTTTGGCTATTGTCCAAAAGAAAAAAATAATAATTTAAAAGGGCCACTTTATTTAGTTAATAAAAAAGGCCAAAAATTTTTATTAAAATTTGATTGCTCTAATTGCCAAATGGAAATTTACCTTTTTTGAAAATCATTATTTTAAATTATTTTAAGATATAGTATAATATTTGAAAGCTTAAAATAAAATAATAAATGGCAAAAAAGTCCTCAAAAAATAATTGGCTTCTCTTTTTAGACTCAATTTTAATTATTTTGGCAGGAGTTTGTATTGTTAGTTGGAGTTATTATCTTGAGTCAACAGCTATAAAGAGTAAGCTCTTGGCTTCAACAGAAACTTTAGCTTCAGCTGTTGACCCTGCTCTTCTTAAAAAATTAACTGGAAAAATACAAGATCAAGATAGTGAAAGTTATCAAAATCTTTCGGCTTGGATTAAAAAAATAAACAAATCTCTTGAAAAAGAAAATATTGCCCAGATTTCGATTTTAAGCAAATCTGATAATAATATTTTCTTTTTTAATATTGACTCTTCTCTTGATTCGAAAAGGGCAATTGCGCCGGGAACTGTTTATAAGAATCCTCCTTTTGTTTTAAAAACTGCACTAATGACCGGAAATTCTTTTGTGGCCGGTCCTTATAATGATGAATACGGATCTTATCTGTCGGCTTTTGTGCCTGTTTTTGTTAGTAATGGCAGATATATGGTTATAACCGCCAGTATTGAAAAAAGCAAATATGAATATGTTTTAGGCAACAGCCAGGCACCTTTTACCATAACAATTTTAGTAATTTTATTATTAGGAATTATTCTTCGTCGGGATCGAATTAATCGAAAACAAGAAATAAAAGAAAGCGAGAATAGATTAAAAATAATTACCGATAGCATTTCCGAAGGAATTTTTACTACAGACAAAAAGGGGCTGGTTGATTTTTGGAGTGGATCAGCAGAAAATCTTTTCGGCTATTCCTTTGATGAAGTTAAAAGAAAAAACATCAAAGACATTATTTATGATAAAAAAGACAATGCTTCTAAAAAAATGTTCCGAAATTTTTATTTACAATTTATTAAAAATAAAAAAAACAAGAACAAAGACACAACCGAAACAAAATTAAAGAAAAAATCAGGAGAGCTATTTATTGCGGAAATTTCTTTGACCAGGGTTTTTAAAAATGATGAGGATCATACTGTTTGGGTAGTGAAAGATATTACTGACAAAAAAGATAATGCTATTGCTCGAGAAATGATGGAGCAGGAAATGATTAATCGTTCGAATGAATTGGAAAAATCAAATATAAAATTAAAGAAAGCATTATCAAGGGTTGATAAAGAAAAAAATAAAGCCCAGGAAGCTCAAGCCAAAGACGAAGCCTATTTATCCTCAATTGGAGAAGGAGTTTTAGTTATTGATCAACAAGAAAAAATTGTGCGTGCTAATCCGCAGGTTAGAATAATTTTAGGATACGACCCCGAGGATTTAATCGGAAAGAATATTTTAGAAAAACTTGTTTTAGTTGATGAAAATGGACGACAAGTTGATATTTCTAATCGCCCCATTAAATCCGCTCTGAAAGAAAATCGTAAATTATATTTTAAAAACTATTCTTATATTTCAAAATCAGGAAAAATTATTCCCGTGACCATTACTTTAGCTCCGGTAATTTTAAATAATAAAATTATTGGAGTAGTTAATATTTTTCATGATGCCACAGAAGAACGGGAAGTAGATAGAGCAAAAACAGAGTTTGTTTCTTTGGCTTCTCATCAATTAAGAACTCCTCTTTCTTCAATTAATTGGTACGCAGAAATGCTTTTAAATGGAGACGGGGGGATGCTTAATAAAGATCAAAAAGAATATGTTGAAGAAATATATAATGGAAGCAAGAGAATGGTTGAATTAGTTAATGCCCTTCTTAATGCTTCTCGAATTGATATGGGGACTTTTTTTGCCGACTTGGTACCGACTAATTTTGTTGAAATAGCAGAAGACGTAATTAAAGAATTAGAACCGCAAATTCAAGAAAGAGAACAAATAATTGAAAGAAAATATGATCCGAATTTGCCTTTAATAAAATCAGACCCCAAAATGATAAGAATTATTTTTCAAAACTATCTTTCTAATGCCGTAAAATACAGCCCCAAGAAAGGAAAAATAACTTTAAAGATATATATTAAAAAGAAGCAATTAATTATTGAAGTCGCTGATAATGGTTATGGTATTCCAGAAAATCAACAAGATGAAATATTTTTAAAGCTTTTTCGAGCAGATAATATTAAAGATAAAAATACAGAAGGCACAGGTTTGGGACTATATATTGTAAAATCAATCGTTGAAGAACTAAAAGGAAAAGTTTGGTTTGATTCAAAACAAAATCAAGGATCGGTTTTTTATGCCAGCATTCCCTTGAACTTTAATCAGCCAATTGACCCTAAAAATTAAAAAAAGTATAATAACTATAATCAGAAAAAAGATTAATGTTATGAAAACCAATGTTTCTAAAAAAATTTTGATTGCTGAAGATGAAAAGCCTTTGGCCAAGGCTTTGGAAATAAAACTTTTAAAAGAAGGATTAACTCCGATTTGGGCAACTAACGGAGAGGAAGCAATTGAAGCAATCGACAAGGATGAATTTGATTTTATAATCCTTGATTTAATTATGCCCAAAAAAGATGGGTATGCGGTTTTAGAATATTTACGAAAAATAAATAAAAAAATACCAATAGCTATTTTATCAAATCTTACTCAAGGTGAAGATTTTGAAAAAGCCCGTTCTTTGGGAGTTTTTGATTATTTTGTAAAATCAGATACGCCCCTAGTTAAAGTAATTGAGCACGTTAAAAAAAGTTTGAATAAAAAATAAATGGAAAACAATCAAGAAAAAATAAAAGAAATATTGCTTGGAAGTGGATATATTTCTCCAGAAGACATGCAAAAAGCCGAAGAATTCAGCAAAAAAAACAGGTCTTCTCTTATTGATTATTTCCTTTCCGAAGGATTAATCAGTAAAGACTTGCTTGGCCAGGCTTATTCTGAGTTTGTTAAAGTTGATTACGCAGATCTTAATTCGAACCATCCAGCTAAAGAGCTTGTTTTAGAAATACCAGAAGAAATTGCAAAAAAATATAGGATTTTGATTTTTAAAAAAAATGCGAAAAAAATAATTTTAACAACAGACAACCCAGAAAACGAAAATCTTAAAAAAGCCCTAGAAGAAGATCCATTAAAAGAAATATTCAAAGGAAAAAAAATAGAAATAGCCTATTCTCTTCCAGAAGATATTGATAGTGCGTTTCTTTATTATCGAAAAGCTTTAGCAACAAGATTTGCTGATATTCTTTCAAAAAAGAAGCTTGCTACTTCAGAAATAATTAATGAAATAATTGAAGACGCAATTCTTTACCGAGCTTCAGACATCCATTTTGAGCCTCAAGAAAAAGATGTTTTAATTCGTTTTAGAATTGATGGAGTTTTAAATGAGGCTGGATCTTCGCCAAAAGATTATTACGAAAATATTTTGAATCGAATAAAAGTTTTGGCAAACATTAGAATTGATGAACATTTTGCTGCTCAAGATGGAGCGATTAGATATGTTTTGAATAATAAAAACATTGATTTAAGAGTTTCAATTATTCCAACAATCAACGGAGAAAAGGTAGTGCTTAGGGTTTTGTCAGTTTATGTTCAAAGTTTTTCTTTATCAGAAATAGGATTGTCTGATCAAGATAAAACTTTATTAGAAGAAGCTTCTCAAAAACCTTTTGGCATGATTTTAGTTGCTGGCCCAACTGGATCTGGAAAATCAACTACTCTTTATTCGGTTTTAAAAACACTAAACAGCCTTGAAGACAATATTACAACAATTGAGGATCCAGTTGAATATAAAATTTCTGGAGTAAATCAAGTTCAAGTAAATACCCGAACTGGATTAACTTTTAGTAAAGGATTAAGATCTATTGTTAGACAAGATCCAGACGTTATCTTGGTTGGAGAAATCAGGGATAAAGAAACAGCCGAGATTGCTGTTAATGCCGCGTTAACCGGACACTTATTATTGTCCACTTTTCACGCTAATGATGCAGCCACTGCTTTGCCTAGGCTTTTAGATATGGGAGTAGAGCCATTTTTATTGGCTTCAACGCTTGAGCTTTTAATTGCCCAAAGGCTTTCTCGAAAAATATGTGAAAATTGCCGTTATGGCCAAGATTATGAACTAAAAGAAATAGAAAAAATATTTCCTGATGCGAAAAAATATTTTTCAGAAAAAACAGTTACTTTGTATAAAGGCAAGGGTTGCCCAGCTTGTAATAACACTGGCTATAAGGGCCGAACAGCTATTTTTGAATTAATTAAAGTTACTCCTGATTTGAAAGATTTGATTTTAAAAAATCCTTCGACAAATCAAATTTGGAAGCTGGCTTATAAAAATGGATCGCGATCGCTTTTTGATGACGGAATAGAAAAAGTTAAAAATGGAATTATTACTCTAGAAGAATTATTAAGAGTTGTTAAGCCTCTTGATCTTGAATAAATATTTATGGAAAAAAAGATAAGTCGAATAGAAGAAAAAGAAAGCAAGCCGGCTTCCGGATTGTTTAATTTTGGAATTTCTGAAGACAAAAAATATTTAATAGAAAATCTTTCAATGTTGATTGGGTCGGGATTAAGCATGTCTTCGGCTCTTGAGATAATTAAAGAGGGGGTCAATTCTAGTAGAATGAAAAAGCTTTTGTCTATTGCTCAAGAAGAATTAAACGGAGGCTATCCTCTTTGGAAAGTTTTGAAAAATATGAATCTATTCCAGCGCCAGACATTATCTTTGATTAGAATTGGGGAAGAAAGTGGAAATTTGGCTCAAAATTTGAAAATTATTGTTAATCAAGATAAAAAAGACCGGTCATTTAAATCAAAAATAAGATCAGCTACTATTTACCCAGTTTTTATTTTAGCTTTGGCTCTTTTAATTGGAATTGGAGTTTCTTTTTATCTTTTGCCAAGATTAATGACTTTGTTTTCTCAAATGGATATGGATCTTCCTATATTTACTAAGATTTTAATTTTTATTGGCACATTAATAAAGAATCATGGTTCGATTTTATTGCCATCTTTAATCGGAGGAATAATTTCCATTTTATATTTTTTCTTTGTTTTTGAAAAAACAAAAATAATCGGACAATTTTTATCTTTTAAATTTTTTGCCACAAAAAGATTAATTCAAGAAATAGAATTGGCAAGATTTGGATATATGCTGGGAATATTATTACAATCAGGGTTGTCTATTACTGATTCTTTGGAATCACTAAGCACAACAGCTGAATATTATAATTATCGCGCCCTGTATTTAAAAATTAAAAAAGAGCTTGAAGAAGGTAACTCATTTCAAAAGATATTTTTTGGAAATAAAAAAATTAAAAATTTAATTCCTGGTCCAATTCAACAAATGATTATTGTGGGCGAAAACACTGGCAATCTTTCCGAAACTTTATTGAATATTGCCAATATTTATGAAGAAAAACTAGAAGAAACAACGAGAAATTTATCTGTAATCTTAGAGCCATTGCTTTTGGTGGTAATTTGGATCGGAGTTTTATTTTTAGCCTTGGCTATAATTATGCCGATTTATGGAATCATTGGCGGTATAAATAAAATTTAAATATGACCTTTTTAGAAGTAATGCTTTCAGTTGCCATGATTATTATTATGGCCGGAGCCTCTGTTCCGGTTTCTAATTATTTTCAGAATAAAAACGAGATTGATGCGCAAAGAAATAATATTGTTTCGAGCTTAAGAAGAGCTCAGGCTTTAGCCCAGGATATATCTGGAGACTCAGCCTGGGGGGTAAGAATAGATTTAGGAAAAATAACTTTATTCCAGGGCAATAATTATGAATCGCGAAACAATTCTTTTGATGAGATTTTTGATTTCCCTCAGACCATTATTCCATCTGGAATCAATGAAATAGTTTTTTCTAAAATTTGGGGAGAGCCAAGTGCTTTTGGAACAATCACCTTAACTGGTCCAAATAATGAAACAAGTCAGATTCAAATAAACATTAAAGGAATGATTGATTATTAAAATGAAATATTTTTCAACAAAAGGATTTAGTTTAATTGAAGCAATTCTTTCGGTTACTCTTTTAGGAATGATTGCAGTATCTTTGGGTTCGATTTTGATTTATAGTCAGCAAGGTTCCCGTTTATCAGGAGATCGTTCCCAGGCTTCATTTTTAGCTGAACAAGGATTAGAAGCAATTAGGAATATTCGCGATAATGATTTTTCTACTCTTAGTAGTGGTACTTACGGCTTAACAACAACAGGAAATCAATGGGCGCTTTCGCCAACCTATCCAGAAATAATCGATATTTTTAGTCGGGAAATAGAAATTTCTGACCTGGGTTTGGATAGAAAAATGATTAAAGTTAAAGTTGGCTGGACAGATAATGGAAATTATCGAGAAGTTGAAGAAATAACTTATTTAACTAATTGGATGAAGCTTGGAATTGTGATCGGAGATTGGACCTCTCCATCTATTGAATCATCAGTGGCTTATTCTGGCGGAGGAGCAGCGATTGATGTCGAAACCGAAGGAAATTATGCTTATATTATTAGAACTCTTGCTAGCCCTTATTTTGCTATTACTGATATTTCTGACCCAGCCAATCCTATTACTATGGGCTCTTGTCCGAACGCGAATTGCAGTTTAAATACCAGCCTTCAAAAAATGACTGTTTTTGGAAATTATGCTTATGTTACTTCAACAAATAGTGATCAAGAATTACAAATAATTGATATTAGTGATAAATCTAATCCTGTTAAAGTAGGATTTTATAATACTCCTGGTACTTCTGACGGAAATGGGCTTTGGTATAAAGATGGATTAATTTATTTAACCACTAATCAAAGCGGAGTAAGTGGTCGAGATGAATTTTATATCATTGATGTTTCTAATCCTGCTAATCCAACATATGTTGATTCTCTTAGTTTAGAAGCTAACACCAAAGATGTTGTTGTTTCTGGAAATTATGCTTATCTTGCCAGCGAAGATAACGATCGGGAATTTCAGATAATTGATGTTTCTGATCCCTCTAATTTATCCTTAACCACTAGATATTCTTTGAATATTGTGGGCAATAGCAATGGTTATAATGCGACAACCGTGGCAATTGCTGGAAACACAGCTTTTATCGGCCGAGTAACGGAAAATAGATTTTATGCTATTGATATTTCTAACCCAACTGCTCCGACTTTGATTTCTACAACCGGCATAAGCGTTTCCGGAGTCCCGAATTCTTTCAGTGTTTTTAATAATAATAATTATTTAGCAGTGGCTAATGGCCAAGCATCTGCGGAAATTAAAATTTATGATATTTCTAATCCAAGCAGTATTTCTTTATTAAGCTCACTTGATATTCCTGGAACTTTTAATGGTTATGGAGTTTGTTATAATGAATCAAAAGATAGATTATTAGCAGCTGGTTCGCCGACAGCTCAAAATGGTCAAAGCCATTTAATAATAATTAAACCAGAGTAATGAATAAAAAAGGTTTTACTTTAATAGAAGCAGTATTATACGTTGGAATTTCTTCTTTGGTTATTTTTGTTATTTCTTTTTTTCTAGTTTTTTTATTGCAAATGAATATTAAAAATCAAACCGTGGCCGAAATTGATTCTCAGGGGTTATTTGTAATGAGATTAATAAACCAAACGATCAGAAATTCTGCTGGGGTAAATAGCCCGATTCCTGGAGAAAATAATGTAGCCTTATCCTTAGAAACATTTGATTCTTTAAAAAATCCAACTATTTTTTTTGAAGAAAACGGGATTTTATATTTAAAAGAAGGGGCAGACGAAAGGATTCCCTTAACCAATTCTTTAGTTTTTTTATCTGAATTATTTTTTGAAAATTATTCAGCTGCTTCTTCAAAAGACAGTATTAATTTTTCTTTTATTTTATCGCGAATTAATAATAGCGGAAGAAATGAATATGATTACTCAAAAAAATTTTATGCAGCTTCATCAACAAGATAATTTTGGATTTGCCACGCTTTTCAGCTTGCTTGTTGTAAGCGCAATTAGTTTGACTATTGCGATTTCAGTAATAATTTCTGGAGTTGGAACAATAAAATCAGCGCAATCATTAGAAACTTCAGCTGAAGCAAGGGCTTTGGCTAATGCTTGTGCCGAAGAGGCTCTGCAAATGATTAGAGACCTGGAAACATATTCTGGAACTAATACTATTATGCTTGGAAATGGTTCTTGTACTTATACGGTTAATAATTTAGGGGGGGAGAGTAGATCAATTTTTGCTAGTGGAACGTCCGGAGAATCAATTAGAAAAGTAAATATTTTAATTAATACTATCAATCCACTCATTCAGATATCTTCTTGGGAAGAAGGGCTATAATTTTTTAAAATATGTGGTATAATAATTTTAAAATAAAAAGGTCGGTAAAATAATAATTTTTTCAAAAATAATTATGAATTATAAAAAAGGTTTTACTTTATTAGAAGTATTATTAGTTGTGGCAGCGATTGCTATTTTAGCCGGAATCGTTATTTTAGCGATTAATCCAACCAAGCAATTGGCCGATACTAGAAATGCTCAAAGATCGGTTGATGTTAACACGATTTTAAATGCGGTTTATCAATATACTATTGATAATAAAGGTGTTTTACCTACGACCATTACCACTACAGCTACTCCAATTTGCAAGACCGCAGGCACTTGCACTGGTTTAATTGATTTATCGGTTTTAACTGCCAGTGGAAAATATATTGTTTCAATGCCAATTGATCCTGCTGGGGTTGGTTCAACAAATGCCAACAGCGTTAGATATACTATTGTGAAAACTGCTGACGGTAGAATTACCGTGAATGCTCCTGACGCCGAAGGAACAACCATTAGTGTTACTAGATAATAAAAATAAATATTAATAAAATAATATTTAGGAAGCAAATAGAATTATGAATTATAAAAAAGGTTTTACTTTATTAGAAATATTGTTAGTTGTGGCAGCGATTGCTATTTTAGCCGGAATCGTTATTTTAGCGATTAATCCAGTTAAGCAATTAGCTGATACCAGAAATGCTCAAAGATCGGTTGATGTTAACACGATTTTAAATGGGGTTTATCAATACTCAATTGACAACAAGGGGGCATTACCGGACATTCCTGCGACTGCTACTGGAATTTGCAAAACCGGAACCCTTCCCGCTGATTGCGAAACCGATTCATTAGTTGATTTATCGGTCTTAACTGATGATGGAAAATATCTTGTTTCCATTCCAGTCGATCCATCTGGAGCAACAGACAACAACGTTAATTATACTATTTTAAAATCTGCCACTACTGGCAGAATTACTGTGGCTGCTTCTGGAGAAAATGGAGTAACTATTAGCGTAACTAGGTAATTTAATCACTGTCCGATTATTTTAATAATCGGATAGAAATTAGATTATTAATTAAATCAAAATGAGAAAAATAGCATTTTTACAGCTTTTAATTCTTTTTCTGGGAACTTTTAACGCTTGGATAAATTTTCCTCGAGATTTGGCCACTTTTATCACAGAAGTGCCTTGTGTGGGGGATTGTAATGGCTTAATAAATGTTTTAATGTCTCCTCATTTTTGGGGAGCGGTATTCTTTACTATTGCCACAATTTTAAGCGTTCTTATTTTAAAAGAAGATATAAAGAATAATTCTTAAAATTAAAATAAATGGAAGCAAAATTAAACCCTGATAAAATAAAAAAACCTTTTTGGATAATCGGGGCTTTGCTTGTGATCGGCTGTTTAGTTTACGTAACCATTACTACTAGTTTTAATTTGTTTGATTCTTTTCAAAATTTTTCAAATAATATTCCGTCAACCTCAAATTCTAATTCGGAAAATTATCTACCAGAAACTAAAAAATCTTCAGGGTCTGAAACAGATAATTTAAATCAGCTAGAAACTGAAGATAAAAATTTTAACAACCCAACCGAAGAAGAAGAAAATTAAAAAATTTAGATGATTTTAGATTTTTTAATTTTATTTTTTAATATAATAAAATTATGAAGATAATTAATTTTTTGAAGCTATTTATTTTTTTAGCTTTCTTTTTTTTCTTAGCACCAATAGCTTCGGCTGAAAAAATAGAAAACTATGAAGCAAAAATAATTGTTAATAAAGATAGCTCCTTATTGATTAATGAAATTATTACTTATGATTTTGAATTAGAAGAAAAGCATGGAATTTACCGCGACATTCCAGTCCGTTACACTCGAAATAATTTTGCTTATAATCTGAGGATTTCCAATATTTTGGTTAAAGATGAAGCTGGCAATAATTATCCGGTTGAAAAATCATATTCTGACAATAATTTAAGGATAAAGATCGGGGATGCGGATAAATTGATAACCGGGGTCCATACTTTTGTTATTGGTTATAAAGTCGAACAGGCAATAAATTATTTTGATAGTCACGATGAATTTTATTGGAACATTAACGGTTTTGATTGGCAGGTTCCGATTGTTAAAATTGGTGCAACGGTTATTATTCCAAAAGAATTAAATGCCGGTTCAAATAATTTTGATTTTAAGTGTTTCACGGGCGTTTATGGTAGTACAGATAATTGCAATAGTTCTGTTACAGACAAAAATGGAAGTACTTATATTAATTTTTTCTCCAATTTAGAGCTAGGTGAAAATATGAGCGCGCTTATTATGCTACCGAAAGGAATAGTGATTGCGCCTACGCAAGAACAAATAATTAAAAATATTTTAATAGATAACTGGGTTTTAATTTTGCCGATAATAATTTTTACAGTTTTATTATTTGTTTGGATGCGTTATGGTCGTAGCCCTAAAGGCAAGGGAATAATTATTGCCGAATATGATATTCCGGATAATCTTACTCCAATTGAAGTTGGAACTATCTTTGACCAGCGGACCGATAATTGTGATATCTCCGCTGAACTGATTTATTTGGCAATTAACGGTTATTTAAAAATAACCAAACAGGAAAAAACTTGGCTTTTTGGATCAGCTGATTATTTATTTGAAAAGCTAAAAAACGGCGATGAATTAACTTCAAAGAGCCGTATTTACGACAAAAATTTATTAGATTATTTATTTGAAGATAGCGACAGTATTTTGGTTTCAGATTTAGCGAAACGTAACCGTAAATTTAACTTTAGTGGAAAAACTTTAAATGATGTCAGTAGTGAAACAGTAAAAGACTTAGAAGACAAGCAATATTTTAATAAGAATTTTTGGAAACCGATTCTATTGCTTTTAGCAATTGGAGAAACATTGTTTGTTTTAGCGGCCTGGATTTATTTTGAAAATGCAATTCCTTCCTTGTGGCCGGTTTTAGCGATAATTTTGGCGCAGATCGTAATTATATTTTTTCCATTCTTTGTGTCGCGTCGAACCCAAAAAGGAGTTTACACTAAAGAACATATAGAAGGCTTAAAATTATATTTAAAGGTGGCCGAAGAAAAAAGAATTGAATTTCACAATGCGCCCAAAAAAAATCCGCAAACCTTTGAAAGGTATTTGCCTTACGCTATGGTTTTAGGGGTTGAAAAGCAATGGGCCAAACAATTCGAAGGTATTTATACACAAACAACTAATGGCTGGTATTCTTCATCTTCAGGGTTCGCTGTTTCGAGTATGATGCTTGTAGATGATTTAAATAGTTTTAACTCAACTATTACAAACACTTTTACAAGTATTGCTGCCGGGGGAGGTTCTGGTTTTTCTGGAGGCGGAGGTTTTTCTGGAGGCGGATTTGGTGGCGGGGGCGGTGGAAGCTGGTAATTAAAAACCGCCTTTGGGCGGTTTTAAATTATTCGTAACAGCAGAGTAAATTATATTTAGTAACAAAATAAAAGAAGATTGAAAGGGTGATCAAGGGGATTAGTGGCCAAATAACTTTTTGATAACGAAACATTGATTTTCCTCTTTTTGCTCTCATATTGCGATACCATTTTTCGAATCCAAAAAAAGAAATGCTTCCTAAAAATATTGTTAAAATCAGTTTATCCATTCCCCAGATTTCATGATTTTGTTCTCCGATAACTTCGATTGAACGTAATGGCCAAATTATTAAAATATAATAAAAAACAATAGTTAAAATTTCTATTCCTTTAAATTTGATGTTTTTCTTTGCTAGCCATTCAATCGTCCAAGTAATTAAAACTATCGCCATTCCTCCAATCCAAAGTCCAGTGATAGTGTCGTCTATTTTTAACCAGCGAGCCAAGCCAAGTCCGCTTGTTACGCCTACAACGCAAACAGGGCAGATAGCAAAAACAGAAGAAGCGAAAAAAAGGTTAATTCCAGAAAATAGAGAGAAAAAAGCAATTTTTATTTTAGAAGTCATATTTTTTTTTATTTTAATATTTATATAATAATTGATAATAGAAAAAAAACAAGCCCTATCTTGTTTTAAGACAAAAAAAAGAATATAATAGAAATAGATATGGAAGGAAAAGAAATTGCTAAATTTTTATCCGGATTTTTTATGGCCGGCGTATTGGCTAATTTAGGTCTTGTTTTTTTGTCTTCTTCATCTTCTTTAAAAATATTAGGAAATATTATTGATTTTAATCATTGGACTATTCTTTTGATAAGTTTTTTAATTTTTGCGACTATTTTTGCTTTATTGGGTTGGGGTTTAAAAAAAGGACAAAAATACATTTCTTTTCTAATGGCGATTTTTGTCATTTTTTCATTTTATGTCGGTCTTGATGTTTTGAAAATAAAAAACATTAATCTTTTTCAAGCGAATTTAATAAAAAACTCGGAAGAAAATATTGTTTTACCTGAAATTAAGATATTTGAAAATGATAAAATTTTAAACTCAAACGTTTCTTTTTCTTTAGGTGCAGAAAGGCAGGATGGAGCCAAAGATTTAGCCATAGACAGCCAAGGAAATATTTATGTTGCCGGTTATTTTCAGGGAACCATCAATCTTGATCTTAAGGGTGGAATTTTTGAAATAACCTCTTTTGGGAATTCTTTAATTGATAGCGCAGTTGATATTTATGTAGCAAAATATTCTCGAGAAAAAGATTTATTATGGGGGTTTAGCATTGGCTCTTCGGGAAAAGATATGCCCTTGGTTTTAAAAATTGATTCAAAAGAAAATATTTATTTATCTGGATATTTCGGAGGATTAGCTGATTTTAATCCTGATCCAGAAAGCGAAAGTACCCTAGACGCCGTTTCCGGTCGGGATGCCTTTTTGGCAAAATATAATAATAATGGAAAATTTGAATGGGCAAAAAGAATAGGTAATCTAGAAAAAATACCTTTTTTAGAAAACGATGATCGTTTTGAAGAAGCACGAGCCTTAGCTTTTGATCAAGATAATAATGTTTATTTGGCTGGAGTTTTTGATGGAACAATTAATTTGGATGAGCCTAATTCTAATAATACTTTTAATACCTTTACCAGTAAAAATAATTCTCGCGATGTTTTTCTGGCTATTTATAATGAATTTGGAAAATATCAAAAAGGCGCTATTTTAGGTGATACTGGAGACGACGAGGCGGGCGGATTGATTATAAATCAAGACAAAGAAATATATTTAACCGGTTCTTTCTCTGGAAAAACAAATTTTGACCTTAAAGATAAAAATAATAAAAAAACGATTTTTTCAAGTAATGGAAATTTTGATGCTTTTTTAGTGAAATATGATCCTGATTTTAATTATCTTTGGAGTAAAAAATTTGGGGGATCAGGAAGAGATGAATCTTTTGGAATTGCCTCAAATAATAGCAGCGAAATAATAATTGCCGGTAATTTTTTTGGACCAATAACTATTGGTGCTAAAAAATTATTACTTGAAGGCACAAGCAATGTTTTTTTTGCAATTTTTAATAAAGAGGGGGAATTAAAATTAGCCAAGAATTTTGGAAGCGGATCAGCTAAAGCGTTAAAAGTAATTTTTGATCAAGAAAATAATATTTATATCAGCGGATTTTTTAAAACAATTTGTAATTTTAGCACAACCAAAGAAAACAAATCTTTGATTGCAAATAGCGAGGGGTCGGCAACTGATGCTTTTGTTGCTAAATATGATCAAGACGGTAATTATTTGTGGGCAAATAATTTAGGCGGAGGCGCTATTTTAGAATCAGAAAATCAATTGGCCGAAGGACTAATCTTGGGGAAAAATAATTTTCCTATGATTGCTGGTGTTTTTTATAAAGATATTATTTTTCATTCCACAGAATCTTTGAATCTAATCAATCAAGGCGGGTCTGATTCTTTTATCGTAGAATATAACAATAATGGCGAAATAGAGTAAATTAATCCAAGTTGTAATTATTTCAATCAAGGTTGACTTTTTAATAATAGTGATATAATTTTAATAAACAATAATAAATTTATAAAAAATATGGAAGAAATTCAAAATCCTTTTGTTCGACCAGAAAAAAAGCCAAAAAACAAAAAATTTTGGAAAATTTTAGGTTTGACCATTTTAATAATATTTTTAGGGGTGATTCTTTTTAATTTTTTAAATTCTAAGATTGGAGCCTCTGGAAGCTTGATTTTCGAATCTTTATCAGGATATCCCCAGGCTTCCTTATCAAACAAGAGTTACGGAGTAATTTATTTAAAAGAAAATAAATGGTATGTTGAGATAAATAAAAAGCAAAATTCTTATGATTTGGCTCCAGTAATGGTTTCGGTTTCCGATAATGGATCAGGATATGTTTATATTGAAAATGGGCAATGGCAAGCAAGTATTAACGGAAAAACTTACGGACATTATCAAATAATTTCTGATTTATCTGTTTCCGGAAATAATTTTGGTTATGTTTATTTGGAAAACGGACAATGGCATGTAAATATTAATGGTAAAGATTATGGCCCGTATAATTATATTTTAGAAAAGAATATGAAGGTATCGGGAAATAATTTTGGCTATGCTTATCAAAAAGATGGACAATGGTATGTGAACATAAATGGCAAAGATAGTGGACCTTATCAAAATATTTCTGCTGTTTCTTTGTCTGGAAGTGGTTATGCTTATTCTTTTCAAAAAAATAATCAATGGAAAGTGAACATCAATGGTAAAGAATATGGACCCTATACTAATATTATTTCTTTAGCTGTTGCTGACAAAAAATTTGGTTATGTTTATGATAATCAAGGCAAACAATATGCTAATATCAATGGCAAAACTTATGGGCCTTATGATGTTTTAAGCTTGCTTTCAGTTTCTGAATCATCTTTTGGTTTTGCTGTTTTTTCTGAGGGTCAATGGAAAGTGAATATCAACGGCAAAGATCAAGGATCTTATAGTGCTGTCAAAGATATTTCTGTTGCCGGAAATAAATTCGGATATATTTATCAAGAAGACGGAAAATGGAAAGCTAAAATTAATAATAAAGTTTATGGACCCTATGAAAACATTGATAATTTAAGCGTTTTTGAAAGCAACTTCGGCTTTTCTTATCAAGACCAGGGAAAAATGTTTTTTGTTGTTAATCCAGCAAAATAATCTTATTATAAGAAAATAATTGATTTTAACGCCCGCGAATATTCGGGCGTTTCAATTTTAAAGACGTATTTTATATCTTTTCGAATAGTGATAAAATAAAACAAATGCCCAGAAGAAAAAAAAATAAAATAGCAATTAATATTTTAGTTCCCTTTTTGTTAGGAGTTGCTGTTTTTTCTTTATTTTATTTTTTTAAAGTTGATTTGCCCGAAGAAGAAAATAATCCTTTTAAACAAGTGCCGGAGCAAAGCTTATTAGAGATTAAAGACGCGACCCCAATAATTGAAGACACAGAAGAATGGTCTATTAGCGCCATTTATCCTGAAATTAAAATCGAATATGTTGATCAAGAAATCAAAGCTTTTGTTTTGGAAAAAATTAATGAATTTAAAAATTCAATTTTAAATTCTACTGATTTTATTGATAATCAAAATCAAGCAGTGTTTAATATTGATTATTCTTTTCAAAGGCATAAAGATCGCTTTTTAAGTTTTAAATTTGATCTTAAAGAAGATACTGGCGGAATTCACCCCAATCAAGAAATTTTTTGTTTTGTGTTTGATTTAAAAGAAAAAAAGAAAATAAATCTTAATTATCTTTTTACAACAAATGATTATTTAAAAATAATTTCTGAATTTAGCATTCAAGAATTAAAAAAATCTGATTTCGCGGACGAAGAAAAAATTTTAAGCGGAGCTGGTCCTAGTTTGGAAAATTATGCTATATTTTCTATTGCCGAAAATTCTTTAATATTTTATTTTCCTGTTTATCAAGTTGCTTCTGCTGCAGCCGGAGAGCAATCTGTAGCTATTCCTTTATCTCAAATTAAAAATATTATTAATCCTGATTTTTTTCCGGAAATAGGAGAAACAATAAAGCTTTTTGCTGTCGAAAGCAGCGACGAGGGGATTTTATTGGATTCTTTAAAAGAAAATGATATTATCAGCTCTCCTTTAAATTTAAGTGGAATAGTAGCTGGTAATGGCTGGACAGGTTATGAGGGTCAAACCGGCCGAGTTGATCTTTTTGATTATTCGGGCAATTTGATGGCGTCTAGTTCATTATCAGCAGTGACAAATTGGGATCAACTGCCAGTAAAATTTAAAGCTAGTTTAACTTTTATTGTTTCTGAAGGAACAGATCAGGGATATTTAATTTTTTATAATGAAAACCCGAGCCAAAAAGAGGAAAATGATAAACAAATAATTTTGCCAGTTTTTTTTGAAAAACAAACTGATTAATTTAAAAAAATGATTTATTCAGAAAAAGTTTTAAAGCATTTTCGCAATCCTCATAATCAAGGGGTGATTTTAGATGCTAGCGCTGTTGGCGAAAAAGGAAACCCTGTTTGTGGAGATGTGATGAAAATATATATAAAAATAAAAGATGGAATTATTAAAGATATAAAATTTGAAACCTTGGGCTGTGCTGCGGCGATTGCTGTTTCTTCGGCTTTAACCGATTTAGTAAAAAATAAAACCATTAATGAAGCTTTAAAAATTACAAAAGATCAAATAGTTGATGACTTGGGTGGATTGCCAAAACAAAAAATCCATTGTTCTATGCTGGGTGTGGATGCCTTGCATCAGGCGATTAAAAATTATCTAAAAAGCCAAAAATTATGAAAATAGCATATTTTGACCATAGCGCAACAACGCCAGTAGATTCTCGAGTATTAAAAGAAATGGTTCCTTATTTCCAGGAAAAATTTGGCAATGCTTCTTCAATTCATTCTTTAGGGAGAATATCTGAATTAGCAGTTGAAAAAGCCAGACAAAGAGTGGCTCAGGCTTTGCATTGCGATCCCTTAGAAATTATTTTTACTTCCGGATCTACGGAATCAAATAATCTTGTTTTTAAAGGTTTAATCGCTAGCTTAAAAACAAAAAACAAAATTCATATTATTGTTTCTTCTGTGGAGCATGATTCTGTTTTAGAGCCTTGTACTGATTTAGAAAGGCAAGGAGTGGCAATAACTTATCTGCCAGTCAAAAAAAATGGAATGGTTGATATCAATGATTTAAAAAAATCTTTAAGGAAAGAAACAATTCTTGTTTCAATAATGACTGCTAACAATGAAGTAGGAATAATTCAGCCAATTGAGGAGATCGGAAAATTATTAGCCAAACAAAAACAAAAAATATTTTTTCATACCGATGCAACTCAGGCCCTAAACGCCCTTGAATGTGATGTTTCAAAAATGAAAGTAGATTTTTTAAGCTTATCTGGTCATAAAATTTATGGCCCCAAAGGAGTAGGCGCCTTATTTGTTAAAAAGGGTTCTCCTTTAAAGGCTATTCAATTAGGCGGGCATCAAGAAAATAATCTTCGGAGTGGAACTCGTAATGTTCCTGGAATTGTTGGTTTAGGAAAGGCGATCGAGCTAGCTAAAAAAGAAAGATTAAAAAATAATAAAAAAATAATAAAATTAAGAAATTTTTTAGTAAAAAATATTTTAGAAAAAATTCCAGGAACAGTATTAAATACTGATTTGTCTAGATCCCTTCCTTCTCATGCTCATTTTTCTTTTTTGGGACTTGAAGGGGAGGCTGTTTTATTAGAACTTGATTTTCAGGGAATAGCTGTATCAACTGGTTCTGCTTGTTCTTCAAAAAGTTTAGAACCTTCCGAAACTTTAATCGCAATGGGGATTTCTCCGGAGATTGCTCATGGATCAATCAGGTTTTCTTTAGGGAAAAATAATACTAAAAAAGAAGTGGAAAAAGTTATTAAAATTTTGCCAAAAATCGTGGCAAAATTTCGAAAAATAAATCCTCTTTATCAAAAAAATATTAATTAATAACATTTAAAAATTAATTAATTATAATTAATTTGAATCGTGCTGATAAACTAAAACTGAAATTTGAATAGTGTCTTGTTTTTGATTGAATGTTTGGGGTTCATGTTTAGGGGTGTTACCCCTAAACATTTTTAATTCCAATCCTTTCCATTTTTTTATCTCGTTTGGTATAATATCTTCAAGAAAAGAACAATCGTAAAGAACAAAACAATCTTAAACAAATGAAATCCAAGCGTCTTATTGCTTTTACTCTAATCGAACTCTTAGTAGTTATTGCTATTGTTGGCATTCTTTCAGGCTTTGTCTTGGTTTCTTTGAATTCAGCTACTGATTCAGCTAAAGACGTGAAAACAAAGAATGACTTGGCGGCTATCTCTCGAGCAATCCTCACTTATCATGCCTTGAACAATGCTTATCCAATTGAAGAAACTCCTTGCAGTATTGGCGACGGAACTTGCTTAAACGAGCTTGTTCCTAACCATATCCAATCTTTTCCCCTTGATTTCAACAACAGCCGATATCAGTATTCTTCAGACGGAACCAGCTATACGCTCACCGGAAACCTAACCAATGAACGAGTCTTGACTTATGATTCAGAAACCGGATTCAGCGAATCAGACGCTGAACAAGGCTTGCCTGGATATGCCAAAAGACAGCCCATTACCATCAATTCCGCTTCTGCTTTAACTGATTATCAAGTTAAGCTAACCGTGGCTTATGATACTGACATGCAACCTGATTTTGACGATCTCCGCTTCACTTCATCAGACGGAACTACAGAACTAAACTATTGGCTAGAATCAAAAACAGATTCCACCACTGCCACGATCTGGGTTAAAATCCCAAGCCTTGCTTCTGGAGACAACACCATTTACATGTATTATGCTAATGCCTCTGCCACCACAGCTTCTAATGGGGATAATACATTTCTGCTTTTCGATGATTTTTTGGGCACAACATTAGATACGAATAAGTGGACAGTTGTATCGGGCGCTCCTACTGTTGGTGGTTCTTTAATGACCATACGTTCCGGTTATTCAGATTTAATAAATAGTAAATCTAATTTTACTAATTCTTATGCATTAAGAATGTATGGTGCTATAAAAGCAAGTAATGGCGGAACTTTGGCAAGCGGATTTGCTAGTTCTGGAAGTTATACATTTGGAGCTGCAATTTTATGCCAAGTTTCTCCCCAAAATAAGCGTTTTATAAATGACAGTTGGAATGCTACTGCTAATATTTCTTTTGATGACAATAACCATATTTTTGATATAATCCACAACGGAACTTCGAATATAAAATTAATAATTGATAAAACAACAGAATATACTATTTCTTCTGGAATTGTTTCTACCGAAAAAGTAGTGTCTTTTGGAATGTCTTCTTCTGGATATACTGGTTCTGATGTTATAGATTGGATGCTTGTTCGTAAATATATTAACACAGAGCCGAATTCATCGTTTGGAGCTGAACAAAATAGTTAAAGAGAATAAATTTTTCCTTTTTATTTGTATTTTTTTTAAATCGTGATAAAATAAATTTAATAAAATAAAAATAATTAAAAATAAATAATTGGTTCGTTTAAAACTTAAAAGTTTTAACAGCTTTTTTAAAATATGGCCAATAATATAAAAAAAATGCATCGGTCTTCAACCGATAAAATAATTTTTGGAGTTTGTGGCGGAATTGCTGATTATCTTGAGGTCGATTCTTTAGCAATCAGGATTATTTTTCTTTTTTTGACTTTCGCCGGTGGGTCGGGAGTTTTTGTTTATTTGATTTTAGCTCTTTTGATGCCAAAAGAAGCAAATGAAAATAAAGATATTGCTAAAAACTCAAAAGAAATGAACGAAGACCTTATGCAAAGCGCAAAAGAAAAAAGATTTATTATGTATTTTCGTAATATTGCCGGAATAATTATTGTTTTAATGGGTTTAAGCTTTTTATTCAAAGAAATTTTTCAAGTAACACTTTTTGGATGGCTACAATGGAAAACAGCGATGGCTTTAATTATAATTTTATTTGGTATTAGCATAATAAAAAATCAAAGCAAATAAAAATATGACTCAAGAAAAAACAAAAAGAAAAAAGAAAGAAAGCGCCAAGCCGGCTTTTCAATGTTCGGAATACGAACAATTTTGCAAAAACCCGGAAATCAATTTTGGCATTTTCTTTTTAGGAATCATTATCGTGGCCCTTGGCATTTTTATTTTAGGAGAAAGTTTGGGCATATTTAAGATGGATTTGAATTTTTGGAAATTATGGCCTTTAATTTTGATATTTTTTGGGTTAACTATCCTTGATAGAAAAAGCATTGTTAATACTATTATTGGAATTTTAGCTATTTTAGCTACTATTTTTATTGTTTCTTTGTCTTTTTCTAGCCCCATGACTTATTTTAGTCTTCTTGCTTCGAAATCAACCTTTATTTCTCAACCAAAAACTCAAGAAATAATTCCTAGTCAATCATTTAAAAACCAAAATTTTCAACTATTTTATTACAACAAAGAACAAGATACTGACGTTACTTGTGGTTCCGATTTTATTTTACCAATTGAAACAAGTTTTAATATTAATAATAAATGGTCCCAAAAAGAAATTGTTAAAATTGTTATTAATCGATTAATTTCTGGAAGTTTATCCGAAAATTTTAAATCGCAAGGATATGAAAATTATCTTAACAATCCCGATTTTAAATTATTAAAAGTAGAGATAAATGACGGCACAATGATTTTAACTTTTAATGAAGTTCCTGAGTTTACAAGCGGTGGTGCTTGTCGAACAAGAATTTTAAAAAATCAAATCATAAAAACAGCAGAACAATTTTCAGACATTAAAGAAGTTATTTTGATGCCGGAAAATATTTTTGAGCCTTAATTATTTTTTTAAAATGCCCGGATTGTCCGGGCATTTTTGATTTTTAGTTATTTTGATATAATAAAAACATAAACTATTTGATTTATAAATTTATAATCAATTTAAATGAAAATATCTTTTTTAGGAGCGAGTAAAGAAGTAACGGGATCATGTTTTTTAATTGAAAATAAAAAAGTGAAATTTTTAGTCGACTGCGGAATGTTTCAAGGCGAGGGCGCTTATGAAAAAAATTGTCAAGATTTTCCTTTTGACCCTAAAGAAATTGATTTTTTATTTTTAACTCATGCTCATATTGATCATTGTGGACGATTGCCCATTTTAGTCAAAAAAGGATTTCGAGGAAAAATTTTTTGTACCAAGCCAACAGCTGAATTGGCTATTTTAATGATGCTTGATTCAGCAAAAATTTTTTTAAGCAATCAAGGGAAAAAATTTCAAGATCCTCTTTATTATGATTATGATGTTGAGGAGGTTAATAATTTATTTTCTTATTTAAATCACAATGAAGAAAAAATAATTTCTTCTCAAGTAAAAGTGACTGCCCGAGATGCTGGCCATATTTTAGGATCATGTATTTATGAAATTATGATAGATGATGACGGAAAGATGAAAAAAGTTGTTTTTTCTGGAGATTTGGGAAATTCTCCTTCTGTGATTTTAAAAGATGCAGAATTTCCAATCGGAGCTGATGCGGTTTTAATAGAATCAACTTATGGAAATAGTTTGCACGAGCCAAGAGCTGAAGGCCGAAAAAAATTAAAAGAAATTATTCTCCAAATAATTAGAAAAAAAGAAAATTTAATTATTCCAATTTTTGCCTTAGAGAGAATTCAAGAAATATTATATGATTTAAACGAAATGGCGGAAAACAACGAAATTCCTTATGTTCCGATTTTTTTAGATAGCCCCTTAGCTATTAAAACTATTGAAATTTATCGAAAACATGTTTTTTCGTATTTTAACCAGCCAGCTATTAATTTAATCAAGTCGGGTGATGACATTTTTTCTTTTAAGGGCTTAAAATTTACGCCCGAGATAAAACAATCTTTAGCAATAGAAAAAGTAAGGCCTCCAAAAATTATTTTAGCCGGCGGGGGAATGCTTACCGGAGGAAGAGTGATGGGTTATCTTGATGATTATATTTCAAAAGCAAAAAACAATATTTTATTGGTTTCATATCAAGCAGAGGGCACTCTTGGTCGAGAACTTTTAGAAGGGGCAAAGAAAATAAAATTTGAAAAGAAAAATGTTCCTGTTCGGGCAAAAATTTTTAATATTCTTTCTTTTTCTTCTCATGGCGATTTTAAATTTTTATTAAATTGGATTGATCGAATGAATAACCCAAAACCGAAAAAGATTTTTATTGTTCATGGTGAAGAGCAATCTTCTTTAGCGTTAGCGGCAAAAATTAACGAAAAAAATAAAAACTCTCTTTGTCTCATTCCAAGCTTTGGGCAAACTTATGAAATTTAATTATTTTAAAGATTTGGCAATAGCTTGGCTAATTATCTTTTGATTCTCTTTTAAAGAATCTTGCGTTTTCTGAAAAGCGTAAATTATATTTGGCTTCGAAAGATAGGGCAGGAGATGAAGAAAACAATGAATTAAAAAAACAAGCCCGCTGATTAAGATAAAAAACGGATATTGTTCGAATATTCCAGTGATGAAAATGCTTGCAAAAAAGAAAAGATGCAAACCAGACAAAATAGAAAAAGAGACAATATCAAACTTTTTAAAACAAGATTTTCGATATTTTATAATTGAAAAGAAAACAATATTTAGCAACTCCACCAAAAGAAAAACAAAGATTATTATTTTCCAAAGCTGAACCTCACTATTGAAAAGTATTTTAAAATCAGGCTGGTAATTAAAAGAAAGAAGCGTTGTCCAATTATTTACTTGATAAGGTAAAATAACGATTAAGCTGAAAAAAATTAAAGAAAGCAATAATCCACCATAAGCAATCAAAGGCATTAGAATAATGATTATTTTGGTTAAAATTCTTTTTGGATTTACGGTGCGTAAAAATCTCACCAGGAAAGAAAAAGATAAAACAACAAAAATCCAGCCAGCTAAATTTTCAAAAGGCACGCCATACCATTCTTGGTTTAACGGAATTGCCCAATGCCAAAAACCAATTCTAATTGCCACAATGTCCATTGAAAGATCAAGCAAAATAGCTGTTAGAGCGTCTAAAAAGGGGCGGATTTGCCAAGGGATATCGTATTGATCGCTTAAAAGCATGGCACAATAAATAATTACAGCCCAGCCTAATCCGATTGCCAGGGGAACATCAAAAATTTTTATTAAAAATAAATCGCTGTAATAATAAGTGTGAGCCAAATAAGTGTTTCCTATTTCTAGAATTAATCCGAAAATAGCACAGCCAATTATTTCTAAAATTCGAAGAGTGTTTTTTTGGTAAAATTCCCTAATTAAGATTAAAGCAAACGAAAAAAATCCGATAAACTCAAAAATAAAAAAAAGAAGAGGCTGTTGGAAAAAAGATAAATTCATTTTATTGCTTATTTTTTTGAATTTGCCATAAATTTACAAAAAAAGAAAATTTTGTAGCTATCCACAAAGAAGCTTCGTTCTCACTTATTTCCTTGGCTAGATATCTTTTTAAGGCTTCCATAAAAATTGTACGGCCAACAGCAAAACCGATTATTTCTTTAAATTTTGCAGCAGCACTCAGCCATTTTTTGACGTGTTCGTCTGATTCGCCCCGGCCCAAGACTATTATTTTTGCCTTGCCAATTATTTTTATAATTTTGGGCCAGTCTTTTGTTTCCATTCCTTCTAGTTTCCAGATAACTGGAGAAGCAACGCTCAAGATTTCTTGAATCGCTTTTTCGGTTTTTATGGGTCTTATTTTTTGGTCATATTCTTGAGAGCCGAAATTTTTTAAATTTTCTTTTGTCGGCGGCACCAACAGTTCAATCAATAAATTATATTTATTTTTTTGGCAAAAGATCGATAATTTAGATAATTTTTTCAGTTGTTTTTTATTTTCTTCAAGATTATCCGGATTATAACGAATCAAGGCTTTAACAAAATCAGGGCTTATTTTTTTAATGTGTTTTTGAAAATTTTGGCCATATTCAAAATCAAAAGATTCTCCGCTTTTTTCAACAGGTAAGCAAATTTTTATTTTTTCTTTTTTTGCTTTATTTAAAACAGATTGCCCTAATTTTTCATCAACCAAAATGGCGAAATCTTTTTTATTTTTAAAGTCTTTCAATGACATTAAAAATCCTTTAAAAATTATTTCTTTTAATTTTTGGGCTAAAAGCAAATCTTTTTTAGTGGGATTTTGGGAAACATTTAAAATATTTTTTAAAAAAGAAGAGCGATGATCAAAAGGGAGAATATAAAGTTTTTTATTCATATATTTTAATTATATTATTTAAATTGGGCGCAATCAAGGCTTGACAGAATTGTTAGGTTAAACTAACATATAAAATATAATAAAAATAAACAAAAAATATGCAAGCAAAAACATTTTTCTTTATTAGAATTTTAACAGCAATATTTTTAGCTATGATTGTTTCCGTGAGCATTACTTTAGGGAATTTTATCCTTCCTTTAGTGGCAATGGTTACAGCGATTGTTTTTTTATGGACAACCAAGAAAAAAGTACAAGCCATTTTAGAAGATGAGCTAGATTATAAAATAGCAGGAGAAGCCTCCCGTTTGGCAGTGATGATTTATGCTATGCTTTCCGCTGCTCTTGGAATATATTTTATTGCTTGTCGAGAGAATAATTATATTTATGAAATTTTGGGATCAGTTTTATGTTATTCAACTTGTTTTTTGATGATTTTACAATCTTTGATTTTTAAGTATTTAAGAAATAAAAATTATCAAAATATTAAAAATGAAGACTAAAATAAAAGAATACCGAGCTCGTTATAATTTAACCCAGGAAAAATTGGCGCAGATTGTCCGAGTAAGGAGGGAAACAATTTTATTTGTTGAACAGGGCAAATATGTGCCTTCGTTGAAATTAGCCTACGATATTGCCAGGGCATTAAAGGCGAAAATAGAAGATATCTTTTTTTTTGAAAAATAAAAAACAGGAGAGATCCTGTTTTTAAAATCGCGCAGTATAAACTTTTAAAGGCGGAATACCGTTAAATTCAATAGAGCTGTAGCTGGCGGTATAAGCTCCGGCAGTAAGAATATAAATCCGATCTCCTTCTTTGATATTTTTATCTAAGCGATATCGGAAATCTTCATACATAATATCCATACTATCGCAAGTTGGTCCAGCCAAAATAACTTCTTTTAAGTTCTCTGGATTTTTTTCATATTCCGTAAAAATAGGATATTTAATGGCTTCGTTTATGGTTTCAATCAAACCGCCAAATTTTCCCACATCAAGATAAACCCAGCTATAATGATTTGAAGTTGATTTTTGAGAAATCATGATTATCTCGGAAACAATTATTCCAGCATCGCCAACAATAGATCGTCCTGGTTCGATTAATATTTCAGGAAGATTATCGCCAAAATCTTCTTTTAAGAACCTTAAGATTTCTTTTGCGTAAATTTCAATATTATTAGTGGGCTGAAGATAATCAGAAGGAAGCCCACCGCCAAGATTAATCATTTTTAAAGATATATTTGCATCTTCAAGCGAATCAAATAAATATTTACACTGAGCAATGGCATTATCCCACTGGCCAATATCTCTTTGTTGGCTTCCAACATGAAAAGAAAGCCCATAGGGCATTAAGTCCATTTTTCGGCATTTTAAAGCCAAGCGAAAAATCATATCCGGATGTGCTCCGAATTTTCGAGAAAGAGGCCAATCAGCCCCGCTTCCATCAGTCAAAAGACGGAAAAAAACTTTTGCTCCCGGGGCTTGCCGGCAGATTTTATTTAAATCATTTTCCGAATCAGTGGCAAAAAGGCGAACCCCTTTTTTAAAAGCATAAGCAATATCTTCTTCTTTTTTAATAGTATTGCCATAGCTTAATCTTTCCGGAGAAATATTTAATTCTAATAATTGGTCAAGCTCGAAAACAGTGGCAAAATCGAAACAAGCCCCTTTATCAGCCAAAACTTTGATGATTTCTTTGTGAGGATTAGCCTTGACGGCATAATAAATCTTTGCAAAAGGCATTTGCTCATGCAAGTCATTATAATTTTTTTCTATTTTATTAAGATTAATCAAAAGAAAGAGGGTTTTTTTGCCTTGAGCAAAATTTTTAATGGCCGTAAATTCATCAGGCCGAAGATATTCGGAAACATCTTTTTGAAGATCCATAGGTCTTGTTTTTTAAAAACAAATTAATTTAATAATAATAGCAATTATATTCTCAATTTTTAAGAATGTAAAGCCTGATCTGTTTTTAAGAACCTATTTCAAAAAAACAGAAAAAATGGTATATTTGATTAGATAAATAATTTAAAATTTATTTATTGTTATGAATAAAAAAGTTGTTAATATTTTAATTTTAACCGGATTTATTGTTTTTGTTCTTGGAATAGGATTTTTAAGTTCTTTTTTTTCTGGTCCAGCTGTTAAAGAAATATTCCTTTATTTAAAGAAACCATTTTTTGCTCCGCCGGCCTGGATTTTTGCGCCAGCCTGGACCATTCTTTATGTTTTGATTGGAATTTCCGGTTTCTTGATCTGGCAAAAAAAAGATGAAAAAAACATCAAACCAGCGATTGCAATATTTTTTATTCAGCTTTTTTTAAACTATATTTGGTCTATTATTTTTTTCGGAAATCTTAATTATTTTTTAGCTTTAATTGATATTGGACTTTTATGGGTATCAATTTTAATAATGATGATTATTTTTTTCAAAATATCAAAGCCAGCCAGTCTTATCCTTATTCCTTACTTTTTTTGGGTAAGTTTTGCTTCCGTTCTTAATTATTATGTTTGGATTTTAAATCCTTCTGTTTTATAAATATGAATAATCTTGTAATAAAATTAAAAGAGGCAAATTTAACTGGCCGAGGAGGAGCTGGATTTCCAGTGGCCCTGAAATGGGAAAGCGTAATCAATGCCTTGGGAGAAAAAAAATATGTTATCTGCAATGCTTCGGAAGGAGAGCCGAATGTTTTTAAAGATGGATTTATTTTGGAAAATTATCCCGAAGAAGTAATCAATGGCATTGTTTTGGCAATGGAAACAATCAATGCCTCAGAAGCTTATTTATATTTGAACCCTAATTATTATGATCAGTTTGAAGAAAATTTTAAAAAAATAATAAAACAAAGACCGATTAAACTTTTTAAAAAACCTCATTATTATATTGCGGGCGAAGAAACAGTTATTTGCAATTTGATTGAAGGAAAAAAAATGGAGCCAAGGCAAAGACCTCCTTTTATCAGTACAGTTGGGCTGTTTGGTTGTCCCACCTTAATGAACAATGTGGAAACGTTTTATTATGTTAGTAAGATAAACAAAGGGGAATATAAACAAACCAGATTTTATTCTTTGAATGGGCAAGTGAAAAATCCTGGAGTTTACGAATTGCCCGAAAATTTAAGCATTTTAGAAATTTTAAAACAAACTGGTAATTTTCCAGATTTTGAATTTTTTGTTCAAGTTGGAGGAGGGGCAGTGGGAGAAATATTATTAAGCGAAGAATTAGATGGCCAAGCCAAAGGGGCAGGGTCAATTACAGTTTACGAAAAAGAAAAAACAGATTTTTATAAAATTATGGAAAATTGGGCTGATTTTTTTCTTGAGGGAAATTGTGATAAATGCACTCCTTGTCGAGAGGGAATTTATCGTTTAAAGCAAATGGTAAAAGAAAAAAATATTGATTTATCTGAAATGGAGCCGATTTTTGAAAATTTGGAAAAAGCCAGTTTTTGTGCTTTGGGTCGAGGAGCGGCCGCTCCTTTTCGAGGTTTGATTAAAAAAATTTTAAAATAAAATGTCAAAAGAAATAAAAATAAAAATAAATGGAATTGAATATTCTGGCGAAACAGGGGAAACTATTTTAAAAGTAGCAAGAAGAAACTCAATAAAAATTCCTACCCTGTGCGAACATTCTGATTTAGAGCCAAAAGCGTCTTGTCGACTTTGCCTAGTAGCGATTGAAGGCAGAAAGGGTTTATTTACTTCTTGTTCTACCTTAATCGAAGAAGGAATGGAAATAAAAACCGATTCTGAAGAAATCAATAGATTAAGAAAGAAAAATTTAGAATTGCTTTTTGCCCAACATATTGAAAGGTGCAATTTTTGTGTTCGAGAGTTTAATTGCCAATTTTTAAAACTAGCCAAAGAGTATGGAATTGATGTTAAAAAATACGAAGATAGAAAAATTGGATATCCAAAATTCAAGTTTGGGCCGTCTATTTGTTTTGATTCTTCAAAGTGTATTGATTGCCGAAATTGTTTAGAAGTTTGTGAAAAACAAGGAGTAGGTTTTTTAGATCTTGAAAATAATAATTCTTTTTTAGAAATTGTTCCTTCAAAAAATCCCAAACGAGACTGTGTTTATTGCGGTCAGTGCGTTATTCATTGTCCAACCGGCGCTTTTATGGAAATTGATTCTGTTGCTGAAGTAGAATCGGTTTTAGTTGATAAAGATAAATATGTTGTTTTTCAAATTGCTCCTTCTATTCGCACAACTTTAGGCGAAGAATTCGGCTTGCCGTATGGAACAGATGTGACGGGAAAAATTTTTGCTGGCTTAAGAAAAATTGGAGCAAAAAAAGCTTTTGATGTTTCTGTGGCTGCTGATGTGACAACCATTGAAGAAGCCGAAGAATTAATCGAGCGGTTGACCCAAAAGAAAAATTTACCCATGTTTACTTCTTGCTGTCCGGCTTGGGTGAAATATGTTGAATTTTATGCTCCAGAATTTATTTCTAATTTAACAACAGTCCGTTCTCCGCAAATGATTTTAGGAGGGTTAAGTAAAACTTATTTTGCGAAAAATGATGGAATTGATCCGCAAAAAATAATCGTTGTTTCAATTATGCCTTGTACGGCAAAAAAATATGAAATAACCCGACCCGAACTTGAAATTGAAGGGTTGCGTCCGATTGATTATGTTTTAACGAGTCGAGAATTAGCCAGAATTTTTAAAAAAAATAAAATTGATTTATCTTTACTTGAATCTGAAAAAGGCGATACGCCTTGGGACGAGCCAACTGGTGCTGGAATAATTTATGGAGCTTCTGGCGGAGTAACTGAATCAGCTTTGCGAACAGCAATTTTTAAATTAACCAATGGTCAGAAATTAGAACAAGTAGAATTTAAAAATTTGCGAGGAATGAAAGAAACAAAAGAGGCTGTTATTGAAATTAATAATATAAAAATAAAAGTAGCCATAGTAAATGGATTGGGAAACGCTAAAGAAATTTTAAAAATAATAAAACAAGATCCTAATCGATATGATTATATTGAAGTAATGGCTTGTCCAGGAGGATGTATTGGCGGAGGTGGCCAGCCATTGCCCACCACTCAAGAAATAAGAGAATTAAGAGCCCAAGGCTTATATAATATTGATGAAATTAAAAACAATCGCTTGGCTGACGAAAGCCCGATTATTAAAAAGATTTATCAGGAGTTTTTAATAAACCAAGAAATCAGGCATAAAATTTGTCATACCCATTATTTAATTAAACAAAAAGAAAATAATTTTTAAAAAATATGCAACAAACTAAAACAATAACTTTTAATAATTTAAAAACAGAATCGCTCAAGCTGATCGTTCTATTTGGTTTGGCTATTTTAGCTCCTTTGATTCAAAATCAGCTGATTACTGGGACAATTGTTAATGCGATTTTATTTATTTCGGTTTGTGTTTTGGGTTTTAGAAAGGCCTTATTAATTGCTTTTTTTCCAAGCTTGATTTCTTTGGGGATTGGATTATTACCTGCTGTCATGGCACCGATGATCCCGTTTATTATTTTGGGCAATATAATTCTTGTTGGCTTGTTTGCTATGTTGAAGAATAAAAATTATTGGCTTGCCGCAGCCAGCGGAGCAATTATTAAATTTGTTTGGCTTTTGATTACTAGCCAGATAATCATTTCCTTGTTTATTAAAGGAGCTGTTTCAACTAAAATTGCAGCCATGATGAGTTGGCCACAATTAGTGACTGCAATTTTCGGTTCAGTGGTGGCATATTTTCTAAAAGATTTTTTTCTAAAATCAAAAAACTAATTGATAAATTTAAAATATTATCAATGGCTGGTGTTTTGCCAGCCTTTTATTTGTAAATATATTTTTTTAATATAAATAATTGTTGTTTTTGAGATATATGATACAACAAATCAAACCAAACCCAAATAATTTTAGATTATTTAATCCTTGTTTCCAAAAAAAAGAAATGATATTATGAGAATAATAAATAGTAATAAAAAAATAGCATGAAAAAAGTAAGCCGTTTCTTTCGTAAATTTCAAAACCATAAAGTATCAGCCTTTACTTTAATCGAACTTTTGGTGGTCATCGCGATCGTGGGTATTCTCTCCGGCTTTATTTTCGTTTCCATGAATGGGGCGGTTCAATTTACCAAGGACGCAAAAAGGAAATCCGATCTTGCGATGATCTCTAAAGCAATTTTAGCTTACACAGCTGAAAATAATACTTATCCTGAAAATACCGCTTTTTGTACTATGGGTGACGGAGGAACTTGTCCTAATCTTTCTGCCAATTTAGCTCCGTATTTAAACACGATTCCTTTGGATCCAAACGGAACTAATTATATCTATACTTATACGTCAGCTACCCCGAAATTTGGACTTCAATCAACCTTAAGCAATAATACTATTTATCAATTTGATTCTATCTCTGGATTTTCGATTTTGAGTTATACAAGCACTTGTGCTGCCGCTACGAACGCTCAAGTTCAATGTACGTCAATTACTATCAGTGCGTCTGAAGAGGCTTGCAAGTGTACGTATCTTTCTGGTGCTGGGACAACTTCTTGGACTGTGCCAAATAATGTAACACAATTGCAGGTTCTTATTGTTGGAGGAGGAGGGAGTGGCGGAGGAGGAAGCCCAGGACTAAGACCGTCTGGTGGCGGAGGCGCTGGGGGAATACTCTATGGAACGCTCTTACCGACTTATCGCCAACTTACGGTTATTGTTGGTAATGGTGGTGCAGCTGTAGGAAATGCTACAACTGGAAATAATGGAGGAAATTCTTCTTTTGGATCTCATATTGCATATGGTGGTGGCGGTGGTGCGGGAGATAATACCAATGCCAATAATGGAGGGAGTGGCGGAGGCGGTGGTTATAATGGAAGTTATGGTCTTGCGACTCAAACTAATTCAGGAACATTAACTGGCTATGGAAATCGGGGAGGACGAAATGGAGTTCCGCCAGTATCATATGGTGGTCCTGGGGGAAGCTCTGGTGGAGTAAGTGACGATAGATCTGCTCCTGGAACAGGTTTAAGTTTTTCTATTACAGGGTCAAGTGCAACTTATGCTGTTGGTGGTTATCAAGCGGCTCAAAATACACAACCCGGAACAGGAAATGGTGGAAATAATGGCCCTGATCCAGTTTATGGATATGAGGGAAGTTCTGGTGTTGTAATTATTAGATATACCCATCCTTAATCGAACTTTTTGTTGTTATCGTAAAATCAGTATTCTGGTTTGTCTTTATAAACAGCTGATTTTTTAGATTGTTGATAGTTGTTTTTATTAAGTGTTTTTTGTTTTTTTAAAAAGATTTTAAAAAACAATTAAAATAAAAAATAATTAATTATTAAATCCGGAATTTTTTCGGATTTTTTAAAATTGGATTTTTTGTTTTTAATTTGGTATAATTCAAGTAATAATAAATTTAAAAAAAAGAAAATGACATTTGAAGAATATCAAATCGAAGCAAGGAAAACTGCAATTTATCCAGACAAAGATAATAATTTTATTTATCCTACCTTGGGTTTGGCTGGAGAAGCCGGAGAAGTAGCAGAAAAAATAAAAAAAGTTTTGCGGGATAATCAGGGAATTGTTTCGGAAGAAAAAAAAATAGAAATAACAAAAGAATTAGGAGATGTTCTTTGGTATGTGGCTAATCTTAGCCAGGAATTGGGAATTTCCTTAGACGAAGTAGCGCAAAAAAATATTGAAAAATTAAAATCACGCCAGCAAAGAGATGAACTTCATGGTAGTGGTGATAATAGATAATTTATGGAATTAACGCTTATTTTGGGCCCCATGAAAAGCGGAAAGTCGTTTGAGATGATTAGTAATTTTATGCCTTTAGCTTATACGGATATTAATTTTGGAATTTATCAGCCAAAAAAGAATGTCCGAGAGGAAAATCTTTGGTCTCGGAATGGAGTATCCATGAAAGCGGAAAAAATAGAAACTTTATTTGAAATTTTAGACAAACAAGAATCAATTGTTGGAATTGACGAAATACATATGTTCGCTGAAAAAGATTCGGAGGCAATTAAATTTTTGATGGATCGAGGAACAAAAATTTTTATTTCCGGACTGGACATGGATTATCAGGGAAAAATATTTCCAATAATTAAAAAATTATTTGAATTAGGGCCGCAGAAAGTAAATTACAAAAGAGCGGTTTGTGAAATTTGTAAAAAACCAAATGCTGTATATACTCAGGTTTATCAATCTGGAATTCCTATTTTCGCTGGCGCTCCCTCGGTTTTACCGGAAGATGGCGTTTATGAATATAAGCCGGTTTGCCGGCAGTGTTTTCAAAAGAAATAATTAAAATAAATTTTAAAAATTATGGCAGAAGAAAATAAAAAAGAAAATGGTTTTGTTGTCGGGATAATTGATAATTATGTTAGAGAATTTAGTAATAACTGGTCTCTTATTTTTTTAACTGGTGTTTTATTTATTATTTTCGGCCTTATTTTCTTTATTTGGCCGGAAAAAACTTTGGTTTTTATTGCTTCAGCTATTGGTTTAATGGCGATTATCGCTGGGCTATGGATTATTGGTATTGCTTGCCGAGTAAAAAGAATCGAGAACAATTATAAAAAAATGAAAGAAGATTTGCGTTCCAAATTTTTTGAATAAATTTTAAAAAAATGTCTCAATCAATAAAAGTTATTGATTCTTTAGGAAGAGAAGAAAATTTTTCTGAACATAAAATTTTACGCTCTTTAAAAAGGGCAGGAACGCCTAGAGAAAAAGCCAAACAAATTTTAAGTTTTCTAAAGCCCCGTCTTTATTCTGGGATTACAACCGCAGAAATTTTTAAAATATTAAAACAAGAGCTTGATAAAACTAATCCAGAAGCATCTTTAAAATTTAATTTGAAAATAGCGATGCGTGCTTTGGGGCCAGATGGATTTTCTTTTGAAAAATATATTAAAGAGGTTTTTGAGAGTAATGGCTATTCTGTAAAAATAAATCAATATCTTCCTGGTCGATGCTTATCTTACGAAACTGATTTGGTGGCTGAAAAAGATAATATTATTTATTTTGGAGAGTGCAAATATCGAAATCATGCTGGCGAACGCATTGATTTATCCGTAGCCATGAAACTTTACGCTGCCTTTATTGATGTTTATTCAATTGCTTTTAAAGATCAAATCAAACAAGGGGAAAAAATAATTCCTTTAATTATTACTAATACAAAATTTACCAGTCAAGCGATAAAATATTGCGAATGCCAAGGGATTAAATTATTAGGTTGGAATTATCCAAAAAATAATGGATTAGAAAGAATAATCGAAGAGAAAAAATTATATCCGATAACAATCTTGCCGTCTTTTCGGCAATATATGAATTTGCCTTTTGGAAATGCTGGGATGATGCTGGCTTCGGAATTAACAAATATCAAGGACATTAAAAATTTTTCTAAAAAAATAAGACTACCCTTAAGTAAAGTAATTGATTTATCTAAAGAAGCTAGGATTTTACATAATGGTCCAAGTCTTGTGGAAAAGAAATAAAATTGCTATATTTTGAAACTATATGCCACTTCAAATCGGAATCGTTGGATTTCCTAATGTTGGAAAATCAACTTTGTTCCAAGCTATTACCAAAAAACAAGTAGATCGGGCTAATTATCCTTTTTGTACAATCGACCCCAATGTCGGGGTTGTTGCTGTTCCCGATGAAAGAGTAGAAGAATTAGCCAAGCTTACTAATTCAGCCAAGAAAGTTTACACAGCTATTGAATTTGTAGACATTGCTGGATTGGTTGAAGGTGCCAGTAAGGGAGAAGGATTAGGTAATAAATTTTTAGCTAATATTCGTGATGTTGACGCTATTGTTTATGTTTTGCGAGCATTTGAAAATAGCAATATTATTAATACTCGGCCAGAAATAAATATTTTAAGAGATAAAGAAATTTTAGAAACAGAATTAATTTTAAAAGATTTAGAAACAGCGGAAAAAAGGCTTGGCTCTTTAGAGAAAGAAGTAAAATCAGGGAATAAAACATCTTTAAAAGAGCAGGAAATTTTAAAAAATATTTATGAATTATTAAAACAAGGAAAATCAGCTGGTTTATTTCAGGCAAAGGAAGATGATTTAAAAACTATAAAAGGACTTCAATTGTTATCTGCCAAACCAGCAATTTATCTTTTAAATGGAAAAGAAGGCGAAGTTTCAGAAAAAGTAAAAAATATTTTTCAAGAAAAAAACCAAGCTTATTTGATAATGGATATTCTTTCCGAAGCTGATTACGCAGACCTATCAGTTGAAGAGCGGAAGGATTTTGGGCTTACTGAAGAAACAGGCCTGAATAATTTGATTAAAAAATCATATGAACTTTTAAATTTAATTACTTTTTTAACTACTGGGCCTGATGAAACAAGGGCTTGGACAATAAAAAAAGGCGATCGAGCGCCTCAAGCTGGTGGAGCAATTCATTCTGATTTTGAAGAATTTTTTATCCGCGCAGAAGTAATTAATTGGAAAAAATTGATTGAAACCGGAGGATTTTCTTCTGCTCGGGAAAAAGGGCTAATTAGAACTGAAGGCAAGGAATATATTGTTCAAGACGGAGATGTTATTGAAATTAAAAGCGGAAAATAAAATATGAAAAAAGCGCCTTTTGATACTTTTCAAACAATTGTTATCGGAGCCGGCCCAGCTGGAATGATGGCTGCGATTCAAGCTTCTCTTTCTGGGAAAAGAGTAGCGCTTTTAGAAAAAAATTCCAGTTTAGGAAAAAAACTTTTAATGACTGGAGACGGGCGTTGTAATTTAAGCCATAATTTTTTGAATAATCGGGAACTGGCTTCTCAATATGGCAAAGCTGGTGATTTTTTAATATCTCCTTTGACACGCTTTGGAGTAAAAGAAACTATTGATTTTTTCGAACAACAAGGGTTGGAATTAAAAACAGAATCCGATGGCCGTATTTTTCCTAAAACTGATAAAGCGAAAGATGTTTTGCAGGTTTTGGAAAAACAATTGAAAAAAAATAAAGTTTTTATTTTTTTGAATTGCGAAGTTATAAAAATTAACCATTCTGATAAAACAATTAAAAGCATTACTTTGGCTAATGGAGAAAAGCTGTCGGCAGATAAATATATTTTTACAGTAGGCGGGAAATCTTATCCAGTCACTGGATCAACCGGACAAGGATATGTTTGGCTTGAAAGAATGGGGCACACAATAATCAAACCTCGGCCATCCTTGGTTCCTGTTCAAATTAAAGAATCCTGGATTAAAAAATTATCAGGCCTTTCATTTCAGAATATTAAAGTTAGTCTGGCAATTAACGGAGAAATAGCTAAAAAGCAAAATGGCGATATTTTATTTGCCCATTTTGGCTTAACCGGGCCTATTATTTTAAATATGAGCAAGGATATTGGCTTGGCTTTAAATAAAATTAAAAATAACGAATCTGGGAAAAATCAAGGAAAAGTAAAATTATTAATTGATTTATACCCTCAAAAAAATCAAGAGGAAATGGAATTATTTTTCCAAAAATTAATTGAAAAAAATAGTAATCAAGAAATTAAAAACATTTTAACTAAATTTTTACCAGCAAAAATTATTCCTTTTATTGTTTATTTTGCCGGGGTGAAAGAAGATTTAAGAGGATCAAAAATAACTAAACAAATTAGGGGAAAAATAATTAAAATTATTAAAAAAATAGAATTTAATGTCATTAGCTTGGTTGGATTTGACCGTGCTATGGCAACAGCTGGAGGTGTTTCTTTAAAAGAAATAGACAATAAAAATATGAAATCAAAACTAATTGATAATTTATATTTGGCTGGAGAAATTATTGATTTAGACGGACCTTGCGGAGGATATAATTTGCAAATGTGTTGGACAACCGGATATCTTGCTGGAAAAGACTTCTAGGTCAAAAGATTATTTGACTTTTTCGCTTATTTGTATTATTATTTTTAAAATAAATAAAACAAAACAAAAGCTTTCTGCTTTTTTGAGGCAGATTTTTTCATTTTAATTTTATGGAAATTAGAAACATTGCTATTATTGCGCACGTTGACCACGGAAAAACTACTTTAACCGATGCGATTTTGAAACAAACAAAAATGGTAGAAGAAGGTTTTAGTATGGATGTTAACGATTTAGAAAAAGAAAGGGGAATTACTATTTATTCTAAAAATGCTTCTATTTTTTATAAAGATACAAAAATCAATATCGTAGATACGCCTGGCCATGCTGATTTTGGATCAGAAGTAGAAAGAGTTTTACGATCTATTGATTCGGTTTTGCTAGTTGTTGATGCTCAAGAAGGCCCGATGCCTCAAACAAAATTTGTTTTAAAAAAATCCCTTGAATTAGGATTAAAGCCAATTGTTGTTATTAATAAAATAGATAAGCCCGCGGCTCGCCCCGAAGAAGTTAAAGAAATGATTTTTGAACTTTTTTTAGATTTGGGAGCCAATGATGCCCAACTTGATTTTCCAATAATTTATGCTAATGGCCGAGATGGAATTGCAAAAAATAAAATAACCGATGAATCAAAAGACTTATTTCCGCTTTTGGATTTAATTTTGGAAAAAATAAATCCAGCATCTTCGCCTGATTTATTAAACAAGCCCTTAAGGGCCCAGCCTTTTAATTTAGCTTATGATAATTTTTTAGGACGCTTAGCGATTTGTCGGATTTATGAAGGTTCGATAAAAAAGAATGCTGATGTTTTTATAAAAGGACATGATTTTGAACCAAGAAAAGGGAAAATAATTAAAATTATTAATTTTTGGGGAATGGAAAGACGTGAAGCCGACGAAGCTGAAGCAGGAGATGTGGTGATTTTGGCTGGAATCCCAGATATTAATATTGGAGAAACTATTTGTAGTAATTTAGAACAAGAATCTTTGCCAATAATTAAAATAGACGAACCAACAATTTCTCTTAATTTTTTAGTTAATAACTCTCCTTTTGCTGGACGAGAGGGAAAATTTGTTACTAACCGCCAGATTAGAGAAAGATTAGAAAAAGAATTAGAAGTAAATGTGGGACTGAAAGTTGATTTTAGTAATACCGACCATTATAAAGTTTTTGGAAGAGGAGAATTGCATATTGCTATCCTTTTAGAAAATATGAGACGCGAAGGATATGAATTGCAGGTTTCCCAACCGCAAGTAATTATTAAAGAAGAAAAGGGAGAAAAAATGGAGCCGTTTGAGGAGGTAATTATTGATATTCCCGAAGAATTTTCCGGAGTAATTATTGAAAAATTATCAAAAAGAAAAGGATTGATGAAAGAAATGAAACCAGAACAAGGACATATTCGTTTAGTTTTTGAAATTCCAACCAGAGGTCTTTTGGGGTATAAGCCAGAATTTATTATGGATACAAGAGGAGAAGGAATTTTAGCTAGTCGAGTTATTGGCTTCAAACCTTTTGTTGGAGAAATAGAAAAACATAATTTAGGATCAATGATTTCTATGTCTACAGGAAAAGCTTTAGGTTTTTCTTTGTGGAACTTACAAGAAAGGGGCACGCTTTATATTGGTCATGCTGAAGAAGTTTACGAAGGAATGGTTATTGGCAATGTTTCTAAAGGAAATGATTTAACCGTTAATCCGACTAAAGGGAAAGAGCTTACTAATATGAGAGCATCGGGATCAGATGAGGCGATAAGATTAATTACCCCCATGGAGATTACTTTGGAAAGAGGTTTAAGCATTATGAATGAAGATGAATACCTGGAAATCACTCCGCAAAGCGTTCGATTAAGAAAGCAATTCTTAAGTGAAATTGAAAGAATCAGAGCTAAAAGGGCTAGTGTTAAATAAATTTAAAACCGCCTTAGGGCGGTTTTAAAATTAAGAAATTCTAATTTATTATTTGAAAATCAACTTTTTTTCCGTTTGAATCTGCCATTTGGGCCCATATTTTTTTAACAACCATATCTTTGAAATTTCTTTCAATTATTGTTTTTGATTTTTCTAAATCTATTGATTGAATTTCTTTTTCTTCTTCAGGGCTTTTAAAACTATAAGCGTTTTTATAAGCTCCGCAATCACTATGATGGATCAAAATTACTTCTTTGGCCTGATGAAGATCGTGAGATATTTTAATTTGGGTTAAAAGAAGATTAATAATTGAAGGATCGTTTCCAGACAAATCTTTGCTTGAGCCGGCCAAAGAAACAATATCGCAATTATTAGTTAAGCTGTTTTCATCAAGCCAGCGCCTGGTTTCATTTTCCAATCGGAAATCAATGCATTTGAAAACAATGGCTTGGCAGGAGTGATGGTGATTTTCGTGCATATTTTTTATTTATTATTTTTATTCTAAATCGATTCTAGCTGATAATATTTTTTTTCGCAATAATTAAAAAACTTTGACATAAAACATTTATTAGATTATATTTTAAAAAGTAATTTATGGAGTAATGATTATGATTGTCACACCGACAAACAAAATAAAATCAATTTTGACAGCGGTTGATTTTATTGAAAAAATTCCAATTATTATCAAAGAATTGGAAGATGCGGACAATGTTATCGTTGTTGATCCCAATGATGGAATCAAGGGATATTACATCAATTCATCAGCTGACAACTTAACAATGCCGATAGTTGATGCAGTTTCTTTGGCCGGGCAAGCCGTAAGATTTAGAGCCCAAATTGAAAAAGACCCCGAGCTTTTTCCTTTTCTCAGTATCGATCAGGCAGATTTTGCTAAAGATTTTTTACAAAGAATAATGGAAACCAGTCCAGATGGTTTACCAGAAATTGATTATGAAGTCTTTGGTGGATTTTGCCGGGTTCTTTGGCAAAAGAAAGGAATAAAGGCTTTGCCTTTAGTCAAAAAATTAGCCCCTTTAAATGCTTCTGAAATTATTTTGCAAACAAAACCTATTTTGGGATTAGGCTAAATATTTAAAAATAGCCCAAAAATGGCAAATTGTTCCTAAAAGGGTAAGGATATGAAAAATTTCATGAAACCCGAACTGATTAAAAAAGTTCGGCTTTTTTTTAGAATAAATAAAAGCTCCGATTGTATAAAAAATGCCACCAACTAAAAGCCAGAGAAGAAAAGAAAAAGAAATTTTTTTACTTAAAGGATAAAGTAACCCTAAGCTTAACCACCCCATCAAAACATAAAGCCCGGTTGCTAGAGAACGGGGCACATGGGTCCAGAATTTTTTAAAAAATACCGTGGAAATTCCTAAAAAAGCTAAAACCCAAATTAAAATTAAAGAAAAAATTCCTAGCCAGCCCCAAAGGACAATAAGACAGATGGGCGTATAAGTTCCAGCAATAAGAATATAAATCATGGCATGGTCTATTTTTCGAAAAATATCCACTTCTTCAGGGGAATGTCCAAAAAGATGATAAATTGCACTAGAAGAATAAAGAAAAACCATACTTAATCCAAAAATAAAAAATGAGATAATATTTATTGAAGAATTGTTTTGAAATCCTAGATAAATTAAAAAAATTGTACCAAGGATTGATAAAAGAGCGCCCAAAAGATGGCTTAATCCAGAGACAGGATCTTTGATTTTTATTTTAAATTTCATGGTTCTTTTTAAATTCTTGAATTCGATTATATGATTCGTTTATTCTTTCTTCAGATATCTGGCCATTTTTAACGGCACTAAAAATAGCATCTACTGCCCGATAAGGGGATTGTTCGTCATAAGTTTTGATGTTGTTGCTTAAAATTAAAATATCGCAACCAGCATTAATGGCTTGAATAAGTGACTCTTTCAAGCCGAAATTATCAACAATTGCGCCCATTTGCATATCATCAGAAACCACTAGCCCTTGAAATCCCAACCCTTTACGCAAAAGAAAATTAATAAAAGTAGGCGAAAGGGTAGCCGGATAAGTAGAGTCAATTTCTGTATTCATAATATGAGCAGTCATAACCATATCAGAGTAACCGTTTTTAATTAAAAGAAAGTAAGGGATTAATTCTTTTGGGGTCCAGGTTTTTGTAACATCAACTAAGCCTAAATGGCTGTCGGCTGTTGAGCTTCCGTGTCCGGGAAAATGTTTTATGGCAGTAATAATTTTGTTTTTTTGAAGACCTTTAATAAATTCATTACTAAAAGAATAAACTTTTTTGGGATCAGAAGAAAACGATCTTTCTAAATATCCGATAACCGGATTTTCTGGATTAATATTTACATCTACTACCGGAGCAAAATTCATATTAAATCCCAGAGCTGATAATTCCATGCCCAAAAGATCGGCTTTTTCTCTGGTATTGGCCAGGGTTCCTTGCCCTAATTTTTCAGCACTTGGAATTTTAAAAAAACCGTATTTTTCTTTTAATCTATTAACATATCCGCCTTCGGCATCAAGAGAAATAAAAAGTGGAGACAAAGAATATTTTTTTAAATCAGAAATTAATTTTTTAGTTTGAGCGGGGCTGGCAATGTTTCGACTGAGTTCTCCCTTCGAGGGATTGTCTTTGTCGAATAAAATTACCCCGCCAAGATTTAAATCATTAACAGTTTTTACAATGTAAGATTCAGAATTTATTTCCAAATCTCGAAATCCGACAATTAGCATTTGGCCGATTTTTTTTCTTAATTCAAGGTCTTTTTTTTCATTCAAAGATCCAGCCTTGGCAATACTACCGGCAATTACAAAAAATATTGTCAACAAAACAATTAATAATTTTGTTTTAAAATTTTTTTTGAAAAACATAATATAATATTAGGTTATTTAATTTTATGCACTGATTATACCAAGAAAATCAAACTTATCAAAATTAATTTTTTTTATTGACTTTATTTTTTAACTGTGTCATTATTTATTCAATACTTTTTGAAAAGTGTTCGTACTCTAGCTACCTTGTTAGTCGGCTGAGAGTAGGTCGGGTTAAATAAGAAATAAAAAAAGAAAATGGAAAAAAAGCTGTACATAGGCAATTTGCCTTATTCAGCAACTGATGAAAGTTTGAAAGATTTATTCTCTCAAGCTGGAACAGTTGCTTCTGCTTCTATCATCATCGATAAGTTTTCTAAAAGATCAAAAGGTTTTGGTTTTGTAGAAATGGCTACCGAAGAAGAAGCAGCTAAGGCAAAAGAAATGTTTAACGGCTCTGAAGTTGAAGGAAGAAAAATCCTTGTTGACGAAGCAAGGCCAATGAAAGAAAGAACCTTCAATGATGGAGCTAACGACTAATCAGCCGAATCAAAAATCAGAGCCCTGAAAATGGGCTCTTTTTTTAAATCAATTGTTTTTTAATTGAAAATAATTTAAAATATTATTATGGACTTAATTAATTTTAGTGATTTTGAAAAAATAGATTTGCGCCTTATAAAAATTATTTCTGCGGAAAGAATTGAAAATTCAGAAAAACTTTTAAAAATTTTGGCGGAAACAGGACAAGAAAAAAAACAAATTATTGCCGGAATCGGGAAATTTTATTCTCCGGAAGATTTAATTGGGAAAACAGTTGTGGCAATAATTAATTTGGAACCAAGAATGATTGTTGGACTGGAAAGTCAAGCCATGATTTTGGCTGTTAAATCAGAAAATGATTTATCTTTAATTGTTTCGGAAAAGGACTTGCCTTTTGGGTTAAAATTAAGTTAAAATAAATTATCAAGATAATAATAAAAATAATTTAAAAAAATATGTCTGAAGAAATAAAAAAAGGAATTTTGCCACAAATTTTAATGATTGTTACAGCAATTTTGCTGTTTGTTATTACTTTTTATTTTTTGGTAGCGATTAACGCTAAAATAAAAGAAACTGAAAATATTAGCAATCAAGAAAAAAACACTATTTCTATTGCTAAAACCGGAACGATTTATGTTAAGCCAGATATGGCAACAACAACAATTACTGCTACTACTGATGCAAAAACTGCCTCAGAGGCAATAAATCAAAATCGAGATAAATCTTCGGCAATAATTTCTTTCTTGAAAGAACAAGGGCTGCAGGATGCTGATATTAAAACTGTAAATTATAATGTTTATCCAAAATATGAATATTATGATCTTTCCAGCTCGGTTTATTATCGTAATCAGCGAATTGTTGGCTATACAGCTACAGAATCATTAGAAATAAAAATTAGAAATTTAGATAAAATTGGAGATATTACTACTGGAGCGGTTTCAGCTGGAGGCAGCAATGTTGGAGATTTAAGATTTACCGTTGAAGATTCGGATTCAGTTAAAATGCAGGCAAGAACCCAAGCAATTGAAAAAGCTAAAGCAGATGCTCAAACTATTGCAAGCGGATTAGGGGTGGCTTTAGGAAAAGTAGTTGGATTTTCAGAATCAGGATATTCACCTGTTTATTATGATTCAGTTATGAAATCTTCAGTTCCAGCCATGGAGGGAGTTGAATCTCAGCCTGTTTCGGTAGGGGAAAATAAAATAGAAGTAACCGTAACAGTTACTTACGAGATAAAATAATTTTTTTTATGAAGAAAAGTGTTTTAATTATTTTAATTTTAATTTTAATTATTTTAGTCGGATTTTTAATTTATTTTTTTACTCGTAATCCTGTAGAGGCGCCAGATTTGATTGCGGAAAATAATGTTAGTCACATCGATTTAAATAGTCTTGGTAGCAACCAAGTCCAAGCCAATGCCTCGGAATCTCTTAATCAAAATAAAGAAACAGAAATGAAAATAGAAATATTAAAACAAGGATCAGGAATAGAATCAAAAAAAGGGGATACTTTAACTGTTAATTATACTGGAACTTTAATTGACGGAACAAAATTTGATTCCAGTTTAAATCCAGGTCGAGAACCTTTTGTTTTTACTGTTGGCGCTGGACAAGTAATCCAGGGATGGGATCAAGGATTAATCGGAATGAAACAAGGAGAACAGCGAAAATTAACAATTCCTCCAGAAATGGGTTATGGTGCTTCTGGAGCTGGTGGAATAATTCCGCCAAACGCTACTTTAATTTTTGTTGTTGATCTTTTGGAAATAAATTAATTTTATTTTTCGGAAAGCCGTCTTTAAGACGGCTTTTCTTGATTTGCGAGTATTTTTTATGTTATTATTTAATAATGTTAATAAAAGTTAAAGCATTTCCAGGAGTAAATAAGAAAAAAATAGAAAAAATAGACCAAGACAGTTTTGAGGTTTATGTTCGAGAAAAACCTATTCAAGGCCGAGCCAATCAGGCTATTATCACTGCCTTAGCAGAATATTTTCATTGCCCCGAAAATGAGATAAAATTAGTTAAAGGATTTCAGGAAAGAAACAAAATTTTTTTGATTAAAAAATATGACAATTAATGAATTCATTTTTTTAGTATTTCAAAATAAAGCTTTGTTGGCGGCAATTTTAGCTTGGTTTGTTGCTCAAACAATCAAAGCCTTGGTCTTATCTTTTAAAGACAAGAAATTTCGTTTTAACTTTTATTCTTTGCCTGGAGGATTCCCATCTTCTCATAGCGCAACGTCTATTGCTTTGGCTGTTTCTGTGGGTTTGATTGATGGATTTCATTCAATATCTTTTGCTATTGCAGCTGTTCTTTCTTTTTATATTATTTACGATGCTCGTGTTATCAGGGGGGCAGCTGGAAAACAGGCCCAGTCCTTAAATCGTTTGATTGAGATATTAAATAACGATACCGAAGATTCGGAGGACATGGAAAAAGTAAAAGAAGTAATCGGCCACAGCTTGTTTGAAATATTTGCTGGCGGACTAATTGGAATTGCAATTTCTTTTTTGATTGTTTATGGAATATAACGATTTACCCGAAGCTTATAAAAAAGGTTTTGTTTATTTTTTAGGAGTTCAAATTGGATTGGAAAACCGACCATTGATTCCAAGGGAGGAAACTGAATTTTGGGCGAGCCAAGCATTAGAAGAAATAGAAATTTTTATCAAGCAAAATAAAATAAAAAAAATTTTTTGCCTTGATGTTTTTTCCGGGTCAGGATGTCTTGGAATCGCTTTATTAAAAAAAATAAATCAGGCAAATTGTGATTTTGGAGAAATTGAAGATTCTTTTTTGGCGCAAATAAAAAAAAATCTCGAAAAAAATAAAATTTTAGAAAATCGTTATCAGATTATCAAATCAGATATTTTTTCTAATATTTCAAATAAATACGATTTTATTTTAGCAAATCCTCCGTATGTGGCGGAAAAAAGAATTGCCGAAGTCGGAGAAGATGTTAAAAAATATGAACCCGCTATCGCCTTATTTGCTGGTCCCGACGGAATGGACGTTTTAAAAATATTTATTATTCAGGTTTTTGATTTTTTGAAAAAAGGCGGAACAGCTTATGTTGAAATTGATCCTGAACAAGTTGAAAAGATAAAAGAAATTATTAATCAATTGCCAGCTGATAAAAATTTTTCCCAAAATGAATTTTTAAAAGATCAGTTTGGCCAAATAAGAGTTTTAAAAATAATAAAATAAATTTATGTGGGAATATATATTAGCCGGAGTCTTGCAGGGTATTTTTGAGTGGCTTCCTGTTTCAAGCGAGGGAGTTGTTGCTTTATTTTCAAGTTTTTTTGTTGAAAAAATGAACAGCCTCGATTTTTCCTTATTTTTACATTTAGGCACGCTTTTGGCAGTCAGTGTTTATTTTTGGAAAGACATAGTAGATTTGATTTTTTTAAAAGATAAAAAATTGGTTAAATTTTTTATTATCGTGACTTTAATCTCCGGAGGTTTAGGGTTTTTTATTTATAAAATAGCTAATAATTTTTCTTTTGGTCCAGCCTTGCTTATTATGATGGGGTGTGGTCTTTTCTTAACCTCTTGGTTTCAAAGAAAAAAAATAAAATTAAAAATCTCAGATGATGTTTCTGCTATTATTGTTGGCTTACTTCAAGCAATTACACCCATCCCTGGAATCTCTCGATCTGGAGCAACAATTTTTGGATTATCTCTTTCAGAAAATGATCCGGAAAAAATATTAAGAATGTCTTATCTTATTTCCATTCCAGTTGTTTTTGGAGCTAATTTTTATATTTATTTAAAAAACTTTCAAGAGACTAAAATACTTTTTTCTTTAGAAATGTTTTTAGCATGTTTTTTCAGTTTTATTTTTGGCATCATTACTTTAAAATTTTTAATGCAGGCAAGCCAAAAAATTAATTTTTCTAAATTTACTTTTATTTTTGGCTGTCTTTGTTTTTTTGGCGCTTTTCTTTATTTGATTTAAATTTTAAATTCAAATGATAAATTTAGTAAAAAAATGCTTACAGAAAAAAATAAACAAAGAAAAAGCAATTTTTTTGCTTCGATTTTTTAAAACTCAAAAAGGGCAATATGGCGAAGGGGATATTTTTTGGGGAATCACTGTTCCTGAACAGAGAAAAACTGCTAAAAAATTTAAAGAAATTAATTTTTATCAAATCCAAGAGCTCTTAAGCGACGAAATTCACGAATGTCGGTTAACTGGTTTGTTAATTTTAATTGAAAAATATAAAAAAGCTGATCCCAGCGAACAAGCCAAAATTTTTAAATTATATTTAAAGAACTACAAAAATATAAATAATTGGGATTTGGTTGATTTATCGGCTCCAGCTATTGTGGGAAATTATTTATTGAACAAAGATCGAAAAATTCTTTATCGTTTTGCTCAATCAAATCATCTTTGGAAAAAAAGAATTGCTATCGTCGCTACTTTTGCTTTTATTAAAAACAAACAATTAGACGATACTTTTGAAATTGCAAAAATTTTATTAAACGACAAGCACGATTTAATCCATAAAGCTGTGGGCTGGATGTTGCGGGAAGCGGGAAAACGAAACAAAAAAGCAGAAATAGATTTTTTGAAAAAATATGCCTCTAAAATGCCAAGAACAATGCTGAGATATTCAATTGAAAAATTTTCTGAATTAGAAAGGAAAAAATTTCTTTGTTTGACATAGGTATAGTTTTTTGTTATAAAATATTTAGTTCTTAAGGGGTGAAAAAGTGGATCTAAAAGAAGCTTTTTCTGTTCTTGGACTAGAAGACAGAAAAAAAGAAGCACATTTGATTGCCGAAGGGTTTTCAGATGTTAAAATTACTTTAGGCAAGAATCGCCGAAGAATTAAAGAATCGCAATTAGAACAAATTGAAAAAAAATGGAAAGATCATCTAAAAGATCATCCAAATGATTTTGATGGTTCTTTGGCCAGTTTTCAAAGGGGAAAAATACAAAACAATATTTTGTATTTGGAAACAAGACCAACAAAATTTTCCATTTTTTGGGCAACTCGTCCCGAGGAGTCAGGTGGCTTGTTGGTTAGGGCTTCTGCATTTGATCGTGAGTACCCATTACCATTGTCTTTTGGGGCAATTGCGGTTACAGCTCCAAGCGAAAGCTATCCCAAGGGATGCATTGTGGTCGCAAAAAGAAGCAAAACTGCTTTTAATGAAGCAGAGTATACTTTTTTGCCTGGTGGATATTTTGATCCGCAAAAAGATCGATTTCGAGAATCAGGAAAAACGTTTCTTTCTTTGGAATCAGCGATTATTCGTGAAGCCAAAGAAGAGCTTGATTGTCGACCCAAGCTACCTCCTCAATATTTGGGATTAGTGTATAGCAGGGTTGGATCAAAACAGCCATTGATTGCTGTGGGCTTGAAGTTATCAGAAACAACAGAACAACTTAAGTTGAATAAAGATGTGGACGAATGGGAAAATCAATATATTTTTTTTGTCCCAGCTGATCTCAAAAGTTTGATTTATCTTTCCATAAATTATCGGCTTTGTACTCATGATTTATGGAAGCTGGCGCTTTATGTCAGTAAAAATTATTAGAGCAATTATATTTTTATGCTCTATTTTTTTTGAAAAAAAATTGATTTTAACTTATAATACCTTATATGGATTTAAGCAAATTAAATAAAGAACAAAAACAGGCCGTAAAAACCATAAACGGACCGCTTTTGATTGTTGCTGGCGCTGGAACTGGAAAAACCACAGTTTTGACGAATCGCTTGGCTTATTTGGTAAGCGAAGAAAATGTCAAACCAGAAGAAATTCTTGCGCTTACTTTTACAGAAAAGGCTGCCCATGAAATGGAAGAAAGAGTGGAAAAATTATTACCTTTTGGATACTATGATTTTTGGATATCCACTTTTCATTCTTTTGGCGATCGAATTTTGAAAAATTATGGGCTTTATGTTGGGCTTCCTACGAATTATAAATTATTAAACGATAGCGGAAGTTGGATTTTATTGCGTAAAAATTTTAATAAATTTAATTTTCTTAAAGAATATCGGCCATTAGGAAATCCAACCAAGTTTATTCAGGCCTTGGTTAGTCATTTTCACCAATGTAAAAACGAAGGGATTTATCCAGAACATTATTTGGAATATGCAGATTCTTTAAAATTGAATTTTGATAATTTTTTTGTTTCTAAAAAGAAAACAAAAAATAAAAAAATAGAAATTGATCAGGATGAAATTGTTTTAAAGCAAAAAGAGCAAGAAAGAATAAATGAAGTGGCGCTTGCTTATCATACTTATCAAAAAATTTTATTAGACAATAGCTGTCTTGATTTTGGAGATTTGATAAATTATACCATTGACTTATTCAAAAAAAGACCGGAAATTTTAAAAAAATTCAGAGATAGATTTAAATATATAATGGTAGATGAATTTCAAGATACTAATTGGGTGCAATATGAATTAATAAAAATTTTAGCTGCTCCAAAGAATAATTTAGCAGTTTGTGCTGACGACGATCAATCAATTTTTCATTTTCAAGGTGCTTCATTTAATAATGTTTTGATGTTTAAAAAAGATTTTCCTGAATCTAAACAAATAATTTTAACAGAAAATTATCGTTCTCCTCAAAATATTCTTGATTTATCTTATAATTTTATCCAGCATAATAATCCCAACCGTTTGGAATTTCAATTAAACGAAATTTCTGATTTACAAAAAAAAGCTAAAGAAAAAGGAATTAATTTAGAATGTTTTGAAAAAATAAGCAAAAAACTAAAAAGCAATAAAAAAGAGCCTGGTCAAATTTGTTTGCTTGGTTTTCAAACTGGAGATGAAGAAATAACAGGCGTGATTAATAAAATTTGGGAATTAAAAGAAATAGATCTTGAGGCTAATTTTTCTGATTTTGCTATTTTAGTTAGATCTAATGAATCAGCCAATTCTTTTAGTCGGGCACTAGAAAGAGCAAATATGCCTTATCAGTTTATTTCTTCGCGAGGATTATATACCAACCCTTTAATTTTGGATGTTATTTCATATTTAAAAGCAATTTTAAATTTTTATGATTCTTCTAGTCTTTATCGTGTTTTGAGAATGTTGCCTCTGGATTTAGATGCTGAAGAGGTGGCTAGAATTACTCAATATAGCGACAAAAAAGGATTGCCAGTGTTTGAAGCAATCCAGGATAATTATCTAAAAACAAAATTGCACGCCGAAACAAGAATTAAGTTAGAAAAATTAGTTAAAAATTTAAAAAATCATTTTTCTTTATCAAAAGAAAAAAATGTTAGCGAAATTTTTATTAATCTTCTTTCTGACTTGGGCTATGATAAAAAATTATCAGAACCTTGTGAGCAAAACTTGAAAAATTGGGATTTGCTTTATCAATTTTTTCAGAAAATTAAAAATTTTGAAGAATCTCAATCTGATGGAAAATTATTTTCTTTTATCGAAGAATTAGAAATGGAATTAGAAGCTGGAGAAGAAGGATCTTTGTCTTCGAGCATTGAAAATGATTGCGACGCAGTAAAGATAATGACTGTTCATTCGGCAAAGGGATTAGAATTCAAATATGTTTTTCTTTCCAATCTGGTTCATCGTAAATTTCCAAGCGATCAAAAAAGCGATCCTATCGCCCTGCCCGAAGATTTGATTAAAGAAGTTTTGCCAAAAGGGGATTTTCATCTTCAAGAAGAAAGAAGGCTTTTCTATGTGGCCTTAACTAGGGCAAAAGATGGATTGTTTTTAACTTGGGCTGAGGACTATGGAGGAAAACAAAGAAAAAAACCGTCTCGATTTTTAATAGAAGCAGATTTAATTAGCGAAGAAACTTTGCAAAACCATAAAACAAAAACAATAAATAATTTTTGTTTTAGCAAATTAAAAAATAATAATTTCAAGCTTGAATCGAACGAAACAAACGACAATAAAGCAATAAAAAAATTTTTACCAGATCATTTTTCTTTTTCTCAATTAACAGCTTTTTCTAACTGTCCTTTGCAGTATAAATTTGCTCACATTTTAAAAATCCCTACTCGAGGGCGACCTAATTTTAGCTATGGCAAAACAGTTCATAATACTTTACATAAATTTATTGGATTAGCAGCTCGGGAGATTGAAATAAACCAAAAAGATTTATTTGGAAATATTAAAATTGAAAAAGAAAAAATTAATTTATCTTTGCAAGATTTGTTAGAAATTTATGATAAAGAATGGATTGATGATTGGCACGATGGAGACTCAAAAAAAGATTATTATTTGAAGGGTAAAGAAGTTTTAAAAAATTTTTATAATGATTTGCTTTTAAAACCTTTAAATATTTATTTTTTAAATGGCGAACCAGCGCTAGAAAAAACTTTTTCTTTAAAAATAGATAATGATTTATTGGTTGGGGCGATTGATCGGATTGATAAAATATCTGAAAACGAAGTAGAGCTAATTGATTATAAAACAGGAAATCCAAAAGATTCTTTGAGCACAGATGATAAATTCCAATTATTAATCTATCAATTGGCAGCTTTCAAAATTTTTGGCTTAAGAGCTGGAAAGCTTTCTTATTATTATGTTGATGATAATTCGATAAAATCATTTATTCCTACTGATGATGATTTGTTTAAAACAGAAGAAAAAGTAAAAGATTTGATTGCGCGAATAAAAAGAAGTAATTTTAAACCTTCGCCTGGCTGGAATTGCCGTTTTTGCGATTTTAAAAATATTTGTTCTCATCGTAAAAACTAATAAAGATATTTTTAAGTGTTTTTTCTTTCATTTTTTTTATTATTTGGTATAATATCTTCAAGAAAAAAACAAAACAATCTTAAACAAATGAAATCAAATCGTCTTATTGCTTTTACTTTAATCGAGCTCTTAGTCGTGATTGCGATTGTTGGCATCTTATCAGGCTTTGTCTTGGTTTCTTTGAATTCAGCT
>Ga0265297_10000892_pt1 | contig 78508 bp, 69 predicted proteins | sample Munlanlwell13791_FD_192502 | JGI IMG/M metagenome (GOLD analysis project Ga0265297, IMG submission 192502) | Leachate microbial communities from a municipal landfill in Southern Ontario, Canada - Leachate well 137-91 | ecosystem: Engineered > Solid waste > Landfill > Unclassified | place...
CGAAGCGATTTTCGCCCTCTTATCAAGACGTTCGGGACTCACTGCGGAAGAACTCCGTTCCCGTGCCGATGTTTTCGATGACCAGGGGTGCATTCACCACCTTTTCAGCGTTGCCAGTTCACTTGATTCGATGGTGGTCGGGGAGACTCAGATCGCCGGACAGCTCAAAGATGCTTTCAAGCTCTCTCAGGATCATGGGTTTTCGGAACAAAAACTTGCCCGTGCGATGAGTTATGCTTTCAAATGTGCCGCGGAAGTGCGGAATGCGACGAATATCTCCTCCAAGCCGGTATCGGTAGCCAGTGTCGCCGTCGCCAAAGTCAAAGAAAAAGTGGGTGAGCTGAGCGGCAAACGGGCTTTGGTGATCGGTTCGGGAGAGATGTCGGTTATCACCTGCAAGCATCTGGTAGCGCAAGGAGTCGATGTCACGATCATGAACCGGACATTTGAAAAAGCCGAAGCGATTGCGGATGAATGCAATGCGCGGGTACGCCCGTTTGAAGAACTTTCGTATGCCGTCAATGAAACCGAACTGTTGTTCACCTCTACCGGATCGATCCATCCGATAATCACCGAAGAGATGATACGTCCATGCGGTTATGGCCGCTATTGGTTTGATATGGCCGTACCGCGCGACATCGATTGTAACCCTTCCGCATGGGATATAGAACTCTTTTATGTGGATGATCTCAAAGAGATCGTCACTGAAAACATTGCGCTCCGCGAAGATGAGGCCAAGCTCTCTTTTGTCATCGTCAGCCGTCATACGGCCGGTTTTTTTGAATGGCTAAATACCCTTTCGATCGAGCCGTTGATCAAAAGTATGTATGAACGTGCGTATGAATCGGCATTTCAGGAAGCGTCACGGGTGATCGATAAAGGATTTATCCCGAAAGAGTATGAATATGCGGTGCAAAAAGCGACGGAACAGGCATTAAAACGGTTTTTACATCCGATTGCATGCCGGATGCGTGACGGATCGGATTCTATGCGTGTTGATACCCTTATCGAATCGATGAGTTTCTTGATGGATCAAGACGAAGGCGAAGAGATGAGCCAATCTAGTTGTAAATATTACCCAAAAGGAAAATAATGCGTTTTTCAAGAGCCTATATCCCAACGACCAAAGAGTCCCCAAAAGATGCTCAACTCCCAAGCCATATCTATCTGTCACGTGCGGGATTTGTAGCTCAGGTTGCGAGCGGACTGTATAACTTTTTACCTCTTGGAAAACGGGTCCTCCGCAAGATCGAGACGATTATTAATGAAGAGATGGCGGCGTGCGGTGCACTGGAAGTGGATCTCAGTTTCGTTACCCCCGCAGAGTTGTGGGAAGAGAGCGGACGGATCGAGAAATTCGGCAAAGAGCTTCTCCGTTTTCGTGATCGGAAAGATAACCTTTTCGTCCTTGGACCTACGCATGAAGAGATGATGGTAAGCATTGTCCGTAACAAGATTACGAGCTATAAGCAGCTTCCGGTGAATCTTTATCAAATCAAGACGAAGTTTCGCGACGAGGCGCGCCCCCGTTTCGGTCTGATGCGGGCTCGTGAGTTTGTTATGAAAGACGGCTACAGCTTCCACGCTTCTACTGATGATCTTGATCGTGAGTTTAATGCCATGGAAGCGGCATACAAGCGGGTATTGGAGCGTCTTGGATTGACGTTTCGTATTGTTGAGGCCGACAGCGGTGCTATCGGCGGTACGGGATCGAAAGAGTTGATGGTATTGGCGCAAAGCGGCGAAGATACACTGGCCGTATGCGATACGTGCGAATACGGTGCCAACGTAGAGGCTGCTCGCCGTGCGCCGCGTACAGCGGTTCCTGAAGCACCGCAGGCCGATTTTGCCCGATTTAAAACTCCGAATATCAAATCGATCGATGATTTGAGTACTTTTTTCCGTGTCGATCCGTATTACACTCTCAAAGCGGTGGTTATGCGTGCGGTCTATACCGAGGGGAGCGAGCCGGTCTGTTTCTTTTTGCGCGGCTGCGATGAACTGCAAGAGGTCAAAGCACGCAACAGCGTCGGTGCAATCGATTTGGTCGATATCAGCGAAGAGGAGCTCAAAGAACTCGGACTGGTACCGGGATTTATCGGGCCGCTTGATCAGGATAAAATCCGTATCGTCATGGACAACGACACCCGTAATGCGACGTCGATGATATGCGGTGCCAACGAAGCGGATTACCATTTCGTCGGTGTGAGCCTTAGTGTCATGGATGATGCGCCGTTTGCGGATCTCGTTGCGGTTCAGGAGGGGGATGGGTGTCCCCATTGCGGCGGTAAACTCCTCCATACCAAAGGGATCGAAGTCGGACATATCTTTAAGCTCGGCACGGTCTATTCCGCACCTTTGAAAGCAGAGTTTCTGGATGAAAACGGACGTGCCCAGCCTTTCATTATGGGAACCTACGGTATGGGTGTCAGCCGACTCGTCGCCGCGGTCATCGAACAGCATCATGATGAAAAAGGGTGTATCTGGACCCATGCGACCGCTCCGTATCTGGTCAACGTGATGGTTTCCAATATTAAAGAAGAGGCTCATATGGTATATGCCGAAGCCCTTTACGGTGATTTGAATAAAGCCGGTATTGAGTCAATCTTGGACGACCGAAAGGAACGGTTCGGATTCAAGATGTCGGATGCGGAATTGATCGGGTTTCCTTTCACCGTTATCATCGGTAAAGAACTTGAGAACGGTTTAGTCCAGATTATGGTTAGAAAATCGCGCGAGATGATTACCGTCGATGCGGCAAGCGTACTGGATAAAATTAAGGAGCTAGTGGGATGATCTATTTTTTGATTTACCTTTTTTTAGAGGTGATCATCACAATTAATATCGCTTCAAAAATCGGCGGAGTCGCAACATTTGTCGAGATTATCGGAAGTGCGCTGTTGGGAATGTTGATTTTACTGAATTTTCGCCATACGTTGAGCGAAAATATTCGTGCCCTGCAACTGCGTCAAATCAATACGGAAGGATTCATGCAGCTCAATCTTATGGGACTGTTTGGGGCGATTTTGCTTATTCTTCCGGGGTTTTTAAGTGACAGTATCGGAGTTTTAGTCCTTTTTTCATTTATAATAAAACTTTTGATTAACCGTTTTTCGAGAAAATATACCAAACCAAACCAACCAAAGGATGAATATGTCATTGATGCCGAAATTATCAGCGATACTACTGTTATCCGCTAGCCTTATGGCGGCGACGGATGCAGAAGTCGTAGCATTTTTAAAAAAAGGGATTGGCGGAAATCCTAATATCACCAATCTTCAAATCGATGTCAACGGTAAAAAAGCGCTTTCCGACATGAAGGGATGGCAAGCTTATTTTATAAATATCGATGCCGATGTGAAACAAGGTTCGGATACGCGTCATATCACACAAAATGCGACCTATTTCGTTAACGGAGATATTATTGCACCCGAGCTCATTAATGTTAAAACGGGCGGTCGTCTCAACGATGCAATCTCACCGGATTTTAATACGGCATATTATTCGAAAAACAATCTTATCAGCGGTGATGCAAATTCAAAATACAAAGTAGTCATATTTTCTGATCCGTTATGTCCGTTTTGCCGCCGCTATGTCCCCGAAGCACTCGAATATATGACAAAATATCCTTCAACGTTTGGTATCTATTATTATCATTTCCCGTTGACAGGACTTCATCCCGCATCGGAAACATTGACGAAAGCGGCGATTGCGGTAGAACAAAACGGTATGGAAGATGCCGTAATGAGATTGTATAAAGTCGATATCAATGCCAACGAAAAAGATGACCAAAAAATTTTAGATGCGTTCAACCGCGCATTGAAAACCAAGATCACTATTGCTGATATCCGACGCGCATCCGTCATTAAACAGTTCGAATCTGACCAAAAAGCTGCACAGGCAATGATGGTCGGAGGGACACCGACTGTATTTTTTAACGGTCAAAAGGATATGACGAAAATGAAATACAAAGAAGTCAAAGCAAAATAATCGACAAGCGATCATCATAAATATTAGGATTACAATGAAAAAACTTACCATCGCCACCCGCGGAAGCAAACTAGCCCTTTGGCAGTCCAACCATATCAAATCGGTCATCGAATCGCATTTTAGCGATGTCGAGGTAGAACTTAAAATCATTATCACCTCAGGAGACAAAATTTTAGATGTACCGTTGGCCAAGATCGGTGGAAAAGGGCTGTTTCTCAAAGAGATTGAAGAGTCGATGCTTCGGGGTGAAGCACAGATGGCTGTCCATTCTCTTAAAGATGTTCCGACGGTGATGCCGCAAGGGTTGCTGCTGTCGGCTATTACGACACGTGAAGATGTGCGTGATGCGATGCTGAGTGAGCACTATCCCGATATCGCTTCGCTTCCGGAAGGTGCGACGGTAGGGACATCTTCACTGCGCCGCCGAATGCAGCTTGCAATGGAACGCCCCGACTTGATCATCAAAGACTTGCGCGGCAATGTCGATACCCGTATTCGAAAGCTTAAAGAGGGGGAATTTGATGCGATTATCCTTGCTGCCGCGGGGATTAACCGTCTTGGATTAAACGGATCGGTCAAGCATTTTTACCCGATTCCGCTCGACGAGATGCTTCCGGCGATGGGGCAAGGTGCTTTGGGAATTGAGACGGTCAATGAGCCGTGGGTACTTGATATCGTCAAAATACTCAATGATGACAACAGCCATATCGAGACCACGATTGAGCGCGGTTTCGTCGATACGCTTCAGGGGGGATGTCAGGTCCCGATCGGTGTCAGTGCGCGGGTCCAGGAAAACGGCGAGGTTGTCGTTCGTTCCATTCTCGGGCTGCCTGACGGCAGCGAAGTGATGGGAGAGTCGGTTACCGTATCGCTGGAGCAGACAGCAGGTGTCGGCGAAGCGATGGCGACACGACTGATCGAGCAGGGGGCGATGGAGCTTCTGCATCGCGCCGAGGCTATGGCGTCACGAGAATAATTGCATGGAAATGAAAAAGATACTTGATCTCTTACGAGCAAACGATGAGCTGCGCGTCATCGATACCCCTTTGGACGTTGTTCTGGAGATCCCCCATCTGGCGTATGCCGAAGTGAAAAAAACCGACGGGGGGAAAGCGCTTCTCTTTACCCATCCGATTGATAAAGCCAACGGGAAAATGTACGAAACCCCGGTCATCATGAACCTTTTTGGCTCATATCGCCGTACGGAACTGCTTTTCGGCAGAGATATCGAAGGGGTAGCCGAGGAGATTGAAAATCTTCTGCACATGAAGCCGCCGCAAAGTTTCAAAGAGAAGATCGGAATGCTCGGTGATCTGTTCGCGATGAAAGATATCTTCCCTAAAAAGGTCAAAGGGCGGGGAAGCTGCCAGGAAACCGTCCAGCAAGGTGAAGAGGTCAATCTCTATGATTTGCCGATATTAACGACGTGGGAAGAAGACGGCGGCCCTTTTATTACCATGGGGCAGGTCTATACGCAAAGTCTGGACGGTAATGTCGTCAATTTGGGGATGTATCGACTGCAGGTCTATGATAAAAATCATTTGGGGATGCATTGGCAGATCCATAAAGATTCATCCCATTTTTTTGATCAATATCAGCGTGCCGGAAAAAAGATGCCCGTATCCATCGGGATCGGGGGAGACCCCCTTTACACCTGGTGTGCTACCGCACCGCTTCCGTACGGGGTAAACGAACTGCTGCTGTACGGTTTGGTAAAAAAAGAGACACTGAAACTGGTGCAGTCGATCACGACTCCGCTTTACGTTCCCGAAGACCTTGATTTCGTAATCGAGGGATGGGTAGACCCCGAAAAACTGGCATTGGAGGGTCCTTTCGGCGATCATACGGGATATTATACCCTTGCCGAACACTATCCGGTTATGGAAGTAAGTGCGATCACGCGGCGTAAAAATCCCCATTTTTTAGCGACCGTAGTGGGCAAGCCGCCGTTGGAAGACAAATATATGGGATGGGCGACCGAGCGGATATTTTTGCCGCTTTTGAAAACCAATGCGGCCGATCTGATCGATTACCATATGCCGGAGAACGGCGTATTTCATAACCTTATCTTGGCGAAAATGAAGCCGTTGTACAAAGGGCATGCGAAACAGTTCATGCATATCTTTTGGGGTTCCGGGCAGATGAGTTTTGTCAAACATGCCCTCTTTTTCGGCGAAGATGCTCCGAAATTGAACAACTACGAGGCATTGGCGACGTATGCATTGAACCGATTTGTCCCGAAGTGCCTTTTTATTTCAGAAGGGATTACCGATGCGCTTGACCATTCGAGTCCGGAAAGTCTGGTAGGGGGGAAATTGGGGATTGATCTGACGGCTTCGAATACGCCGAGTGCTCCCGAGTCGCTTCAAAGTACGCAGATACTTGAAAAATTATTGCTTCTGATTCCTGAAGTGCGTGATGTAACTCAATATATGCGTCATACGTCCAATCCGATTACGGTGATCAGTGTGGCTAAAGTACGGCCGATACGTGAGTGCATTGCTCTTCTCGAACCGTTAAAACCTTATTTGAGGATCGTCGTATTTGTCGACGAGGCGAAAAATGATATCTATAACCCTTATATGCTGATTTGGCGGGTGACGAACAATATGGATGCGGCGCGTGACGTGTATCGTACGGAACCGATTATCGGGATAGACGGTACGACAAAAAATCATCTGGACGGTTTTGTGCGTGAATGGCCCGGAGATGTGGAATGCACCCCGTCGGTAGTGAAGCGGCTTAAAGAACTTTCGCTTTGGGATCTGGATCCGAAATTAGAGAAAAAATATCAGCTGTAACGGAATAAAAATCAGAAAAACCATTAAGCGCCTTATTAGAAATAGTAATGTACTATTAACACAATTTTATAACAATTAGGAAACAAATTCCAATGTACAAATTTTATGCTACAGTAGCAATTATACTAACTGCAGGTTCCGTCGTCCTCAGTGCAGCCACCTATAAAGGGCAAAAGGTTTATATTGAATCGTGCAAAGAGTGCCACGGCGGCGGTCAGGCGTTAGCAGGTGCCAAAAAACAGCGTGTATGGGAAAAATTGATGAACAACAAAGGGGAAAAGCTCGCTGACATCCATCTTGCCTCCAAAAAAGCACAGCCTTCATGGGAATACTTCAATAGCCGTGCTTATTCCAAAGATGCGCGGCACCTTGAAGACTTTTTGGTTGAATATGCAGGTGACAGCGGCAACGTTCCTGCCTGTAACTGATACTTTTTTTATCCGTCCCCCGTTCGGGTGATGGTCTCTTCTTAACCAAACTTCGCTAAAATACCCTACTTTTTTAATTAACGGGCACCTTAAAAGCCCAAGTCGGAGATACTATGGAAAAAATGTGGTCCGGACGTTTTTCGCAAGATGCGTCGTCATTGCTGGAACGGTTTAATGCCTCGATAATGTTTGATCAAAAGCTTTATCGCGAAGACATCGAAGGTTCAATCGCCCATGCTCAGATGCTTGCCCATCAGGGAATTCTGACGGCTGAAGAGGTTGAATTGATCGAATCGGGTATGGCCAGAGTATTGAGCGAGATCGAAACGGGTGCATTTGAATGGAGAATCGGAGATGAAGATTTGCATATGGCGATCGAAAAACGTCTGACCGCAATTATCGGTGATGCAGGAAAAAAACTCCATACTGCGCGCAGCCGCAACGATCAGGTGGCACTTGATTTTCGTCGTTATGTCTTACGCAAAAATGGTGAGATTGTCGTTCTAATCAAATCATTAATGAGAGCAATCGTCGAAATTTCCCGTGATCATACTTCGACATTGATTCCGGGGATGACCCATCTGCAACATGCCCAGCCGATCAATTTCGGATTCCATCTGCTAGCCTATGCGGCGATGTTTAAACGCGATATCGAGCGTTTTGAGAGCAGTGCATCACGCAATAACATCTCTCCGATCGGTTGTGCCGCTTTGGCGGGGACACCGCATAATATCAACCGCGAAATGACGGCAAAGACACTCGGATTCGACAGCGTAAGCGTCAACTGTCTCGATACGGTCAGCGACCGTGATTTCGCTTTGGAGATCCTGTTCAATATTTCGACATTGATGATGCATATTTCCCGTCTGTCCGAGGAAATCATCCTATGGTCGAGTTATGAATTCCGTTTTGTCGAACTCTCCGATGAATATTCGACCGGATCGTCCATCATGCCGCAGAAAAAAAACCCCGACGTTCCCGAACTTCTTCGTGGTAAAACGGGCCGCGTGTATGGAAACCTGATGGGGCTTTTGACCGTGATGAAGGGGCTTCCACTGGCGTATAACAAGGATACCCAAGAGGACAAAGAGGGGGTCTTCGACAGCGTTGAGACGGCAGAAATCTCCCTGGAAATTTTGCGTGAAGCGCTGTAGTCGATGACCGTTAAGCCTGAAAACATGGCGCGTGCCTGTAAACTCGGACACCTCAGTGCGACCGATCTGGCCGACTATCTGGTCGAACATTGCGGCGTACCGTTTCGCGAAGCCCATTTTATTACCGGAAAAGCGGTCGCCCGTGCAGAAGCGTTGGGGATCGATTTGAGCGAAATCGCCTACGGTGAGCTGCATACGATCGATAACCGTATCAAAGAAGACGTATGTGCATTTTTGGCGATCGAGCACTCGATGAACGCCAGAATATCTCAAGGGGGGACGGCAGAGGTGCGTACCCTTGAACAAATACTTTATTTTGACCATTATCTTAACGCGCACGGATACGATTCAATCGCCGATTCATGATTATCGGTTTTCTGAAAATTTAAAGAAGGAAAAAGTTTATGAAAATTACCGTTTCTCATCAGGATGCTATGCGCTTTGAAGCAAAAACCGAAAAAAGCAGTTTCGTCATCGATTGCCCTCAAATCTCTCCGATCGAATATTTTTTGAGCGGGATCATCGCCTGCAGTGCGACCGATGTCGTAATGCTTCCCCAAAAACAGGGATATGAAGTCAAAAATCTTGAGGTAGACGGCGAAGTGGTACGTAACGAGACGGCACCGCGCAAATTAAACGAGCTTCATCTCGAATACCGCTTTGATTCCAATGGCGACGATACACTTGCGGCACGCTGGGTAATGGCGAGTCTTGAGACGTACTGCTCAACAATCAATACAATCCGTGACAGTGTAGCTATAACCTACACGATCAAACACAACGGCAATACGATCCGCGAAAACGAGAGCATGATCAGCGGCGGCGGTAGCAGCATCGATTTCGGCTCTTTACAAGGGTGCAACGCCTGATTTTTTTCCTTTCACCCATCTTTAGGGATGGGTGTTCATCGTCGAACAATCAAACACTCTTCTTTTTTTCATTTTTTTGTTAATCTGCTAATTTGACAATACTATTCGCTAAGCATCCCTAAAATTTTCTTTCTCTCCTTACTTCCTTTGGATTAATCCTTTTTAAAATTAATGTTTAATATTTATACTATATCAAGGTGGTTCCATGTATTCTGACTAAAATATGTTATTTTATATTTTAATTATATAGAGATATATATTCTAAATGTGAAGCGTATTTTGAAAGGCAAGCGCCAATGGTTCATTAGATTGACGATTTGCTGACTTATACTAAAAGGAGAAGTAAATGCTTAATACAATTGTACTCATTCTGATTATCCTCTGGCTCCTTGGGCTTGTAACATCGTATACGATGGGAGGGTTGATCCATATTCTTTTAGTCATTGCAATCATTGTGGTACTGATTCGGATCATACAAGGAAGACGCTTGTAATAGGGATAGATACTTTTATGCAATTGATCGGGGAGACAAAATGAACGGATCCAAAATTATGGGAATTATCTTTATTGTCGCCGGAGGGCTGGGATTAATGTATGGCGGTTTCAGTTACACGAAAGTGACTCATGAAACGACAGTTGGACCAGTTGAGCTATCGCTAAAGCAAGAAGAACGGGTCAACGTCCCGATTTGGGCTGGCGTTGGAACAATCGTATTCGGTAGTTTGCTTCTGCTTTTTGGAAGTAAGAAGAGCTAGCCTTTGATTGTCTAATGTGGCTTTCAAAAGCTCAATTGGTTTTAAATGGATAAAAGAAGGAGAAGTGTTATGAATACGAAAGACGCATACAAACAGAAGATAGAGGCCGAACTGGAACTGGTGCAAGCCAAATTAGCCGAGTTTAAGGCACGAGTAAAGAGTTCTACTGCCGATGCCCGTATCAACTATGCCAAACAAGTTGACGAACTAGAAAAGATGGCGGACGTCACGAAAGCTAAACTAAAGGAGCTTGGCGAGGCTAGCGAAGATGCGTGGGAACAACTTAAAGAGGGGGTGGAGAGTGCGTGGGATATATTACGCACCGCTGTACGAGATGCTTCCGCCAAGTTTAAAGAGTGATCTGCCTAAAATACGTTTGACTTCTTCTTATAGTGTTAAACCGCGTAAATACTCTTATCTTTTATGCTTTCTAAAAAAGTTGGAAGATACTTTACTGATCTTTGTTTAATTTAGCGATTCGAATACCAATTTTAGTTTTTGTCCCATCTTTCTCGGTAGTATGTTAAAGTGTCAGTTGATAATCCATCAATAGTTTGGAGGTATAGTCGTATGCGCAGCATCGTATTTGCTTTTATCGTACTTCTTTTCAGCGGATGTGCAAAATATGTCGAGACGGATATTTCGGTCTTTCATGAGCTTAAACCCTCTCAATCGGGGAGCTCATACGTCATCGTCTCTTCCAAAGAACAAACGGGGAGTCTTGAATTTCAATCGTATGCGATGCAGGTAAAAGCGGAACTCAAGCGGTACGGGATGGTCGAAAGCCTATACGGAAAAGCGAAATATGCCATATACCTCTCCTACGGCATTGACAGCGGAAAATCGGTCGTATCCTCTTATCCGGTCTATGGACCGACCGGGATCGGGAGCTCGTATTCAACGGGGACGATCGTATCGCACGGCAATACGTCCAGTTTTACGGGGGTGACGTTTAACACGCCGAATTATGGAGTAGTCGGTTCCGAAAACAGAACGGGCATTTTGTTTACCGGTTATTTTAATATGGATATTTTGGATATTGCTAAATCGGCGGATGGAAAGCCGCATAAAGTTTATGAGGGAAGAGCCGTCAGTTATGGGGAGATGGGAGTTCTTGCCCCGATCATGCCCGCAATGATACGGAGTCTGTTTGAAGATTTTCCCGGCCAGAGCGGTATTTCCAAAAGAATCCGTCAGCCGCTGGAAAAAGAGTGATAGTTTCTCTCTAAAGATTAAAAAAAATCTTTGGGATCGGCGTCGGCAAAATGGCCCCAGTGAAGTTTTGCACCGCCGACGATATGAAAGTGGAGATGCCCCACCTCTTGTCCGCCGTTTTCACCGATATTGCTGATGATACGGTAGCCGCTTTGATCAATGCCGAGTGTTTTTGCGACCTCTTGCATAAACGTACCCATTTTTCCCATTAATTCGCCCGGGATATCATTGAAGCTGTCGTAATGCTTTTTCGGGATTACAAGGACATGCACGGGGGCTTTTGGATTGATATCGTGGAATGCGAAAAAATTTTCATTTTCTTGGACTAAATTCGAAGGGATTTCATGATTGACGATTTTACAAAAAATACACATTGGAACCTCATTTTTTAGGAGTATTGTAGCACATGGCATCAGCCTTGAAGCTTATTATAAAAGAGATTTGATTACAATACGAGAACTTTAGGACTAGATGGAGATTTTATTTTGCAAGAGTGGTATGACGCTATAAAATCGGCCGATTCGATCGATAAAATCGAAGAGATCCGCATTGCCGTATTTGGAAAAAAAGGGATTATGAACGCTGAGTTCGCCCGGATGAAAGATATCCCTGATGCGGAAAAAGGGATTTTTGCCAAAGAGTTGAATATTCACAAAGAGGCGTTAAACGCTTTATTGGTGGAACGCAAACTGATATTGGCTATGGAACATCTCGAAGCTACGATGAAGCGCGAGAAAATTGATGTCAGTCTTTATTCGGCCCGGAGTGAGCAAGGATCGCTGCACCCGGTGATGGAGACGATGGACCGCATCGTCGAGTATTTCACCGCAATGAATTTTTCGGTGAAGACGGGACCGATGGTAGAAGATGATTTTCATAATTTTGAAGCGTTGAATCTTCCTAAATATCACCCGGCGCGCGACATGCAGGATACGTTTTATTTTAAAGACGCGATGCTTCTGCGTACCCATACATCTCCGGTACAGATCCGAACGATGCTCAGCACACAGCCGCCGATCCGGATGATCGCGCCGGGTGCGGTATTCCGCCGCGATTACGATTTGACCCATACGCCGATGTTTCATCAGGTCGAAGGGCTGGTCGTCGAAGAGGCGGGGAAAGTTTCGTTTGCCAATCTCAAGTTTATCCTCGAAGATTTTCTTAAAACGATGTTCGGAGACGTCGATGTCCGTTTCCGTCCGAGTTTTTTTCCGTTTACGGAACCTTCGGCCGAAGTCGATATCAGCTGTATCTTCTGCGGCGGCGACGGATGCCGTGTCTGTTCGAAAACAGGCTGGCTGGAAGTATTGGGATGCGGTATTGTCGATCCCAACGTCTTTAAAGCGGTCGGTTATGAACATGTCAGCGGTTATGCGTTTGGCCTGGGAGTAGAGCGGTTTGCGATGCTGATTCACCGTATCGGGGATTTGCGATCGTTGTTTGAGGGTGATACGAGATTATTGGAGCAGTTTAGATGATCGTTACAAAAAATTGGTTAAACGAGTGGATTGATTTAAGTGCTGTGACGACAGAACAGCTCCTTAAAACATTAAACTCGATCGGATTGGAAGTAGACCGTCATGATGTCATCCGTGTCCCGGACAAAGTGGTCATCGGCTACGTAGAGAGCTGCGAACGCCATCCGGATGCCGATAAGCTCAATGTATGTCAGGTCAATGTAGGCTCAGACGTCCGCCAGATCGTTTGCGGCGCATCCAATGTCCGTGCCGGCATTTATGTCGCTGTCGCGACGGTAGGTGCAGAACTTCCGGGCGGATTGAAGATCAAAGAGGCAAAGCTACGCGGTGTCGAGTCGCACGGGATGATCTGCTCTTCCAAAGAGATCGGCCTTCCTCCGATGGGGGAGGGGATTATGATCCTTGATTCGAGCATCGGCGAATTGGTCCAGGGAAATGATCTGAACACGTACAGTGCGTTTAACGACGATTTGATCGAAATCGAGTTGACGGCAAACCGGGGCGATTGTCTTAGCATTCATGGGATTGCACGCGATTTACGTGCCGCTTTTAATCATCCATTGCGTGAGATGCCGAAAAAAGCAGACCAGGAAGGGCGCTTGGGGATAGGGCGGATCCTTCAGCTTCAACACAATGATACCCTCGGTGTCGAGTTATTATTCGGTGCGATAGAAATCAATGAATTGCATGTCCCTTTTTTGGTAACGTTGCGCTTGGCGATGATCGAAGAGGAGTGTGAGGGAGCGGTTAATGCATTCCTTCATTATGCTACCCACAGTACCGGAGTAATTCTGCGTGCCTACCCGTTTACGGCATTCGGAGATACTACCGGATCCAAAGCGGTGATTACCCTTGAAAATGATGAGAACGGATATGCCGCATTGTATGGAAAAGGGAAAGTATCGGTTATCGGGGTTTCCCAGGAAAAAAATCATCATTTTAATGATACCGAGGGGCTGGCGATCATCGAAGCGAGTTATATTCCTCCCGAAATGATCGCGAAAAAAATGGGCGAGAAAAAAGTTGAAAGTTGTCCCCATTATTACCGTACGTCACGGGGAAGCGAACCGCAGCTTGATGCGGGGATCGGTTTTGTGATGGGATTATTCGAAGAGAACTCGTCATCACAGATCTATGCCGGATGTCTGGAGTTGCTCTCATCTCCCGAACCGCGTATCGTCAGTATGTCGGAAGAGGAATTTGAATCTTTCATCGGAATGAAAGTCGACAAGACGACGTTGATGCAGATTTTCAAAAACCTCGGTATGGATGTCGGCAAGCCCAATGGGGTTACTTTCGCGATTCCGGTTCCGAGACACCGCCATGATATCGTCAATAAACAAGATATCGTAGAGGAGATCGTCCGTATTATCGGGATTGATAATATCCCTTCTAAACCGCTTGTGTTTGCCGAAGCCAACCAGATGAGCGACGATATGGCCGGATACAAAAAAACCCGTACTTACCGTCACCGTGCGGCGCATACCGGTTTTTACGAGAGTGTCCACTTCGTTTTTAACGAGCGTGCGGTACTTGAAAAATTGGGATTCGAGTGCATCGATGCCGATGCGGAACTTCTCAATCCCATTACGGCGACGATGGACACGCTCCGTCCGACGTTGCTTCTGGGATTGCTCAATTCCGCAAGTGCAAATATCAAAGTGAACCAAAAGAAAATCGCCCTGTTTGAAGCGGGGATGGTATTTGACAAAAAACGGCACGAATCAAAACGGATCGCTTTTATCGTCTCGGGACCGTTCGAGAATGAAAAATTGAATAATACGGGCAAGCCTGCCATGATCGATTTTGCTGCGTTTACCCAACTTGTATCGAATGTCATCGGAGGATTTGAATTGGTCGAGCATATGCCAAAACACGGCATGGCTCATCCGTATATCTCCGCCAAAGTGATGGTAGAGGGGAAAGAAGCGGGCGAATTGTTCCGCTTGCACCCTGCTATAGAAGAGGAATTCGATCTTCCCCATACGTTTATGTGTGAGATCGATACCGACGCTCTCCCGTATGGATTGATCGAAGCGGTGCCGTATTCCAAATATCAAGCGTCATTCCGTGATCTGAGTTTACTGGTTTCCAAAGAGCTCTCTTATGAAAAGATCAAAGAGGTTATCGCGAAGCATACGTCAGAGCAGATCAAACGTTTTTACCCCGTAGACCGTTATCTCTCTGAAGCACTGGGAGATCAAATGAGTCTGACACTCCGTTTTGTCCTTCAATCGGATGAAAAAACGTTGGAAGAAGAGGACATTACCGCAGCGATGGAGTGGATACTTGGCGGCCTTCGTGAAGAACTCGGAGTGAGTTTGCGATGATGCGGGCCAAGGTCTATCCCGCACAGTCGTTTCATTTTAAAAGTGATGCGGTTGCACCCGATAAATCGATATCACACCGCAGTGCGATGTTTGCCGTTTTAGCAGACGGGGAGAGCCGTATCGAAAACTTTTTGCGGGCGGAAGACACCCTCAATACCCTAAAAATTGTCGGTCATCTGGGGGCGGATATCCACGATGACGGATCGGTGATTACCATCCGTTCCAACGGAATCAAAGAGAGCTCAGAAATTCTTGACTGCGGAAACTCAGGGACCGGTATGCGCCTTTTTTGCGGTCTTCTCTCTTCTGCGGAGGGACATTTTGTCCTGACGGGAGATGAATATCTCAAACGCCGTCCGATGAAACGGGTGACGCAGCCGCTTCGAAATATCGGAGCCAAACTCGACGGACGAAACAACGGAGACCTTGCGCCGCTCTCAATCCGCGGCGCATCGCTTAAGGCATTTGAATATGAGTCCAAAATCGCTTCGGCGCAGGTCAAAAGTGCGATGATCCTTGCCGCGCTACGTTCGGACGGTGTATGTACGTTCAGCGAGCCGGAATTGAGCCGCGATCACACGGAACGGATGTTGAAGGGTATGGGGGCAAAAATTGAAGTAGAGGGGCTGCAAACTCGTATCTGGCCTCTTGAAAAACCTCTTTTACCTCTGAATATCCGTGTCCCCGCAGATCCGTCGAGCGCTTTTTTCTTTGCGATTGCCGCAGCAATTACTCCGGGTGCGAGTGCCGTTATTGAAGGGGTTACCCTCAACCCGACCCGTATCGAAGCATTCAAAGTGCTTGAAAGAATGGGTGCCGATATTACCTATAGCCTTATCGATGAACGTTATGAACCTATCGGGACGATCGAGGTCAAATATGCCCCTCTCAAAGCGGTCACCGTTGAAGAGAATATTTCATGGCTGATCGACGAACTTCCGGCACTCTCGATAGCGATGGCGTGTGCGGATGGGAAAAGTATCATTAAAAATGCCGAAGAACTTCGGGTAAAAGAGTCCGACCGTATCAAAACGGTCGTTGACAATCTGAATCTTTGCGGAATCGAGACGGAAGAGTATCCTGACGGATATGCCGTGATGGGGGGAACTCTAAAAAGTGCGACGGTAAACAGCTACGGCGATCACCGAATAGCGATGAGTTTTTTTATCGGAGGGCTGAAATGCGGTATGGAAGTCGAAGACATTGAGTGTATCAATACTTCATTTCCGAATTTCTTTGAACTTCTCGGCAAATGCGGCAAGGTGGAAAGATGAGAATCCAGCTGGCGGAGAGTTACGGGTTTTGTTTCGGGGTCAAACGGGCGATCAAGATCGCCGAAGAGAATAAAAATTCGGCTACCTATGGGCCGTTGATCCATAATGCCAACGAGATTGATCGTTTGAAAAATGATTTTAACGTCGCGCTCAGCGAAAATCTGGATAGTTTCAAAGCCGGTGAAACGGCAGTTATCCGAACCCACGGCATCCCAAAGCAGGAGCTTTCGCTTCTAAAATCACGGCAAGTCAATGTGGTAGACGCAACGTGTCCCTACGTGACAAAGCCGCAGCAAATCTGTGAAGAGATGAGTGCGCAAGGGTACGATATCGTGATTTTCGGCGATGAGGCCCATCCCGAGATCAAAGGGGTGAAAAGCTACGCCGACGATCATGTCTTTGTTGTCAACAGCGCCGATGAAGTGGACGGATTGCATTTGCGGGAGAAGGTAGCCGTCGTGGCACAGACGACCCGCAAGATCGAAGAGTATCAGGAGATCGTAGGGCGACTGATGGCGACGCATAAAGAGGTCCGCGTATTCAATACGATTTGTAACGCGACATTCGATAATCAAGACGCCGTACGAAAGCTTTCACAAGAAGCTGATATTATGATAATTATCGGCGGAAAAAATTCTTCAAATACAAAACAGCTTCACTCGATTGCCAAAGATTATTGTGCTGACAGCTACCATATTGAAAGTCAAAATGACCTCCAAAACGAGTGGTTTATCGGAAAGAACTATTGCGGAATCAGTGCGGGTGCATCGACGCCGGATTGGATAATTAACGACGTGATAGAAAAAATTCAAGCAATAACGCACTCCTAAATAATACCGCCTAAACTCCAGAAAAGCATTTTTTCGATACAATAAGCCAATTTTTAGTTACAAGGGAATAGGCATGGCTTTCGATAACGAAGCATTTGAAGAAGAAAATTTTGCTGAAATGCTGGAGGCATCTTTCAAAGAGCAAGAATCCACACGCATTACAGAAGGTGAAATCGTAGAGATCCAAGAGAGTGATAACCGCGCGTTGGTAGGCGTCGGCGAGAAACTTGAGGGGATCGTTTCACTTGATGAGATTCGTGATGCGAACGGCAAACTACTCTTCAACGTCGGCGATAAGATTATGGTTATGGTTATGGGACATTACAATGAGCGTCCTAAAATTTCATATAAAAAAGTACTCGAGCAAGAGAAAACATTGGCATTCATCAATGCTCATAAAGAGGATTTTGAATCGGTTGTTATCGAAGCATTGGTTACGAAGAAAAACAAGGGTGGCTATTTGCTGGAAGCGGATGATGTCCATTTCTTCCTTCCACGCTCACTTGCCGCGTTCAAAGACACCGATCAGGTTGTCGGAAAAACGATCAAAGCGCAAGTTGTCAAAGTAGATCCGGCTGAGGCATCGATTGTCGTATCTCGCCGTAAGCTTTTCAATGATGAGCGTAAGCGTAAAAAGGAGGTAATCGACGCATTGATGGAAGAGGATAAAGTTATCCAAGGGACCGTCAAGAAGATTACCAGTTACGGTATGTTTGTGGATGTCGGCGGAATCGACGGTTTGGTTCACTACAACGAAATCAGCTACAAAGGGCCGGTGAATCCGTCTAAATTGTATAAAGAGGGCGATATCGTTAATGTCAAAGCGATCGCATACGATAAAGACAAGCGTCACCTTTCCCTCTCGATCAAAGCGGTTCAACCCGATCCTTGGAAAGAAGTTGAAGAGGCATTGGAAGAGGGCGATACGATCACTGTTACCGTTAGTAACATCGAACCGTACGGTATTTTTGTTGACTTAGGGAACGATATCGAAGGGTTCTTGCATATCTCTGAGATCACATGGGATAAAAATATCAAGCACCCTAAAGATTATCTTACTGTCGGTCAAGAAATTGATGTTGAAGTTATCGAAATTAATTCTAAAACACATAAATTGCGCGTGTCGTACAAACGCCTACAGCCGAAACCTTTTGAAGAGTTTACCAAAAAATTCAAAGAGGGCGATATCGTTACCGGAACAGTTACATCGTTGACCGATTTCGGAGCATTCGTAAAAGTAGGTACCGTTGAAGGATTATTGCACAATCAAGATCTTTCATGGGACAAAAATGTTAAATGTAAAGAGATGCTCAAAGTCGGAGATGAGATCGAAGTAAAAATTGCCAAGATCAATGCGGAAGATGAAAAAATTTCACTAAACCGCAAATCACTGGAAGAGAGCCCGATCGACCAATTTGCGGCAAAACATAAAATGAATGAAATTGTCACGGCAACCGTACGTGATGTAAAAGATTTTGGTGTATTCGTCTCAATTGACGGAGGAGTAGATGCTCTTATCCGAAATGAAGACCTTTATCCGTTGACTCCGGAAGAACTTGAGATCGGTCAAACGATTGAAGCGGCAATTTTGGTAATCGATGCTAAACGTGACCGTATCCGTCTTTCCGTGAAGAAATTGGAGCGTATCAAAGACCAAGAGATGCTTGATGAGATCAATGATAACGATGCGCATAGCCTTGGTGATTTGATTAAAGATCAATTGAAATAAACCGATGCGACGATTCGCTTACTGGCTGTTTCCCCTTATAGCGGTTGCGGTAGCGATATTCATCGTCGTATTTATGATTCAGATCAATACCGGCGTCCCTATGCTGAATGGCTTTTCGGCAAAAGAGACGGATGGTGAGAGCGAAATCTCGACGGAAGAAAATGTCGGATGGCTCGAACACTTCTCTTTGGGTGGGGAGAAAGGGTATCTTTACCCCGTCAACGAACTTACCCTGAAATTAGATGCGAATGAGTCTTATAGCGAGTGACCGAAGCGAATTTATATCTCTTGTAACAAAACTAAAAACCTACCAAATTACGGCGACATTGTCGCCACTCATAGAGGAAAAGTAATGGAAAAATTCAAAATTGTCGTATGTGATCATATTCATGAAGAGGGGCTGAATCTCCTTCGCCGCGATGATCAAATTGAGATGATTTTTGCTGCCGATATGGATAAAACAGCACTTTTAGATGTGATTGCCGATGCGGATGTCGCCATCACCCGTAGTTCTACCGATGTTGATGATAAATTTATCCAAGCCGGACGCGGACTCAAAGCGATCGTACGTGCGGGTGTCGGTGTTGATAACGTCGACATCCCTGGCTGTTCAAAAGAGGGGATCATCGTAATGAACGTCCCGACGGCGAATACGATTGCCGCGGTGGAGCTTACGATGACCCATATGCTTTCGTGTATGCGTATGTTTCCGTATTCTCACGATCATTTGAAGAATCAGCGTATCTGGAAACGCGAAAAATGGTACGGTTATGAGCTTAAAGGGAAAAAACTCGGCGTAATCGGATTCGGTAATATCGGAAGCCGTGTCGGTATCCGATCAAAAGCATTTGAGATGGATATCATTGCGTATGACCCCTATATCCATCCGTCAAAAGCGACCGATGTCGGCGTAAAATATACGAATAATTTTGATGATATCCTCTCATGCGACATCATCACGATTCATACCCCTAAAAATAAAGAGACGATCGGGATGATCGGTACGGACGAGATCGCAAAAATGAAAGACGGCGTCGTTCTCATCAACTGTGCACGCGGCGGATTGTACGATGAAGATGCCCTTTATGAGGGTCTAAAATCGGGCAAAATCCGTTTTGCGGGGATCGACGTATTTAACAAAGAACCGGCAACCGACAACAAGCTTCTTGATCTTGACAATATCTGTGTCTCTCCGCACCTTGGCGCCAATACGTTTGAATCTCAGTACAACATCGGTGTCGAAGCGGCTCAGCAGGCAATCGAAGCGGCAAAAGGGATTGCGTATCCCCATGCGTTGAACCTGCCGATCGACGAGACCAAGATCCCTGCATTCGTCAAGCCGTTCCTGGAAATGGGACAAAAAATCGGCTTTTTGGCTTCACAGATCAATAAAGCTCAAATCGTTTCGATCAAAGTCAGCGGACGCGGCGATATCGCCGAGTACGTCAACTCACTCGCGACGTTTGTCACCGTGGGTGCATTGGCTGATATCTCCGGAGATACGATCAACTACGTCAATGCCGATTTCGTTGCTTCTGAGCGTGGTATTAAAGTGGATACTGAAGAGCTACCGGGAAGTCCGGTTTATAAAAATCTTGTCACCGTTCGACTCACTACTGCGAAAGACGTAATCGAGATCAGTGCGACGATGTTCGGTGATGACGTACAGCGTATTGTCGATATCAACGGTTTCGGTGTCGACGTTGAACCGAAAGGGAACATGATCCTTTTCAAAAATACCGATGTACCGGGTGTCATCGGCCAAGTAGGGACATTGCTTGCCGCACATGACGTCAATATCGCCGATTTCCGTCTCGGACGCAATAAAAGCGGCGAAGCGTTGGCGGTTATCATCGTCGATTCTGCCGTCAGCGACAAAACCCTCAAAGAACTTTCAGCACTTAAAGCCTGCATCAGCGTCAGCTACGCACGTATTTGATCTTTTCCCTTCGGGGGAACCCTCTTCTTCCTTCCTCTTTTACCTAATTAACAGTAATCTTGATATTTTTTTTATGCCTTATTGATAGGAAAATTTATGTAATTAAACCTATAATAAAAAACAGCTTCAATTTTCAAGGAAATCAATGACATTAAAAGAGCGCATCAAAAGTGAGATGATGGTGATCAAATCGCTGGGTGTTGTCTACGGCGATATCGGAACCAGCCCCATTTATACCTTTGCGGTTATCTTGCTTCTCGTACAGCCTACCAAAGAGACTATTTTTCAAATCCTCTCCATGATTGTCTGGACCCTAACGATGCTCGTTACCGTGCAGTACGCATGGCTCGCTACCAGCCTTTCCAAACGGGGTGAGGGGGGAACCGTTGTTCTCGTACAGCTACTGCTCCCCTATCTGAAAGGGGCACGTTTAACAGCTATCGTGACAGCACTAGGATTTGTCGGCATCTCGCTGATGATCGGGGATGGGGTCATCACCCCTGCGATCAGTATTCTCAGTGCCGTGGAGGGGATTATGCTGATTCCAGGATATGAGGAGACACCGAAGCTTGTCCTTCTCGTTATTGCGGCGGGTATTGCCTTTGCCCTTTTTGTCGTGCAGAAAAAAGGGGTAGAAAAAGTTGCCAGCGCATTCGGTCCGATTATGGTGATCTGGTTTTTCGCCCTTGGGATCGTAGGGGGGTACTTTGTCTTTCAAAATCCGGAGGTACTGCGTGCCCTTTCACCGTTTTATGCGATGGAATTTGTTGTCCAGCACCCCTTTATCGCATTTGTCGTGTTGGCGGATGTTTTGTTGTGTGCGACGGGCGGTGAAGCTTTGTATGCCGATATGGGGCATCTCGGACGGCTTCCGATCCTTAAAGGGTGGCTTTTTGCATCAGCGGCACTAATATTGTGTTATTACGGTCAAGGGGCATTTCTCCTCTCTCATCCTGAAGCTGCGAAGAGTCCGTTTTTTGAAATGTTTCACACCTTTGCCCCTGCGCTGTATGTTCCGTTGCTCTTGCTAGCCGTTATGGCAACCGTCATTGCGTCACAGGCGATGATCAGCGGAATTTTTTCGGTATTGTATCAGGCTATGACCACCCGTATTTTCCCCCATTTCAATGTCGAGTACACCTCTGACGAACTGCGCAGCCAAATCTATGTCGGTTCGGTGAACTGGTTCTTATTCGTATGTGTCATTGCGATCCTTTTCGATTTCGGTGAATCGGCTAAACTGGCTGCGGCGTACGGTCTCTCGGTAGCGGGTGCGATGAGTATCACGGGTGTTTTGATGAGCATGATTTTCATGGTTAAAAAAGAGTATTTTAAAATGAGCATAGCTGTCGTCACAGGATTGATGAGCATTGCCTTTTTTGCCTCGAGCTGGATGAAAATTCCGCATGGCGGATATTGGTCGCTGATTATTGCTTCGGTTCCTTTGTTTATCATTGTCCTGTATACGCAAGGACAAAAACGGCTTTATGCCTCATTCGTTCCGGTCGATAAAGATGTTTTTTTAGATGAGTATTCTAAGCGTTACCGATCGGGAGATCACGTGGACGGTACGGCCCTTTATTTTGCCCGCAATGCCGAAGCTATTCCCGCTTACATTGCTAAAACGATGTTTCAAAACGGGATAATTTACGATTACAATATTATCGTTACGATTAAAACAACACATGAGCCACACGGAATATTTAGCAAACTTTCCCCATTAGGCGAAGCGCTCGATCTTTTGGTTATACATACGGGCTACATGGAAAAACTCAATGTGGAGAAGCTGCTGCGCGAACGAAATATCAATGAACGGACGATATTTTACGGAGATGAAGAGATTGTTTCCGACAATATATTATGGAAAATTTATGCGTTGATTAAAGATTTGTCCCCTAATTTTGTCAGCTTTTATAATTTCCCGCACGAAAAGCTCATCGGGGTTGCGCGACGGGCAAAGATTTGATTCATTAAAATTGATATTTTCCTGACACGATCTGCGCTACACTTTCCGCATGAAAAAAACATTACTCATCTATGTATCGTTAATCTTTTTCTTTGGGATTGCGATAGCGGGAATTCTCCATTACGGAACGCTGTTAGAGAACCCTCTATTCTCTGAGCTCATAGCCCCTGCAGCTTCGCTGCCGACCACATTCGGTGATACTTTTGTCAAGCAACTGAACCATCCGCTCCCTTTATTGCTGATTCAGTTTATTGTTATCATGATCGTCACCCGGCTGTTTGGCTATCTGGTCTCTTTTGTTGCTCAGCCGACGGTTGTGGGTGAGATTATTGCGGGTATTATCCTCGGGCCATCACTCATGGGAGCATTGTTTCCCGATATGTTTATCTCTCTTTTTCCCAAAGAGTCGTTAGGGAATCTCCATCTCATCAGCCAACTCGGGTTGATCTTTTTTATGTTTGTCGTGGGGATGGAACTGGATTTCGACAAAATCAAAAAACAATCGAGTGCCTCGGTGTTTATCAGCCATGTCAGTATCATTTTTCCCTTTTTCTTGGGGGTGGCGTTAGCTTATTGGCTCTATCCGATCTTCGCACCCAAAAACATCTCCTTTATCCCTTTTGCCCTTTTTATCGGTATCGCCATGAGTATCACCGCATTTCCCGTACTGGCGCGGATTATCAAAGAGAAAAACCTCAGTGATACCCGCTATGGGTCGATGGCGATTACCTGCGCCGCCGCCGATGACATCACGGCATGGTATATTCTGGCGTTGATTATCGCTATTTCCGTTTCGGGATCGCTTAGTTCCTCTTTCGTATTATTGCTCCTCATCGCCTTGTATGTCGTTATCATGTTTTACGTCATACGCCCCCTTTTCGCCAAAATCGGACAAGCGCAGAGTGAACGGCTCAGTATGAACGCCATGTCCCTTATCATTGTTATTTTACTCCTCTCTTCACTTGCCACCGAAGCGATAGGGGTTCATGCCTTGTTCGGTGCCTTTATGGCGGGAGCGATGATGCCCTCATCGGCAGTGTCGAGACTCAAAGAACTCATTGCACCCCGTTTGGAATACGTCAGCCTTTTGGTGTTATTACCCCTCTTTTTCGCCTTAACGGGATTACGCAGTGAAATCGGTTTGCTCAACAGTGTAGACGCATGGCTGATCTGCGGCGGAATCATTTTACTTGCTGTTTTCGGTAAATTGTTCGGAAGCGCCCTTGCCTCCAAATACATGGGATTTAGCTGGCGAGACTCGTTTGCCCTAGGGATACTCATGAATACGCGGGGACTTATGGAGCTAGTCGTCCTTAATATCGGATATGAGATGGGGATACTCTCCACAGAACTTTTCACGATGTTTGTCGTCATGGCACTGGCAACGACGATTATGACCGGACCGTTTCTAAATTTTATCACCCGTGGATTCAAAGAGAACAAAGTAGTCGAAACGATGCAAAAAAGTTTAATCGATCTCCTTTCCCATGAACTGCGAACCCCTCTGACCCTCATACGCGGAGCCGCCGGTAATCTCTCCAATCCTAAATTTGTACTCGCAGACAAGGACAAAGAGGAGATGGTACAAACCATCGTCGAGGGATCCCGCCGTATGGAAAAAGTGATCGACAATTTACTCGTCAATGCGCGGTTTCGGGAAGGCAAAACACCTCTGAATAAAACAATGCTTCGGTTTGAAGATGTCGTTTCATCCGCATTGGCGATAGCTGAGAATGACTGGAAACGGCAAGCTAAACTCTCTTTTTCGCCTGATCTTCCGCCTATGACCGCTGATATCGCGCTGCTTCAATTGGCGATCGGTAATTTGCTGGACAACGCGTTTAAATACGGGGATGAGGTGAGTGTTGAAATCACCTCCGCGTTTAATGAAATCACTTTGATTATCTGCAATACCGGCGATCTTCCCTCAGCTGATATGATAGTAAACCTTGGAAACACCCCCGGTAGGCTCGATAATGCAATGGGCAAACCGGGTTCAGGGATCGGTTTGCGCCTTTCGCAAAACATCATTGAAATTCATGGCGGGAGATTAACGATTGATTTGGAAAACGACCGTTTTTGCGTTCGCTTATCCCTACGGTGCGAATCATGATTCCTCACATTTTAATCATTGATGATGATTCTTCCATACGCCGTTTATTGGCTATGACCCTCGCATTCGGAGGCTTTATGACTACGATGGCATCAACGGCAAAAGAGGGGCTGAAAAAAGGCTCTGAGGAAGATTTTCATTTGATTTTACTCGATTTAGGATTGCCCGATTTAAGCGGGGTTAAATTTTTAGAGCGCTATCGCGAAAATAAACAGACACCTGTCATTGTCGTTTCTGCGATCCATGACGAGTCGGATAAGATAGCTGCACTCAATGCCGGAGCAGATGACTATGTTACTAAACCGTTCAATACGGATGAGTTGATCGCCCGTATAAAAGCGAATTTACGTCGCGTTCCTGTTGTACAGGAGACATCACCGATTTTAACTGTCGGAGAAATGCGTATGGATGTTCCCAATCGCATTGTTAGTATAGAAGATGAACTTATTAAATTGACCCCGAAAGAGTTTAAACTCCTCCGCGTTTTTATGGAAAATCAGGGAAAAGCACTCACGCACGCATGGTTGCTCAAAGCAATCTGGGGAGTCGGATATCAGCATGAGACCCATTATCTGAGAGTTTTTATCAATCAACTGCGCCAAAAGATCGAAACCGATCCTGCACGACCGAAATGGATCATCACTGAAACGGGGATCGGGTATCGGTTTGTAGGGTAGGAGTCAGATTATAAAAAAGCGATTCAACAATCAATAAACATATTAAAAATATCGTCAATTTCTTGCATAACAATGCGAACACATTACACCTCAATTCCCTGCCACACCCACTATATAAGAACATCTTTATACTAAAAACGCTATTATAAACAAAATGGCGTATAATACTAAAAGACGATAAGGAGTCATAATGACAACAATGGTAGGTATTAGAGATTTGGCGAGAAATATTGATATGTTGCAAAAATATGATTATGTAGATATTGAAGATAAAAAAACACACGAGTACAAGGGACTTTTTCTCTCTCCGTGCTATGCCAAAGAGTTCAAAGCGTATTTGGAACAAAAGTCTAAAAAAGAGAAAGAAGATAAATTATCGAGACTAAAAGCGTATGCCGGAAAAGGGAGCATCGATGAAAAATACGACCGTCTCTCTTCCAAAGCGCTAAAAGAATCGGTCTCTTTGGAAAAACTAAATGGGTAAAAAGATATTTCTCGATACCAACATCGTCGCCGATATTATCGATGCCAAGAGAGCCAACCACACACAAGCCATAAAGGTGATGGAAAAGCTGATCGAGGATGACTATAGTGTTTGCATCAGTGAAGATATCCTCACGACACTGTTTTATATCTCAAAAAGCAAAGTACAGACGCTGGAATTTTTCAAAAATGTCATTTTGGTGGATTGGGAGATTTTGAGTTTTGGCATAACTACACTTCACGAGGGTGTGGATATTGCGTTACAAGAGGGTGCGGATTTGGAAGATACCTTGCAGTGCCTTTGCGCGAAGCACAACGGATGCGAAACGATCATTACCAACGACAGCGGATTTTATGGTTGCGGTTTGGATCTCGTGGGAATGGAGCAGTTTTTAGGCGAATAGATTTATCTGATCTCATCACTGTTATCTCTCGCTCCCACTTTCCAAGTGGGAGTGTATAGTGTCAGTCTGCATTCCACCTCGTATTTAATATTCATGAAACAAGGTATGACATATGACAAATAATCCAACAACATCAAATATCCTCATCTACCAGAGCGACGACGGCAAAACCAAAATCGAAACCCGCCTCGAAAACGAAACGGTGTGGCTGACACAAGAACAAATGTCGGAACTTTTTCAAAGAGATAGAACGGTTATATCTAAACATATCAAAAATATCTTTCAAGAGGGAGAGGTTGATGAAAATATGGTATGTGCAAAATTTGCACATACCACTAAACACGGTGCAATAGAAAATAAAACTCAAACATCAAATGTAAACTATTACAACCTCGATGTCATCATCTCCGTAGGTTACCGCGTAAAATCTCTGCAAGGTACGAAGTTCCGTCAGTGGGCTACTGCAAGGCTCAAAGAGTATATCGTCAAAGGTTTCGTTATGAACGACGAATTGCTCAAAAATGCGGGGGGCGGAAACTATTTCGAAGAGTTGCTCTCTCGCATCCGCGATATTCGAAGCAGTGAAAAGATTTTTTGGCGCAAGGTACTCGACATATATGCCACCAGTATCGATTATGATCCTAAAGCCGAACAAAGCATCCTCTTTTTCCAAACGGTGCAAAACAAGATACACTGGGCGGTTCACGGTAACACGGCGGCGGAGATCGTCTATGAGAGGGCGGATGGTTCCAAACCAAATATGGGGCTGACCCATTTTAGAGGGAGCAAACCGACCAAATCAGAATCGGAAACTGCCAAAAATTATCTGAGTGTTGAAGAGCTGGAACTCCTCAACCGTATCGTAACCGCCTACATAGAGGTCGCAGAAATCCAAGCGATGAATAAAACGCCGATGTATATGAGCGACTGGATAACGCGGCTGGATGATTTTCTCAAGATGACGGGAAAAGAGATACTGAAACATGCCGGAAAAATTAGCCATCAAATTGCTATGGAAAAAGCACATAGTGAATACGAAAAATACAAAGAGATGACGAAAGAAGAACTCTCAAAAGTAGAAAAAGATTTTATTGATTACATAGATCAAACGGCAATTATGGTCAAAAAAGGGAAAAAATAGCCCCTCTAAGTTATAATAATTTACTTTATTAGGATGCGGAGCGTTAATGAGTACGGAAGAGATCGGGGCACTACTAAGCGATAAAACCAAGCTCCTCTCCGAAATCTATTTTGAACTTCAATCGGCGTGTGAAGCCAAATACGGCCCTGATACCCTCGTCATCATCGAAGTAGGCTCTTTTTTCGAGGTATATGAGGTTAACAATGAGGAGATGAAGATCGGCAAGGCCAAGGAGGTCGCCGAGTTCCTCAATATCCAGCTCACCCGTAAAAACAAAACGATACTCGAAAACTCCATCCAAAACCCTCTCTTAGCCGGTGTTCCGACCGTCTCCATCGAGCGGTATCTCAGCCGTTTGGTGCAATCGAAAAAATATACCATCGTCCTTGTCCGTCAGCAGGGGGAAGTTCCCCATATCCGCCGCTATATCTCCAATATCATCTCTCCGGGGACGAACTTCGACTATATCGCCGAAGCGAGCGAGAATTACATCGCTTCACTTCTGATCGATCAAAACAACGGTGTTTACTCCATCGGTTACTCTGCCATCGATGTGGGGACGGGGAAAACCCTCATCAACGAAATCCACGGCACCCGCGAAGACAAAACATACGCCCTCGATGAAGTGTTTACCCTTTTACAGAGCTACCAAACCTCCGAGGTGGTGGTGACGTTTTGTGCGGGGGACATCGACCGGGATGAAGTGAGCCGTTATCTGGAGATCAAAAATCACCATCGCACCTCCCAAAACGAAAAACGGCTGAAAATCGATTACCAAAACGAACTGTTTGAGCGGATTTATCAGATACGCTCACTCTTGAGCCCCATCGAGTATCTTGATTTGGAGCGTTACCCCTACGCCTCCGAATCGCTCTGCATCCTCATCAACGTCATTATCGACCATGATGCGGGGATAATCGAGAAGATGAACCGCCCGACGTTTTTGGGAACCAATCGCTACATGTATCTGGGGAACAATGCGGCGGAACAGCTGGGGATCATTTCGCGCGATCATGATGAGATGACGCTCCTCAAACTTATCGATAAAACCTCTACGGCGATGGGGAAACGGCTATTGCGTGAGCGGTTATTAAATCCTATTTGTGATGTGAAACTCCTCGAAGAGCGGTACGATCTGATCGATAAGATGAGCGAGCACATAGCGCCGTTGGAGACGAAACTCAAAGAGGTGTACGATCTGGAGCGGATACTGCGCCGTTTGAAACTGGGGAAACTGCACCCCTTTGAACTCGCCTATTTTTACGCGTCGCTGAGTGCGGCGGAGTCGCTGTTTGCCGATGCAGACCGCCTTAAAATAATCTATGATAAATCGAGTGCGACGGAGTGTATGCAGTGCGCTTCGGAACTCCGTCGGATATTCAATATCGAAGCGTGCGCGAAGTTTCGGCGCGATCAGGTGGATGAGAATCTCTTTAACGAGGGGATCGACCCCTCCATCGATGCGCTGGAGCAGCTTCAGAGCAACAACGTATCGAAACTCAATACGATTATCGGACATATCGATACGTTTTTCGAATCAGGGGGATCGTATGCCTCTATCGGATGGCTGGAGAGCGAGGGGTATCACCTGCTGATGACCCGCAACCGTTATGTAAGTGTCGAAGAGGCGCTCCATAACAGCTTTTTTACCCTCGACGGACAGCACTATTTTTTCCGTGATTTTCAGGTGCGTAAACTTAAAACGGCGGTCAAACTCTCCTCGACACTCCTTGATGAACTCTCCATCGAAAATGCGGGGGCAAAATCGCGGATGATCGCACAGGTGAAAGAGCGCTATCGTGAACAGCTGGAAAACATCGAACGGCGCTTTTCCCATGCGATAGAGCATCTGATCTCGTTTCTCGCCGTGGTAGATGTCAGTCTCAGCGGTGCGAAGTGCGCCAAGCAGTACCGCTATGTACGGCCTTCCATTGTCCCATCGCCCAAAGCGTTTATCGAGACGGTTGGGCTTCGCCATCCGTTGATCGAATCGCGGGAAGAGAACGGCATCTTCATCCCGAACGATCTCTTTTTAGGAGCGGCGGAATACCATACCTATGGGGAACATCCGACATTAGAGAACGGTGAAAATGTCAAAGGGGTTCTCCTTTATGGGATCAATTCCAGCGGGAAATCTTCCTTGATGAAGAGCATCGGCCTCTCGGTCGTGATGGCGCAGGGGGGATTTTTCGTTCCGTGCGCCATGATGCGATTTTCCCCCGTCGATAAACTCCTCACCCGCATCGTTTCCAAAGACAACCTCTACAAAGGGCTTTCGACGTTTGCGGTGGAGATGCTGGAGTTGCGTAACATCTTCAACCGTGCGACGGAAAATACCCTCATTCTCGGGGATGAGATCAGCCACGGAACGGAGACCGAATCGGCTCTCGCTATTGTAGCGAGTGCGATCCTCAAACTCCGCGAGATCGGGAGTATGTTTATCTTCGCCACCCATCTCCATCAGCTCTCATCTCTGAGCGAAATCGAAAAAGCGAAAGAGATCGTACTCTTGCATTTGGGGGTCTATTACGATGAGGCGAGCGACAAACTGGTGTATGACCGCAAGCTCAAAAGCGGGAGCGGCTCGACGCTGTACGGGCTGGAGTTTGCCAAATCGCTCCACATGGACGAGACCTTTTTGAAAAAGGCGTATGAGATACGGGGGCGGATCACCGATAAAACCCATGAAGCGTCGATGCTGAAACGGGAAAAAAAGAGCCGTTACAACAACAAACTTTTCCTCACCAAATGTGCGCTGTGCGATGAAGCGGTGGATGAGGTGCACCATATCGTCCCTCAGGCGAATGCGGATGATGGCGGTTCCATCGGTCATTACGGGATGAACCACCGCTACAACCTTATTCCGCTGTGCGCCAAGCATCACCGCCTCGTGCATGAGGGAAAAATCGCCATCCATGGATTTGTGATGAGCGAGGACGGTTTACGGCTCAGTTATTCGGAAACAACTAACGCTAATTAGAGTGTTTTGGTAGAAGAAAAAATCGGGCGTAGTGTTTAATAGCTGCAAGAGATACAAAATTACACAAATATACTAAAAATATCACATTTATTCACTATTTATTTTTTAAATACAATTTTTTTTTTTAAGAATTTTGCTACAATGAAATATATTAATAGCAGGAGTTTATGTGAAAAAAAATGATACAAAATGCGGAAAAATGGCTGGCTTGGTATGTGCTGCGGCTTTATTAGTCCCGGTAGTCGGGTATTGCAGTGGTGACAAGTTTATCGACAGTGACGATTACAAAGCAAAAGATTTTAAGAAATGTGCAATTGCCGATTATGAGGGGATTGTAGAAGGTGAAGAGGTCAACTGGGAATGGATTGCACCGGATGCAAAGCTTGCCGATTATAAAGTTGCTATCCGTAAAGTTGAAAACAAATCGGAAAAAGAGAAAAAATCGACGACGGATTTTGTCAAATCAACTTTTCAAAAAGTTTCAGGTGACCTAAAAGCGGGCAAAAAGGCCCAAACGTTAAATGCCGATGTATGTATCTATGATGTGCAAGAATACAGTCCCGGTAAAGCGTGGATACCGTTTGTAGGCGGTCATCAGATGCAAGCAGGGATTGGTGTTGAGATGGTTTTGAGCGATAAAAAGAACAATACTATTGCTAAATTTCGACATTTTGCCCGTGAAGGGATCCGCGTAGAGGATGCAACGAACGAGGCTGCCGAAGATCTCTTTAGCTACGTTGAAAAACACTAAACGGACGCAAAGAGAAGCTCCCTTTACGCCATTACCCTGTGTAAAGGGCGTGAGTAGGGCTGAATAAGCTGCGTATAGATTTTGGGTATATCGAGAATAGAGATCATCTCGTTACCGAAATCTTCGGCACGATCCGGGATAATGACCGCTTTGGTGAGCGAATTTTCATTCTTTAGCATATTATCGTAATGGCTGATCGAGCGGGTAGGGATCTCCGGACTGCTGTAAATCGCATCGACGGCCAATCCTACATAGACCATCTGCTCATGCATCTGCGCTTTAACAATAATGATCGTGTCACGCTCTTTATCGTATTTTTTCTCCATCCCCAGCAGTTTTCCTAGAGAGATGACACTGACCATCCGTTTATCGAATCCGATAACCCCAAGATTATATTCACTGGCATGCAAAATTGCGGTCAGCTCCTGATGAGCAAGGGAGCAGACGACATTTTTTGATTCGATCGCAAATACGGAACCGCCGATGAAAAAGGTCGAAATCTCGCACGTCTCCTCGGCCCCGGTAGCTTTCGGATAGAGATAGCGGCGCTTTGCCGGAGTTTCATTTTTTGCCGTCTGACAGGTGCCGATCGGATGGTAGAGGATCGCGATGATGTCATTCTCGTATCCGTCGCTTTGTTTGTATTCGCGGTAACCGCTGGAACATGTGGCTCCTACGGCATAATAGATTCCGTTGTAAGGGATCATCTGTGCATCGCTTCGGCCACATGAAAGCTCCAGCAGCGACGAGGGAAGTACAACGGAAGAACCCACAGAGATCTGTTCATTGGTCGATGAGAGGACCCGGCCGTTTCGGTCGACAAAAAGGGCAAACATTCCGTCTTTGATCTCGTGGTTCTCATTTTTCGGGAGGATATCGTGAAGCATCGCTTCAAATTGCGGTTCCGAGTCGAAGACAATGCCGATCCCTCCGATCCCCTCGCCTTCAAAATCGCGGATACACGCATTATAGACGTAGGTACAACGGCCGTCATAGAACGGGCTTGGTTCGAAATTGGAGACGACGTACTCTTGTGTCGTTTGTAGCCGAAGGGTTTCGGATGCCCAGGAGTGTCCTACCTTTTTTCCGATAGTATGAGAATCGGCCGGATTGGACACGGCTTGAATCGTGCCGTCACGGTCGTAGATGAACATCGAGCTGTAGACGGTGTATAGACCGTTGATATAGCCGAGGATCGTATTCATTTTCTCCCGATTATGTTCCGTGATGTACGTTTGTGACAATATTTCCCGAAAGGTGGTCGTCAAAGCCCACCAGCGGCAGTCGTTGGCTCGTTCGAAAAGATTGCGGTCCATGATATCAATCGCCAGAGAAGACTGAAATTTCAGATCTTCGAGATATCGGACGAGCATCGCCGAATTGAGATTGGCAACCGTGTCGTCAAAAATACGTTTGGTCTCTTCGCCGGTTTTGGATATCTCGTTCAGGAGGGCTTTGGTAAAAGGGTTTTCCTTGTTGGAAGCATTGGCGATCTGCACATTCCCGTTCCACACCGTAATATCGAGTTCGGTTTGGATCTTTTTTGCTTTCTCCAGAATATCGGTGAGCTCTTTTGGAAAATAATCGGTTGCCGTGGCAATCGTCTCAAAAAGGTCGTTTTTTGAAAATGAGGGGCGCGAAGAGGAACGAAATGCCAGATGGAGCGGCACCATGGCATGTCCGATCCATCCCGGTCCCTGATATCCTTGGTAGCCGCTTGTTTTGACCGCTTTATAGAGGTATTCAAATCCGGCGTAATAAGTCTGGTGGCTTTCGCTGTTGCGCGGTTCGAGATACGATCCGATCGGAACGTGATGCGCTGAGGATGAGGCAATGACGCTTCCATCCGGGCTGAGAAGCTCCAGTGCGATATAAGGGTTCTCCCGCGTGAGTTTGTGAAAAATACTTTTCAATTCGTCTTCGAACCGGAAAATCAGGCACAGAACGCCCAGCGGCATTTCACTTTCGGGATGATTGACGCGGTAAGAGTAGATCAGAGAGGATCGGTTGTGGGTAAGATCGCTTTTTCGAAAAGTTTCGACATACCCATCATGGGTTCTGAGCGACTCTTGAATCAGCGGATCTTTTGAGATACTGACGGGATTGGAATCGTCTAGCTGGACAAGGACTTTCCCTTTTGTATCGAGTAAGATGATGTTTTCATAGACGCTGTATTTGGCGACGTATTCTCGGAAACGTTCGGTAAGAGCCTCTTTTTTTTGGATTTTTATTTGTCGATGCTCTTCGGAAAGGGTCATGTCGGTTGAGTCTAAAAAAAGGAGATAGTTGCGGATATCGTCATCGGTTGCTAAAAATCCGATATCGGCGGTCCGCTCGAACAGATTTCGGATCAGAATATCGATCGCCGATTGTGCCTTGGACTCCAGTTCATCGAGGCTTTTGTGAAAGGTCTCTTTTGTCAGGCGCATCAGAGGTTCATCGAGTAGGTCTTCGAAAGCTTTTCTCGTTTCGCTGGTATCCATTCCGATATTGGACATTGACCCGAGCAGGGTTAAAAGGTCCCATTTGTCGGAGAGGGAACTCATGTTTTTCTCAAAATTTTGGACATCCGACATATAGCCGATGAGATTGTCACGTTGCATGGATTCTCCTGAAAATAAATCGCTGTATAAATTGTGGTGACAGTATAAAAAGCAATTGCAAGAAAATGAGTAGTATTTATGATTAATATTTAATCATAAATGCAAATAAGCGGGACGAATCGAGATTTATTGAGCTTAAATAACGATCTAATTGGAGAAGAAATGGAGAGAAATAAAGAATAAATAACCGTATACGGTTATTTATTGATTAATATTGAAGCAATAGTGGGCGCTTTACGAAGAGCAGCTTAGTTTTAAATTTTTGTGCTGATGCGGAGTAGCCCCGGCATAGCGTTGGGAATCCGTATGCTCTTCATAGGGGGCTTTTGCAAGTGCCAAAAGCTCTTCTACCAATGTGAAATCGTCCTGTTCCGCCAAGGAAATCGCCTCTTGCAGCATATAGTTTTTAAGGACATATTTGGGATTGACGGCGAGCATATGTGCATGGCGTTCACTCATCGTCGAGGTGTTACGTTCCAGGCGTGCGTCATATTGATCAAGCCACTCTTTGAGCTGGTTTGGCGAGAGAGTCATAGCCAGGAGGGGATCTTTGTCTCCGTTATAACGGCTGAGGGCTCTGAAAAACGGCGTCATATCGACGCGGCCGTTTTCAAGGGCCGTAAAAAGAGATTTAAAGAGATCGCTGTCATTCTTCATAATCGTATCAAGCCCCAGCTTTTGACGTAAAATGTCCATGAGCCGGGTCGTGAAATACTCCGGATATTTTTCAAGCTCTTTTTCCATTTTTTTTGCAGGGATAAGCGGTGAGAGGGCATGGGCGAGACGCTCAAGATTCCAATACCCGATACGGGGCTGATTGTCATAGCTGTAGCGCCCCTCATGATCGGTATGATTGCAGATATAGCCGCGCTCAAAAGTGTCCAAAAACGCATAGGGGCCGTAATCGATAGTGAGGCCGACGGCAGACATGTTATCGGTATTCATGACACCATGGTTAAAGCCGACCGATTGCCACTGTGCCATTAGCTCGGCGGTCCGTTTGACGATTTCGCTGAACATCTTGAGATAGGGATCTTTTTGTCCTGCCAATTGGGGGAAGGATTCTCGGAGCAAAAAATCGGCTAATGATTCGAGTTCTTTGTGGCGATGGGTATGAAAAAAATATTCGAAGCTTCCGAAACGTATCCATGAGGGGGAGAGACGCAGGACAATGGCTCCCCTCTCCCACCGCTCGCGCGCCACTTTTTCATCCGAGCTGATGATAGCCATGGCCCGGCTGGTCGGAATCCCAAGCCCATGCATCGCTTCTGACATCAGATATTCGCGGATGGATGAACGTAAAACCGCACGGCCGTCACCTTGGCGGGAATAGAGGGTCTGGCCGGAACCTTTGAGCTGGAAGTTCCATCCATTGGCCATTCCCAGATTAATCGCACGCCCGTCACCCAAACGAGGGACGTAATGCCCGAATTGATGCCCGGCATACGTCATCGCGTAGGGGCGGGACCCTTTTAACAGCAGTGTTCCGTTGAGCAGAGCTTCAAGCTCATCGGGTCGCAATGTTTCCGGATTAAGACCCAAAAGTTTGGCGGCATCTTTATTGAGGCTTACCAAACGGGGGTTTTTAAGCGGAGTAGGGTGGACTTCATGATAGAAGATCGGATCCAATTCGAGATAAGGGGTTTGCAGCGTTAGGTCAAGTAATTTCATACAAGAGTTTTACCCCATAAAGCTGAAATGCTCAAGGGACGGATGGATCAGTAATCTTTTTTAAACTCAACCTAGGATTCAAAGAGAAATTTTTTCGTATCTCCCTCTTTGCGAAGGGTAATATGGGTAACTTTCCCGTGCGGTGTAACGGAATAGGGGTGATGCGTTCTCGGGTCGATAAACTGAATGAGAGTGTGGCCGTCGTATTCTCCATAGTAAGAGATACGGGCATGCAAATCGGCATCATACAGCTTTTCGAGCTTCTGTTCCATAGAATGTAGCATCGCTTCGTTTTCATGAAGGAGACTCCGCTGTTTATTGAGTTCCTCTCCCTCTTTTTGATGCTGCTGGACATGGATGGTATCGGCTTTTAACGGAGTACGCTTTTCCTGGACAGCGGTATTGATCCTCTCTTGCAAAAACTGTATCCGGCTGACTTTTTCTTTCCAGGCAAATTCTCTGCTTATAAAATCTTTGCTCAACTGCTGCAGTTCGGATGTCTTTATTTTCAAGTCATTATCGAGGGCTGTGATTTGCTCTTGGTATGCAGGAATGGCATAAGGATTGATGATAAGATTATTGCCGTCTCCGAGAATCGTTTTGATTTCGATCGATTCGAGGGCGGTGATCTTAGCGTTGGAATAGAGGGTGTCGATAAAGACACGCTGGGCGATGATCTCCCCTCCCGACATTTTTTGTACACGGACGGTTTCGGCTTCGACCCGTCCTGCTTCTAAAATCTCGATCGTCGCCTCTTTTGCTTTGAGATGTCCTCGGTGAAGGTGAATTGTGGCATTTTCCTCAACATCAATCTGGGAATTTTTATGGGTCTGCGCTCCGATGCTCACTTCACGCGCCTGAATTTTGGTATTGTTTCCGATGGTTCCGTTGACATCGAGTTTTTGAACGTCGATATTGACCCCCGTGCCGATAGCGTCTTTGCTTTGGTCTTGATGCTGTATCTTGATATGGATGTCTTTTTCGCTTCCCGCTTCGATGGAACCGGTCTTTTTAAAACTGGCCCCTTCCAGACGCAATTCATGGCCGATTCCAAAAATACCGTTCTTCCGCTCTACGTATCCCGACTGAGTCGCATAATAGCGGATCGAGCGCTCATCCTCTTGTGCTCTGATGCTTTCGGGGTCAATCGTGATCGCATTGGCGTAGCGTATAAGGGGCTCGCCGACATGGATGTGTTCTCCGGTGCAGCTGCGTCCGTCGCGTCCGCGGGTCGCGAAAACATATTCCAAGATAAGATCGTCCGGTTCTACGCCGTCGACAAGATTGTTCTGACGCTGGATTTTTTTATAATGGAGCAATACGGTGTCATCGACCGGCAGAGTAGGCGGAAAAAATTCGGCAATCGGCATCCGGTAGAGGAGCTCCAACGCCCCCTCTTTTTGAATCTTAAGGAGCATCCGATTGATCTCTTGATCGAGATTCCCGTCGGTGATGCCGATCATAAAACCGGCACGCAGTTTTTTGCGATATACGGCTGCTTTTATCCGCTCTTGTATCCCTTTTTTCAACGGGATTTTTGATGAGGGGTCGATGATGGCAATGGCTTTGGTTTTTTGTTTATCGGTAGCAATGTTAAAACGCAGATCAAAGAGGGGATGTATCTGAAGCGGACGGATCAATATCTGATATTCCTGACGGAGAAAAAAAGTGGCTGATCGGATTTCGTTTTCGGTAGTGATCTCCTCGAGCCGGGAAGCTCGGAGCGTCTGCCAGTCTTCATCGATCGTGCCGCGGTAATAGGTCCGATATTCGAGAATGTCGAAATCGATCTCATCAAGCGGCAGATGCCACTCTTGCGCCGCACGTGTCAGCTCCTGGGGGACGCTGGACGTTGTGATTTTTTTTGCATGCAATGCAGCCATATTTATACTTTCTTACGGTTCTATGATTGAGACGGCTTTGCGCTCATGAAAATTAAAATGGCGTTCCAGATCGGAATTATCGATTAACACCGGTACGACGAGCAACGATGCGATGACGGCGGCGATCGTCCCGAAAATCAATGAGACCCCAAGACCTCCGAAAACGGCATCGCTGGCGAGCAGCGTCGAAGCGAGAATGATCGCTGCAGCCGTCAAAAAAATAGGTTTGGCACGGGTCGCCGTAGCGTAGGCAATCGCCTCTTTTTTATGCATTCCTTTGTCCAGCATCAACGATTTGGTAAAGTCGATCAGCAGCAGCGAGTTACGGGAACTGATACCGATGAGGGCGATAAATCCGATCAACGAGGTAGCCGTCAGAAAAAAGGTTTCTGCAGTAAAAAGGTTCATGATCCAGTGCCCGATAATGACTCCGATGATCGAGAGGAAGCTTCCGAGCAATACGATCCCGCTTATGGCGAAGCTTTTGTAATAGACGACCATCAGTAAAAAGATCAGTATCAGTGCGGCGATAAACGCACCGCCCAAATCGACGAAAGTGTCGAGAGTCACTTTCATCTCGCCGTCCCATTTCAGCTCATAGACCTGTTGTGTCTTTTTATCGATCAGTTCGAGATTGAACAAGCCGGTTTTATGGATCTCGTACTCGTCGGTGAATTGATCCAGAATCATCGTCCGTGCCGCCATCAGAGGATAGACCTGGGAGACCATATCGGTCTCTGCCAGGACATTGCTCATTTGGTGAAGATCTTTGGACATGATCATCGGATTTGATTTTACCGGAACCACTTCTACGATCTCGGTAATGGGGACCATCATCCCCATCTGGTTCATCAGTTTGAGGCTAGCGAGTTTTGCTTCGACCGCTTCTTTGTCACGTGAAGCAAATTTTTTCCCTTCGGGGGAGAGGGTTACATAGATAGGGATCTGCTCCGTCGATTGTTGTGAGTTTTTGACCGCTACTCCCATCCCTTCGAACGCAAGGTACAAGATATCATTGACCTGTTTGACATTGAGGCCCGATTTTGTGATTTTGTCGGTATTGACCCGAACTTCAAACTTATCGTAGATCTCGTCTTGCATGATATCGATGTCGACAAGGCCGTCGGTTTTAGAGAAAACACCTTTGACCCGTTCGCTCAGATGGCGGATGCCTGCAGCGTTGCTTCCATAGATTTCAGCGACGATCGCTGCCATCGTCGGAGGTCCTGCGGGCGGCTCGATGAACTTGATACTCGTTTGCGGGTAGAGCACTTCACATTTGCTCTGCATCACCGGACGCAGACGCTGTACCATCATGTAAGAGGGTTCATCACGGTGGTGTTTTTTGGTCAGATTGACGACCACTTCGGCAACATTTTCGGAGTTCTTGAAATGGGATCCCTTGATGAGACCCGCAAAATCGAGCGGTGAACCGCTGCCGAGAAACACTTCGGCATCGAGGGCCTCTTTTTCTTGCTGAATGATATTGATGACGCATTCGCTGACCTCTTTGGTCTGTTCGATGGAACTGCCGTTGGGGAGGTCGATGTAGATGCTGTAGGTATCGTTATTTTTTCCCGGAAGCATTTTGGCCAGGACCAGCTTTGTCGGGATAAGTGCGACGGCGATAATGAAGGCGGCCAATGTCCCCCACAGGATCATCTTTTTTTTAGACGGTGTATTTAATACATCGAGTAGATAATTTTCAAATTTTTTGTACATCAGTGCGTTTCTCCGTGATGATCGGGTTTTTTGAGGAGCCGTACCGCCAAATACGGCGTGAAAATATAGGCGACGAACAGCGACGCTACCAGCGCGACGGGGACATTTGCCGGGATCGGTTTCATAAACTGTCCCATCATTTGACCGACAAAGGCCATCGGAACCATCGTGAGGATGATCGCCAGTGTCGCAATATTCGTCGGTGCACCGATCTCATCGGTCGCTTCGATCATCAGCTGGTCGACATCTTTTTCGTGTGCTCCGGGAGAGTGAAAATGGCGATGGATATTTTCGATGACGATGATCGCCGCATCCACCAGCAGCCCCAGACTGAGCAAAAACGCGAAGAGGGTGATCCGATTGACCGTCTGACCGGTGATGTAGGCGATAAAGAGGGTGATGGCTAGAATCGCGGGTACGGTAAACGTGACGATCAACGATTCTCTCCATCCCAATACGAAGATGAGCAAAATGGCGATAATGACGATCGAGAGGATGAGGTGAAACACCAGTTCGTTGACCGCTTCGTTCGCCCGTTCGCCGTCGTTTCGGGTGATGACGTAGTTGATCCCCTGTGCCTTCATCTGTGCTTTGTATTTTTCGAGTTCCTCTTTGACCGCTTCGGCGATCACGACGGCATTGGTCCCTTGCAGCTTGGAGACGGTGAGGGTGACCTGGTTTTTGAGGGGGGAGAACTTTCCGGTCTCGTCTTTTTCCGTGACGAGAGCCGATTTAAAGTTTTGGATGTCCTGACCCGCCGTCACGGTGGCGATATCTCTAAGATAAATCGCCGAGCCCATATACTGGGCGACAATGATGTTTCCGACGTCTTCAATACTTTCGATCGCGTTGCGCACACCGATCATGACGATTTCATTATTCTGGGTTTTTCCTTTGATTTCGGGGACGTTATAGGCGAGGGACTGGACCGCCTGGACGATTTGTCCGAGAGATAGATTGTACCCTGAGAGGCGGTTCATATCGACCAATACGTTGTATTGGTGCTTTTTGGCCCCTTTGATATCGGTGACGGCGACATTAGGGAGCCCGTTGATATGGTGCTGTATCTCCTTAACCCGATCGTACAAAACGGTAGGATCGATTTTGGGATCGTTGGAATAAAATGCGACCGATACGACCGGGATATCGACGTCGATGTCGAGCGGTTTGATAATGGGCTGCATCGCCCCTTTTGGAAGAATGCTGATATTTTGCATGATCTTGTCATAGATCTTGAGGTTGGAATCCTCTTTTTGCTCACCGATGTAAAATGCGGCATTGATTACTGCGACATTATCCATCGCCATCCCGTGGATATGTTCTATTCCCTTGATCTCTTTGAGCTTACGCTCGAGCGGTTTGATAATGACGTTTTGGACTTCGTTTGCCGTAGCGCCGGGGAGGGCGATGATGACGGTAGAACCGCTGACGACCATCTGGGGATTCTCTTCACGGGGCATGAGGCTCAAGGCGATATAGCCGATGAGAAGCAAAAAAATCCCGAGTACCGGAGTGAGGGGGTTTCGTAAAAAAGATTTTGCCAGTTTTCCGGCAGAATCTTTTGGCTGGTAGGAGTGGGGTGCGTGCATCAATCTCTCCTACTCAATTTCGACGGTAGCATACATCCCCGGATAAACCGTTTGTTTAGCTTTGAAAGAGACTTTGATCTTAAACGAATGGGTTACCGGATTGGAACTCGGCACGACCGCACTGACCCGTCCGATCCCCACAAATCCGACGGAGGGGATCGTGACTTTGACTTTTTTTCCGACGGAGACGAGCTGAAGGGAGTTTTCGGCTACTTCGACATCGATTTTAAGATCGCTCAAATCGGCCAACACGATCGCCGGCATTCCCGGCATCGCCATCTCCCCCACCTTGATGTTTTTTGCGATAACGACACCGTTATTCGGTGCGCTGACATTAAGATAGTTGTACTGGTTGTTCACCTCTGTGAGACGTGCTTTGGCCTGCTTGACCTGACGCTCGGAGATATGGATCATGTTTTGAAGATTCTTTCGGGAAAGCTCGAGGTTTTCGACTTCGTATCGTGAGACCATATCCTGTTGGAGGAGACGCTTGTTACGTTCAAGGTTGAGCTCGAGATTTTGGTATTGGTTTTGATACATCTGCAAAGAGAGTTCCGCCTGGGCGATCCCCATCTCTACCTGAGTCTTGGCCGAATCGACCTCTCTCGAATCGATCGTATAGAGGATGTCCCCTTTACGGACACGTGAGCCTTCAGAGACATTGACCGAAGTGACGAATCCCATGTTTCGGCTCGTGATCATTTTTTGGTTATCGCTGATGACGCTTCCTGAGAGGCTGAGTCCGGCTGCGCTCAGTGTCGCACCAAGGGCGAGAGTAGTGATCCATAGTTTCATTGTTTGGCTCCGTTGCTTAGTTTATCGAGGGCGAATATCCGCTCGTTACGTTGGTTCTTGACCATTTGAAGGTTTAAGATTTTTTCGATCTGCATGGATTGTTTGATGATGACGTCAGACATCGATACGAGGTGCTCATGATAGCGCCCTTCGTAATTTTTGTAGATCGCGTTGACAAGCTCAAGCTCTTTTTCAAGACTTTTGACTTGGGAGTCGAGACTCTCTATATCGGTGCGGATCTTATCGTATTGCAATGCAATCCCTTTTTTGGCCAATTCGACTTGCGTCGCGGTTTTCAGTTTTTCGATGCGTGCTTTTTCGAATGCCGCACCGTCTACGTTTCCGTTAAAAAGGTTCCAGCTGAGTTTCGCTCCGATCGTATAGGCTTTGTGATCGGCGAAATTTCCCAGAAACGTGTTGTCCGCACTGCTGGCTTCGGCAAATGCGCCGATTTGGGGGAGAAACGGCGCATAGGCCAGACCGACCATCGATTCGCGAATCTTCAGCCCCTCCGAAGCTTTTTGCAGATCGACGTTATTGGCCAAAACTTGGGCCTCATCCAGCTCTTCCGGGGCACGGTCATCGGTGGGGAGGACAATTTCGTTGACGTTTTGGTTCAGTAGGAAACTGATGTAATGGTAAAGGAGCTTTTTATTTGATTCCATCTCGACGAGGGTCCGCTCGACGTTCGATTTTTTCGCCTGAACTTCGAGCAGATCGACTTTTTTGGCATACCCTTCTTTGATCATCATTCGGGTCGTATTTTCCAGCGTCGCGATATTGTCCCGGATGATATACATCTGATCGATCGAATGCTGAAGGAGGGCCATGTCGTAATAGCTTTTACGTGTTTCGTAGATCTTTTCCGTTTTAACTTTATCGGCATCGAGTTTTTTGATCTTCTCCATTTTCTCGGAGATATCGGTATAACCGCTCAGTTTTCCGCCGGTAAAAATGGGGAGTGTATAGGTAAGCTTGCTTTGAAAGTAGTTTTGATATCCCGGATAGTTCAGATCTCTCGGCTGGCGTCCCAGGACATCAGCGCAGTATGCGGGGGGAGTGGCACTTTGACACGCCAAAAAATCACTGAAGCCGAAATCGCCGAAATCGGCTTCCCGCGAGCTGAGTTTGAATCCGAATACGTTTCCCGCATCGTTAGAACGGCTCATTGTCTCGGTAAAGTCGAGTGAACCGAAGTGATACCCGCGGGCTATTTTGACATCGCTGTGGGCACTTTGGATATCCAAAGAGGCAGCTTTTATCTCGAGATTTTGATGTTCGAGCAGTTCAAGCGCTTCGGGAAGCGACAAACCGGCGGCAAAGAGATGACAAGAGCCCAGTATGAATGAGACGCTTACGGCACGAGAAATGATTGACATCCGCATAATCCTTGTGATGTATTTGTGATACTAATGTTTTGCATAAGTATTATTGTACATTCTGACAAATTTAAAGAAAATTAAACGTAATAATAACATGTTACATAATAGCATAAATAGAGCGCGTATGAGAGGGATTTGAATTTCCCTGCCGTTTCGGGTAAAATTCCCCCAATTAATATAATAGTCTACAAGGAATCAAGTATGGCAACAGTCGGCATGGGTGATATCAAAAAAGGGGTTCGCCTCGAGATTACGGGTGTTCCGTATAAAGTGGTGGAGTTCCAACACGTCAAACCGGGTAAAGGGGCGGCATTCGTCCGTTGTAAAGTTAAGAGTTTCCTCAACGGAAAAGTGATCGAAAAAACGATTCACGCCGGGGATAAATTCGAAGTACCGAATCTGGTACACACGACAATGCAGTTTTTGTATGATGACGGCGAAATGCTACAGTTTATGGACAACGAGAGCTATGAGCAGCTTGGTTTGACGTACGATCAATGCGAAGATGCGATGAAATGGATCAAAGACGGCACCAATGTACAGATGATTTTCCACAACGGTCATGCGATCAGCGTAGAAGCGCCGGAGATCATGGAACTCAAGATTGTTGAAACTCCGCCGAACTTCAAAGGAGATACTTCAAGTGCCTCTAAAAAACCGGCGACATTGGAGACGGGTGCGGTAGTACAAGTCCCTTACCATGTTCTCGAGGGTGATATCATCCGTGTCAATACGGTAGATGGCGAATACCTGGAAAAAGTGAAATAATAGACTTCCTTTAGCCTATACCATTTAGCAAGGAGTTACGATGTCTAAAGTTCTTGTTCCGATTGCAACGGGTTTCGAAGAGATTGAAGCCGTATCGATAATTGATGTGATGCGTCGTGCAAAAATCAATGTCATTATAGGTTCACTCAGTGACAATCTCCTCGTCATCGGTGCCAACGGCATAACACTCAAATGCGACCGCCCGATTAAGGGGTTAACTGCTGATGAACTTGATATGATCGTTCTCCCCGGAGGGTGGGGCGGTACCCATGCTCTGGCTCAGGATGAAACGGTGCAATCATTGCTCAAAGCAATGGATGCAAAAGATAAATCCATCGGTGCGATTTGTGCCGCTCCGTATGCCCTTTTCAAAGCGGGTGTCCTCAAAGAAGGGTACACGTGCTATCCGGGCATCGAAGAGCAGATCGAGGTGACCGGGTATATGGGTGACAAACATGCCGTAGTCGAAAGCGGTAACGTCATGACCTCCCGTGGTCCGGGTACTGCAATCTGTTTCGGACTCGCCATCGTCAAAAAACTTGTCGGGAGAGAGACGTATGAACATATTCGTGCCGGCTTGCTGGCCGATACCTGTGCGAAGCTTTAATTTTCTGACACTTCTTTGTATGAGCCTGAGCGCTCATGCACAAATCCATCTCTCTCCTACCGAGAGCTATACCCAAGAGGGTGCGGGTGAATACTGCCGCACGCTGGGACCTTCATGGCGTTTGATGAACATCACCGAGATCTATGCACTTCCTCAAAAGACCCCCTTCAAAGAGGGCTACAGCTACTGGTCGTCGAGCATGACCGGATCGGATAATACCGAGATCGGCACGGGCAGCGAAGGAGACGGCGGAATCATTGCGATGGTAGGTTTCAGTTTTTATCCCAAAGAACGCAATATCACCCTCTCACCCGGTTGGAAACGTATCGCTGCCGCCTGCACCGATGCGGGCGAATCCTCAAGGCTCCGTCACTACCGTGAAACTGCGGAGGGGACACTGGATCCGTATTCACAGCTGTTGTGGCATCCGCTCGATGCGACCGACAAGCGGGTCAAATACACCCACGACCAGGCCGCAGAGATGTGCGACAATCTTACACTCTACGGGCGCAGCTGGCGTCTTCCGACCACGGATGAACTCTACGGAATCGTCGATTATGCCTATACCCGTCCGACAGTGGATATGAAATTTTTCGGCCCGATGATGCATCGGTACTACTGGACAAACGATTCGCTGAATGAAAAAGAGGCATACGTCGTGGGATTCAAAGTCGGCTCGGTCGCTACGGCTCCGAAGAAAGAGTCGGCGTATGCACGGTGCGTCAGTGATAGCGAATAGAAAAAGCAATATTTTTTCCTGTTCGGGCACCGAGAAGGTGAGGAAGATTATTTTTCGATAATCTTTTTGGCTAGTTTATTGATGGCTTCGGCAAAATCAAGAAAGTCTTTTTCGTTCATTTTCATACGGGGATGACATTCGTCTGCCGACCATTGTGCCTGGATCGTAAACTCATACTCATTGGTATAGCTGTTTTTATTTTCATAGATATCCAATATCCGGTTGGGACATTCATTATCGGAGAGATCGATGGAAATATACTCATTATCATTTCCATGATAATTATCAATACACGTTATGATCATTAAAAACCCTTCCTAAATAATCGACTGATGAGATAAATACGGCTTTTTTTTTAAAGAAAAAGGACAATTACTTTTATTCAATTGTACCCGAGAACTGTCTAACATTTTATAGGTGTTATCTAACATTTTAAAATAAAAAATATATTATATAGAATTATTTCTTGTTTTTTATTGATAGTGAATACATAATTTTTTTAAGTATAAAACAGAGAGGCAAAAGTGCAAAGAATATCGGCAGATAGGGAAATATGAATGATTTGTAATAAATTTGGCTATAATACCTTTATTAAAACGGAAAATCCGTAAGGGTACCTCTTGGAGGTCCCCTTGAGCTGTCTAATCTCTGCACATTTACTAATCCTCTTTGTTTGCGTTATTCGTCCGCTTGAACCACCCAAAGGAAACCTTACTAATGTTATTTTCAGAACTCAACCTCTCCGCACCGATCTTAAAAGCGGTCCACGAAGAAGGTTACACTACCCCGACTCCTGTCCAGGCGCAGGCGATCCCTCCGATTTTAGAAGGGCGTGACATGCTCGCAGGTGCTCAAACGGGTACCGGTAAAACGGCGGGCTTTACGCTGCCGATGTTGGAAATTCTCTCTCGGAACCACAATGCGAAAGGGGCCCGCCGCGTCCGTGTCCTCATCCTCACGCCTACCCGTGAACTTGCGGCGCAGGTAGGAGAGAGCGTCAAGACATACGGCAAATATCTCCCGTTTAAAAGCGCCGTAATTTTCGGCGGTGTCGGTATACAGCCGCAGATCACGACGCTGCGCAACGGAGTCGATATCCTTATCGCAACACCGGGGCGTCTTCTCGATCACGTTTCCCAGGGGACAGTCGACTTGCGCAATGTCGAGATGTTTGTTCTCGACGAAGCAGACCGTATGCTCGATATGGGATTTGTCAAAGATATCCGCCGCGTTATCGCGATTTTGCCGGCAAAACGTCAAAATCTTCTTTTTTCGGCAACCTATTCGGACGATATCAAAAAATTGTGCGAGTCTATTCTGCGCGATCCGGCTATCGTAGAAGTTGCCCGACGCAACACATCGAGCGAACTGGTCAAACAAAGTGTCATATTGGTTGACTGTAAACGCAAAAGCGCATTGCTCGGTCATTTGATCACCCAAAACAAATGGGAGCAGGTACTCGTATTCACCCGTACCAAACATCAAGCCAACAAGCTCTCCGAATACCTCCTTAAAATCGGTGTCACCTCTGCGGCGATCCACGGAAACAAAAGCCAGGCGGCACGTACCAAAGCCTTGAGCGATTTCAAAGTGGGGAAAATAAAAATTCTCGTAGCGACCGATATCGCGGCGCGCGGTCTGGATATCGATCAGCTTCCGCATGTCGTGAATCTCGAGCTTCCTAATATCGCCGAAGATTACGTTCACCGCATCGGACGTACCGGACGCGCCGGCAATGAGGGGGAAGCAATCTCTCTCGTATGTGTCGATGAATACGATTACCTCAAGGGGATCGAAAAATTGATCAACCGTAAACTCGACCGTGATATAATTGAAGGGTATGAGCCTGATCCTTCTATCAAAGCTGAACCGATCGTTCAAGGCAGAGGGGGCGGGGGAGGACGTCCCGGCGGCCATCAGAAGCCTCAAGGGGCAAAACCCCAAGGGGGGAGAAGAGAGCCTCAAAAACGAGACGGTACTTCTCACCGAAGTGAAGGGCGAAGCAACGAATCTCGACGCGAAGATAACCGAAGAGGGCGCTAATGTCTTGGTTGATAGTAAAATATTTGTTGACGGCAGGAGTGATAGTTCTGATTTCCGAAGTGGCAAAACGGAGCGAAAAGGTTGGTGCATTGATCACCGCTTTACCGTTGGTGACGTTTAGTGTTTTGATCTTGATGTATTTTGACAATCAGCCGATGGGAAAAATGGGTCATTACGTAGGGTATGTTTTTTGGTATGCAATGCCGACGATGCCGATGTTTTTACTGTTTCCATTCGTGTTGGAGAAGATCGGATTTTGGCCGTCGTTGGGAGCATCCGCAGTTTTGACGATTGTCTGTTTCGGGATTGAGGTTCTGGTGCTTCGACGGTTCGGAATCGAGCTGTTATAGATGAAAATCCTCGTTGATGCCGACGCGTTCCCCAATGCGCTCAAAGAAATTTTGCTCCGCGCGGTATTGAAACGTCAGATACCGACGATTTTTATCGCCAACAAGCGTATCGGAATCCCCGATGTAGACCATGTATCGATGGAAGTGGTGGCGCAAGGCCCCGACGAGGCCGATCACCGTATCGCCGAGCTGTGCGAATCGTGTGATTTGGTGATCACCGCCGATATCCCTTTAGCCGATAGAATCGTCACCAAAGGGGCAGTTGGACTCGATCCTCGCGGGACGATTTACGATGAGAACAATATCAAGCATCTCCTCGCGATGCGCAACCTGATGGAAGAACTCCGTAACAATGGAGAGATCACGGGCGGTCCGAGCGCCATCGGAGAAAAAACAGTTCGCGCGTTTGCGGACGGACTCAATAAATTACTTTCTAAACGGATTTAAAAGCTCCCCTTTACCCTCTGCGTACTATAATCTATCTATATTTTCCCAAGGTTTTTTATGAGTACGATCCCCCCTTTTACCCATCTGCATCTGCACACCGAATACTCCCTCCTCGACGGCGCAAACAAGATATCAGCACTCGCGGCGCGTGTCAAAGAGCTCGGGATGACGTCGGTCGCGATGAGCGATCACGGCAATATGTTCGGTGCGATCGATTTTTACCAGCAGATGAAGGGGGCCGGGCTCAAACCGATCATCGGAATGGAAGCGTATATCCACAACGGTGAGGAGTTAGGGGACAAAACGATCAAACAGCGGTTTCATGTCTGCTTGTTCGCAAAAAACGAAGCAGGTTATAAAAATCTGATGTACCTCTCCTCGCAAGCCTATATCAACGGTTTTTACTACTTTCCCCGCATTAACAAACAGCTTCTTCGCGAGAACTGCGAGGGGATCATCTGTACCTCGGCCTGTCTTCAAGGGGAGATCAACTGGCATCTCAATACCAATAACGAGCGAAATGTACGCAACGGTGCCGGAGGGTATGAGGAAGCCAAGCGGGTCGCATTGGAATACAAAGAGATCTTTGGGGACGATTTTTACATGGAGATCATGCGCCACGGGATTGCCGATCAGCTATTTATCGACGAGCAGGTGATCCGTATTTCTCAGGAGACGGGGATCAAACTCGTCGCCACCAACGATACCCACTACACGTTCCCGGGCGACGCGCAGTACCACGAAGCGTTTATGTGTATCGGGATGAATAAACTCTATGACGATCCCAAGCGGATGCGCCACTCGGTCCATGAGTTTTACATCAAGTCCCCAGAACAGATGGCACGGCTGTTTGCCGATATCCCCGAAGCGCTTTACCACACCCAGGAGATCGTCGATAAGTGTCAATTGGAACTCAAACTCGGAAACCCGACACCGCCGAATTTTAAATTTACGACCGAATACGCCCTCGAAGAGGGGCTGGATATCCAAGAGGACTCCGAGTACTTCATCCACCGGTGCCGCATCGGTTTGGAAGATCGGCTGGTACACGTTCCGCCAGAACGCCACCAGGAGTACCGCGACCGGTTAGAGTTTGAGATGCAGGTGATCAACCAGATGAAATTCCCCGGCTATATGCTGATCGTTTGGGATTTCGTCCGCGAGGCAAAACGGATGGGGATCGCTGTAGGGCCGGGACGGGGATCGGCGGCAGGGAGCCTTGTCGCGTTTAGCCTTTTGATCACCGACATCGATCCGATGAAGTACGACCTCCTTTTTGAGCGTTTTTTGAATCCGGAACGGGTATCGATGCCCGATATCGATATGGACTTCATGCAGGCGCGCCGCGGTGAGATCATCGACTACGTCGTCCGCAAATACGGGCGCGAGCAGGTGGCCCAGATCATCACCTTCGGTTCGCTTCTCGCCAAAGGGGTGATCCGCGACGTCGCCCGGGTACTCGACATGCCCCTTTCCCAGGCCGACATGATGGCAAAATTGATCCCCGATGAGCTGGGAATCACCCTCAACGGCAAGACCAAAGGGGGAGAGTTTAAACCCGGAGCGTTCCAAAAAGAGCCGAAAATTCAGGAATTGGTCGAGAGTGATGCGCAGATCGCACGGGTCTGGGAATTTTCAAAAAAACTCGAAGGGCTCAAACGCAACGCCGGGATGCATGCCGCGGGAGTCGTCATCTCCAATGAGCCGTTGTGGAAGAAGACCCCGATCTATAAACCCTCGGGCGAGGAGACGTTCGTCACTCAGTATTCGCTCAACTATCTCGAAGATATCGATTTGATCAAATTCGACTTCTTGGGACTTAAAACGCTCGATGTGATCGACAGCGCGATCAAGCTGATCAAGAAGCGTTACGACGTCGATGTGAATTGGCACGCCATCGATGAGAATGATCCCGAAGTGTACCGGATTATCCAAAGCGGGGATACGATCGGGATGTTCCAGATCGAGAGTTCGGGGATGCAGGATCTCAACCGCCGTTTGAAACCCAGTAATTTTGAGGACTTGATCGCGGTACTCGCCTTGTACCGTCCGGGGCCGATGGAATCGGGGATGCTTGACAGTTTTATCGAGCGTAAACACGGGCGTGAAGTGATTGAGTATACCTTCGCATCGATGGAACCGATCCTCAAACCGACCTACGGGGTCATCGTGTACCAAGAGCAGGTCATGCAGATCGTCCAGACGGTCGGGGGATTCAGCCTCGGCGGTGCGGACATCGTACGGCGTGCGATGGGGAAAAAGAAAATCGAAGAGATGCAAAAGTACAACAAAGAGTTCAGTGAGGGGGCGGCCAATCAGGGGCTCGATTACAAAAAAGCCTCCGAACTCTTTGACCTGATCGAAAAATTCGCCGGGTACGGGTTTAATAAATCCCACTCGGCGGCGTACGCGATGGTCACATTCCAGACGGCATGGCTCAAAACCTACTACCCGCAGGAGTTTATGGCGGCATTGCTCACCTCGGAGAAAGACAACACCGACAAAGTCGTCAAATACATCGACGAAGCCAAACGGATGAAAATTTTCCTCGGTGCTCCCGATATCAACCATTCGCAGCTTGAATTCTCCGCGATCACGAAAGACGGCCAGGATCAGATCCTCTTCGGTCTGGGAGCGATCAAAGGGGTCGGGGAAGCGGCGGTAGAGTCGATCCTCGAAGCGAGAGCCGAGGGGGAGTTCAAGGACATCAAGGACTTTATCAACCGGATCGAACCCCAAAAAGTGAACAAAAAAGTGATCGAGTGCATCATCAAAGCGGGGGGGCTGGATCAGTTCGGGTATTCGCGCCGCGCGCTGATCGAGCAGGTCGAGATCCTCGTCGAGACGGCGAAAAAAGGGTCATCCCTGAAAAAAGATGCCCAGTTCAGCCTGTTCGGCGATGACGAGGAGGTGACGGCGGTCGAACTCAGCCTCAAAAACTACGAGGAATACGACCTCAAAGCGCTGCTCGATTTCGAAAAAGATACCCTCGGCTTTTACGTCTCGGGCCATCCGCTGGACAATTTCCGCGACCAGATCGATCTCATCAGTTATACCCTCTCCAGCGAGGTGGAAAATATCGCCGACGGCTCCAGCGCCATTTTCATCGGAAAAGTCGAAGAGATCACGAAAAAGATGTCGAAAAAAGGGTCCATGTTCGGTTTGGTGAGTCTGATGGACTTCCACGGCAATATAGAGATGATGCTCTTCTCAGACAAGCTCGAACAGCTCGAAAAGATGGATCTCGACGAGCCGATCGCGTTCAAGGTCAAGGTGACCCACACCGAGATGTTCACCCGCATCAGCGTCACGAAGATCATGACCCTCGCCGAAGCGAAAAAAGAGGCGAAAAAGGTGGAGACGAAGATCGTCGAGAATCTACCGCCGCAGGAGCCGTTGCAACTGCGTATCCGCCTCAGCGACAACTTAGAGACGTTAGAGAAACTTTACACCCTCGTTCGTCGTCATCCGGGACGCCGCGAGATTAAACTCACCATTGTCTCGAAACTCGCCGATGTCGTCATCGATTCGGCGATACGGGTCGATAACAAGGTGATTGAAGAATTAAGTGTTTTAGAAGATGTGGATGTGATTTGATCTATGAGTGAGCTTGAGAAACTTGAAGCCGAGATTTGTAATCTCGTAGAATTATCACTTTCGGATAAAACGTATTGTGGTCAAGTGTCTTTTTTATTATCCGAAAAAACCATAGATAAAGCATGGAAACTTTTTTTTATTGATATTCGGGATTATATATGTGTTATTCGTAGTCAAGAAATTAGACATATTAAAAAAGAGCATGATGATAACGTTTATCTTATCTGTAAAATTCCCTATTATCTTGAAAAATTTGTGAAGTTAGAACGGAGTAATGTTAAGGACGAAATTAGCGGAAAACCTGTAATGTCTTTAGTGTTTATCAAACGAAATGAAAACAATAATGTAAAAATGGTCAAAACAAATCTGAGTAGAGAGAAAACTTTGAGATTAAAAACGCTGTTTGAAGTGGTGTAGCAGACCAAAAACTGCTACGATTTTACGGTTGTTAGCTAGTGCCTAGCCGAAGCTATCCTTTGCATTACGTCCTAAACGAACTCCGATGGTCTTTAACGTTTACAGAGGCTATCTGTTGACCCAAATTATACGCCTTATTGACGATGATGTCAATAGGTAGTAATATAGCGATTGAAGAGTTAAGTGGGTTGGAAGATGTGGATGTTATCTAATTGTAGAGCGTAAGTGATAAAAATATTGAGGCAGCTACATGGAAAAAGAAAAAAATGAATTTTCTGATTTATCTGATCATGAACTAGTAAGTGCTTATGGTCATACTGGTGATCCTTGGACTCATGAAATAATCAAAGCTGAAGAACGTCGTCGTACATCGGAAAAAGCACTTAAGCAAGCAATAACATCAAATAAAATTGCTATAGCTTCTTTTTTAGTAGCATTTGTCAGTTTAATTGTAGCAATTATTGCGGTAGTTAAAACTAGTTAAACGAAAGATATGGGAAGAAATTGAAGTAATAAATCAATTTGACAAAGCGTACGCTTTTCGGTACGATTTGATATAAAGGAGTTAACCATGACCAAAGTTATCACCGCCTCTCAAGCTCGATCAGACATTTATAATCTCATCGATGAGACGGCACAGAGCCATGAACCGATCATTATCACAGGCAAACGTCATAACGCCGTTATGGTCTCCCAAGAGGACTGGAAAGCGATCGAAGAGACGTTGTACCTCACCTCTATCCCGAATATGGCACAATCGATTACGGATGCCATGAAGGCACCCGACAGTGAATTTAGCGAATCGGTCGAATGGTAGAGTACGCGATCCTCTACAGCAAAGAGGCGCAGAAAGATGCCAAAAACCTCTCTGCGGCCGGATTGGCCGATAAGGCAAAAGAGCTGATAGAAATTATCAAAGCTAATCCGTTTCACACTCCTCCCGGTTATGAAAAACTCGTCGGAAATCTTAGCGGAGCCTATTCGCGCCGTATCAATATCAAGCACCGTTTGGTCTATCAGGTGATCGAAGAGAGCAAAACAGTGAGAATCTTGCGGATGTGGAGCCATTATGGAGAGTAACAAATTATTTAGGAAAATGCATGCGCGAATTTAACGAAGAGCTGATGAATTTTATCGATGCCTCCCCGACCCCGTTTCATGCGGTCGGGCAAATGGAGCAAGCGTTAGCGGCAAAAGGGTTTCAAAAACTCGACGAGTGCGATGTGTGGGAACTGCAGGAGGGGAGAGGGTATTACGTCACCCGCAACGACTCTTCGATCATCGCTTTTACCTATCCCGCCTCGCCCCTAAACGGGTATACCCTTATCGGTGCCCATACCGATTCTCCCCATCTGCGTCTTAAGCCGAGCCCCGTGACCAAAAGTGCGGGGACGGTACGGCTGGGAGTCGAGCCGTATGGCGGTGTATTGCTCAATCCGTGGTTTGACCGTGATCTGAGCCTCGCGGGACGGATCGTCTATCAGAGCGGTGCGGGAGAGCGCTGCGAGAAGCTGGTCGATCTGAAACGTCCGATCGGGATCGTCTCATCATTGGCGATCCATCTTGACCGCGAAGCGAACTCCAATCGGACGATCAATCCGCAGACCGATATCGTTCCGTTGATCGCCTGCGGCGAAGCGTTCGATTTTGAGACATGGATTTTAAAAGAAGCGGGAGAGAGCGGCGGACGTCTGCTGGCCCATGAACTGAGTTTTTACGATGTCCAAAAAAGCTCATTGCTCGGGATCAACGGCGAGTTTATTACTTCGGCGCGTCTGGATAATCTTCTGAGCTGTTTTGTGGGGCTTCGGGCGTTGATCGAATCCAAAACCCCTGTCATGCTTGCCTGTATGGATCACGAAGAGGTTGGGAGCGATAGCCATGTCGGGGCAGGGGGGACATTTTTGGAAGAGACATTGCGTCGTATCGGAGGGGTGGAGTATCTGAGCCTGATGCGCCGGTCACTGATGGTCTCCTGCGACAATGCCCATGCACAACATCCCAACTTTCCGGCAAAACACGAGAGCGAGCATGCTCCGCTGCTCAATCGCGGGGTCGCGGTCAAGATCAACTCCAATCAGCGCTACGCCACCAGTGCGCGGACAATGGGACGATTTATCCAGTGTGCCGAAGCGATCAATGTTCCGACTCAGACTTTTGTTACCCGCAGCGATATGGGGTGCGGCAGTACTATCGGCCCCATCACGGCGACCCGTCTGGGGATCGAGACGATCGATGTCGGTGTTCCGACGCTCGCGATGCATTCGATCCGTGAACTCGCAGGAAGCGAAGATGCTTACGGCCTTATGCAAATTCTCATATCGATCGGAGAATTTTAATGGGGGAGATGATCTCGGCCGAAGAGCTTAAAGCGCTCATAGAACAGACCTATAAAGTCGAGAAAGAGTACGTGGCGCTGCGCCATTCGTACAATCATCTCCAATCGACGATCGAACAGGTGATCGAGTTCTTGCCCAATGCGATCTGGATCGTAGAACCGGACGGTTCGGTATTTTTGCAGAACTCTCAGGCCAAGCGGCTTGATTCGCTGTTTGAAACATTGCGTTGGGATGAGATGGATTATGAGGTGACGTTTGAAGAGCGTTCCTACCTGATCAAATCGGCCCTCCATAATGAAAAACATCTTCTCAGTGCTACCGATATCACCGACCAAAAGCGTAAAGAGAATCTTGCGACGATGGGGCAGATGGCCGCCCATCTGAGCCATGAGATCCGCAATCCCATCGGTTCCATCGCTTTGCTGGCATCGACGCTGATGAAACGGGTCAAAGAAGAGAATAAGCCTATCGTTACCGAAATTCAAAAATCGCTTTACCGGATCGAGCGGATCATCAAAGCGACGCTGATGTTCTCCAAAGGGGTAAGTGCCCAAAAAGCACGTTTGCACTGGTGGCAGATTCGTGAAGCGCTTGAATCGGCGATCGGGTATTACAGCTATGCCAAAAAGATCGATTTTAGTTTGCCGGACGAAGATTTTGAACTTGTCGGAGATCTGGATCTGCTGGTCATGCTCTTTAGCAATTTTATTTTCAACGCGATCGATGCGATCGAACTGGATGATCATGATGAAGGAAGCATCGAACTTGTCTATCATCATAACGGCGAGGAACACATCTTCGATATCTATGACAGCGGGATTGCTATCGAGAATAAGAAATGGCTTTTCGAAGCGTTCAAGAGTACGAAAGAGCGGGGCAACGGCTTGGGATTGGTCTTGGCCAAAAATATTGCCCAGGCACATGGGGGAGACATCGCATTGTGCGAGGGGGAACGTAAAGGGTTTCGTATTACGATTGCTCTTTAGAGCATCTCTATCGGTTTTGGCTCGCTGATATAATATCCTTGGATATAGTCGACGCCAAGCTCTTTGCATTTATTGTAAATAGTCTCTGAGTGGACAAATTCGGCAACGGTTTTCAATCCGAGTCGTTTGGAGAAATCGGTGACGGCGCCGACGAGGGTCTGGGCATTGGTATCGCTATCGAGATGGCGGATGAGTGAACCGTCGATTTTGAGCAGATCGACATCGAGTCTCATGATATGGGCGAAATTCGAGTATCCGGTACCGAAGTCGTCGATCGCTATCTTGCACCCGTATTGTTTTACTTCCGCGATAAACGAAGAGATCTCTGAATAGTTCTCAATCCCCTCACTCTCCAAAAGTTCAAATATGAGACGATCGGCATGAGACGTCAACCGTATTTTTTCGATCAGATATTCACGGGTAGGGGTGTCAAAAATATCGTCTACCGAGAGGTTGACCGAGTAGCGGTGCGGAGTCGATTCTAACATCGTGAATATCGTATCGATGACAAAACGGGAGATGTGCAGGTACAAGCGCGACTGTCTTGCGGCCGGAAGAAAATAAGCCGGAGAAACGACGGTCCCGTTAGGATCGAGCATACGGATCAGTGCTTCATATTCGATCACCTCTCCGCTAAAATCGACAATCGGCTGGAAGTAGAGGCGAAAGAGATTCTCTTCGAGCGCTTCTTTGACTTTTTTGCTCCATAAAATATTATTCTGGTACTCTTGTTTAATCTGCATCGTCTCATCATAATGCATATAGCTGAGATGGCGTTTTTTAGCTGATTTGAGTGCCATGTCGGCATTTACCAGCAGATTGATCGCTTGACGGCTCGACATTGTATTGATGGTGTCTTCCATTCCGATGGTGATGGCGACATAGACACTGGCACCGTGGAGGTCGTAATGCTTGGATTGCAAATGGTGGACAATCGACATCCGTATCATCTCGAGTTGAGAAACAGGGATTAATTCAGTCAGGGTGATCGCATACTCGTCTGAGGGCATTTTGTAGATCTTCATCGGAAAATCCGCGATCACCTCTTCGATCGCATCGGCCAGCGCCAAAAGAATCTTGTCCCCCATCTCATGGCCGTAAAAATCGTTGATCTCTTTAAAATTGTCAATATTGAGCAGCATGAGGGCATAAAGGTCGTTTTCTTGCATGTCGTGCAGCAGAGCATGCCGATTCGGCAAATCGGTAAGGCGGTCACTGTAGAGCTGATGCTCGAGACGCTGGTTTAGCTGGCGGGTAATCTCTGCATCGCGGTTGATACGTCGGATCAATATCTGAAATCCGTAATGGAGGATGATCCCGATAAAGGCAAGCATGAAAAGGCTGATGATCAATAGATCTTGGATCTCTTTTTTGTATTCGCTGACATCCGTAGTAATATCGAACGCACAGGTCATCATGGCTACCGTGTCATTTTTAAAATTTTTCAGAGGGCGTGATGCGATGATGTAGTCATGTTTGTTAATCTCGTATCGATTGCTTTTATCAAAAGAAAATGATTTCGGCAGATTGTTGAACAGAGGATCGTTAGAAGAGACAAGAGAATAGCCGTTGTAGGTTGTATGTTCGGCACCCGGGATCAGAGCATTGAGTTTTTTGGTATCAAATGCAATCGCGCTTTTGATCCCCGAATGCTGATTTAGACGATCTTGAACACGGTCGATGTTGGCGGAAGTCTGGACGACGCCGATAAATTTATTATGGTTGAAGATAGGAAGTATGGTGACGACGGCCACGTTGTAGAGGGTAACGTCAAGTGATGTGATCGGTTGATGTGTCGCGATGGCATAGGCAAGCATCGGCCGTTTTTTGGTGATGTTGTCCCCAAATTTATGAGGGTCCTGTACCCGTAAAAAATGGGTCCCGTCAGAGTCGATAAATCCGGTAAGATCAACTTCTCCGCGCTCTTTTGAGTCTTGGAAATAGGGAAGTACCAAACGGTAAAGCCCTTCTCTGTCACCCGATTCGAATGCGTCCACGATAGAGCGGTCAGCAGCGATTTTTGCGGTTAATGTGCTCAGCCCTTTTTGGACATCGAGTACGGAAAGTTCATACGAGCTTTTAAGCAGTGCACGGTGAGAAGCTGTTTTTTCGTCCAAAACATTTTTTTTGTCCTGAGCGATAGTGAGAATGAATATGATGATAAGGAGCGTGACAAGGCCCATTGCATATAACGTAGCCCGTCTTTTTATTTGTTTCACAACACGCCCTCAAATTTACTACACAAATTTAAGATTATTATAACATAGCTTTTGAGATTTTTGATGGTCATAATGAGATTTTTTCGTGATAATAGGGCTGTTTTCAGGGCTTTGGAAACAATATTGAACCTAAACGAACCATATTCGCACCGCATTCGATCGCCAGCTCATAGTCGCTGCTCATACCCATGGAACAGATCGTCGCTCCTTGAAGTTTTTCAAAGAGACTCCGTGTCGTCTCAAAGCTTTTTTTGACGGTTAAGCGGTCATCGGTATGGGCGCCGATACTCATAATTCCCTGCAGATGAATATTGGGACATTCGGAATGTATGCGCGAGTAGTTTTCCAAATACTCTTCGGGCATAAAGCCCGACTTGCTCTCTTCATACGCAGAATTCACCTGTACCAAAGCGCGTAAGGTTTGGCCGTCACGGGCTAGCCGTTCCTGCAGTGCGTGTGCCAGTTCGACGGAGTCGATCGAATGGACCAAGTGGGGACGGAGCGAGAGAAGGTGATTGATCTTGTTTTTTTGCAGGCTTCCGATGAAATGCCATTCGATCGGCAAATCCTCCAACTGCTCCGCTTTAGCTACGAGATCTTGTACTTTGTTCTCTCCGAAAGCACGCTGCCCGATCGAGTACAAAACACGGATCGCATCCGCATCCACGTATTTGCTCGCGGCGACGATTTTGACGATGTGGTGATCGCTGACGCGCAGACGTGCTTTTTCGATCCGCTCAATAATACGGTCGAAGTGAAGTTTTTGTTCCAGAGTCGTCATTGCAGTAACCTCGTAATGTCATTATAGAGTCCCAGCGTCATAAGCCCCAGCAAAAGTACCCATCCTCCGATGGTAAGCTGGGTAATCACCGCTTCGCTCGGTGCTTTGCGTCGGATCATCTCATAGAGATTGAACATGATATGTCCGCCGTCGAGTGCCGGAATCGGGAGGAGATTTAAAACGCCGAGATTGACTGAAATCAGTGCGGAGAAGAAAAACAGGCTCATCCAACCGTATGCGGTGGCATCGGCTGTGATCTGGACAATGCTCACGACTCCTCCGACCTCTTTAGCCGGGACGACTCCGGTAATGAGTTTTTGGACGCTCTGAAAAATGAGAAGCGAAGCGTTATAGGTCTCTTCCGTCGCATAGTTTATCGCCTCAGCCGGATTGAGTTGCAACGTATGGGTCACTCCGGCAGGAGCGATCCCCACCATCGGCTGATAGATAATCTCTTTGAAAATATTGTGCGACTGGGTGATTTTAGGGGTGACAAGAAAGATTTTTACGGTATCGGAGCGTTGGACTTTCAATGTCAGCGTGCCGACGGAAGATTTGATCGAATCGGAAAGTTCATTCCATGTCGTGATATTTTTGCCGTTGATGGAGAGGATCGTATCGCCTTTCAGGAGTCCGGAGCGCTCGGCCGGAGAGTCTTTGACGATATTTCCGACGACCGGAGAGAGGGCGGTCGGCCCTCCCAATGCGATCGCATAGAAAAAGACCCATGCAAGTAAAAAATTTGAAATCGGACCTGCCAAGAGGATAATGACCCGCTGCCACGGCTTTTTGGCATTGTAGCTGTCATCGTCACTGCTGATCGCAGCGGGATCGAGGTCGTCTTGCCCTTTCATTTTGACGTAACCGCCTAGGGGGATGGCAGAAATCTGCCAGCGGGTATCGAGCCACGTAAACGACGCGAGTTTCTTACCAAAACCGATACTGAAGACTTCTACATAGACACCGAAAAAGCGTGCCGCACTGTAATGTCCCAGTTCATGGAAAAAGATAAGGGCGGAGAGGACGGCGAGAGCGACGATCCAGCTCATGCTTTTCCTTTGTAGGCTTTTGAAAATCCGACGAGATACTCTCCTCCGGAGTAGAGAGTCAGCGCTACGGCGATCCAGAGCAAGAGTTCACCGCCGTTCCAGTGCATCAGTAAAAATCCGATCGCGATCATCTGTGCGACCGTCTTAACCTTGCCTGCCCAAGAGGCGCTGATATCGATCCCCTCGGAAAGCGAAAGGGTTCGCAGCCCGGTAATAAAGAGTTCTCGGACAATGATAATATAGATTGCCCATACCGATGCGGCACCGCTCATCATAAGCCCTAAAAAAGCGGCAAGGGTAAGCATCTTGTCGGCTAAGGGATCCAGGATTTGTCCTACGATCGTGATCTGGTTGAGTTCACGGGCGATATAACCGTCGAAAAAATCGGTGATACTGGCTATGACAAAGAGCAAGGCGGCAGTGTAGTAATTCCAGCTGATATCCCATCCGGCATCGGTAAAGACCTGCGGATTGAGGATGATCCAAAACATCACCGGAGCGATAAGAAGACGGGTAAGCGCCAAGATATTGGGAAGGTTAAACACCCGATGAGCCTTTGATTAATTCTAAAAAAGCGCGAGCGCCTCAGTATTGTGCCAAGGTAGGGCTAAAATTCTGCCCCGGAAGGGGCAAGCTTTAGTGCCATAGCGGCTAGCGTAGCATTGGGGGCTTTGCTCCCAATGCGTTTAAACTTATTGAAACGTGGTCCCGCCGTCGACAACAATCGTCTGACCGGTAAGCCATGATGAACCCGGTCCGCAGAGGAACAAACATGCTCCTGTCAAATCTTCGGCTTCACCCATACGGCTTAACGGCGAACGTTTGATAACTTCCCCTTTGACCTCTTCGTAATTCGGGAATGCTTTGAGCGCATCGGTATCGATCGGTCCGCCGCTGACGGCATTGACCCGTATCCCTTTTTCTCCAAGCTCGGCTGCCGCATAGCGTACCATTGCTTCGACGGCTGCTTTATTGGTTCCGTGGCCGGCATAATTAGGGGTATAGACAAGGTTCCCGGTAGAGCTCATCGAGATGATCGAACCGCCGCCGATTTTTTCCATCCGTTTTGCCGCTTCCTGCGCACCGACGACAAAAGCGTCTACGGTAGCGGTATAGATATTGTTAAGCCCTTTGGGTTTAAGGCGCATAAACGGTCCGAAGCCTCCGACGACTGCGCGACCGGAGATGATGGCGTTGGAGATGAAAAAGTCGAGGCGGTCAAAATCGGCATCAAATTGTTCATATACAGTTTTATACTCTTCAGGCTCTAAAATATTAAGAGCATATCCGCGGCACTTTACATTGTATTTCTTTTCGACATCGCTGCTGATCTCTTGAGCGATTGAGCCGTTTGAATTATAGGTAAATGCGACATTCACCCCCTCTGCTGCAAACGCATAAACGATTGCTTTTCCAATTCCGCGTGTACCGCCGCTGATGAGTAGCGTTTTTCCTTGCATTGACAATTAGGCTCCTTTGATAGTGTAATTTTTCATAACGGTTTCAAGATGTTTCATATTGGCGCTGCTAGGGGCGACAAGCGGCAAACGGTATTCTAAAGTATCGATAAGCCCCGCAATATACATTGCCGCTTTGATCATAACCGGGTTAGATTCAAGAAACAACGCTTTGTTAATCGGGAAAAGGGCATCGTTGATCGCTTTTGAACCGTTAAAATCACCGCAGAGCGCTTTGGCGACTAGTTGGCTTTTAAGATCAGGCAATAGATTGGAGGTGACCGATGTTATCCCCGCACCGCCGTTTGCGAGTATGGGATAATCGATCGCATCATCTCCCGAAAATACTTTGAGTTCCGGCCGGCGTGACAGCAACTCGATAGTCCGCTCGATACTTCCCGTTGCCTCTTTGATCCCGTAAATATTCGCTACATCGTCAAACAGCCGTATGACGGTATCGGCACTGATATCGACGACGGTTCGCCCGGGGACGTTATAGAGCATAAACGGAAGTTCAGAGACAGACTCGGCAATCGCTTTGTAGTGTTGATAGAGTCCTTCCTGAGAAGGTTTATTGTAATAAGGAGCGACCGAAAAAATAGCATCTACACCACATTTTTGGGCCATTTTTGCCGCTTCTATCGCTTCCGCGGTAGAATTGCTACCGGCACCGGCCAAAACTTTGGTTGAGGTCCCGCGGCATACTTCAACGGCAATTTCCATGCATCGCCGGTCTTCATCATACGTCAGCGTTGCGCTCTCTCCCGTCGTTCCGACGGGGCAGACTGCATTGATCCCGTTGTTTATTTGTCTTTTGATCAGGTCGGCGTATTTTTGCTCATCCAATTTTCCGTTTTTAAACGGCGTTATTAATGCGGTCGTCGAACCGGTTACGATGTTCATTCTTTACCTTTTCTCAAAATAAGTGTCGTTGATTTTTCGGGGATGAGATAGTGTTTGGCAATCTTTTGGATCTCATCGGGCGATAAAGCTTCAATGGCCGATTCGTATTGCATCAGTGGTGCAATGTCGCCGCGTGCCAGATAGCTTCCGAAGAGATCGGCAACGGACGTAGAACTCTCTAACGAGTAGATGAAATCGGCTTTCGTATTGATCTTGACTTTATCGAGTTCGGCTTGCTTGACCGGTGCATCCTGCAATGAGCGGATTATTTTCCATATCTCTTTTTCAACCTCTTCGGCTTTAACGCCGTTGTTGCACACGGCTAGAAAAAGGAAAACGCCCGGATCGATATTTTCCATATTGTACGCGTAGATTTGGTTGACAAGCCTCTTTTCATCGATCAGCGTCCGATTGAGACGGGAACTTTTACCTGAACTGAGCATTTCACTCAGTGCGGAAAGTTTAGGTTGATCGGGATGCTGGAAGTTCGGGATCGGGAACGAGATGGCAAGCATCTCCACTTCGCTCTCTTTATTGACGATGATACGGCGTGCCCCGTCTTGTTCCGGTTCTATCGTCTTGACACGGGGAATATCAAGGGTGTTCTCAATAGCGGCAAACTGTTTTTTGGCTTCGGCAAAAACAGTTTCGGGGGTGATATCGCCGGTGACGATCAAAATGGCATTTTTAGGTTGATAGTAGGTCTGATGAAATTTTTGGATATCTTCAAGCGTCCAGGTCTGAATATCGTTCATAAACCCGATCGGGGTCCAATGATACGGGTGATAGATATAGGCGCTGTTAAAGAGGCGAAAATAGAGATATCCCATCGGATTGTTGTCGGTTCTCCAGCGGCGCTCTTCGGCGACGACGTTCCGCTCAGGCTGAAACTCGTCGTCTTTGAGGTTGAGGTGCTGCATCAATTCGGCAAACAGCGAGAGGGATTTGCCGAGATTTTCGTTGCTTGATTTGATGTAATAATGGGTAAAGTCAAAACCGGTGGAAGCGTTGTTCAGTCCCCCGATGCTTTTAACCTCTTCGTCAAATTCGCCCGCTTTAAGATTTTTGGTCGATTTGAAATTCATATGTTCGAGCATATGGGCGATGCCGCTTTTCCCCATCATTTCATTGCGGCTTCCCACTTTGTAGAAAATATCGGTCGAGATGACTTTTGAACCGTTGTCCATCGGGATGGCGATGACTTCCAATCCATTATCGAGCGTGATTGTTTCATAATGAGGCAAAGATGAGGCCATTAGGGTTCCTACTGTAAAAAATAATCCTGCAAGGAGTTTCATAGACTTAGCGATCTGCGCCGATGGCTTGCGTGATGGAACTAAAGCCGTCTTTAGCGATCAAATCGATCAAACCGCTGTTGATCTCTTCGACCACTTCGGGTCCTTTGAAAATGAGTGCGCTGTAGAGCTGTACCAATGACGCACCTGCCCGGATACGGCGGTATGCCTCTTCGGGAGTCGAAATCCCGCCGACGCTGATGAGGGTCGTTTTGCCGAAAAGTTCGCGGGCAATCGCATCGAAGATGTAAAAACTCCGTTCGCGCAGAACCTCGCCGCTGAGCCCTCCGATCTCTTCGGGTTCCGAGACCAGCGAATAGTCGATCGTCGTATTGGTTGCGATGATCCCGTCCGCCCCGCTTGCTACCGCATGGGTACACAGAGCGACCGCTTGGTCTTCGCTCATGTCCGGAGCGATTTTGAGGAGGATAGGTTTATTCGTGAGCGCTTTGGCTTCGGCAAAAAGCTGAGCGATAAACGCTTCGTTTTGCAGATCGCGCAATCCGGGGGTGTTGGGAGAGGAAATATTGATGACCATATAGTCCGCATACGGATGCAGCGCTTTGATCAGGGTTGTGTAGTCCTTGATGGCATTCTCTTCGGGGGTGATTTTATTTTTTCCGATATTGACGCCGACAGGGGTGCTGAAAGGATAGATGTTTTTAAGGCGGTGGCTGATGCGGAAAAGACCGTCATTGTTGAACCCCATCGCATTTTGAAGAGACTCCTCTTCGATATGGCGCCATAGGCGGGGGCGGGGATTTCCCTCCTGGGGTTTAGGGGTGAGGGTACCGATTTCGCTGAATCCGAATCCCATTGCCAAAACGCCTTGGAACATCGTCGCATTTTTGTCAAACCCGGCGGCAAGCCCGACGGGATTAAGAAAGGTACGTCCAAAGAGCTCCTGGGAGAGGGACGGATGGGTCACGAAATGTTTGGCGATCCAGCTGTTGAAGAGGGGAGGACAATAAGCAGCACCGTGTAAAACCGCCGCCGCAAGTGTATGGGCACTTTCGGGCTGCAGTTTAAATAACCACGGTTTGAGAGATTCGTACTCGATCATGGGACCCCACCTCATTTGCAAAAATTGAGGTGATTATACTCAAAAAAGGATTAACAACTCTTTAGATGCGTCTCTCATTCTCCCATCTCGCCTGCAAGACGGCGATAGCTATCGGACGTTTCCAAAAGTTCACTGTGCGTACCTCTGGCAATAATGCGCCCCTCTTCAAAATACAAAATAACGTCTGCATGGGTGATCGTGCTGAGGCGATGGGCGATGATGAGGGTAATTTTATCTTTGGCATACGCTTCCAATGCCGTTTGAATCCGTTTTTCACTTTCGTTATCCAAAGCGCTTGTCGCTTCGTCCAATATAAGCAGGGATGCGTGTTTGTAGATCGCCCGGGCAATGGCGACGCGCTGACGCTGCCCTCCGGAGAGATTGGCACCGAACTCCTGCATCTGGGTGTGAATCCCCTCGGGCAGCGCCTGAGCAAAATCGAGGGCATCGGCCATTTTGAGGGCGAGTTTTACTTTTTCTTCATCGATAGCGTCTCCGTAGGCGACATTGGCCGCGAGAGTGTCTTGAAAAATATAGACCCGTTGGGAGACGGCGGCGATCTGATGACGCAAAGAGTGCTGTGTGTATTCTTTGATATCGCGGTTATTCAGTATGAGTCTCCCTTCATCCGCATCGTAAAATCGTAGCAAGAGGTTGACCAGCGAGCTTTTGCCGCCGCCGCTTTGTCCGACGAGTGCGACCGTCTGCCCCGCATGGATCGAGAGATTCAACTCTTTAAGTGCACGCTTCTCGCCGAATTTTAGGGTGACGTTTTGAAATTCGATCGATTGTATCGGTTCATCCAGAATAACCGGACCGTCGGTAATCGCATTTTCAAGCTCAAAGATATGAAATACCCTCTCCGTTGCCGCCGTAGCATCCTGGATTTTGCCGTAGATCGAACTGACACGGCGCAGCGGTTGGAACACCAGTCCGACTGCGGTTAAGAATGCGGTGAACTCTCCGACGCTCATCCGTCCCTCATACACTTCCTGCCCTCCGACGAAGATGACCGCCGCAAGTCCGATTGCGGCGATAATCTCCATGATAGGGGAGACGAGTTCGTTGGTATAGGTCGATTTCATATTGATTTTGAAAAAACGGTCGTTTTCATCGGCGAAACGGCTCATCTCGTGCGCTTCGGTCGCATTGGCCTTGATGATTTCGCTGTTGTTGAACACTTCGGTTAGACGGGTCAGTACATCGGCATTTTTTTCCTGAGAGCGGTGGGAGAGTTTTTTGAGCCGTTTGGCAATCAGGATCAGCGGGTAGATGACGGTAGGCATGACGATAAGGGCCCAAAAGGACAAGACGGGATTGAGATAGATGACGTAACCGATGAGGGCGATAACGGTCAATGATTCTCGGATCAGTTCAGGGAGCATCGTCGAGACGAAATACTGTACACGAGCGATGTCATTAGTGATGCGGGAGATGAGTTCGCCGCTTCGGTTTAGGTAGAGAAAACGCATATCCATATAGACCATTTTGGTCAGCAAATCCTCGCGCAGACGCGATACGATGTGCAGACCGATATAGTTGGTGTATACCGACTGCAAATAGCGCCCGGCCGATTTTGCGATATAGATCGCGATGAGCATCGCAGGGATAAGATAGAGCATTTTTGGATCTTTGGCGATAAACATATCGTCCATGATCGGTTTCATGATATGGGCCGTTGCAGCGGTAGCGGTTACCGTCAATAAAATCCCGATTACAACGAGGATGTATTGAAGCTTATACCCTTTCATGTAAGGGATATAGTGTTTAATGGTCTTTTTCACTCCCGCATCTCCCAGAAGGTGCCCGCCGGAGTATCCATGATTGCAACCCCCATTTCGGTCAGTTCGTCACGAAGTGCATCCGAAGCGGCAAAGTCTTTAAGCTTTTTGGCTTCGGTACGTTGGGCGACGAGGTCGTCGATTTTCATTTTGGTCGCATTGTCGAGTCCGAATTGAAAATATTCATACGGATTCTCTCCTCCGAATCCCAGAACCTCCTCGATGGCAGTTAGCGAGGAGAGGAGATTCTGGCGATACCCTTTATCTTTTGGATTGGCATCGAGTGCTTCGTTGGCCGACGCAATGAGTTCATCGATGAGGGCATAAGCTTTTGAGACGTTCAAATCATCTCCCAATGCTTCGAGAAGCCCTTTTTTAAAATCGGTTTCGATGAGGGGGGCAGTGAGGCCGAAGAGCCGTTTTTTAAGTCGATATAGGCGGTCAAGGCGGCGTTTGGAAGCGATGAGGTCCTCTTCGTTGAAATTAAAATCTCCGCGGTAATGGGTACTGAGGAGATAGAAGCGGAGTACCTCGCCGTCATACGCTTTGAGCGCGTCTTTGAGAAAAAAACTGTTTCCGAGACTTTTGGACATTTTTTCCCCGCCGATCGTCACAAAACCGTTGTGCATCCAGTAGCGCGCGAGTTCATGATCGCTTGCACAGCGGGTTTGTGCCGCTTCATTCTCATGATGGGGAAACAGCAGGTCGGCACCGCCGCCGTGGATGTCGACGGCGTATTCCCCCTCTGGCGAAGCAATATAACGCTCAATCATCGCCGAACACTCCAGATGCCATCCCGGGCGTCCCGGACCGAACGGTGAATCAAAAGAGACACTGTCGTCATGCACCGCTTTCCAGAGGGCAAAATCACCTTCGTTGCGTTTTTCGGAGACTTTTTCTACACGGCTGATATTCTCCATACTTTGGCGGTTGGAGAGGCTGAGATACTTTTTGTCGCTTGCGGTATCGAAATAGATGTCGCCGTTGGAGATGGTATACGCATGCCCTTTGTCAATGAGTTTTTGGATCATCTCGATCATCGCATCGATCGATTCGGTCGCTTTGGGCTCCAAGGTCGGCGGGCGTATCCCGATTGCGGTCATATCACGGTGATACGCGTCACTGTACCGTTCGGCGATTTCGGTTGTGCTGACTCCGAGGTCGCGCGCTTTGTTAATGATTTTGTCATCGATGTCGGTGATGTTGCGTGCGAAAAAGACCTCGTATCCTTCACCCTCCAAAACACGGCAGAGAAGATCGAATACCAAAGCGCTTTTGGCATGTCCCAGATGGGCATCGTCATAAACGGTAGGACCGCAGACGTAGAGCGATACTTTCCCCTCTTTGAGCGATTCAAATTTTAATTTTGTTTTTTTCACACTGTCATAAATAAACATTGATTATCTTCCTTAACGTATCAACTGTATTAAAAATTGATTTAGAGTATAAAATACTACCGAAAATCCGGCCATTGCGAGGATAAAATAAAGGCTCATCCGGGTTTTTAATAGCTCTAAGAATATTCCCCATCCTATCTCTTTGATCGTGAGGATCATCTGTACGCCTCCTCCGATACTTCCCGCCAATGCCAAACCGGCGGCACCGAGGGGTTTCATCAGGAGCAGCGAAAAGATGATGTTGACGATCAGTGATGCAGCGGCAATTTTAGCCGCTTTGACGTGTTTGTGCATTGCATACAGGTACAGCGAGAAAAGCTTTGCCAGCCCGAAAGGGACCAATCCGAGCATGTACATGTTCAGCACATCCGCCGTATTGCGGGTGTCTTGAACGGTGAAATGACCTCTTTCAAACAAAAGCCAGACGATGGGTTCGGATAAGAGTGTCCCCCCCAAAACCGATATCCCCAGCAGCACGCTGAGCAGCCAGAACGATTTGTGAAGGTTTCGGAAGGCCAGTGCATGGTTTTCGTTTTTGATTGCTTTGGCGATAGCGGGAAACAAAGCGGTAGTGATGGCTAATGCGATAATGGCGAACGGAAGCTGAAAGATCCGATTGGCATAAAAAAGATACGATACCGATCCGGCCGCTAAAAACGAGGCCAAACTCGTATCGATGAACGAGGCGATCTGTGCTGTGGAATTTCCTAAAACCGAGGGGAAAAAGAGGGAGGCAAATTTGGATTCTTCCTCTTTGACATTTTTGGCTTTGCGGTATTTCCATCCCCCCACGAGGATCTTTAACAGCCCTTTTTGACGCATCGCATACAGATGGGTAACGACTTGCATTAAACCGCCGATCAGAATCGAAAAGCTGAGCATATAGACGATGGTTTTCGGATCGCTTTTGGCAAAGAGGATAAGAGCGGCAACCATCGCGATATTGAGCCAGACCGTCGAAAAGGCGGTCGTAAAAAAATGTTCTTTATGCTGAAGAAGCGTCCCTAGGAAAGTGACGATAAAGATAAGATCCAAATACCAAAAATTGATGGCGGTGAGAGGTGCCGTCTTGGAGATCAGTTCCGCATCCCAGTCCCATGCCAGCAATTTGGTAAAGACTCCCGGAAAGAGGGTCACCAAAAATGAGAGGGCGACGATAAAGATCATGAAGCGGATAAATATGGCAACCGCAAACACGCTTTTTTGTCCTGATGCGATGTAAGAGGGCATGAAACTTTGGGTGAATGATCCCTCGGCAAAGATGCGTCTAAAAAGATTGGGAAATTTGAAGGCCATGAAAAAAATATCGCTCCATACATTGGCACCCAAAGCCGATGTCATTAAAACATCTCGTGCAAGTCCCGTCACGCGGGAGATGAGGATACCAAACGAGTTGGAGAAGATCGATTTGAACATAGCTTATATAGTGCCTAATGTAAAGTTTTACGCAATTTTAACGAATAAGTGATTAAAATAGGCTCACTGTTTATAAAGGGAAGTTATGGCGCTATTTACCAAAGAGGACGAGGGGAAAGAAGCAAGACCGCATATGAAGCCGATTATTGTCCGTACGGGCAATGTAGCCAAAGAGCTGTTGCAAGCGGCTTCTAACTATAAACTTCCCGTCCAATCTCTCGATTTCAATCTTCTTGATACCCAAACTTTTAAGCGAATGAACACAGAGGGGGCACAAGAGGATTGGATCGAACTAACGCACGATGAGGTAAAAGATATTACCGAGGACCTTTTTTTAAATTCGAATTTCGAACTTAAGCAGGTCCATGAAATCGAGATATTTTCAATCGAAAAACCCGACAAGCTTCATGAAATAGATATGTCGATCGGGGGCAACTCGACCCTTTGCAAAATCTACCTCACGATAAAGGCCGGAAGTGTCGCCCGTTACGATGAGACATTTGAAACGGATTTTATCTCTACGGTAAACAAAAAAAAGCTGCGCGCCAACGTGATGATCGGCTTATTCGATTCGATGATGTCGGAGAATCTCCGCGATATGATTGCAAGAGTGCGAATTGGCGGAGAATATCGGTTTGAGGGACAAGAGCGGTACCTTGTAGCGGAAGGGTATGAACCGGTTGCGACGATCAATGATCGATTGATACTTCATTATGAAGAAAAAAACAAAAATCAGGATGACCAGGGGCGCGTCGATTATTCGAAACGGGGATATCTCAACAGCGTCGTTGAAAATGAACTGTTGATCGAATACGTGAAACCTAAAAAAGGGGAGAACGGCCGAAATTGCCGTGGAGAGTTGATCGCTCCGAAAGACCCTGTCGTCCGGTATGAGCCGACATTTGGCATCAGCGAAAATATTATGGTCGTGGATACACCCGAAGCAATAGAATACCGTGCTAAAACAGGCGGATATGTGACGTACGAGGGGGGAATCTACGATATCCGAATGGAGATGGAGATCACGGAAATCAGTTTCAAGACGACCGGTTCCATCGAATCTCAGCTGGATGCGGATGTATCGATCAACGTCAAAGAAAAAGACCCGCTCAAAGATGCAATCGGAATGGGGATGGAAGTTGAGGTAAAGGCTATCAACGTCGAGGGGAATGTCGGCCCTAATGCAAAAGTAACGGCGCAGAAGGCGACTATTGACGGACAAGTCCATCAGAGTGCGATTGTACGGGCTGACGATTTGAACATCAGTGTCCTTAAAGGGACGGCATACGGAAAAGATGTCCATATTACCCGGTTGGAACAAGGGACGGTCGTAGCGGATAAAGTGACGATTATGCAGGCGAGCGGAGGGAAAATCCGGGCCAAAGAGATCATCATCGAAATGCTGGGATCTCATGTTACGATGACCGCTTCCCATAAAATAGAGATAAAAAAACTGCAAGGGGGAGAAAACCTTTTTATCATCGATCCGTTGCTGAATGAATCAAGCGAAGATCTCGAGGAACAGACGGGGAAAATGGCAGAGACCCAAAAAGTGATCAAAGAGATCCAAAGGGAGCTTAGCGGATATGAAAGAACGATGGACGAGAACGCTTCGTCAATCGACGATCTGAAGCGAAAATTGGTCCATTATAAAAACAGCGGTGTAAAAGCACCGGCAGCATTTGTTCAAAAATATCAGCAATATCAGCAATTTAAACAAAAACTGAATGTTTTGAAAGATGAATTAAAACAAAAAGAGGATCAGTATGCATGGCTCAGCTCAAAACACACCGCGCTGCAAAGCGAGATTTTTGATGCGCGAGTGATCAACCATGATCTATGGAGAAATCACAACGAAATCATTTTCAAGCTGATCGAACCGGCTGTTGAGATATCCCATGTCCCTATGCAAGACAGTGAAGAGAATATTTTGGGGCTGCACGAAGAGGACGACGGCACTTACAGTATTAAGGTGATCTCAAAATGATCGTAGGACTAGACGGAATTATCGAATACAAAGAGCCGACGCTCATCCATCTTAACGTTAATAATGTTATTTATGAAGTGTTTATTTCTCTTCATACCTATTCGGCAGCAGGAAACGAGCGTATCCGTCTTCACACCGCTCACATCATTCGCGAAGATGCGCAGCAGCTGTACGGATTCGCGACAAAATCGGAAAAAGTGCTGTTTGACGGGATGATCAAAATCAACGGTATCGGTCCCAAAGCGGCATTGGGTATCTGCAGCACCTTTACGCCGGAGCAGTTTGCGGGTATTATTTCATCCAAAGATGTCAATGCATTGAAAAAGGTTCCGGGAATCGGACCCAAAAGTGCGGCGCGGATTATGGTCGAATTGGCCGGGTTTGATGCAATCTTATTGAGTTCAGGGCCATCGGTCAGTTCGGCCGCATCCGAAGCTGCAATGGCATTGGAATCGCTCGGATTTAAAAAAGAGCAGATTGCCAAGGCTTTGAATCAGGCACAATCGACGGATACCGCTTCTTTGGTTAAAGAGGCATTGAAATTATTACAAAAACTTTAAATAAGGAAATTCATTGAAATTAGCACTTCTATTCGGCGGAGCCAGCTTCGAGCACGAAATCAGTATTGTGAGTGCCATTACGGTAAAAGAAAAGCTTGGGATGTTTGATCTCTTTTTTATCTTTTGCGATCAAGATCACCATTTCTATCTGATCGATCCTTCCAAGATGAAAGCCGTCACCTTTTCCCGCGGCGAACATCGCAAAATGACACGCCTTTTTATGACGAACGGCGGATTTGAACAGCGCGGGCTATTCGGCTCGAAACTGCTTGATCTACCGGTACTGAACATTATCCACGGCGGAGACGGGGAAGACGGAACGATCGCATCGATGCTCGACTTTTACGGTATCCCTTTTATCGGACCGCGCAAAGAAGCCGCTATGCTCAGTTTCGACAAACACTACACCAAATGGTTTGCCTCTTCTGTCGGGATCAAAACGCTCCCGTTTGAGATCGTGAATAAAGGGGAAAAAGTCGCCATAGAGACTCCCTATCCGTTTATCATCAAGCCTGCGCGTCTGGGGAGTTCGATCGGCGTCAGCATCGTACGTGATGCAAGCGAACTCGATTATGCGCTGGACGTTGCGTTTGAATTTGACAACGTCCTTTTGATCGAGCCGTTCATTGCCGGAGTCAAAGAGTATAACCTTGCCGGCTTCAGCGCCCGAGGAGAGATAACCTATTCAATCGTCGAAGAGCCGCAAAAAGCGGAGTTTCTCGATTTTGAAAAAAAATACCTGGATTTTGCCCGCTCTTCCAAAGTAGCGGAAGCGTCCATCACACCGGAACGTGTTGCTCAGCTTCAAGATGCGTTTAAGGCAATCTATTCGCCGTTGTTCGAAGGGGCATTGATCCGTTGCGACTTTTTTGAGATCGACGGAGAAGTCTATCTGAACGAAATAAATCCGGTTCCGGGTTCAATGGCCAATTACCTGTTTGAAGATTTCCGGGGTTCGATCCAGAAGCTTTTGGGGTCGTTGCCGGATAAAAAAGCGATCCGGGTCCAGTACGACTATATCCACTCTATCTCTCAAGCCAAAGGCAAATAAGCGTGGCGGTAAAAACAGTACAGTATAAGCAACACACTTTCTCGATTAGCTACGAGATTCTAAACCCTTCGGCCCATTACGATATTATCTTTTTGCACGGCTGGGGTTCGCATAAAAATTTGATGAAACACGCATTTTTCACTCAGCTTGAGACATTCCGCCATATCTATATCGATATGCCCGGATTTGGCAACAGTACGTGTAATATGAGACTTACAACCGAGGATTACGCCAATATACTCGAGTCGTTCATTACGATGATCGATGTTTCCAAGCAAGTTATCTTGGGACATTCATTCGGGGGAAAAGTGGCAACTCTGCTGAACCCGGAACTTTTGGTATTGGTTGGATCAGCGGGGATCTTGGTCCCCAAACCGTTCAAGGTACGTGCAAAAATATTTCTTTTTAAACTGCTCAAATTTTCGGGACTCTCCACACTGCGCCGTTTTTTTGTCGCTCCGGACGCCCGGGGATTGAGTGAACCGATGTATGAGACGTTCAAACAGGTCGTCAATGAGGACTTTGCCGATAAATTCGCAGCGTTCAAAGGGGAAGCATTACTGTGCTGGGGACGTCAGGATACCGCTACGCCGTTGTGGACGGCTGAAAAAATCCTTGAGCTGATCCCGAGATCGCATCTGGTCGAATTTGACGGAGACCACTATTTCTTTTTGGAACAGGGGGCATCGGTTGCCAAAGAGATCGAAAAAACGGTTTTAAAAAGTTTGGAGCACTAAGGAGTGACGATGGATTACCTGCAACTATTTATGTTCATCACCAATCTCGCTTTCGTAATGGCTTTGGGATGGTATCTGATTACCAATCTCCAGTGGTACGATTACCGCATCGAGCGGGTAGTGCTTCGTCACCACAAGACATGGTGGCATATTGCCTATTTCATTATGCCGTTTGTCGTCTATTACGCCGCAGGCCGCTATTTTTTGCCGATTTTTTGGCTGGTATATCTCCCCGCTTTGGTGTTGTGGCACCGAAAGCTTGATAAAAAACTGGTTGTGACGTGGCGGGTAAAGCGGTTTTTGATCCTCCTCGTCTCTTTGACCCTCTTTTTGGACGTAATTTGGACTCTAAAATCGTTTAGCGAGACCTACAGCGTTTTTATCCCGTTGGCGCTTGCTTATGTGGGATCGTGGGGGATCGAGCGTTTTTTATTCGAGACATACAAGCGCGAAGCCAAGCGGAAAATCGCTTCGATGGGTGATTTGACGATTATCTGTGTGACCGGAAGCTATGGCAAGACGTCGATGAAAAATTTTATCGCACAGGTCCTCTCGGTCAAATTTAATGTTTATGCGACGCCGCGCAGTGTCAATACCCTCGGTGGGATCATCCGTGACGTCAATGAATCGTTGCCTGCCGATACTCAGGTCTATATCTGCGAAGCGGGAGCACGCGAAGTAGGGGATATTTTTGCGATTTCTCAGCTGCTCCATCCGCAGATCGTTGTCGTGGGCAAAGTCGGCCCTCAACATCTGGAGTATTTTAAGACGCTGGAGCGGATCCAGCGGACAAAACTCGAGATTATCCATTCAAACCGTCTAAAACGGGCTTTTATCCACACGTCGGTGACCGATGAGCCGCATGAAAAGGTGACCTTTTTCGGTGATGAGATCCAAAACCTCGCCGCGACGCTTGAAGGGATCGATTTCGACCTCTCTTTGCAAGGGGAGACACACCATTTTCATACCTCGGTATTGGGCGGATTTCAGACGATCAACATTAATGCGGCGATTCTGATCGCAACCGAGATGGGGATGATGACAAGTGAGATTATCGATGCCGTCGAAAAACTTAAAAGTGTCGAACACCGGCTGGAACGGATCGATGCGGGGGGAAAAATCATCCTTGACGACGGCTATAACGGCAATATCGACGGTATGCTCGAGGGGGTACGCCTTTGTTCGCTCCATCCCGGGCGAAAAGTGATCGTGACCCCGGGCCTCGTAGAGAGTACCGAAGAGCTCAATCACCGATTGATCGAAGCGATCAACGAGGTATTTGATATTGCGATCATTACCGGGTCGCTTAATGCGGCACAGTTCCAGGCGGAATTGAGGGTTAACGAGGTGATTATGCTGGCTGACAAGTCACAGATGGTCAAAAAACTCGGCGAAGTGACCCGTGCCGGAGACATCATCCTCTTCGCCAATGACGCACCGAATTTTATCTGATTGAGAACGCAAAAGGAGCAAAGCTGATGGAAAATATTTTATACGCTCCTTGGCGAAACGAATACGTTGCCGGTGAAAAGGTTGAAGGGTGCGTCTTTTGCCACATCAGTGAAAATCAGCCGCTGGATGAGACCCATCATGTCTTGTACCGCGATGAACACTGTTTCGTCGTGATGAACCGTTATCCGTATACGCCGGGCCATTTTATGATTATTCCCCATCATCATACCGATTCTCTGGAAGCGCTGGATCCGCATGTCTGGCTCCACATCACCGCTCTGGCCCAAAAAGGGGTCCGTATGCTCAAAGAGGGATTCGGTACGCATGGGGTGAATTTGGGGATGAATCTTGGGCGTGCCGGAGGAGCGGGGATAGCGGAGCATATCCATCTGCATCTGGTACCGCGCTGGGAGCGTGACACGAATTTCATTACGTCCATTGCCCATACGCGTGTCTACTCTACCGATTTTGAAAAAATCTATCTTCGCCTTAACGAACTATCAAAAAAATATTTTTGTGAAGGATAATCCCCCTGAAGGGGATAAATTTGGAGGAGAATAGAGAAGAGGGTTATTGAAGTTCGACTTCAATGCGTCGATTATCTGTTCGTCCTGCACGCGTACTGTTCGTAGCGATAGGCTCTTTCTCCCCTTTGCCGGACGCTTGAATCCGGTCGGCTTCAATACCGTTTTCTTGCAGTTTTTTACTTAGAGATTGTGCCCGTCTTTCAGAGAGCCCCTGATTGTAGGCGTCTGTCCCCGTCGCGTCAGTATGGCCGACGATAACAGCTTTTGCGGCCGGATTTTCTTTCATGATCTTAGATAATTTTTCGACTTCAGGGTAATCGGATGCCGGAATAACGCTGGAATCAAATGCAAAATGGAGGTGAAGGGTCACATGGACCGGGCATCCCGTCGGATCAACTTTATACCCATGAGGCGTATCGGGGCACTTATCTGACGAATCGACGACGCCGTCTCCGTCGGAATCGGCTTCAGGAGCGGCAACTGCGACAGGTGCAGGCGCAGCAGCTTCTACAATCGGAGCCGGTCTGACTGTCGGCGTACACGACGGATGGCTAGGAGTATACGTTTCCATTTTTACGCTCATGGTCTGATCTTCATTGCCATCTGTAGCGGCAACAGTCTGATCTGCTCCGTAAGCGAAACTGCTAAGGGTAATACCCATCATGAGTGCGAGTACCGGATTTTTAGAAGAGATAATTTTCATATCTGCGTCCCCTTTACGATAAATTTTTATAAAACATCATAGCATAGAAAAATAGGTAAAAGTACAAAAAACTTATAAATAATTATATATGTTTTAAAAAGTTAGAAAAAAATAACTTTTTTTGAGTAATAATTTCAGAAGCGAATTAATATATTATGCGAAATTTGATGCAATATACTATATTTTATGCATTATTGTTGTATTATATTATCGAACATTAAAAAAACACCATAAAAAGCGGTATAGATGCATAGAAGTAACTGAATTTATGGTTGCTCTAAGCTTTATTCTAACTTTTTTGGAATAACATATACCAAATACGCACAGTTAAGGAGTGTTCCATGTCTTACACTAAAGTACCATTTACGAAAGTTGCCGTGACGTTGTCTTTGTTTGCCTTTTCGGCTTTAAATGCGTTGACATTGCAAGAAGGGGTTGATGAAGTCCTCTCAACCCATCCTGTGGTTCAAGAACGGTTGCATAACTATCGCGCTACGTTGGAAGACCTTCGAATAACTGAAGCGCAATATCTGCCGACACTCGATTATACCGGCACGTTGGCACGGGAATGGACCGATTCCCCGAGTACAAATTTCCAAAGTCGTACCTTGAATAGTTACGAACATTCATTACTCCTCACTCAAAACTTATTTAATGGTTTTGGAACGGTGTATGAAGCCGATTACAATAAAGCCCGTATCCTGGCGGCTGCAAACAATTATATTGAAAATGCGAATGATGTAGCGTATCAATTGATTGATAAATACATTACGGCCCTTAAAAATCGTGACCTGCTTTGCATTGCGGAGGCAAATGTCGCTTTTAACGAAGATATTTTCGCAAAGGTCAATAAGCTTTTTGATGCGGGGATGACGACACGGTCAGAATCGGAAAAAGCCGATACCTCGCTCTCTTTGGCTAAGTCCAATTATGTAGTCGCTAAAAACAATCTGGAAGATTCGTTGTACAATCTTGAACGGGTGCTTGGGCGCCATGTCAATATTGACGAACTTGAAAATGTGACGTTTACAGGGGAGATGCCTGTAAATTTGGAAGATATGCGGGCATTTGCCCGAACACATAACCCTTCGATTTTGGTAACTGAATACAATATTAAAGCGGCGGATGCAAAACGAAGTGCTTCGTATAAAAACTATTACCCGAAAATCGATGCGTTTGCACGAAAATCTCTTGCAAAAGATGTTGGCGGATTATACGGAGAAGATAAGCGTTTTAAATTCGGTTTGACATTAACGTATAACCTTTATCGCGGCGGAGCGGACGAAGCACAGATTCAGCAGAATTTGAGCAAAGTCTATCAAGAGAGCGAAAACAAACGCGACACTCTCCGTAAACTGGATGAACAGGGAGGATTGTCGTGGTCGGCAAAAACACATTTGACGGAGCAGATCGAATTGCTAAAACGTTATGAAGTTACCAGTGCCAAGACGTTGGAACTGTATCAAAAAGAGTACGACCTTGGCCGCAGAACTTTATTGGATCTATTGGTCGCCCAAAACGACCACATATCGGCTCAGCAACAAATCGTAGTGTCTGAAAACAGTCTTCTGTTTGCTAATTATCGGATTCTTGATTCTATGGGTTCAATGGTACAAAACGTATTGGGTTCCAAAACAGAGACCTATACGCAAAAAGTCGGCTTGAAAGTGATGGATAATGCACTCGATAATGATGAGAATGTGGATAACCTTATTTTCGCAGATCGCAAAAATGATCCTTATATGCGTGACAGTAAATAAAGAGTGTTTTTCCATTTAGAATAAACGTAAGAATATTTTTTAGCAATAAAGGATCAGGTCAATGAGTGAAGAAGTAGAAGGGCGGGTTGCCGATCATGAAGGAGCGGCGTTTACTATTGACCCTTTATTACAATGTCTGGTGTTATTTACACAGCTTTATCATAAGCCTTTTACCGCCGAAGCATTGATGGCAGGTATGCCGATCCCTCCTGGCGGGGGGGAATTTCGTCTTTTCAGTTTAAAATCTTCAAAAAGTCTTTTTACCCGTGCCGCAGCTCAGGCAGGATTGAAAAGTACACTGGTTAATCGAAAACTTTCCGATATCTCTCCGTTGCAGCTGCCGATGATATTATTGCTGGACAATTCCAATGCCTGTATTTTGGATTCGATTTCAGCGGATAGGCAGACATGCAAAATCATCCTTCCGGGTGAAGAAGCGGTTGAGGAAATCGTCTCGTGGGATGCTTTGGAGAAAGAGTACACGGGTTTTGCGTTTTTGATCAAAAAACCTTTTGTTTACGACGAAAACGATACGTTGACGTTGAACGTTCATCACAAGCATTGGTTTTGGGATACGATTAAACTTTCCAAAAATATCTATCGCGACGTTATTTATGCGACGGTTTTGGTAAATTTATTCGTATTGGCAAGTCCGTTGTTTACGATGAGTGTTTACGATCGTGTCATCCCTAATAATGCGACAGAGACGTTATGGGTATTTGCAACCGGAGTATTGGTCGTTTATACGCTGGATACCTTTTTGAAATATACAAGGGCGATGCTGCTTGAGAGTGCCGGGAAAAAAAGCGATATTATCATGTCATCGATCATTTTTGAAAAGGTTCTTGATCTGAAAATGGCTTCTCATCCGAAATCGGTCGGATCGTTTGCCAGCAATCTGAAAGATTTTGATTCGATTCGTTCTTTTTTGACCAATGCGACATTGACGGCATTGGTCGATTTCCCTTTTGCCATCATTTTTTTATTGGTGATCTGGTATATCGGCGGTTTGATCGTTTTTGTCCCTATTACAATGATGGCGTTGATACTGGCCTATGCCCTTTTCCTGCGGATTCCTCTGCGTGAAAGTATCGAAGAGACCCATAAGGCGTCTGCCGCAAAAAA